>OGQU01002250.1_pt1 | contig 12767 bp, 3 predicted proteins | sample 1553341 | NCBI WGS metagenome assembly OGQU01 (sample SAMEA2579920, study PRJEB22360) | human gut metagenome | biome: human gut; feature: human-associated habitat; material: faeces | place: Denmark | collected 2008/2010 | reverse complement strand
GAGTGGATTCGCTCCGGGGGGCGTGGCGCCGCGGGCGGGCCCGCCGTTCCGGCGGCTTCGCCCAGGGCCATCCAGCAGGGCTCCATGCGCAGCGTGGAGAATCCGACGTGGCTGCCCGAAACGGCTGTCGGGAAGAGCAGGTTTTCGACCCGCCGGGGAACCATCACGCCGTAGGGAACCGTGTAGACCGCCGTGGGGTGGCTGAAAAAGCCGTCGAGGTGTATGCGTCCCGGCTCGCGTTTGCGCACGGCGTGCGAGTCGAGGGCGTAGTGGCTCGCGGTGACCGAACTGCGGTGGAGCGGCGGGCGCTTCCCTTCGGCTTCGGGCAGGGCGTCCTGCGCGGTGAAGAAATGGCAGCCTTCCAGCCGCCGGCCCTCGCGGACGTAGACCTGACGCGGGAATCCGCCGTTGTCGCGGTATTCGTCGGCGGCGAGACCCCACCGCAGACAGGCTTTGCGGAAGTGCGCGGGCAGCGCCTCGTCGTGCTGGGCGAACCACAGCAGGCCCAGCGTGTAGTCGCGCAGGCGTTTGGCGAAGCGGTCGCGCCACGCCCAGCCGGCCGTCGGCCACGCTTGGTTTTCTTCGGGCAGGTCCGTGGAGATGAGCGCGAGGTGCTGGTTGTTGGCGTCCGTTTTGGCGTTCGGCAGGCGGGTCATGCTCGTCACCTTGGCCATGCCCCAGACATCGCCGGGGGCCGAGGTCCGCTCTCCGGCCTCGATGCGCCGGCGGTTCCGGGCGATGGCCGCCGAATCCGCCGTGCGGTAACGTGCATCGGTGTTGCGGCCGTCCAGCACGTCGCCGACCAGCGAAACGTACTCTTCGCGGTCGTAGTTTTCGGGCCGGGGAATCGCCAGCCGGTTCTGCGGGTCGTCCGTCAGGCAGAGGCGGTAGTTGTAGGCTTGGATGGCGTCGTCGCCCTCGTAGGTCGTGCCGTCGGCGTCGGGACCGTGTTTCCACCAGCGGTAGATTTTTCCGGCGCACGGTTCGCCGTATTCGGCGGCTCCTTCGCGTCCGGTCCGGAACGGAACTCCGGCGGCGGCGCCCAGGTCGCCTTCGTAGGTGGCGTCGATGAATACCGCGCCGCGGTAGTGCTCTTCGCGGTCCGTCGTGCGGTCGAGGATGCGGATCGAGACGATCCGGTCGCCCCGCTTCTCGACGTAGCGCGCTTCGGCGTCGAACTGGCGGCCCGTCAGGACCGTAATGCGTCCGGGGCCGGCTTCGGCGAGCATCCGTGCGAAGGTCTCCGCCGCCACCGACGGTTCGAAATGGTATCCGTCGCTGCAATCGCGCGCCTGCTGCGAATTGGCTCCGTATTTTTCCGTGTAGTGGGCCTTGTTCAGCGTGACGAAGCGGGCGAACAGCCCCGCCGTGGCGCCCCGCGTGGCGATGTCCGTGGCGCCCAGTCCGTTGACCGGGAGTCCGCCGACGTGGTCCGAGCGTTCGAGGATGACGCTGTTTTTCCCTTCGCGCGCGGCGGCGACGGCGGCGGTGATCCCCGCAGGGGTTCCGCCCACGATCACCACGTCGTAGGTGTGCGGCCGCGCTCCGGCCGTGAAGGCCAACAGCAGGAACAGGATGTGCAGCAGGGGTTTCACGGACGCCGGATTTTGACCTTGAATTCGCGCGTGTCGAGGTTGAAGCCCCGCACGACGAGCGTGTATGTCTCTTCGGGGAGTTTGTCGAGCGCCGTTTCGATGCGCACCGTCCGGCTCTCGCCCGGCATCAGGCAGAGGAAATTGTCGGTGTAGAACGAGGGCCGCACGGGCTTGCGCCGCCCGTCGAGCCACTGCACCTGCGTGAAGAACGCCACCGTGCGGCCGGTGTTTTTCAGCCGAAGGTCGATGTAGTGGCATCCGTCGTCCACCGAGGTTTCGTACGACGCGGCGACGCGGGTCCGGGCCAGTTCGCCGAGCGACTGGAATCCCGCCGTCGCCGGACCGGTGAGCGTGTTGGCGCCCTTGTATTCGTTGTCCGAGCGCCAGTAGAAGTTGCTGCCCGCCTGCTTGCCGCGTTCGTCGAAGAGTCTCAGCTTGATGAACTGCACGGGGGTTCTCGACGCCGAGAAGTCCAGCGTCAGCACGTCGTTCGCAACGCCGTCTTCGGGTAGATCGACCGCCGCCGACTGCGAGTCGATGCGCCGCATGTCGAGGTCGTAGACCTCGGCCGTGACCCGGTAGCCGCGGTATGCGCGGTAGTGGTCGTTGACCACCGACACCGTGTTTTTCAGGTAGTCGAACTGCGGATGGAGGGGTTCGCAGGCGTTCTGCGCGGCGTAGAGCGCCGCGGTGGGTTCGAGCGACCAGTCCCACATGCGTCCGGCGACCTGGCGCACGGCCGAATTGTGGTACCAGTAGAGGAATCCCGACGTGTAGCGGTCGCCGTAGCCGAACTTGTTGTAGTTCCAGACCTCCCAGATGCTCTTGTAGTTCATGGCGCCGAGGAACTGCGCCTTTTCGGCGAACTCCTCGATGCTTTGCGAAGGTCCGTATTCGTTGGTCATGTCGGTGTAGAGCGTTGACATGAGGTGGAAGCCGTTGCCGTCGGAGTAGTCCCAGACCGCCTTGTTGACGGGCCACAGGTCCTTTTCGTCCATCATTTCGCGCAGGCACTCGACCGTCGGCAGGCACGGGGCGCCGTATTCGGGGTTGAATCCGTAGACGCGGCTGCCGCGCGGCGAAGCCTTGTCCTCGTAGTGGCTCATGATGTTGACCTGCTTGTAGGGGCTGCCGTCGTGGATGCCGCCGCACTCCGACTGCATCTGATAGCCGCGCGTGCCGTCGAGCCTTTCGAGCAGACGTTCCATCTGCGGCATCTCGGTGCTCTCGTTCGAGGAGACGTAGTAGGCCAGCGAGGGGTGGTTGCGGATGCGCTTCACCGTGGAGACCACGTTCGAATAGTAGACGCCCGGATCGTTGGGGTGGTTGGTGTCGCCCGTCATCCAGAACTCCTGCCAAACGAGGATGCCCAGCGAGTCGCAGAGCTGGAAGAAGTAGTCCGATTCGGTGATGCCGCCGCCCCAGAAGCGGATGAGGTTCACGCCCGACTGGGCCGTGTAGCGCAGTTCGGCCCGGGTGCGTTCGTCCGACGTGCGGAGCATGGCTTCCGGCAGCCAGTTGGTGCCCCGGACGAAGAGCGGCCGGCCGTTGACGCTGAACGTGCGCGACTTGTCCGGCGTGTCGGTCGTCGAGGCGATCTCACGGATGCCGAAGCGCGTCGAGATCGAATCGCTGACCCGGCCGTCGAACTCGACTTTCAGCGTCAGGTCGTAGAGCTCCTGTTTCCCCTTGTTCAGCGGCCACCACAGGCGCGGGTTGCGGATCACTAACTGCGGGAACTCCTCGGGGGTGAAGACCACCTCCTTCACCTCGCCGCGGTAGAGCGACACCTCCTTTTCGAAGCGGATGCCTTCGCCGCGGATCTCGCCGCTGACTTTGGCTTTCCGCCAGGTGTTCTGTGGAATGTAGTCGGGATAGGTCACCTCGACCGAAACGGTCTGGCGCGCCACGTCGTAGCCGGGTTTCGACAACTCGGATTTCACGAACGGGTGGGCCAGCCGCACGCGTCCGGTGGTGAAAAGCGAGATGTCGCGCCAGATGCCGGTGTTGCGGTCGCGGATGCCGTCGAGATAGAAGAAGTCCCACCCGACGGTCATCAGCTGGGTGACGTTGCGGCCGATCTCGCCGTTGCCGCCGTTCTGGAACTCCCCGTTGGCGCCGAACGACTTGCCGCCCTTGGGGCGTATCGTGCCGGGCATATCCACGGGGTAGACCTTCACGGCCAGGACGTTCTCCCGGTCGAACGTGACCTTGTCGGTGATGTCGATCACACGTTGCAGGAACATGCCGGCCGTGCTGCCCACCATGCTGCCGTTGAGCCAGATTTCCGCGCGGTAGTTGATGCCGTCGGCTTGCAGCCAGACCTTCCTGCCGCCGCACTTCTTCCGGTCGAGCCGGAACTCCGTCCGGAACCAGTAGGTGTAGAAATCCCGTCCGGCGCGGTAGAGGTCGGGAATGAGGTTCGATTCCAGTTTGTTGTTGAGTCCGTAGTACGGTTCGGGGTATACGCCGTCGTGCACCAGCGAGTTGAGCACCGTTCCCGGGACCACCGCCGGCAGCCACCCTTCGGTCGGGAGCTCGGCGGAGGAGACCTCCTCGGAGCGTACGCCCACTTCGTCGGCACGTTTCATTTTCCAGTCGAACTGCCCGCCGTGGCCCTCCTTCGAGGTCAGGGTGCAGATCGTCTCGCGTTCTTTCAGGGCGCTCTGCGCCGGTGCGGCGAGCGGTGCGAGAAGAATGAGAAGCAGTAGAATTCGTGTCATTTGCCCGTGGTTTATCGGTTGGCGAAAAATTTCGTGACGCGGTCGGGGGTGAGCATCTGCCAGAGCGACGCCACGGTCCATCCCGGTGCGAAGATGTCGTTGTAGAAGCCTTTGCCGTTCTTGCCGTAGTCCCAGGCGGTGTGCTGCACGACCTCGGGGTAGTAGCCCGTGCGGGCGATCCCGAACATCGACCCCTCGGCGGGCATCAGCTGGAGCATCGAACTCCGGATCACGGCGCTCATGCGGGCGAAACGGGGCTCGCCGCACGTGTCGGCCAGGAAATCGAGCACCGTGGCGAATTCGAAGATGAAGACATCGACATGGTTGTTCTCCACCGACACGTTGCCCCAGCCGCGCGAGCGGAAGCCTACGTCGCCGAGCATCTGCCCCTGTGCGAAAGGCACGTCCCAGAGGTAGTACCACGAGAGGGCGAAATAGGCCGCCTCGCGGCACAGATCGACGTAGCGCTGCCGTTCGGCGCCCTCGGAAATGAATGTCAGGTAGTACATCGCCGTTGCGGCGTAGAGCGAAGCCTCTTTGTCCTCGCAGTTGGCGTCGAGCGTCGAGGAGAAGTAGTCGGCCTTGGAGATGAGGTTCTTTTCGAGATAGTCGGCCGTGCGTACGGCGCTCCGGCGGTACGCCTCGTCCCCGAAATAGGCGCAGGCCATCGTCAGGGGCAGCGTGGCCGAAGGCGTGCTGCCGCCGGAGGCGTCCACGACGGTCAGGTTGTCGCGGAATTTGCGGGGGAAACTGCCGTCGGGATTCTGGAGCGTGCGGAATTTCTCCAGCAGGGTCCGGATGCGGGCCTCCCACCGGGGATGGCTGCGGCCGTGCCGTTTTTCGTAGTCGAGGTAATTCAGCAGGGCGTAGAGGCCCTCCGACTGGCGGCGGATGCTGTACACGTCGGCTTCGCGCTCGCGTTTGAAATCGACCACCTCGCGGATCAGGCCGCCCGGCGTGAATCCGTATCGCAGGTAGCTGTCGAAGATCGACCGGGCCTCTGCCGCGAGCTGTTCGCGGCCGTTCGCCTCGGCGTATTCCAGCGCGTTGAAGGCGTTGAGCAGCACGCGGCCCACGAATCCCACTTCGGCGATGTCCGTGCTTTCGCAGTCGGCCGTGCGGAGCTCCACGCCGGAGGTGAATTTCAGCGGGTATTTCCCGACGTAGCTGCGGGAGAAGTATTCGGACAGAATGGCCTTGGCTTCGTCGGGGGTGTGGCGCGGGCTGACGGGCCGGGGATCGAGCGTGTCGAAGGAGTCGTTCCACACCTCGGCCACGAATGACGAGTAGGAGGGGCTGGCGCCCTTGTGGATGGTCCATGTCAGGCGGCGCGTCTCGCCCTTCTCCAACTTTTCGAATGCCCGGACGGCCGGGGCGAGGGTCAGTTTGCGGACGTAGGATTTCGGGGCTTCGCAGTAGGGGAAGCCGAAGACCAGCGCGGCGTGCGCGTCCGCATTGCGGAATCCCGTGAAGCCCAGCGACGTTTTGCCCGAGAGGATCACCTCGCCGTAGTTGTGGCAGGCGAGCGCCTCGCAGTCGGGCGTGTCGGTGCGGAGCACCGTGTAGTAGGTGCCCGATCGTTCGTCGTAAATACCCGTGAGGGGCGTGCTCAGACGGTCTTCGCGCACCTGCCAGCTGTCGCCGGTGTGGAACGAAGGGGCCGATTCGGGCGACCGCAGGTTCTTGCGGTACCAGAATCCGGGCATGTAGAAGAGGCAGTTCTCGTGGGCGAGGCCCGTATGGAAAGACTGCTCTACATTATAATATAGGAGATCCTCCGCTGTCAGCGTGAGGACGATTCTGATTTCGTCGTCGGTTTCGGTTTTTTGCCGTCGGACGGTCAGCGGCAGCCGTCGGTCAGCTTCTAAAATTCCCCCCCCCCTCAGCGGTTTCGCGGAGGTTGTAGGTCACGGCGCGGTTGCCCGGGGTTTTCAGCGTGATCCGCTGTGAAAGGCTGCCCTCCATGGCAGCGGTCTCACCGGCGATCGCACAGCAGGCGAACAGAATGGAAATGCACTTTTTCATCGGTTGCTTTCGGTCCGGCAGCCATCCGGGGCGTGCCGTTTTAAGTCGGGTTTTTTAGCTAAAACAAAGATATGAAAGGGAAAACGGGGCGCAAGAAAATATAGTCGCTATTAACGCAAGAATTATCTCAATTTTGTCTCTTGTCCGGTGTGAACGGATTGTTTTGTTTTTGCAAATCGTTGTTCGTCAGTGCGTTGTGCAAACGGACTCTTTTGTCGCAGGGTCTGCGGGGTGTTTTTCGGTGATATAAATTTAATTATATTTGTTCTGCTAACCTGAACTTCGTATGGGAAAATTTTATCCGCTTGTCCTGGCGTTTTGTTGCGGCGTTTTTCCGCTCCGTGCGCAGTCGATCCATTTCGACCGGCTGGACATCAACGACGGATTGTCGCAGAATACGGTCACTTCGATCATTCAGGATGACAAAGGCTTCATGTGGTTCGGCACGAAGGACGGCCTGTGCCGTTACGACGGGAAATCGTTCAAGACCTTCATGCACGATCCCCGTTTCACGGCCGGACTGGGGAACAGCCTGATCAAACGTCTCGTCCAGGATCACGGTCACAGAATCTGGGTCGGCACCGATTCGGGGCTTTATATCTACGATCCCGAGACGGAGCATTTCTCCGGCGTGCCGCTCTACGCTGCCGACGGGAAGCCGGTCACCAAGCCCATTTCGATTCTCGACTGCGACCGGGAGGGCCGCGTCTGGATCGTCGTGGAGAACGGCGACGTTTTCTGCTACGATCCGCAGACCCGTGAGGTCGAACGCCGCTACAAGCCGCGGAAGCCGCTGCGCAGCCTCGCTTCCGATAAGAACGGGGTCATCTGGTTCGCCGGCTACGGCGGCGGGCTTTACTGCACCGAGGACCTGTTCCGGACCGTGAAACCGTTCCTCGACGCCGACGGGCGGGAGATTTATCCCCAGGACATCATCTCCTTCATCTGTCTGAGCGACTACAACGAGATGTACCTCGGGCTGGAGGAGCGCGGCGTGGCGAAGGTGGACCTCGTCTCCGGAACGGTTACCCGCCTGCGGCTGTCGGACAACCCCGATGCGCCCCCGGTCGTGATTTTTCGAAGCGCCGCTGTTCGTGCGCCATATCCTGCCGTATTCGCCCGAGGAACTGTGGATCGGAACCGAGTCGGGCATCGTCGTCTACAACGTCCGCACCCGGCGTTACCAGCATCTGAAAAGCTCCCCGTACGATCCCTATTCGCTCTCCGACAACGCCGTGTATTCGCTTTGCAAGGACCGCGAGGGCGGGTTGTGGATCGGTTCGTTCTTCGGGGGCATCAATTACCTGCCCCAGCGGAACTCCGATTTCGAAAAATATTACCACACCGACGATCCGCACAGCCTTCAGGGCCGCCGCGTGCGGGAAATCTGCCCCGGCAGCGACGGGCGGCTCTGGATCGGCACGGAGGATGCCGGGCTCTACACGTTCGATCCGGCGACGGGTTCGTTCGGCTTCTTCGCCCCGAGCCGGGAGTTCTCCAACGTCCACGGACTGCTGTTGGACGGGGACGACCTCTGGGTGAGCACCTTCTCGAAAGGCATCCGCGTGATCGACACCCGGACGGGCCGCATCCGCAAATACGACAACGACAACAAGCCGGGGCGGCTGTTCAGCAACTATGTTTTCGCCCTCTACAAGACCAACGGCGGGCGCATCTACGTGGGAACCATGCACGGACTCCAGTATTACAACCGCGAGACGGACCGTTTCCTTTACGTTCCGGAGATCAACGGCGGCAAGATGGTCCGCGACATCCGGGAGGATTCGAACGGGAATCTGTGGGTGGGGACCTCCTCCAACGGCGTCTACCGTTACGACGCGCGCAACGACGTTTGGACGCAGTTCCTGCACGATGACGACGATCCCGACTCGCTTCCCTACGACAACATCACGGGCATTTTCGAGGACAGCGGCCGCCGGATATGGCTCACCACCGAGGGTTCGGGCTTCTGCCGCTTCGACCCCGCCGGGAACACCTTCGTCCGCTACACCTCCTCCGACGGAATGCCCAGCGATGTCGTTTTCCAGATCATCGAGGACGACCGCGGCTATTTCTGGATCACGACCGACCGGGGGCTGGCGCTGTTCGATCCCCGGGCGGGCCGTGTCCGGCAGGTCTACACCGTGACCGACCGTCTGCTGAGCAATCAATTCAACTACAAGTCGGGGTACAAATCCCCGGACGGGACCATCTATTTCGGCTGTATCGAGGGGCTGATCTCCTTCAACCCCGAGACGCTCCTCGGCCGCAAGACCGACTACGTGCCGCCCATCTACATCACCGATTTCTCGCTGCTTGACGAGAAAGTCGCTGTCGGGGGCCGCAACTCTCCGCTGCGCAAGAGCATCATCTGTTCGGATTCGATCCGCCTGAAACACGACCAGAACTCCCTGTCGTTGCAGATCGCCGCCCTGAGCTACCGCGAGCCGCAGACCAGCCGCCTGCTCTATAAGCTCGAAGGCTTCGACGACCAGTGGCGGCAGTGCACGCCCGGGAGCGCCACGATCACCTATTCGAAAATCCCCTACGGCAAATACAGCTTCCGGGTGCGTCTCCCGGCGGGGTCGGACCATGCCGGCCCGGAGGCGGAGAAGCGTCTTTTCATCGAGGTTTCGCCGCCGTTCTACCTCTCTGCGGCGGCCTATGTCGTCTACGGGCTGCTTGCCCTGGGGGCGCTCGTGCTGATCCGGATTTACTATACGCGCCGCAACGTCCGCCGCCAGCAGCAGCACATCCAGGCTTTCGAGCGCGAAAAGGAACGCGAATTGTACAACGCCAAGATCAGCTTCTTCACCAACATCGCCCACGAGATCCGCACGCCGCTGACGCTCATCAAAGGGCCGTTGGAGAACATCCTCGGCCGCCAGATGACGGACCGGAGCATGGCCGAGGACCTGATCGTCATGGACCGCAACACCAACCGTCTGCTGGACCTCACGAATCAGCTGCTGGATTTCCAGAAGATCGAGAAAGAGCGTCTGTCGCTCAACCTGACGCGGCAGAACGTGACGGATATCGTCGAAGAGACGTTCTACCGTTTCAGCTCCTCGGCCAAGCAGCAGCACAAGACCTTCGAACTGGACCCGGGCGAAGGGGCGATTCATGCGCAGGTCGATCGGGAGGCTTTCACCAAGATTCTGAGCAACCTGATGAACAACGCCCTGAAATATTCCGAGACGATGATCCGCGTCGGGCTGTCGGTGGCGGGCGATGCGTTCCGGGTCACGGTGACCAACGACGGCGAGGTCGTGCCTCCGGAGATGCGCGAGGCCATTTTCGCCCCGTTCTTCCGCCATACCCGCAAGGAGGAATCGACCGGAACGGGAATCGGGCTGGCGCTGTCGCGCTCGCTGGCCGAACTGCACCACGGCACGCTGGCGATGGAGGCCGACACGGAACTGAACGTGTTCGTGCTGACCGTTCCGCTCTGCCGGCAGGAGGCGGAGGCGGTCGTGGAAACCGTATCGGCGGAGGATGCCGAGAGCATCTCCGACGAGCGCGGCGATCCCGGCTGGGAGGCTTACAGCGTGCTGGTCGTCGAGGACAACCCCGAGATGTGCGCCTTCATCCGGCGGCAGGTGTCGGAAAGCTACTCGGTGCTCACGGCCGGGAACGGCGTCGAAGCGCTGGAGCTGCTGGAGAAGAACTACGTCAATGTGATCATCAGCGATATCATGATGCCCAAGATGGACGGCATCGAGTTTTGCCGGCAGGTGAAAACCGACCTGCGTTACAGCCATATCCCCCTGATCCTGCTGTCGGCGAAGACGAACCTCCGTTCGAAGATTTCGGGCATGGACGCCGGGGCCGACGCCTATGTCGAGAAGCCTTTTTCGTCGGATTACCTGCTGTCGGTGATCGCCAACCTCATCAAGAGCCGGCAGATGCTGAGCGAGGCTTTCTCGAAAAATCCGCTGGTGCTGGCCAATACCGTGGCGACCTCCTCGGTGGACACCGATTTCATCGTCCGGCTGCAAGAGATCATCCAGGCCAACCTCAGCGATCCCGAGTTCAAGATCAACGACATCGCCGAGATGGTGCACATGAGCCGTGCGAGCTTCTACCGCAAGATCAAAGGCGTGCTGAACATGACCCCGAACGACTATCTGCGGCTCGAACGGCTGAAAACCGCGGCCCGGCTGCTCCGGGACAAGCGTTACCACATCAACGAGGTCTGCTATATGGTGGGATTCAGTTCCACGTCCTATTTCGCCAAATGCTTCCAGAAGCAGTTCGGCGTGCTTCCGAAGAAGTATGCGTCCGAGTGACGCGCGGGACTGCGGCCCTTGCCGCAGCGGCCGTCGGAAAGCGATCCCCGGCCGCCGTCATATTGCGTGTCTTGGGACTTTCGAATTGCGGCCGGGATCGCAGACGGTTCGACCGGGTTTCGTCCAGACGCCGCACCGGATCGTGCGGCGGAGAGCCCGTTGAAATTACGAGATCGAAAAAAACGGGTGCGGGACAAAGGTAAAAATGCATTGTGACGCTTTTAACCTGCAAACATGAAGAATTCGAATATCCCGCACCCAATTCGCCCGATGTCCGGTTCTGCGTTCCGGTCCGGGCATAAAAAAGCACGGAACGCAGGTATAGCCCCACTAACAGACCTTGCGAGCCTTCAAATGGTGGCTGCCCTTACGCCCGTGCATGCCGCCTGCACCGAAATGCAGGGGCAAAACACAGGTTTCAGACAAATTTTACACCATTTGAAAAACCTATTGCATCGCTGCAATAGTCGCAAGTTTGTTAGTGGCATAAAGGTTTGCCTTAACCTTTAAGTTGTTTCTAATGCAAATATAGCATAATTTTTTTAATTCGGGCCGTTCGACCCCGAAATTTTGCGGTGCCGGAAACAAAAAAGAGTTGCAAGCCACGCTTGCAACCCGGCGATCTTCGCTTCTGCGGAGAGAGAGGGATTCGAACCCCCGGTACAGTTGCCCGTACACCGCATTTCGAGTGCGGCCCGATCGACCACTCCGGCATCTCTCCTTGATCCCAAAACCGCTGTTTTGGGACTGCAAATATAGACATATTTTTTATTTCCGCCTATTTTCATGCGGAAAAAATTGCGATCTGTTGAAAAAAAGCTCCGGAGGCCCCGCCGGGGCGCGCTTTTCCGGATATAATTCCTATCTTTGATGGCGGGAATCCCCCTCGCGTGCGCAGTATTTCCCGCGCGGGGCCGTTTATAAGAATGAAATAATACTAAAAACGGTATGGTTTTCGTTTTTAGATCAGAGACTAACGCAAACAATACCCTTGTGCGCTATGAAAAAGTTGAGAATTTTGATCGGAACCGTCTTGCTCTCCGCCGGTCTGGCCGGCTGCACGTCGGCATATTACGCTTCGGCGGGGTATGCCTCCGACGACCTCTACGCCGTGCATGACAAGACGCAGATCGCCCGCAGGAAGCAGGCCGAGGCCGAGGCGCAGCGTGCTGCCGCCGAAGCCCGCAGGGCCGAATGGGAGGCGAAGATCGCCGAGGCGGAGGCCGCGGCTGCCGAGAACAACTATTACGAATATCAGGCTGCGGATGCGAATCCCTATCAAAGCGTGCTGGCCGACGACTACGAAAGCGCCTATGCGCGCCGCCTGCGCGGCTTCGAGTCGCCGAGCTACAAGATGCCGTCGAGCTACCTCGACGCGCGTTACAGCAACGCGTTCAGCTACGCTTCGGCCTACGATCCGGCGTTCTACAACATCGTGATCTCGGGCGATCAGGTGTGGGTCGAACCCAAGTACATTACGTCGATGTTCGGATCGTGGGGAACGGTGATCTACGGCGATCCGTGGTACTGGGGCTGGAACCGTCCGTGGGGGCCCAGCTTCTCGATCGGCAGCTGGGGCTGGAGCTTCGGATGGAATTCGTGGTACAATCCCTGGTACGGCCCGTGGGGACCGTGGTACAGCTCGTGGTACGATCCCTGGTACCATCCCGGATGGGGCTGGGGGCCCGGATGGCACGGCGGACATCACTGGGCATACAGGCCGCATAATTACCGCCTCGACGGCGGCGGGCGCCCCTCGCGCTATGTCCCGGGGAATGTCGCTTCGGGCAGCCGTTACCGCGGGACCAACAATTCGGGCTACCGTACCGGTACGACCACTTCGCGCGGGGGCAACTCGGGCAGCGGCAGGACGTATTACCAGAGCGGCGGCCGCAATAACAGCAACAGTTCGGTTTACAACGGCGGCAGCAACCGCAATAACAACAATAACTCCTGGAACAACAACTCGTGGAATAACAACCGCAACAACAGCAACTCGGGGCGTTCGTCCTACGACAGCGGGTCGCGCAGCAGCAGTTATAACAGCGGCAGCAGCTTCGGCGGTTCGCGCGGCGGTTCGTCGGGAGGCGGTTACAGCGGTGGCGGCGGTTCGCGCGGCGGCAGTTCATCGGGCG
>OGQU01002249.1_pt1 | contig 12769 bp, 9 predicted proteins | sample 1553341 | NCBI WGS metagenome assembly OGQU01 (sample SAMEA2579920, study PRJEB22360) | human gut metagenome | biome: human gut; feature: human-associated habitat; material: faeces | place: Denmark | collected 2008/2010 | reverse complement strand
ACAAACGGTCAACGGGCTGAGGTAAAGCGGGCCTGCACCGCGAAGGAATATCCCTACTTTCCGCGTCCGATTCGCTATAAAGAAGTCTTTTTCTTTACAAGCGTATCACCCCAACAACTACAAATTTTAATCTTCATCATCTGTCTGTACAGAATAGGTCTGTCTCTTTCTTGCCATCTCATCGCTTTCAAGATATTCATCGTAAGTCGTGATCTTATCAATAAGTTTACCACCCGGAACGATTTCCATAATGCGGTTTGCGGTCGTCTGTACGATCTGATGGTCACGGGATGTGAAGAGCAGGACTCCAGGGAACTTGATCAGTCCGTTATTGAGTGCAGTGATGGATTCCATGTCCAGGTGGTTGGTCGGCTCATCGAGGAGCAGGACATTTGCACCTGAGATCATCATTTTGGAGAGGAGGCAGCGAACTTTTTCGCCACCGGAAAGGACAGCAACCTTTTTCACTCCATCTTCCCCTGAGAAAAGCATTCTTCCGAGGAAACCACGGACATAAGTAACATCTTTCTCTTCAGAATACTGAGTCAGCCATTCTGTGATATTATAATCATTATCAAATTCTCCACCGAAATCTTTCGGGAAATAAGCCTGAGAGGTTGTAACGCCCCATTTGTAAGTCCCTTCATCCGGTTCCATTTCACCGATCAGGATCTTAAAGAGGATCGACTTTGCAAATTCATTGCCTCCGACAAAAGCAACTTTATCTTCACGTCCAAGAGTAAAGCTGATATTATCAAGGATTTTTTCTCCGTCGATGGTCTTGGAAAGTCCTTCTACGGTCAGGACTTCATTTCCAATTTCACGGTTCGGACGGAAGTCGATGTATGGATATTTACGGCTGGATGGCTTGATCTCATCAAGCTGGATCTTTTCAAGAGCACGTTTCCTGGATGTTGCCTGCTTGGATTTGGAAGCATTGGCACTGAACCGGGAAATAAAGTCCTGAAGTTCTTTGATCTTTTCTTCTTTTTTCTTATTAGCTTCTTTCATCTGACGGATGAGGAGCTGGCTGGATTCATACCAGAAATCATAGTTTCCGGCATAGAGCTGGATCTTACCGTAATCAATATCTGCAATCTGTGTACATACTTTATTCAGAAAATAACGGTCATGAGATACGACGATGACGGTATTATCAAAATTGATAAGAAATTCTTCCAGCCATGCAATGGCATCGAGATCCAGGTGGTTCGTTGGCTCGTCAAGAAGCAGGATGTCGGGATTTCCAAATAATGCCTGGGCAAGCAGAACCTTTACCTTTTCAGATCCGGTCAGTTCTTTCAGGTATTTGTAGTGAAGTTCGGTATCAATTCCGAGTCCGTTCAGAAGGTTGGCAGCATCCGATTCAGCCTCCCAGCCGTTCATGGTAGCAAACTCAGCTTCCAGTTCACTGGCTTTGATTCCGTCTTCATCAGTGAAATCTTCTTTTGCATAGATTTCTTCTTTTTCTTTCATAATCTCGTACAGGCGGGCATTTCCCATGATAACGGTATCAAGAACCGGAAATTCATCATATTTGAAATGATCCTGCTGCAGGAAAGAAAGACGCTCTCCCGGAGTGATCACGACATCTCCCTGAGTCGGCTCAAGCTGACCGGAAAGAATCTTAAGGAAAGTAGATTTTCCTGCACCATTGGCACCGATCATACCATAGCAGTTCCCTTCTGTAAATTTGATATTAACGTCTTCAAACAGCGCCTTTTTCCCGACGCGGAGGGTTACGTTATTTGCACTAATCATAATGATCTCCTTATCAGTCATACATTAAAATAAACATCAACGCTTATATTAACATGGGTGAAAGTAAAAAGGCAAGTATTTACACAAGTATTTACGGGAGAAAAGGAATCTTGATTGATAAAAAAGCAAGCTGCATTTCCGTAAGAAAACCGTTGTTCTTTCGGAATGAAAAAGATATAATAAACTATGGAAGACAAAAAGACATAGATTCAGGAAAAGAGGAAAATTATGGCGATAAAAAAAGCTACAATCGTACTTGAAGGCGGGGCGACAAGAGGAATCTTTACCTCAGGTGTGCTGGATTGCCTTATGGAGAAAGAAATTTATATGTCAGATGTGATCGGGGTATCGGCAGGAGCGTGCAATGCACTGGATTATGTATCCAGGCAGCCGGGGAGGACAAGAGACTGTATGATTCCCGATGAGCAGTATGGAAAATATATTTATGGGATCAGGGATACGATCCGTACAAAGAGCATGATGAATATGGATTTGATCTTTGACCGGTTTCCGAATGAACTGATCCCGTTTGATTTTGATACATATTTCAGTTCACCGATGAATTGTGAACTGGTTACGACAAACTGCCTGACCGGAAAGGCAGAATATATGTCAGAAGAGGAAGATCGGGACAGACTGATGAAAATCTGCCGGGCGTCGAGCAGTATGCCGCTTCTGACTCCGATCGTAAATATTGAGGATGTTCCGTATTTAGACGGAGGACTGGCTGATTCAGTACCGATCCGCAGGGCAAAGGAAATCGGGAATGAGAAGATTGTAGTTGTGCTGACAAAAAATGCCGGTTACAGGAAAAAAGTACTTTCTCCTGCAATGCAGAAGCTTTACAGAAAGGCTTACAGTTCTTATCCAAATGTGGTGCGGACGATTTTACGGAGAAGTTTTATGTATAATAAGACGATGAATTATCTGGATGTGCTGGAGCGGAAGGGAGAGATCTTTGTGATCCGTCCCCATGTGAAGCCGGTATCAAGGCTGGAACGGAACCGAGAGGCTCTTTACGCATTTTATGAGCATGGTTATCATTATATGGAAAGACAGTTGGAAGCGTTGGAGGAATATCTTGAAAAATAAGATGTCGGGGTCAAAAGCCCTCGACTATGATACCTACGGATTGTTACGCACTACGTGCTCCCACAATCCTACCCAACATTCGCATATCGTGGTGCTTACGCCCCACTTTTATGCTCATATTGGGGCGGGTCACAAGGTCATTCTACCACTAGTGTGCGAGCACACGTGGTGTCAGACCTTTTGACCCTGGTATCAAAATAATCGTATATCAGGACACATATATGGAAAAGGGGAATGAATATGAGCAAAAAGGAAATACCGGATTTTACGCAGAATCGGGAGTTATCGTGGCTTCGGTTTAATCAGAGAGTGCTGGAAGAAGCGAGAGATGAAAGTGTACCTCTGATGGAGCGGATGAAGTTTGTTGCAATCTTTACCAGCAATCTGGATGAGTTTTTTATGATCCGTGTAGGAAGTCTGTACGATCTGGCAGCAACAGATGATAAAAAGATCGATCAGCGTTCAGGTATGACAGCAAAGCAACAGCTTGATGCGATTTATCGTGCGGTTTCTCCGCTTTATAAGGAACGGGATAAGACTTATGCGGAGATTAAAAAGCAGCTTCATCCCTATGGTGTGTGTGGGCTGGATTTCAAAGAACTGGAGCAGCAGGAAAAGAAATTTGTAAAAAAGTATTTTAAAGAAGAGGTTCTGCCGGTGCTTTCACCTCAGATCGTAGACGCAAATCACCCGTTTCCGCATCTTCTGAGTAAAGAGATTTATGTGGTGGCAAATTTAAAGCAGGGAGATAAAGCAATGCTGGGAATTATTCCTGTTCCTCAGTATATTTCCAATATTCTGTATCTTCCAGGATATGATATCCGTTATATCAGAATGGAAAAGATCATTCTGGAATTTGCAGAACTGGTATTTAACCAGTATCAGGTTTCAGATAAGAATTATATCTGTGTGACGCGGAATGCAGATGTATCACCGGATGATGAGGCTTATGCAGACCATGGGGATTTCAGGCATATTATGAAAGAGACGCTTCATAAGCGGAAAAAAATGGCGGTTGTGCGTCTGGAGGCAGCTAATCCACTGAGCAAAGAGCTGGAAAAGTATTTCTGTGAAAAATTTAAGATCGGGCCGGAATGTATTTTCAGGACAAAGATGCCGATGAAGCTGGATTTTATCTTCGCGATTGCAGATAAACTGCCTGAGTCAATGAAGCGGACACTTGTGGATGAGCCATTTTCCCCACAGCCGGCGGCAATGCTCCATGAAGGCAGTGTGATGGAACAGGTAAAAAAGAAAGATGTACTTTTAAGCTATCCTTATGAGAGCATGGAGCCGTTCCTGCAGATGATCCGGGAGGCAGCGTCAGATCCGGATGTGCTGACGATCAAGATCACGATCTACCGTCTGGCAAAGAAGGCACGGCTGGTAGAATATCTTTGTGCCGCAGCGGAGAACGGAAAAGAGGTAACGGTACTGATCGAGTTGCGTGCGAGATTTGATGAACAGAATAATATCGAGTGGTCAGAACGTTTAGAAGAGGCAGGATGCCGGGTGTTATATGGATTTGAAGGCTATAAGGTACATTCCAAGATCTGCCTGATCACTTATAGAAGTAAGAGTGAGCCGAACAATAAAAATGAAATCCGTTACATTACCCAGATCGGAACAGGGAACTACAACGAAAAGACTGCAAAGATGTATACGGATTATTCCCTGATGACGGCGAATCAGGAGATTGGTACGGATGCGGCAGAATTTTTCAAAAATATGTCCATTGGAAATCTTCATGGTGCATACAGACACCTGATCGTTTCACCGGTCAGTTTAAAAGCAAGAGTTCTTGCCACGATGGATGAAGAGATTGAAAAGGGATCTGCAGGCAGGATCATCATGAAAATGAATTCCGTAACGGATGTAGATTTTATCAGAAAAGTGGAAGAGGCATCCTGTGCGGGTGTTAAAGTAGATCTGATCGTGCGGGGAATCTGCTGTATCTTACCGCAGGTACCGGGACATACGGAGAATGTCAGGGTGACAAGTATTGTCGGACGGTATTTAGAGCATCCGAGAGTATTTGTGTTTGGAAAAGGTGAAAAGACGAAGATCTACATTGGTTCGGCTGATATGATGACCAGAAATACAGAAAAGAGAGTTGAGGTAGCATGCCCGGTTTATGATGAGGCAGTCAAAAAACGTCTGCTCCATCAGTTAAAAGTGATGCTTGCAGATAATGTGAAAGCAAGAGAAATGGCAGAAGATGGCACTTACCATAAGAAAGCAGAAAGCGGAAGAAAGATCAATGCACAGGAGACATTTATGCAGGAGGCACTTCATGCAAGAAAGGAAGAAACCAGGGAGATGCGTGAACAGAAAAATACAGGCGTAATAAAAAGAGTGTTAGGATTTTTCAGACGAAGAAAATAGGAGAAGAGAGAATAAAATGGAAAAACTTCAGATTCAGAAATTCGGGATAACGAAAGACGGCAGTAAACCTTATCTTTATAAAATGAAAAATGACGCAGGGATGGAAGTGCAGGTCTCTGACTTTGGAGCGACCCTTGTGAATGTGACCGTTTTGGATCAAGATAAAAATCCGGTAGAAGTGGTACTTGGGTATGAGGATGCAGCCGGTTATGAAAATGGAACGGCAGCGATCGGTGCAATTGTCGGAAGAAATGCAAACCGGATCGGTGGTGCGTGTGTGACGATTAACGGGATTGATTATAAGCTGGCAGAGAATGACGGGAAAAATAATCTGCACAGCGGACCGGATGTCTATCAGAAACGGATGTGGAGGGTCGTCGAAAACGGGGATGACCATGTAACCTTTCTTCTGCACAGCCCGGATGGAGATCAGGGATATCCGGGAGCGTTGGACATGAAAGTTACCTATACGCTGGACGAGGAAAATGGGCTGACGATTCATTATGAAGCTGTACCTGATCAGGATACGGTAATTAATATGACAAACCACAGTTATTTCAATCTGAACGGTCATAAAAGCGGCTCTGTATTACATCATAGAATGCAGCTTTTATCTGATGCTTTTACCCCGGCTGATGCTCAGTCCATACCGACAGGAGAAGTCTGTTCTGTAGATGGAACACCGATGGATTTCAGAAGTACAAAAGAACTGGGAGCGGAGATTGATGCAGCGTATGAACCACTGATACTTGGAAATGGTTACGACCATAACTGGGTATTGAAAAACGAGGGCAGATTTGATAAAGTAGCAGAAGTGACTGGAGATGAAAGCGGTATCGTCATGGAAGTATGGACAGACCGTCCGGGAGTTCAGGTTTATACAGCCAATTTCCTGGAAAATGAAGCAGGAAGGAATGGGGCAGTCTATCAGAAGCGGGATGCAGTGTGCCTGGAGACACAGAATTATCCGGATGCGGTCCATCAGAAAAATTTTCCTGAAGCAATCTGCAAAAAAGGGGAAACTTACGATACAAAGACCGCTTATCGTTTCCATATTGAATAGAAAGAGAAAAGACTGGCATATTTATGGGAAAATCAATCTACATAGCGGAAAAACCAAGTGTTGCAAGAGAGTTTGCAAAAGCTTTGAAATTAAATGCAAAGAACCGGGACGGATACATGGAGTCGGAGAATGCGATTGTTACGTGGTGTGTAGGACATCTTGTGACAATGAGTTATCCTGAGGAGTATGATCCGGCACTGAAAAAATGGAGTCTGGATACACTGCCGTTTATTCCGGATGATTTTAAATATGAGGTGATCCCGCAGGTTGCAAAGCAGTTTCAGATTGTCAGCGGGCTTTTGACGAGAGAGGATGTAGACCGGATTTATGTCTGTACCGACTCAGGACGTGAGGGAGAATACATTTACCGGCTGGTTGAACAGGAGGCTCATGTAAAGGGAAAGGAACGGCGAAGAGTCTGGATCGATTCGCAGACGGAAGAAGAAATCCTGCGTGGGATCCGTGAAGCAAAAGATCTTTCCGAATATGACAACCTGGCAGCTTCAGCTTATCTGAGAGCGAAAGAAGATTATCTGATGGGAATCAACTTTTCGAGGCTGCTGACATTAAAATATGGAAATAGCATTTCCAACTATCTCCATACGAAGTATTCGGTGATCTCAGTCGGTCGGGTTATGACATGTGTGCTGGGAATGGTGGTCAGGAGAGAAAGAGAAATCCGGGATTTTGTAAAGACTCCATTTTACAGAGTCGTCAGTACGATTGATGCACAGGGGCATCAGTTTGAGGGAGAATGGAAAGCAGTCAAAGGCTCACGATACTTTGAGTCATATGATCTCTATAAGGAAAATGGATTTAAGGAAAGAGAAAAAGCAGAAGAACTGATCCGGTTTTTGCTGGAAGGTGTGGATCAGAAAGAGGGTCCGGTCTGTCGGATCGAATCGATTGAGAAGAAAAAGGAAAAGAAAAATCCACCGCTTTTATATAATCTGGCAGAATTGCAGAATGACTGTTCCAAAAGATTTAAGATCAGTCCGGATGAGACGTTGCGGATTGTGCAGGAACTGTATGAAAAGAAGCTTGTAACCTATCCGAGAACAGATGCAAGGGTGCTTTCCACAGCAGTGGCAAAAGAGATATCCCGCAATCTGAACGGTCTGTCAAAATATCCGATGGCGGCACCTTATCTGAAAGATATCCAGGCATTTGGAAATTATAAGGAGCTTGCAAAGACCAGATATGTAAATGATAAGCAGATCACGGATCATTATGCTATCATTCCGACGGGGCAGGGACTGAATGCTTTAAGTTCTGTTGCACCGACAGCACACCGGGTCTATGATCTGATCGTACGGCGTTTTTTAAGTATTTTTTATCCGCCTGCCGTATATCAGAAAGTTGCAATCGTATCCTCCATCAAAGAAGAACGCTTTTTCTCCAACTTTAAAGTACTGGCAGAAGAGGGGTATCTGAAAGTGGCAGGAGTTCCGAAAGGCAGGAATACTTCCGCAAAAGGAAAACCGGAAGGCAGCATGAAAGAAGAGGAAGAAAAAGAAAGCGGAGCAGATGGAGCAGAGGAAGAACAGGGACTGGATACTGCATTGTTTGAGGTGATCAAATCACTGAAGAAGGGGGCAGTGCTTCCGGTCAGGGCATTGAATATCAAAGAGGGAGAAACGTCTCCACCGAAAAGATATAATTCCGGTTCGATCATTCTTGCGATGGAGAATGCAGGACAGTTGATTGAAGACGAGGAATTGCGGGCTCAGATCAAGGGCAGTGGAATCGGAACGAGTGCGACTCGTGCAGAAATCCTGAAAAAGCTGATCAATATTAAATATCTTTCTCTGAATAAGAAGACGCAGGTGATCACGCCGACGCTTCAGGGAGAGATGGTTTATGATGTGGTTGATCATTCAATCAAATCACTTTTGAATCCGGAGCTGACAGCAAGCTGGGAAAAAGGACTGAACTACGTGGCAGAAGGAACGATCACTTCCGAGGAATATATGCAGAAGCTGGATCATTTTGTAACGGTCAGGACTGTGGGCGTGAAAGGATTGAATAATCAGTATCAGCTACGTGCGTGTTATGACCATGCAGCTGCATTTTATAAAAGAGGTAGAAAATGAAAAAAATACTTGTAACCATTCCGGTACGGGAAAAAGACCGGAAGTTTCTGGAAGAAAAGGGGAAGGAATTTCAGTTCTGCTACAGGACAAAAGAGGAAATAACCGTCTCAGATGTGGTGGATGCGGAGATCATTCTGGGAAATATCCCTGTAGAGCTGGTCCCTAAGGCTAAAAAGTTAAAGTTTCTCCAGCTTGACAGTGCCGGATCGACAGAATATACGGCATCAGGAGTCCTCATGCCGGATACAAAGCTGGCAAATGCCACAGGAGCTTACGGGCTGGCAATTTCAGAATATATGCTGGCTGGAGTATTGATGCTGCGGAAAAAGCTGCATCTGTATCAGAAAAATATGGAGCAGCATCTGTGGAAGGACGAGGGAGAAGTGCTGTCAATCCGTGATTCGGTGACGCTTGTTGTGGGACTTGGTGATATTGGAAGTCAGTTTGCGGAAAAAATGCATGCACTGGGCAGTGAAGTGATCGGTGTGAGAAAGCATAAAGCAGCCAGACCGGATTATATAAAAGAAGTCTGTCAGCAGGAAGATTTAGACCGTCTGCTTCCGAAAGCGGATATCGTTGCGTGCTGTATGCCGGGAACAGGGGAGACAGCAGGGATGTTTGACCTGGAGCGGATGAAGAAAATGAAACCGGGAGCAATCCTCATCAATGTAGGGCGTGGAAGCCTGATCCCGGGAGAAGCATTGAAAAAAATGCTTGTTGAAGGTCATTTAGGAGGTGCAATTCTGGATGTGACGGAGGAGGAACCGCTTCCGGCAGATTCTCCTTTGTGGGATCTTCCCAATCTTCTGATCACACCACATGTATCGGGCAATTACCATATGAGGCAGATCCTTGATACAGTTGTAAAGATCGCGGGAGAGAATCTGGAGGCATTCCTTGATGGAAAAGAACTTGTCAATGAGGTAGATCTTTGTACCGGGTACAGAAAATTCAAAGCGTAGAAAGGGAAAAAAGATGACAGAAGCATTAACAGTAAAAAAACTTTATACATTGGATCAGACAATAGCAAAGGATATTTTTGAAGGAGTGACTTATCCATGGGAAGTACTTCCGAAGATCAGCAGCTTTATCCTGGAGCTGGGAAAGACGCTGAGCGAAGATGACTATGAGAAGCGTGGAGAAAATGTATGGATCGCAAAGAGTGCAAAAGTAGCACCGACTGCATTTATCAATGGACCGGCGATCATTGGGAAGGATGCAGAAATCCGTCATTGTGCATTTATCCGTGGAAATGCGATTGTAGGAGAGGGTGCTGTTGTAGGCAATTCGACCGAGTTGAAAAATGTGATCTTGTTTAACAAAGTACAGGTACCACATTATAATTATGTAGGAGATTCTGTATTGGGATATAAATCTCATATGGGAGCAGGCTCGATCACATCCAATGTGAAATCAGACAAGAAACTGGTAGTTGTAAAAGCAGACGGAGAGAAGATCGAGACAGGCATGAAAAAGTTTGGTGCGATGCTGGGGGATGAAGTGGAAGTCGGATGCGGAAGTGTCCTGAATCCAGGAACTGTTGTTGGAAGTCACAGTAATATTTATCCACTTTCTTCTGTGCGTGGATTTGTACCTGCCCACAGCATTTATAAAAAGCAGGGCGAAGTAGTCGAAAAGCAGGGAGAATAAATATTGCATCAGTGCGAGGATGTTTTGCAGAGTTGTATTCTGATTCCGGATTGTAAAAACAGAGAGCAGACAGAGAGGAAAAAAGAGTGAAAAAGATTAGTTTTATTGGCGTAGGCATCATGGGGAAATCCATGGTAAGAAATCTTATGAAAGCAGGATTTGAACTTCATATCTATGCCCGGACAAAAGCAAAAGTGGAAGACGTTATCAGTGAAGGTGCGATCTTTCATGAATCGATCGGAGAGTGCGTCAGCGAATGTGATGCAGTGATTACGATCGTAGGATTCCCGCAGGATGTGGAAGAAGTTTATTTTGATGAGGAAAATATCCTTGACTGTGCATCGAAGGGTGCTTATCTGATCGACATGACAACAACCAGCCATCAGATTGCAGAAAAGATTTATGCAGAGGGAACGAAGCGGGGATTCCATGTGCTGGATGCACCGGTGACAGGAGGCGATACAGGAGCGAAAGCAGGAACGTTATCCATTCTTGTCGGTGGAGATAAGGAAGATTTTGAAGCATGTATGCCGCTTTTTGAGGCGATGGGAACGAACATCAATTACCAGGGAGAAGCCGGAAAAGGTCAGCACTGTAAGCTGGCAAACCAGATCATGATCGCCGGAACACTTTCCGGTGTATGTGAGGCTCTTACTTATGCCAAAGAGCAGGGGCTGGATCTGGATGTAGTGATGCGATCTGTTTCTACAGGGGCAGCAGGAAGTAAGCAGTTAGATACATTTGGACCAAAGATCATTGCAGGAGATTATGCACCGGGATTTTTCATGAAGCATTTTATTAAAGATATGAAGCTTGCCCTGATCGAGGCAAACCGGAAAGGGTTATCACTGGATGTCTTAAGTATGGTTCTTGCGAATTATGAAGAACTGGAGGCAGAAGGATATGGAGAACTGGGGACGCAGGCATTGATCAGATTTTATGATGAAGAACATCGATATATGGAAGATGAGGAAGAACCGGAACAGGCAGAAGAATAGAAACATCATCGAATCTTCAGAAAAGAATTGACACGGGTGATTGTCCCGTGTTATTCTATACAAAATCACTTTAATACTTTAAAGCGTAACGGTTTAAAGCGAAGAACAAAACGAAGGATAAAAAGGAAGAGGAAGAGAGGAAAAAGAAAAGAGATGGGGATTAAATTATTTTTGCTGATCATATTTTTTGCAGTGATGGTTGGCGTTGGATTTTATTCCAGGAGACATGTGAAAAGTGTAGACGGGTTCGTACTTGGCGGGCGTTCGGTAGGTCCGTGGCTGACTGCATTTGCATATGGAACCTCCTATTTTTCCGCAGTTGTATTTGTAGGATATGCGGGACAGTTTGGATGGAAATACGGAATTGCAAGTACCTGGATCGGAATCGGAAATGCATTGATCGGAAGTCTGCTGGCATGGGTTGTTCTTGGAAGAAGAACGAAGGTCATGACACAGCATCTGAGAGCAAAGACGATGCCGGATTTCTTCGGACAGAGATATGGCAGTAAAGCACTGAAGATCGTAGCATCGGTGATTGTGTTTGTATTTCTGATCCCGTATACAGCATCCGTCTATAATGGGTTGTCCAGGCTTTTTGGAATGGCATTTAATATTCCTTATACGTGGTGTGTGATCGCAATGGCAGTGTTTACGGCAATTTATGTGATTCTGGGCGGATATATGGCAACAGCGATCAATGACTTTATTCAGGGGATTATTATGCTGTTCGGAATTGTTGCGGTGATTGCTTCTGTATTGAACGGTCAGGGCGGCTTTATGGAAGCTGTCTCTAAGATGGCACAGATCCCAAGTGATGTCCCTGCAACGATGGGACAGCCCGGAGCATTTACATCGTTTTTCGGACCGGATCCGCTGAATCTGCTGGGCGTGGTGATCCTGACTTCACTCGGAACATGGGGACTTCCGCAGATGATCGGGAAATTTTATGCGATCAAAGATGAAAAGTCTATTAATACGGGAACAGTGATCTCTACACTTTTTGCTATTGTGATTTCAGGAGGATGTTATTTCCTGGGTGGATTTGGAAGATTATTTGACAGTGCAGAAATTTATAATGCAGAAACCGGAGCGGTCGTTTACGACAGTATTATTCCTTCCATGCTTTCAAAACTGCCGGATATTCTGATCGGAATTGTAGTTGTTCTGGTGCTTTCCGCATCAATGTCAACACTTTCCTCACTGGTACTGACATCCAGCTCAACGATGACACTGGATCTGCTGAAAGATAACATTATGAAAAAGATGAGTGAGAAAAAGCAGATCATTACGATGCAGATCCTGATCGTATTTTTTATCGTTGTATCGGTGGTGATCGCACTGGATCCGCCGACTTTTATTGCTCAGCTTATGGGAATTTCATGGGGAGCTCTTGCAGGAGCATTTCTTGCACCGTTTCTGTATGGTCTGTACTGGAAAGGTGTGACAAGAGCAGGAGTCTGGGCAGGATTTATTGCCGGAGTCGGAATTACGGTTTCTAATATGTTCATAGGATATATTGCATCACCGATCAATGCCGGTGCTGTTGCGATGGTAGCAGGTCTGGTGATCGTTCCGCTGGTAAGCCTTGTGACACCGAAATTGAAGAAAGAAGATGTAGATGAGATCTTTACGTGCTATGAAGAAAAAGTGGTGAGTACGAAGAAGAGGAATTTGTAAATTTGTAGTTGTTGGAATGATACGCTTGTAAAGCAAAAGACTTCTTTATG
>OGQU01002242.1_pt1 | contig 12800 bp, 10 predicted proteins | sample 1553341 | NCBI WGS metagenome assembly OGQU01 (sample SAMEA2579920, study PRJEB22360) | human gut metagenome | biome: human gut; feature: human-associated habitat; material: faeces | place: Denmark | collected 2008/2010 | reverse complement strand
ACCCATGCCCGGCCTGTATGTCACCGGCGATATGTCCGGCAGCTTCTTTGCCAATAACTATCCCTGCCTGATGGCCGGTGTGGCCATGGGCCGCACCCTGACCTTTGCCATGAAAGCCATCAAACAGATGGCTGGCCTGGAAAAGTAAGGGCTGAACCAGACAAAATCCAAAGCGCGGGGCAGGCCGTTCCCACCGTGAGCTCCGTAATAGAAAAAACAGCGCCGCAGAGTTTTAGTACGCTCTGCGGCGCTGTTTTTATACCCTCTATACACAAACAGATCAAACGGCCAAAGCCGGAGCTTTTCAGCACACGGCACAGTGGACGGAAATGGGCTCCAGAATTTCCGGGTGCATCCCGTCGCGGTAGTCCAGGTCGCCCTGATCCAGGCCGCGCAGCAGCACCTCGGCAGTAGCAATGTTGGTGGCAATGGGCACACTGTGCATATCGCACAGGCGGAGCAGGTTCTGCTCGCAGGAATTGCCGGTGTCCGCCTTGAGCGGGTCGCGGAAGAAGAGCACCAGATCCACTTCATCGCAGGCGACCCGGGAAGAAATCTGCTGGATGCCGCCCAGCTTGCCGGAGAGATAACAGTGCACGGGCAGGCCGGTGGCCTGGGCCAGCATCCGCCCGGTGGTACCGGTGGCGATGACTGTGTTGCGGGAAAGGATCCCGCTGTATGCGGTACAGAATTGAAGTGCAAGTTCCTTGCGGGAATCGTGTGCAAGAATGGCAATCGTCATAGCGCTCTCTCCTTCATTCTCAGTATAGTGTTGTGGGTGGCGAATGATGCAGGGTGGCTTTTTTACAAATACACTTTTTTCCATTCGGCATAAACCTACTAGAATCATTCTCAAACTTTCCACTATAGTTTTACCGCAGAAAACAGGGCTTTGTCAAGCGCTTTGTTGTGATTTTAGCAAGAAAATGAGTAAAAGTATGACTTAATAATTGTTAAGAATGGGGAATATTTGGATACAAGTGAAAAATTCTTTCAAAACTCTTGACAAGCACTTTGCAAAATATGTTTGTGCTGAAAAAACAGTCCATATGGATAAAACAAAAATACAGGCCTGTGCGGTTTGGACACGGGCCTGTACGAAACAGCGCAAAATGAAACAAATGAAACAGGGTGAATTTCACCGGGAATTACCGGGAACGTGAAAATTTTTTACTTCCGCCTGAATGCAAAATTTGTGTAAAATCAGCGGATCTGGCCGTTGCCGTGGATGATGTACTTGTAGCTGCACAGCTCGGCCAGCCCCATGGGGCCCCGGGCGTGGAGCTTCTGGGTGGAAATGCCCATCTCACAGCCAAGGCCAAACTCGCCGCCATCCGTAAAGCGGGTAGAGCAGTTGACATAGACCGCGGCGCTGTCCACCGCGGCGGTAAACTGAGCGGCATGGGCATTGTCCTGGGTCAGAATGGCCTCGCTGTGGCCGGTGGAGTGGGCGGCGATATGTGCAATGGCTTCCTCCACGCTGTCCACGATTTTAACGGCCAGAATGTAATCAAGGAACTCGGTGTCAAAATCCTGCGGCCCGGCGGGCACACCGATGCCGGGCAGGAGGGCGGCGGCACGCTCGTCCAGCCGGAGCTCCACGGGGTGGAGCCCTCTGGCCGCGCGGTCCGGGCCCAGCCGCTGGGCAAGTTTGGGCAGGAACTCTGCCGCGATGCCGCTGTGCACCAGGCAGACTTCCTCCGCGTTGCAGACGCTGGGGCGGCTGGCTTTGGCGTTCTCAATGATCTCCAGTGCCTTGGGCTGGTCGGCACTGTCATCCACAAAGATGTGGCAGATGCCGGTGCCGGTCTGGATGCAGGGAACCTTGGCGTTTTCCACGCAGGCCCGGATGAGCCCGGCCCCGCCCCGGGGAATGAGCAGGTCTACATAGCCCACGGCTGTCATCAGGGCGTTGGCGGAGGCGTGGGTGGTGTCCTCAATGAGAGAGACGGCGGCTTCGGGCAGGCCGTTCTCCCGCAGGCCCCGGCGCAGTGCGGTGACGATGGCGCTGGCGCTTCGCCAGGCCTCCTTGCCGCAGCGCAGGATGCAGGCGTTGCCGCTCTTGATGGCAAGGGCGGCGGCGTCACTGGTCACGTTGGGGCGGCTCTCGTAGATGATGGCAATGACGCCCATGGGCACGGCGGTCTTTTCGATCACCAGCCCGTTGGGGCGCTCCACCCGGTTCAGGACCGCGCCCACCGGGTCGGGCAGGGCGGCCACCTCTAAAATGCCCTTTGCCATGGCACCGATCCGCTCCGGCGTCAAAGCCAGGCGGTCCAGCATCACATCGCTGATGTGCCCTTTGGCGGCAGCCATGTCCTCCGCGTTGGCGGCCAGAATGGCTTCCACGCTGTCCGGGGCGCAGAGGGCGTCTGCCATCCGCTCCAGGACGCTTTGCCGGGTGCGGCTGCTGGCCAGCGCCACGGCCTGCTTGGCCGCGCGGGCAGCTTCGAGAATTTCCTGTGTCGTCATGGGTCAGCCCTCCTGTCTGTGCGCGGCAAAGCGGGTGCCTGCCGGTTTGCCCTCGGCAATGTCATAGAGCAGCTCCGGGTGCGCGCCGTTGGCAATGACCATGTCGGCTCCGCTGGCGGTCACCATCCGGGCGGCGCGGAGCTTGGTGGACATGCCGCCGGTGCCCCGTGCCGAGGATGCCATGGTCATTTTTGGGGGCCAGGCCGCAGGGCCCCGGTGCCGAGCCGGCCCCGTCGGCCAGCGCCATCACGTCCGGGGTGATCTCTTCCACCAGCGGGATGAGCGCTGCTTCCGGGTGGGTGTGGGGGTTGGCGGTGTACAGGCCGTCGATGTCGCTCAGCAGCACCAGCAAATCGGCCTTGGCGCAGCAGCAGACGATGGCGGCCAGCGTATCGTTATCCCCAATGGAGGTGATCTCATCGGTGGCAACGGTGTCGTTTTCGTTGATGATGGGCAGGGCACCCAGCTCCAGCAGGCGGGACAGGGTGTTCTGAAAGTTCACGCGGCGTTCGGTGTGCTCCACGTCCACGCCGGTGAGCAGGATCTGCGCCACGGTGTGATTGTAGGCGTTGAACAGCCGGTCGTAGGTGTACATCAGCTCACACTGGCCCACAGCGGCGCAGGCCTGCTTGGTGGTGGTGTCCTTTGGGCGGGTTGGCAGTGAGAGCTTGCCCACGCCCATGCCAATGGCACCGGAGGACACCAGAATGACCTCATGGCCCTCGTTTTTCAGGTCGCTGAGCACCTTGACCAGCTGTTCCGTGTGGCGGATGTTCAGCCGTCCGGTGGCGTATGCCAGAGTAGAAGTGCCTACTTTTACAACGATGCGCATGATATCCTTAACCCTTTCCCATTTCCTTTGTCTTATTGTACGAGGCGATTACGGCATCCATCACCGCACCGCGCAGGCCGTGCTCTTCCAGCACGCGCACGCCCTGAATGGTGCTGCCGCCGGGGCTGCACACAGCATCCTTGAGTTCGCCGGGATGCTTTCCGCTTTCCAGCACCAGCTTTGCGCTGCCCAGAACCATCTGCGCGGCATATTCCTGCGCTTTGGCGCGGGGCAGGCCGCAGGCCACGCCGCCGTCGGCCAGAGCCTCAATAAACTGGTACACCCATGCCGGGCCGCAGCCGGAAACGCAGCTGGCGGCATCGATCAGACTTTCCGGCACGGCATCCAGACGGCCCGCAGGAGCCATGATCCTGAGGAAGGCTTCTTCTTCCTCAGCGGTGACATTGCTGGAACAGTACTGGATCATACCCTCGCCCACCGAAGCCGGGGTGTTGGGCATGATGCGGATCACAGGAAAGTCCTCACCGGCCATCTCCTGAATACGGGCGATCGAAAGGCCCGCTGCCATGCTGCACAGCACAAAACGGCTGGGGCGCTCGTCAAAGGTGAACTTGAGCGGCTGGAGCAGAGCTTCCATCATCTGGGGCTTTACCGCCAGAAAAATCAGGTCGCAGTCACCGGCCACCTCGGCATTGGTGGCTGTTTTGCAGCCCAGTTCTTTGGCCAGTGCCTGTGCCTTGGCCGCAGTGCGGTTTGCCAGAAAAACTTTCTTAGGGTCAACAGCTTTGCAAACGGCACGGGCGATGGCTCCACCCATGTTGCCGCAGCCCAGAAAACCAATGGTATCCATCATAGTTTGTACCCTCCCTCAAAACGGCACTTCAATCACAGCCGTCTGCTCCCATTCTAAGCGTAGAGGAATATAAAATCAAGGGCCTTTTCCGCTTTTTTGCCGGAAGAAGCCGCTTTTGCAGGCATTGCACACCGCCGGAAGGGTCTTTTGGGGGGCTGAGAAACGGCTCTTGAAGCGAGAAACTGCCGGAGTGAAACACAGGAGGTCATTCTTTGTTTACAAAATGGACAGAATTAACGCTTGCAATCGGGACGGCTTTTGCGGTATTATAATGTATAAAGCTGCCAATCGCCGTACGCAGCAGGAAAAATTTCTACGGTCAGGAAAGGAAGGTCTTTGTGTCACAAACAACGAAGCGGGCACTGGAAGCATCGCTGAAAAAGTTGCTGCTGGAAAAGCCCCTCAATAAGATCACGATCAACGATATCACCGAGGACTGCGGCGTGAACCGCATGACCTTCTACTACCACTTTAAGGATATTTACGATCTGGTGGACTGGATCCTGATGGAAGATGCGGCCAAGACGATGGAAGGCCGCCAGAGCTTTGATACATGGACCGAAGCATTTCTGGACATCCTGCACCAGATCCGGGATAACAAAGCACTGGTACTGAACGTATACCGCTCTGTGGGTCGTGAACAGGTGGAGCAGTATCTGTACAAACTTCTGGACTCCATGCTGAAGGAATTTGCGGATCGCGAATGCCGCGACATCACCGTGCAGGACGATGACAAGCAGTTTGTGGTGGATTTTTACAAATATGCGCTGGTGGGCGTGGTGCTGGAATGGATCCGCCGGGATATGAAGACCGAGCCCGCTGTGATGGTAGAACGTATGGGACGGATGCTGCAGGGCGATCTGCGCCGCGCGTTATGCCGCCTTGCCAGCAATAAGATCCATCTGGAACAGGACGGTTGAACCGGAAGAACGACAAAATTTTATCATAATCCGCGCCGTGATGGGTTTTCTATCACGGTGCTTTTTCTGTTTATGGCAATTTGTGGGATAGAATGGTAGAGTAATGGCATAGAAATAGAAAAAGAGATTTCCGAAAAATACCGTTTGGAGGAAAAGGATAATGAATACTTCTGTTGAGAGCCTGACTCATAAAATGCAGCGTGCTGCCGTTGGTAAAATGGTGGACGTGGTGCTTTCTCATGCCGATAAAGACCGTCAGAAAACCGTGGGACAGCTGGTGGATGTTGCAAAGCAGTTCTATGGCAGTTCGTTCAGCGATGAAGCCTACGAACACGCCAGACAGACCCTGACCGACCCCGACAGCAAGTGGTCCAAGCTCATCAACTGTGTGCTGGATCAGACCGACCCCAACGTGGCCCGCACCATGGCGCTGAATCTGGGCTACGAGGCTTTCTTCCGCGGCACCAAGACCATCCGCGAAAACCGCGTGAAGTATCAGTGCAACATTCCGTGGCTGATCCTGTTCGACCCCACTTCTGCCTGCAACATGCATTGCGTGGGCTGCTGGGCTGGCGAGTATGGCAACAAGAACAACCTCAGCTTTGAGGATATGGACAAGATCGTTACCGAGGGCAAGGAGCTGGGCGTATACCTGTACATGCTGACCGGCGGCGAGCCGCTGGTGCGCAAGGCTGATATCCTCAAGCTGGCCGAGAAGCACAATGATGTGCAGTTTGCCATCTACACAAACTCCACCCTCATCGATGAGCCGTTCTGCAAAGAGGTGGTGCGTCTGGGCAACATTGCCTTCATGCTGTCCATCGAGGGCACCCCGGAGACCAACGATGCCCGCCGCGGTGAGGGGCACTATGCCGCTGTTATGCATGCTATGGATCTGCTCAAGGAGCACGGCATCGTGTTCGGCACGTCCATCTGCTACACCCGCGATAATATCGAAGCTGTTACCAACGATGAGTTCATGCGTTTCCTGTGCGAGAAGGGCGCACACTTCGGCTTCTACTTCCACTACATGCCCGTGGGCAACGAGGCAGCACCGGAACTGATGCCTACCCCGGAGCAGCGCAAATATATGATCGACCGCATCCGCTATCTGCGCTCGGAGGCCTGCGATATTCCGTTCTACCCCATGGATTTCCAGAACGATGGCGAGTTTGTGGGCGGCTGCATTGCCGGCGGACGCAACTACTTCCACATCAACTCTGCCGGTGACGCAGAGCCGTGCGTGTTCATCCACTACTCCAATGCCAATATCCACGACCAGAGCATTCTGGAAATTCTGCACAGTCCGCTGTTCATGGCTTATCACAACGGCCAGCCCTTCAACAAGAACCATCTGCGTCCCTGCCCGATGCTGGAAAACCCCGAACTGCTGCAGAAGATGGTGCACGAGACCGGTGCCCACAGCACCGACCTGCAGTCGCCGGAGAGCGTGGAGCACCTGTGCGAGAAGTGCAAGAACTATGCAGCCAACTGGCAGCCCACGGCGGACGAGATCTGGTCCCACACCAAGATCCGCGAGAGCCGCTACGAGAACTACAAGGACTGGAAGCCCTCGCAGCCCATTGAGAAGTAACGAAGGCAGACATCATAATGCAAACAAAGCCCAGGCGTTCCATTGAAGTGCGCTCCGTCAAGTAGACAGAGAAATAATATAAGTTTTTGTTCGCCGTTTCCACAAGGAAACGGCGAATTTTTTGTGCAAAAGTGATTGTTCTTTCTTGATATAAAAATACCCCCAGAGTACGCAGAGTTTTTGTTTTACTCTGTCTACTCTAGGGGGAGCATATCACACTCAGAGAGGGTCTTACTGTTTCATGAAAGAGTGGTTTTGAAAATTACCAGAACCAGTAGCGCTTTTTCAGCACAACATATGCAATGCCGATCAGAACCACTACAACACCACCGGCAATGAAGAAGGTCCAGTTGATATTGGCAAATTTCAGGTTCTGGTTGGTCAGCAGATAACGGCCTGCAGTATCGGCAGTGATGATGCCGTCGGTGTAGCTGTTCAGGTACTGCCACTTGTTGGAGACGGCGTTGTACAGATACAGGCGGGTATAGGTGCTCACATCCAGATCGATGCGCACCGAGCAGGGAAGAGCCTTGCCCTTGTCCAGCTCAAACTCGATGCCCTGATCGGACTCAGTCAGGATGAGCATGGTGTCCAGCTCACTGGTGGTGCTCTTGACACCGCTGCCTGCAATCTGCATGGTGTAGCCATCACCCACCACGCACAGGGTCTTGCCGGTGGTGCGCAGCGCATTGAGGATATCACCGGTCACGGTAGGCACCTCGGCCTGTGTGAAAACGATCTCGTTGTCCTCACTGTCCTGAATGGCCTGCACAACGGGATCGATCTCGATGGGAGTATCGTTATCCGATTCGGTGGAGCTGCTGTCCGAAGAATTATCGGAAGAAGATGCAGCCGAACGGTTGACGATGACCGTGACCATGGCGGATGCAGTGCCGTTGGAAACGGTAATGGAAGTAGCGCCGGTGCCCACAGCCGTGATCACGCCGCTGGGGCTGACCGTGGCAATGTTGCTGTTGGCGGACTTATAGGTGAACTTCTGGGAAGCGGAAGAAGGCTTGACACTGGCGGTCAGGGTGCGGGTGGCACCGGGCTTGAGCACAACGTAGGAAGGATTCACCGTGACGACCTGACCGCTGTTGGAAGAACCAGTGCTGGCGGTGCTGGTGCCGGAGTTGGGAATACTCATGACCGTGACATTGGTGGTAGCAGTCACCGAACCGCAGGTAGCGGTAATGGTGGCGGTGCCGGGGGCAATGCCGGTAACACGGCCGAAATTGTTCACCGTGGCGACCTTCTCATTGGAAGAGGTCAGGGCGACGGTGGCATAGTTGGAAGCCGAAGTAGGCCGCACCTGCAGCTGTGCCGAGACCGAGTTGCCAACATAGATGGTGTTGGAGGAAAGGGAAAGGTCCATCTCGGTAACGATCATGGAAGAATCCATGGAGACAACGATGGTGTAGGCACAGATCTGGTTGCCTGCGGCAGCGGTGATGCGGGTGGTGCCTACGCCCACAGCCTGCACGACACCGGAGTTGCTCACGGTCAGAATGGAAGTATCGTCCGAGATAAAGACAACCGAGTCGGTAGAGTTGCGCGGACGCACCACAGGAGACAGCTGCTGAGAGGAACCCAGCAGCATGTTGGCGGTATAGCTGCCGGCCTCAATGCTTTCGGCAGGCACGTCCTGATCCCAGGGCATGGCAACGCCGCTCAGGGCAAGGCCGGAGACAGGGCTTGCTGCGGCCGCAGACACAGCTGTGCCGCAGGCCAGCAGGCAGAGCGCTGCCGCACAGACGGCCAGTTTTTTTGCGGTTGATTTCATAGTAAGTGTACCTCTTTGGGTGATATAACGGCGGCTGGCAGTCAGCACAGCTCCGGTTTAGCGGAACAGAACGCCCAGGGCTTCCATTGCGTACTCGAAATAGGTGACCTGATCGTACTCCACGCGGGCAGTAACGCTCATGCCGTTGGAAAGATCCACCTTGTCGCCGCTGCGGCTCACCACATAAGTGGCATCGGGCTTAATGGTCATCTTATAGTAGGAAGCGTTGGAGCTGGCCGTCACGTCACTGTCAATGGCCGTTACAGTGCCGGTCAGGGTGCCATAGGAATACTCCGAAAGGCCGGTAATGGCGATCTTGCACGGGTCACCCACATGAAGCAGCGGGCGGTCATTCACGGTGACCATGGCAACGATCTCCAGATCGTCGTTCTCGCTGGCAACAGTGGCCAGCGGGGAGCCTGCGCTCAGCACCATGCCCTCTTTGTAAGGAGTATCCATGTGGATCACACCGGAGGTGGGGGCGTAGATGTAGTAATCGTTGGCACCGGTGTTCAAGGCATCGAGCTGAGCCTGAACGTTGTCCACGTTGCTCTGTGCGCTGGTAATGCTCTGGGAGATGGACTGCATGGTGGAGTAGTACAGAGCTTCTACTTCGCTCTGGCTCTGCTCCATCATGGTCTTGATCTGAGCATCGGAGTAACCGGCAGCCTGATAGGCCGTGGCATCAAAGGTCTTCTGGGAGACCTGGCTCTTGTAGGTCTCGTACTGATAGTAGTAGGGCTGATCTTCGGGGTTTGTCTCGCTGAAGTAGTTGGTATCATCCTGCACGCACTGCAGCAGCTTGTTGTACTGATCCAGCTGGGTCTGGTAGATCTTGAGCTGGCTTTCCAAGTTATCCTGCTGCATGTCGATATCCGTGCTCTTGATGTGGGCCACGAGGTCGCCCTCGTTCACATAGCTGCCCTCCGAAATATACATCTCGGTAATGGAGCCGGAATAACTGGACATGATATAGGTTTTATTGCTGGCCTGCACGGTGCCTGCGTTCTGGCTGACATAAATGCGGTTGGTATGGGTGCTCCACACCACCAGAAACAGCATGAAGATGCCCACCAGAATGACAAAAGCGTAGCCATAAGGCGGCAGCTTTTTTTCCATCATGATGCGGCGGTCCTGCAGATCCGAAAGGTTCTGAACTTTAATCGTCATAATTACTTGGTCTCCATAAAGACATCGACCACGGCATCATCCTCATCCTGATTGACATAGATGGTATAGGAGGTGCCGGTCAGTTTCTGCTCATTCTCAAAAGCGTGGACCTGCAGCTTGTAGGAAGCCAGCTGGCTTTCGGGCATGGGGCCGGTGTAGTGGGCATACAGGCAGTTCTTCACGCGCAGAACAGCATCCATATGGTAGTCCTGCTCCATCTGGCCGATGAACTGGGTAGCCTGCTGCATCATGTACAGGTGCATCTGACGATCCTCACCAACCACCATGGCCTGCACAATGGGGCCAATGGGCTGTGCGTTGTTGCTCTTGATAAAGTTGTGCATCTGGGTCAGCACCACGGGCAGACTGGCCATCTCTTCCGGATGGATCTCACGGGAGAGCACATTGGTGAGCTTCAGGGTCTTGTTCTCGGCTACTTTGATCTCTTTCATGTTGAATACCTCGGTTCCTTTTCAGATTTACCTCAGAAGAGGCAGTAATAGGCAATCGAGAAAGGGGAGAAAACCACTGCAGAGAGCAGCTTCCTCTCCGCTCCCGATCGCCTACTACTTATAAAAGTTATAGGGATCTTGCAAATAAAATGTGCCCGGAGGCATTTTGCCTCCGGGCACACCATAGTGAGGCATAGTTACCTGAGCAGGCGGGGCCTGTTCAGGATAACACCATCTACTTCTACTAAACAGAAAGTCTTTCTAGCTCTTTTTTATCTGACACAGCAAAACTATGTCAAATCAAGCTATCCATCATGAATGACTCCCTTTCATATGTAACCGGGTACGCACCCGGCTGCAACACATCAATAGGTGATCGACTCACCGTCGTCATCCTCTTCCACCACGGCCTGCATGACAGACTGCTTGGGCTCTGCCTTTTTGCTGCGGTAGATACCCTGCTGCATGTTCCACAGCTCGTAGTACTTGCCTTCCTTGGCAAGCAGCTCATCGTGCGTGCCGCGTTCCACGATCTTGCCGTGATCCATCACAAGGATCAGATCACAGTCACGAACGGTGGACAGGCGGTGAGCTACGATCAGCATGGAACGATCTGCAAGCTGATCGTAGATCATGTTGAAGATCAGATTTTCCGTAGCAAAGTCCAGATTACTGGTGGATTCATCCAGAATGTAGAGGTTGGAATCTTTCAGGAAAGCGCGTGCCAGCGCAATGCGCTGCTTTTCACCGCCGGACAGGCCGTTGCCTGCTTCTTCCAGATAGGTGTTATACTGCAGGGGCAGATGACGGATAAAGTCGTGAGCATCTGCCTTCTTGGCAGCTTCCTTAACTTCGTCCATCGTAGCGTCCATACGGGAAACGCGGATGTTATCATAAATGGTCTTGCTGAACAGCTCAACGTTCTGCGGCACATAAGAAATTGCGCGGCGGACAGAGTCATTGGTGTATTCAGCCAGATTCACACCGTTCAAGTCGATCTCGCCATCTTCCGGCTCATAATACTTGAGCAGAAGCTTGGTGATCGTGGATTTGCCGCTGCCGCTGCTGCCCACCAGCGCGACCTTTTTACCGGCCGGAATGGTAAAGCTGATGTGATCCAGTGCAGGGGCACGGTTGCCATAACGGAAAGTGACATCCTTGAACTCGATATCGCCCTCCACCTTGTCCAGATCGGTGCGGTCTTCGTCGCCGACCGTCTCGGAGGGATAATCCATGATCTCGCCCAGACGCTTCATGGAAATGCTGGCCTCCTGAATCTGCATCTGCAGACCGATCAGGTTGCTCAGCGGGGAAGTAAAGTAAGAGGACAGCGTGCTGAAGGCCATGAATCCGCCCAGTGTCATCTCCCCCTTCAGAACCTGACTGATACCCACATAGGTGGTCAGCATGCTGAAACCGGTGGAAATGAAGGAGGAAATCAGGCCCTGCGTGGTGCTGATCTTGCTGGAGCGCAGGCTGATCTTCAGACTCTTGATGTACTCACGCTCGAGGTTCTCCATTTCGGTATCCTCGTTGGCGTTGCACTTGACCGTCTCAATGCCGCGCAGGCTTTCGATCATCTGGCTGTTCAGTGCAGCGGACTGCACCATGGTCTCTTCGTTGATCTTTTTGTAAGGCTGCTTGTAGATCAGCACCAGCAGAATGCTGACCAGAGCCATGAACAGCGAGATCGAGAAGAGCATCGCATTCATGCGGAACAGGATGATACCGGTGATAATGGCCATCGAGATATCCATGATCAGGCTCAGCGCAATGCTGGTGAAGATGGATTTGATGGTGTTTGCATCCGAATAACGGGTGGTGATATCACCAGTCTTGCGGGTGGCAAAGAACTTCATGGGCAGACGGAAGATATGCCCGAAGTAACCCAGCATCAGCGGAATATCGATCTTGATGGATAGGTGGATCAGAACCCACTGCCGGACAAAGCCCACCAGCGTATTGGTGATGCTGACCATGCTGAACACAAGGATCAGCGTGACCAGCAGATTGTCTAGGCCATATGGCAAGACCTCGTCCATCAGGATCTTGTTGAACATGGAGGAGGCAATGCCCAGGATCGTAACGATCAGAGAACTCAGGATCGCATAGGCAAAGAGCTTTTTCTGGGGCAGCAACAGGTCGACGTAACGCTTGAACATGCCGCCCTTTTCGATCTTACCACCCTTGAACTCCGAGGTGGGGTTCATCAGCAGCAGAACACCAGTAAAGTTCTTGTAGAACTCATCCAGAGAGATCTTTTTCAGCTCACTGCCGGGGTCGCCAATCACGACATAATCCTTGCACTTGTGTTTTTTGCCGTTCTTCTCATCTTCCTTGGCGGCTTCGGCTTCTTTCAGCATGTGCCGACGACGCTCACCGTCATCTTTGATGGTGGTCTTTTTAAAGACGACCACAAAGTGGGCCAGACCCTGATCGGTGATGACCTGCGCAATGCAGGGCAGCGAGAAATCGCTGAGGAAATTTTCACGGTCTACGCGAACCGCTGCAGTGGTGAAACCCAACTCATTAGCGGCTTTCTGCAAACCAACAAGGTTCGTGCCTTTCAGGTCGGTACCCATCATATCGCGCAGGCGGGTGATGGTAACTTCCTTTTTGTAATGGAGGCACACCATTGCGAGGCAGGCAGCCGCACAGTCAGTAGTGTCGTGCTGCCGGACATAGGTATAACGCATAGATGCTTCCTTTGATCATATACAAATTTATTCAAACAGCGGCAGGCGTTTTGAAGAAGCGGCCTGC
>OGQU01002240.1_pt1 | contig 12816 bp, 8 predicted proteins | sample 1553341 | NCBI WGS metagenome assembly OGQU01 (sample SAMEA2579920, study PRJEB22360) | human gut metagenome | biome: human gut; feature: human-associated habitat; material: faeces | place: Denmark | collected 2008/2010 | reverse complement strand
TGGTCCTCGATCCCGAAGCTGCCAAGATCATCCAGTCCATAGGCAAAATGACAGTGAAGGAATGACGCCCGATCCCGTAACAAGTAGATTATGATTTCATTATTCCCTCTAACTCAATTCGATATTCACTACCCACATCCGCCTTAAATCGGGTATAGGTAGTATCACATAGTTTATTAATCTGAAATATACGGGGGAATATTCGGGTCGGCGCATCACATTCTTTTCCTTGCGCCAAATAAACGAAATCTAATAAACCACTTTTACTTATGTCCTTTTTTCGTCTCTTTCCCCTTTTCACCCACTCAATCTTATTGTCTGAGGCTTTCCCACGTCCGGTCATCCTATAATAGAACACCTCAATCGTTGTATTTGTAGAAATAAAACCTTCATTTTGCAAGGCTTCCAATATACGATTAGCCTGCTCATAACTCCATTGCACAGAGAAGTGTGCATGTTCCTCGATTGAAGAGATAATATTTCCGATTTTGCTATCGGATTGCTGGCAATATTGTACAACGAAATGATCAAAAATCATTTTTACCTCTTTACGGTCCACCTCCGATAAAAACTCTCCGATCACATTCTGATCATATAGGCTTTTTTCTTGCTTATACAGATAAATAGCAAATGTCCCATCGTCGATGTCATTCTGAAAATGTCCCTGCTCATAAATTCGCTTTTGCTCGTCATAATAACTCGAGTATAGAGTCTCGGTATAAATATTACATTCATTAAGCTCCAAATAATTAATAGCATAAGCAATCAAGCCTGAAGCAATTCGATTCTCTACTGCAAGCCACGATCCTGGGTTCATTGTATCGAGAAAATAAGCATAATATCCGCCATCCTGCGGAAATGCATGAAATGTCCCCGTCCTACCGTTATTCCACATTTTGGTTTCGGTTAACACGCTATTGCCGTCTTTTGTTATATTCATGGTTGTCAAATACCTACGACACCAATCCACTACCCACTCATAGCCAGGCTTATGGTCGCAGATAAAAATCGTATGATTCAGCCAATCAGCATAATACTCTCTTTTATACTCAGCATCCCCATCATTAGCGGCCCGTTTTTTTACATACCAGTCCAGAAATCCAGTCAGTGCATAATCCGCTTTTTGCGGCCCAGATGCATATTCGTTGATATGATCCAAAAAATAGGCATTATTTTTCTGAAGATCAGTCACCCACTCGTGTTCCTCTTTGTATTTGAAAGGGAGATTTATATAATCTTGATACCGCTCCCGTCCCCACATATTATAAAATACCACATCATTCATATTTACTCCAACATTTTAACCAGTTCGTTTTTCATTTCATCGTCGATGTCCCGATAACGGGCAAATGCCCGGCTTCCTTCCTTGTGGCCAGACAACGCCCCCACCAAGTTCGGGTCTTTCACCTGCTTGTAGAGGTTTCCAACGAACGCCCGACGAGCGAGGTGCGACGAGGCCACCTCCCAAATAGGACGTTGCTCCGCCTCCCGGGTCAGAGGATTCAGGATCGTTACTTTACGTTTCAACCCCGCAGCGAGAAAAATCCGTTTAATCGCTTTGTTATATTGCTGTTCGGCCATAAGTGGAAAAAGCGACGAGCCGGCATAATCTGCATAACGGTTCAATATTTCATGTGCTATCGAGTTAAGGGGTACACGGACCGTCACCGGGTGGCCGTCCTTTGTTTTGCGGGGAATATACTCAACCGCTCCATTAATCAAATTATCTCGGGTCAACTTATAGAGATCGCCCACACGGCAACCTATCAGACATTGAAAAACGAATACATCCCGCTGAATGGCAAGTTGCGGATGCCTGGTAAGATTGGTATGATAAATCTTGTTACGCTCGTCAATCGTAATGTAGTATGGCGTCCCGTATATACACTCCTCCACGGGATAATTCCGAAAAGGGTTATTAGTCGTTTTGCCTACGTCATTCGCCCAAATGAAGAAAGTACGCAGTTTAGTCAGTATTCCATTGATCGTATTCTGCCCTCTTGGTTGAGGTTTCCGGCTTTCGGGAACGGCCTCGTAGATTTCGGGGTATTGGTCGCAGAAGGTGTATTCATTGCGAAGGAACTCCTCGATGTCCCGTAACACCAACGGCGTCACGGTATCAAAATCGAGCGTAAACCGGCTATCCATCACCCGGCAGGCATACAATTCATACCGCCTCAACGCTCGGATTACGACCTGAATAGCCCGCACCCGCCAATCGGACAACTTACGCTTCTTGATAAACTCTTCGTAAGCCTCGAAAAAGGTTTGCCGGTGCTCCTTAACGGCATATCTATCAGGATGCAGACGTTTATCAATCTCCTGATCCAGCCAATCAGATGTCAAAGTCTCCGTACTGGGTGCGGCATTATATATCTCCAACATCATATTCTTGCGGTCGGCCACAGCTTTGTTGAATGCCGCCCGTTTCTCCGCATCGTAGAGAACCTTTGCCTTGATCTCCTGCCGGGTTGCATCCCAATTTGTCGGGTCGATCTCCAACTCGGAAGCGTGGAACAGCTGAACGCCCCGACCGTCCCGTAACCGAAAGCGGACATTTGCCCGATCTATCCGTTTTCTTGATACCCGTATAAAAGCCGTAACCGATGCCATATTACAAAATCTGTTAATTCCGTGGTGCAAGTTAGAAAATTTGCACCACACTTGCACCACACAATGAAATCTTTTGCAATATTACACAATTTTATCGACAATTACAATATATTGATTATCTTTGCAATATACCCACAAACAACTAAATATCAATGTATTTACAAAAGGTATAAAATTGCAATTTTCGAATATTGTCCTGGGCACACGGAAATAAAATCGCAGCTGATTGATAATCGGCTGCGATTTTTCATTTGCCATTGTGCTGCGACAGCATCGCCCTCCCCTATGGCAGGCAAGCGAATATCCGCATGCGACCGCAACAAGCGCATTCGACAAATTTGTCGAAGGGGGGGGGATATGCGGTCGCCCGCGACCGTTTTCAAATCCGTGCGCATACGTGCCGCCCCTTGTTCAGTTGTCGTCCGTCCGATACGCGAACAATCCGCAAGTCGGAAAACGCCCTGTCATTCGAACCCCGAATATTTCGATGCGAAATCCATAAAACCCGAAAAATTCCGGAGAACCGGAAAATTCCGGGTCGGCAAAAACCGGGGAAAAGGTATTTTCCAGCCGGCCGAAGGCCCTGAGAATCTATATAACATCCGGAACTGTTCATATACAAAATATTTATTATCAAATATTTGAAAACAACACGGCTCTATATTTTCGGAACAGGGTATTTCCCCCCCCCAAGGAAATAGGTAATTTTGTCTCATCCCCATACGGAGATTTCGATTCGTAATTTTTTTAATATATACCTAAACCCTATTCCTATGAAGAGAACCTTTTTACACCTGCTGCTCCTATCGGGCTGCGTGTGTCTGCTTCCCTCCTGCATCGAGGACAAAGCGGAAGACGCCGCACACCGGCTCGTCGTAAGCAAGGTCGATGTGGAGTTGATTCAGACCGGAATGCTGAACACCGGTTCGAAAGCCTCGCTCGACGTACTTGCAAACCGGGGGTATGTCATCACGTCCGATGCCGAATGGCTCGATGTCGATAAACCGACCGGAAAAGGACGCGTTTCCGTAACGCTCGAAGCGAAGCCCAATGAAACCGCCGGCGAACGCACCGGACATCTCACCGTCACGAGCGGAAAACTCTCCGAGCGGGTCACCGTCACGCAGACGCTCGATCCCGATCCCGACGACGGAAATCCCGTGGGATACACCTATTATTCGGAGAATTTCGACTGGATCGCCGTGTACGGTGGCGCCGACTGCGTAGGGCTCGGTTCGCAGGACGGTGCGAAAAACATTTATAGCACCGGCGACGCGCTGCAAAAATTCGGCGAAGCCGGGCTCCAAGATTACAACCCCGTGGGCAAAACGATGTACGCCTGCGCCGGATACTTCAAGATGGGAGCGACCGACAAACAGACCGGAATCATTCTGCCGGCCCTGAAAATCGGCCGCAAGAAAGCCTCCAACGTCGAACTCACGTTCGAGACCTGCCCGAATATCGGCGGCTCCGGCAAAGCCGACGCGGTGACCGTCACGGTCGAGATCGTCGAGGGGCCGGGCACGGTCAACGGCAATTCCGACCGCGAAAGCGAGGCCATGAAACCCGACCAGACCTGGAAATGGACGCCGATGAGCGTGAAACTCTACGGCGTGACCGCTGCGACCCGTATCGCCATCCGCTCAACGCAGCAGGGAAATCCCGGTGTGACCGCCGGCGAAAAAGGCTATTTCCGCTGGTATCTCGACAACGTGAAGATCGTGAAAGCTCCGCGCAACTAACCGCAATCAACTCAAAATCAGAATAACAATGGATTTCAAATACATGATAATCCGGGCGTCGTCCGCCCTGTTGCTGCTGTCGGGCCCCCTCTTCACGGCCTGCGACGACGATGATCCCGATGCGTTCATCACGGTTTCCAAACAGGAGATCGAAGTGGAATACAACGGTTTGACGGCCAACGGCGAAACGGTCAATTTCGACCTCGGGTCGAACCATGCGTGGCAGGCGACCTACGTCGAGGAGTGGATACATCCGACCCACACGGAGGGAGACCGCGGCCGTACGCGCATCTTCCTTGCGATCGACGAAAACGACACGGGCAAAGACCGCGAAGGCTATGTCATATTCGAGGGCGGCGGTTCGCGGCGAACGGTCGCTGTCACCCAGAAACTCAAAATCGACGCCCTGATGGTCTCCCCGGGCAAACTCACCGTCGTCAGGTCCGGCCTGCTGGAAACGGGCGAGAAAGCCTCGGTCTATATCTCCGCGAACAGCGACTGGACGATCGAGCCCTCCGGGGACAGCGGTTGGATCACTCCCTCGAAAACCTCGGGCAAAGCCGGCGAAGAGGACGTAGAGCTGACGATCGCCCCGAATACGACCGGCGCCGTGCGTACCGGAACTTTCGTCGTGACCGCCGGGTCGAAGAAAGCGACCGTCACCGTGACCCAGAACCTCGAAGGGCTGAAAGTCTCCGCCGCCTCGTTCAAGGTCAACAAGTTCGGCTTCGCCGACGAGGATCGCACGCCGCTGACCTTCACGGTCACCGCCGCCGAAGCATGGACCTCGACGGCCGACGGCTGGCTGACGCTCAGCCCCGCTTCGGGCGACGCGGGCGAAACCGAGGTGACGCTCACCGTCGGCGAGAACGCCACGGGCGCTCCCCGCAGCGGCGAAGTGAAGATCGTCACCGCGCTGACCGGACTCGAAGAGACCGTACATGTCAGCCAGAACGCCAAGGACAATCTGTTCGAGGACGACGGAAAGGAGATCGGGCATGTCTATTACGATGAAACGTTCGAATGGTGCAAGCCGTTCAACAAGGACGACCAGGTAGGCAGCGACGGAGCCAAAACCAGCACCCTGCCCATCTACGGCACGACCGAGGATCGGAAAGAGGGCAACGCTGCGTTCGTGAAATCGGGACTCGAGGATTATAATCCGGCTGGAGAATGCATGTACCTGGCCTCCGACTACCTGAAAATGGGACGAAGCGGCAACCAGACCGGAGTGATCCTGCCGGCTCTCGATGCCGTGGCAGAGGGCTATTGCACAGACGTGGAACTTACGTTCGAGATTTGTCCCAATATCGGTGGCAGCAAGATACCCGATGAAGTCACCGTTTCCGTCGAGATCGTTTCGGGTCCGGGCACCATCGGTGAAGGCGAAGCGAAACTGAGCGACCCGATAACTCCCGAAGGCCGGTATGTGTGGACGCCCGTGAGCATGAAACTTTACCGCATTACGGGCGAAACCCGGATTGCCATCCGCTCCACCCAGCAGAAAGTATCCGGCTACTTCCGCTGGTTCCTCGACGACATCAAAATGACGAAGATCGCAGCCGAATGACCCTGCGGAGACTAATCAATGAAAAACAAGAACACAGATATGAAAAACAGATTTGCAGACAGGGGAAAATCCCATGCAGGGTATTTCTTGCGTTTCGTATTCTGCCTGGTGCTGACGGCGGCCGCGTCGCTGGCGCAGGCCCAGAACCGCAATCAGGTGAGCGGCAAGGTGACCGATAAGGCCGGAGAACCGCTCATCGGCGCCACGGTCGTGGTGGTCGGCACGACGACAGGTGCGACGACGGGGGCCGACGGTCGTTTCACGATCGGAGTTCCCGTAGGAGGCGAACTGAAAATCTCCTACATCGGCTATGTGGAGCAGACCGTCAAGGTCGGCGCTCAGTCGGTGCTCGACATCGTTCTGGAGGAAGACAGCCAGATGCTGAAAGATGTCGTCGTGATCGGCTACGGCACGATGGAGAAGAAGTCGGTGACTTCGTCCATCTCCTCGATCAAGGGCGACGATCTGGTGGCCGGCATGGGCGGCTCGACCATCGCCACGGCGCTTCAGGGCAAGATTCCCGGCCTGACCATTTCGGGCAGCGCCAGCCCCAACAGCAGCAACGACTTCCAGCTGCGCGGCGTGGCTTCGGTCAACGCCAGCAAAGGTCCGCTCGTGATCATCGACGGCATCCCCGGCGGCGACATGCGCGCGCTCAATCAGGAGGACATCGAGTCGGTAGACGTGCTCAAAGACGCCTCGGCAGGCGCCATCTACGGCACGCGTGCCGCCGCCGGTGTGATCCTCGTCACGACCAAACAGGCCCGGCAGGGCCGCGTAACGGCGCGTTATACGGGCGAATTCTCGGTCGAGGCCATCCGCAAGACCCCCGACCTGCTCTCATCAAGCGAGTACGTCGAGTACGGACTCGGCGAGGACTACGGCCACGACACCGACTGGTACAAGGAGCTTACCAACGAGCTTCCGTTTTCGCAGCGCCATTCGGTGAGCATTTCGGGCGGATCGAACGTGGCGCAGGTCTACACCTCCTTCATGGCGCAGAACCAGAAAGGCATCGTCATCGGCGACAACCGCAAGGACTACTCGGGCCGCGTCAACGCCAAGTTCAACCTTTTCGACGGAGTGGTCGAGATCCGCACCAACGCCCAGTTCCGCGAGGCCGAGCGCGACAATCGCAACTCGTCGGGCATCTTCAAGATGGCTTTCGGGCTCAACCCGACCATTCCGCTCCGCGACCCCGCCAATCCGTCGAACTACAACATCGTCGGCAACGGCATCTCGGGAACGAGCTTCAACCCTGTGGCCGACATCATGCTGCGCACGAACAACGGCAAGGACCAGTGGCTGCTGGCCGATGCGACCGTGAAAATCAACCTGATGAAAGGCCTTTCGTTGCAGGGTACCGTGGGTATCGACAAACGCCAGTACCAGCAGTACACCTACGTTTCGCACGACCACAAGGAGTCGATCGACAACAGCCGCCGCGGCGGAGCGTCGCACAAGTTCAGCAAGGACAACCGGGTCTCGATCGAAGCCTATGCCAACTACCACAAGGTTTTCCGCGAGGACCATACGCTCGACGCGGTTGCCGGTTACAGCTTCTGGCAGGCCGGCGGCGAGGATTTCAGCATGTCGAACTACGACTTCCCGGTCGATGGCGTCGGTCCGTGGGATATGGGCGTGGGTTCGTACCTCTCGGAAGGGCGCGCCTCGATGGACTCGGGCAAGGACCCGCGCGAACGGCTGCTCTCGCTGTTCGGCCGCGCCAACTATTCGTACAGGGACCGCTACATGGTGAGCGCGAGCTTCCGCCGCGAGGGTTCCTCGAAATTCGGCGCGAACAACCGCTGGGGCAACTTCTGGGCCCTTTCCGGAGGCTGGCGCATCTCGAACGAAGCGTTCCTGCGCGACGTGAGGTGGGTCAACGACCTCAAAGTCCGCCTGGGCTACGGCGTCACGGGCAACAACGGCTTCGGAAACGGTTACACGACCCGCATGTACAAGGCCAACGACATGTGGCCGACCAACGGCATCTGGCAGCCCGGCTACGGCTCGGTCCGCAACGTCAACCCCGACCTCAAATGGGAGGAGAAATCGGAGCTGAACTTCGGTCTGGACTTCTCGCTGTTCGACGACCGGCTGTGGGGCAAGTTCGACATCTACCACCGCAAGGTCGATGATATGCTCTACGAAGTCAACGCCCCGATGCCCCCGATGGTGCACGATACGGTGATGAAGAACATCGGCAGTCTGGAAAACAAGGGCTGGGAATTCGAATTGGGCGGCGACATCGTCCGCAGCAAGAATTTCCGCTATACGTCCAGCCTGCGCCTGTCGCATAACAAGAGCAAAATCAAGCGTCTGGGCGACGACGGCTACTTCCTCGACCAGGTGACCTTCCCCTCGCCGGGCAACCCGGGCACGGCCGTGCGCCTGCAAAACGGCGTCGAGATCGGCCAGTTCTTCGTCTACAAGTATGCCGGGCTCGACGAGGACGGCAAATGGCTGATCTACGACAAGAACAACGAGATCGTGCCTGCCGTGGACGGCACCAAGTCGAATCTCGTCGCCGAAAACAAGCACTTCGTGGGCAACGCCATTCCGAAAGTGATCCTTTCGTGGGACCACACGTTCCGCTACAAGAACTGGGACCTGTCGGTCTTCCTGCGCAGCTGGCTCGACTACGACGTGTTCAGCCAGGTCAACATGTACTACGGACTGGCCAACGATTCGCAGCTCAACGTCCTCAAGTCGGCCTATACGCGCAACCGCAACATCAAGGACGAAAAGATCCTCTGCGACTACTGGATCGACGACGCCTCCTTCCTCAAAATCGACGCCATCAACCTCGGCTACACGCTCGACCTGAAAAGGTGGACGCGCTACATCCAGTCGGCCAAAATCTACCTGACGATCCGCGACGTGGCCGTATTCACCGATTACAACGGCATCAACCCCGAGGTAGACATCAACGGCCTGAACCCCGGTTTCGAGTATGTGAAAAACACGGCGTCGATGTATCCGCAGACGACCCGTTTCACGCTCGGCGTGCAATTAACGTTCTAAACAAAATCAGAGATGAATATGAAATTCAAACATATAGCAGCCGTATTGGCCGGAGCGGCCGCACTCTCCGCGCCTTCCTGCGATCTCAACGAGAAGTTCTATTCGGAGGTGACCCCCGACACGTTCTTCACCTCGCCCGAGAGCACCTATGCCGTGCTGTGCCGCCCCTTCACCCATTGGAAGTGGTACATCGGCGCCGACCGCTGGTACCTCCAGGAACTGACGACCGACGAAATGACCTGTCCCAAACGCGGCGCGGACTGGTACAACGGCGGAGAGTACTACCGCCTGCACTACCACACCTGGTCGCCCGACGACCGTTTCGTCGTGAACACCTACGACGGCACGACGGGCGGCATTTCGCGGGCTCTGGAGGCCAAAGCCGATCTGGAAGGCGTCGATTACAACGCCATCGGGCTCAGCGACGCCGTCAAGGCCGACCACATCAACCAGCTGAACGCCATCACGGCCTATTTCTACATGAAAGGTCTCGACTATTTCGGAGGGATGCCGATTTACCATTCGGTGAACGACGGTCTGCGCCCCCGCAATACGGCGCTCGAAACCTACCGGCACGTCGAAACGCTGCTCAAAAACGCCATCCCCGCCCTGGCGAAGAAATCCTCGCTCGGAGCCCCGGAGGACGGCTACATCAAGCAGGCTGCCGCGGCGGCGATGCTGGCTCAGCTCTATTTCAACGCCGAAGCGTACATCGGCGAGAAGCACTTCGACGAATGCGCGCAGATCTGCCGCGACATCATCGGCGGCCTTTACGGCGTCTACGAACTGGACGACACGTGGTACGGCCCCCACACGTTCGACAACGACTCTTCGCACGAGGCGATCTGGAACGTTCCGTCGGAGAACTCGAAGGTCGAGTGGAGCTGGTATTTCAAGTATTTCTACCACAATTCGTCCTATGTCTATTTCGACATCGAAACCGCCGGTTACAACGGCTTCATCCTGACGCCTTCGCTCAACCCGCAGGGGAGCTACTACACCCAGTGGAAGCTGGGCAGCCCCTACCGCAAGTTCAACGACAAGGACCTGCGCAAGAAGCCCTACCGCTATCTCGGCAACAAGCGATACGAGGGCATGTTCCTCGTCGGCAAGCAGGTCAACTTCGACGATCCGACCAAAGTGTGCCTGGGACAGAAAGAGTACAGCGGCAAAGTCATCGACATGGTGGATCAGGTGGCCCGTTTCTCGGAGGTGGGCAGCAAATACGGCTCGGTGGCCGAACTGACTTCGACGATGGCCGACGGCGAGGAGAATTCGGGCATCCGTCTGGTGAAATCCCCGCAGCCCAACCTTGCGGACAAGCAGCTGCGCTGGAATCCCGACTGTCCGGTCATCCGCCTGTCGGAGATCTATTACATGCTGGCCGAATGCGAACTGCGCGCCGGGCACAAGAAAGAGGCCGCCGAGCTGATCAATCAGGTGCGTGCGCGCAACTTCGAGAACCGCAACGACCCCGATCCCGTGACCGCGGACAATCTCGACGAATACCGCATGCTCGACGAATGGATGATCGAGTTCCTCGGAGAGGGACGCCGCCGCACCGATCTGATCCGCTGGGGCGCGTTCACCTCCGAGTCGTGGTGGGACCACACCCCCTCGAATGACAAGAACATGAACCGCTTCCCGATTCCCAACTCGGCCATATCGGCCAACAACCTGATCAAGCAGAATCCGGGGTACGGAGGTACGGCCGAAGAGTAGAACGCCGCTTTTCCCCGGATGCCCGAGGGTGTCCGGGGAGAAATCCGGCCTTTTCATAAACCAAACAAAAAAACCGAACAATGATCAAACACCTGTTCAAATACCTGCTGATAGTCCTGCTCGCCGGAGGGTTCACGGCCTGCTCCGAAGACGAAGGCGCCCAAATACTCGGCGGCCTTTACGAAAAGGTTGACATCGCCCCCGAACCCGGCATGAACCTCGTGGGCCGCGTGACCGACGGCAAGAATCCGATCGAAGGCGCGGTCGTGAGCGACGGCTTCACCGTAACGACCACCGATGCGCAGGGGGTCTACCAGATGCGCGTGAAGAAGAGCACTCCGTTCGTGTTCGTCTCGGTGCCCGCCGACTGCGAGATCCCGGTGGAGAACGGCATGCCGAAGATCTATAAGAAAATCGCACTGGGCGACAACGACGTTGTGCAGCGCAGTTTCACGCTCGAACGCACCGGCAAAAAGGAGCGGTTCACCCTGCTGGCGCTGGCCGACGTGCAGATCGGCCGCGACGACGAGGTCGTGATGCTCGAAAAAGAGGTGCTGCCCCTGCTGGTGCCCTACGTACAGCAGCTGGACAAACCGGTCTACGGCATTTCGCTGGGCGACCTGGTGTGGGACAACATGCCCTTCCACAGCGTCTACAAGGAGCAGATCCGGAAGATCGGCGTACCCGTCTTCCAGGTGATCGGCAACCACGACCACGACAAGGCCATCGGCATGGACACGGAGGCCGACCACAGTTTCCGTGCGGCGTTCGGCCCCACCTATTATTCGTACAACATCGGCGACTGCCACTTCATCGTGCTCGACGACGTGCTCTACACCGGCTCTTCCAACTACACCGCCGAAATCACCGAGGCGCAGATGGCATGGCTGGAACAGGACCTGAAACACGTGCCCAAAGACAAACTCATCATCATAGGAGTGCATATCGCCACCTCGCGCCGCAACCGCCCCACGAGCCACATCGCCAACTACCGGGAGCTCTACGCCCTGCTCGACGGATACAATGTCCGCATCCTTTCGGGACACTCGCACAACAACTACACCACGACGATCTCCGAAACCATTGAGGAGAACACGCTCGGCGCCGTGATGGGCGCCTACTGGAACGGCGAGGAGCTGTGCAACGACGGCAGCCCCCGCGGCTATGCGGTCTACGAGATCGAGGGCAACCGGATCGCAAACTGGTATTATAAGGGTACGGCCTATCCCAAGGAGTACCAGATGTACCTCTACGGTCCCGGGCAGGCGGTGTCCGAGCAATACCGCGACGGGCTGATCTTCAACATCTTCAACTGGCACTCCACCTGGACGGTCGAGGTCCGGGAGGACGATGCCGCCTGGACGACCCTGCCCTCCGGATCGAATCTGAAATACGAAATGGACCGCCGGGCCTACGACTTCATGTACGGCGACACCAAACCCGAGCACCGCCCGACGGCCGAACCGGAGACGAACAACGACCACATGTTCTATTACGAACCGTCGTCCGCGACGTGGAGCGAAGTCACGGTAAAGGCGTCCGACCCCTACGGAAACGTCTATACCGAGAGTATCCGGAACGAATAGAACCCATTACGAAGAATCGAATCCCCTCTCCGCATCGTCGGAATGAACGGTGCGGAGAATTTTTCAACTGTTTTTCAATCCATGAAAAAATTTTTCCCGACACTTCTGCTCTTGCTGAGCTGCGGACTTTCGGCCGTCGCACAGCCATCAGGGAATCCGCTCGTCTTCGGCGAGAACCGCCTGACGCTCATCACGCCGACGCTCTTCCGGCTGGAATTCGCCCGCGACGGCAAATTCATCGACGATCCCACGATCTTCGCCTACGACCGTTCGAACCTGCTTCCCGCGGACCGGTTCGAGGTGCGGGCGCTGGGCGGCGACCGCTACGAGATCACGACCGAGGCCCTGCGTATCGTCTACGAGCACGACGGCTTCCCGTTCGGACTGCACAACTTCGCGGCCTACTACAAGCTCAACGGCAAGGAAAAGAAGTTCACCAACCGCTGCATCTTCCGCAACAACCTCGGCGGTCCGGTCGAAACCCTCGACCGCGTCACCGGTGAAATCCCCATGCAGGACGGGTTGCTGAGCCGCGACGGCTGGTACGTGATCGACG
>OGQU01002233.1_pt1 | contig 12872 bp, 10 predicted proteins | sample 1553341 | NCBI WGS metagenome assembly OGQU01 (sample SAMEA2579920, study PRJEB22360) | human gut metagenome | biome: human gut; feature: human-associated habitat; material: faeces | place: Denmark | collected 2008/2010 | reverse complement strand
AGCAGCCTCTGGGCGGCAAGGCCCAGTTCGGCGGCCAGCGCTTCGGCGAGATGGAAGTTTGGGCACTGTACGCTTACGGTGCTTCCAACGTCCTGCAGGAGATCCTGACCGTCAAGTCCGACGATACCGTGGGCCGCGTCAAGACCTACGAGTCCATCGTCAAGGGCGAGAACGTTCCTGTCCCGGGTATCCCCGAGTCCTTCAAGGTTCTCGTCAAGGAGATCCGCTCCCTCGCGCTGGACATCGAGCCCATGCACGATGCCGACGAGGATGCCTCCGCCCCTGTGACCGCCGAGGAGACCTCCGCTCTCGACGACCTGGCTGCGCTCGCCGGCGTTGACGCCGACGTCGAGGCCGAGGATGCCGAGACCGCCGAGGCACCCGAGGCTGTCGCCGCCACGACCACTGATAAGGAGTAGTTGACTGTGGCAGATTTCGAAGCTACTGATTTTGACTCGGTAAAGATCTCCCTTGCCTCCGCCGACCAGATCCGTTCCTGGTCGCACGGTGAGGTCAAGAAGCCGGAGACCATCAATTACCGTACCCTCAAGCCCGAGAAGGACGGCCTGTTCTGCGAGAAGATCTTCGGTCCCGCCAAGGACTGGGAGTGCTCCTGCGGCAAGTACAAGGGCATCCGCTTTAAGGGCATCGTCTGCGAGCGCTGCGGCGTCGAGGTCACCTCGGCCAAGGTGCGTCGCGACCGCATGGGCCACATCGAGCTCGCCGCTCCCGTGTCCCACATCTGGTACTTCAAGAGCCCCACGAGCTTCCCGATGAGCCGTATGCTCGACATCAAGTCCAAGGACCTCGAGAAGGTTCTGTACTTTGCCAGCTACATCATCACCGAGGTTGACTACGAGGCTCGCGAGGCCGACGCCGACGACCTGCGCGAGGAACTCGCCGCCGATCTGGAAGAGATCGATGCCGAGTGCGCTCGCCAGATCGAGTCCCTCAAGGAGCAGGGCGACCCCGAGAACTTTGACGAGTTCTCCGACGAGGAGCCGCTGACCCCCGAGGAGATCGCCTCCGGCATCGTCGACATCGAGGAAGAGTGCAAGGACGAGAAGCAGCTCCGCACGGACGCCTTCAACGCCTTCATGAAGCTCACCGAGCGCGACCTCATCTCCGATGAGCCGCTGTTCCGCGAGATGACCCGTTACTACTCCATGTACTTCAAGGGTGGTATGGGTGCCGAGGCCGTCCGCGACCTGCTCGCTGCCATCGACCTCCCCTCCGAGGCCGAGAAGCTCAAGGCCATCATCGCCGACGAGGATTCCCAGAAGCAGAAGCGCGAGAAGGCCGTCAAGCGCCTTGAGGTCGTTGACGCCTTCCTGAAGGGCGGCAACAGCCCCGCGAACATGATCCTGGACGTCATCCCGGTCATTCCGCCCGATCTGCGCCCGATGGTCCAGCTCGACGGCGGCCGCTTCGCCGCGTCCGACCTCAACGACCTGTATCGTCGCGTGATCAACCGTAACAACCGACTCAAGCGCCTGCTCGACCTGGACGCCCCTGCGATTATCGTGAACAACGAGAAGCGCATGCTCCAGGAGTCCGTGGACGCCCTGTTCGACAACGGCCGTCGTGGTCGCCCGGTCTCTGGCCGTGGCGGTCGCCCGCTCAAGTCGCTTGCCGAGGCCCTCAAGGGCAAGCAGGGTCGTTTCCGTCAGAACCTGCTGGGTAAGCGTGTCGACTACTCCGGCCGTTCGGTTATCGTTACCGACCCCAAGCTGCTGCTGCACCAGTGTGGTCTGCCCAAGACCATGGCGCTGGAGCTCTTCAAACCCTTCGTCATGAAGCGCCTGGTCGAGCTTGGCAAGGTCGAGAACATCAAGGGCGCCAAGCGCGCTATCGACCGCGGTGCCACCTTTGTGTGGGACATCCTCGAAGAGGTCATCGACGGCCGCGTCGTGCTGCTCAACCGTGCACCGACCCTGCACCGTCTGTCCATCCAGGCCTTTGAGCCGGTGCTGGTCGAGGGCAAGGCTATCCACCTGCACCCGCTGGTCTGCTCGCCCTTCAACGCCGACTTCGACGGCGACCAGATGTCTGTCCACGTGCCGCTGTCCAGCCAGGCTCAGGCCGAGGCCCGCGTGCTCATGCTCTCTGCGAATAACCTGCGCTCGCCGGCATCCGGCAAGCCGGTCAACATCCCCTCGCAGGACATGATCATCGGTGTGTACTACCTCACCCAGGTCCGCGACGGTCTGCCGGGCGAGAACCACGTGTTCGCCAGCTTCGACGACGCGCTGCACGCCTATGACTGCCGCTCCGAGGTCGACATGCAGGCCAAGATTCAGGTCCGCGTGTCCGCTGCCGACGCCAACGTCATCAACGAGGACGGCACCCGTATCTTCCGCGTCAAGAACGGCAAGAACGAGTTTGTCGACTACGACGTCACCGGCAACAAGACTGCGCGCTTCGAGACCTCCATCGGCCGCATCATCTTCAACCGCCAGTGCCTGCCCGAAGACTATGAGTTCATGAACTACAAGATGGTCAAGGGCGACGTGGCCAAGCTGGTTGCCGATTGCTGCGATCGTTACCCCGAGGCCAAGGTCGGTCCGATCCTCGACGCCATCAAGTACTCCGGCTTCCACTACGCTACCCGCGCCGGCCTCACCATCTCGGTGTGGGACGCTCTCATCCCTGCCGAGAAGCAGGAGCTGCTCGATCGCGCCCAGGCCAACGTCGACCAGATCAACGAGTACTTCGAGGAGGGCTTCATCAACGAGACGGAGCGCCACATCGAAGTCGTTAACGAGTGGACCGCTTGTACCGACAAGGTCGCAGCGCTCATGCTCGACATGTTCGACGAGGAGAACCCGCTGTACATGATGGCCGACTCCGGCGCCCGTGGTTCTAAGACCCAGCTGCGTCAGCTCGGCGGCATGCGTGGCCTGATGGCAGACATGTCCGGCGAGACGATCGACCTTCCCATTAAGGCAAACTTCCGCGAGGGCCTGCTGCCGCTCGAGTACTTCATTTCGACCTACGGCGCCCGTAAGGGTCTGGTCGATACCGCATCCCACACCTCGGACTCTGGTTACCTGACCCGTCGTCTGGTCGACGTGGCCCAGGACGTCATCGTCCGCGAGGAGGACTGCGGTACGCACGAGGGCGTCACCTACAACCTCATCATCCCCGGCACCACCGACCTCAACACCGACCTCGTCGGCCGTTGCTTCATTGAGGACGTCGTGGCTCCCGATGGCACCGTGCTCTTTGAGCAGGACGGCTACATCGAGAAGGTCGCCGACATCCAGAGGATGGTCGATGCGGGCCTCAAGAAGGTCAAGCTTCGCGCGCTGCTCACCTGCCGCTCCAAGTACGGCGTGTGCCAGAAGTGCTACGGCTGGGATCTTTCCACCCGTCGTCCGGTCGCCATCGGTACTGCCGTCGGCATTATTGCCGCCCAGTCCATCGGCGAGCCCGGTACGCAGCTTACGATGCGTACCATTCACTCCGGCGGCGTCGCTGGCGTCGACGATATTACGCAGGGTCTGCCTACGGTCAGCCGTATGTTCGATATCGTCGGCAACGTCAACGAGAAGATCCTGGGTCGCGAGGCCGAGCTGGCTCCGTACTCCGGCCACCTCTCGATTAAGCCCGAGAAGTCCGAGTACGTGCTGACGCTCACCGACTCCGAGGATCACACCCGTGTCCTCGACGAGCGTCGCGTCCCCGCTTCGGTGCGCTTCATGCCTGAGATCGAGGACGGCTGCGAGGTTCGCGCCGGCGACCAGATCACCAAGGGCTTCGTCAACTTCCGCAACCTGCGCAAGCTGACCGACATCGAGTCGACGATGCACACCTTCGTCGAGAGCGTCAAGGACGTCTACACCAGCCAGGGCGTCGACCTGAACGATAAGCACATCGAGGTGCTCGCACGTCAGATGCTGCGTCGCGTTCAGATCACCAACCCCGGTGACTCCAAGTACCTGCTTGGTCAGTACGTCGACCGCTATGAGTTCGCCGACGAGGTCGAGCGCGTTGCCCGTCTGGGCGGTCAGGCCCCCGTGGCCGAGCCCGTCATCCTGGGTACGCTCAAGGTCGCGTCCAACATCGACTCCTGGCTGTCGAGCGCTTCGTTCATCCGTACCGCCGGCGTCCTTACCGAGGCTGCTATTGAGGGTAAGGTCGACCACCTGCTCGACCTTAAGTCCAACGTCATCGTCGGTAAGAAGATCCCGGCCGGTACCGGCCTCAAGCCGTACGCCAACGCCAAGCTGACGTATCGTACGGCCGACGGCTATGTCGACATCGACGGCCCGGCTTCGCCCAACGCCAAGTCGCTGCCCGAGTGGGCTCCGGTGGAGCTCAAGGACCTGGACGAGCAGCTCCCGCAGCAGCTCGACTGGGCCGGCTACGACGAGTTCGGTGGTGCTGACGGTTCGTTCACCCGCAACGGCCACACCATCTCCGCCGAGAAGGCTCGCCTGTACCTGTTCGACGACCTGGGCGTGTCGCAGCGCTGGACCAACAAGTTCAGCGAGGTCGGCATCGAGACGGTCGGCGACCTGGTCGGCAAGTCCGAGGAAGATCTGCTGCGCATCGATGGTATCGGTGGCAAGGCAATCGAGGAGCTCCGTGACGGCCTGGAGGCCCACGACCTGCTCTACATCCTCGAGAACAACGACGACGTTGCCGACGAGGAAGACCTCTCGCAGCTGCTGCAGATGGTCTTTAGCCCCGACGGTCCGGACGATATCCTGCTGGGTACCTCCGCTCCGACGCATCACGCCGACGCCGACGAGGAGCTCCTGGGCGCCCCGATCGACGACAAGAAGGCTCCCGCCAACGGTGCCATCAACGAGGACATGGCGTCCCTCGACGAGCTGCTCAACCAGCTCGTGGACACCGACGACGCCGAAGAGGCCAAGGACAACGACGAGGAGTAATTTCCTAGTACGTTAACCGTCCTTCCAAAGACCCGTTTCCCAACAGGGAAGCGGGTCTTTTTTGTTGAAGAAAACCTGCCAAAAGGGGATAGGTTTATTTTGGTAGGTTATTCCTGCTTGAATTTGAAACATTTCGTTCGGTCAAAGCGTATCTATGGTGAGGGCCTCAGCAAGAATCATTAACGTCACCGGGAGGTGATTATGGAAGAACAAGCATTTAGACAGGCGGTCGAGGATCACCGTGATGTCGTGTTTCGAATCGCATTGACGTACCTGCGCGATCGTGCCGATGCCGACGATATTGCCCAGGATGTCTTTCTTAAGTTGCTTAAAAGCGATGGACACTTTGAAAGTTGGGAACATCTTCGCCGCTGGCTTATCCGGGTCACGATCAATGAATGTAAATCGCTCTTTCGAAAGCCATGGAGGCGTGTGGAGGATATTGAGAACCTGGCCGATTCGCTTTCGGCGGCGCAGGATGAGACCAAGGCGGTCCTGTCAGACGTTATGCGACTTCCGGAGCGATTCCGTGTTCCCATCGTGCTCTATTACTATCTGGGCTTTTCGACCCAAGAGATTGCCGAGTTACTGCATGTGCCAGCCGCGACCGTTCGAACGCGTTTAGCTCGTGGTCGATCGAAGCTCAAGTTCATCCTAGAGGAGGGCGACCGTGAAATCCAACCAAATCAAGCAGGCCTTCGAGTCCGTCCAAGCTGATAGCGATCTTGCAGATCGCGTCCTTAATACCGCTGCGGGTGAGTCGCTTCATCGAAAGGGCCACGCGAAGCCTCTCTATGTTGCCGTAATCGGATGTCTCGCTGGAGTTTTGGCGACTGGAGGGGTCGCCTACGCCGTTGTCAATTCCAGATATTTTGCCTCAGCCTGGGGAAACCATGGCAACGGGGTTTCCATTACCTGGACCAACGGCGGCTCATCGGGGGCTAAATACACCTACACCAGAGAGTTTGGTGACGGCATTGCGCCCCAAAGCCTGGAGGGCACGGTCCAGAAGGTTAATCTGTCCGTCGAGGGTAACGGCTATACGCTTGATATCCATGAGATGGCTATCGATAAAAACGGTTGCGGTGCCGTGACGTTTACGCTGTCCAATCCAAATGGCGTTAACTACTACAAGCCGGCAGCAGAGACAGGCGAACTTGTTCTCTATGGTGAAGAAGAACAAGGCATCGACACGCCCAGCATGAACTTCGGCGAGGAATGGGCTGACACACGCTGCACCATTGATAAAGACACATCAAGCGATACTGTCATTAATGGCACGATGTACTTTGCTTCTATGGATCGCGAGCGAGGTTTTCAACATGCGGTCACCTGGAATATCTCGTGGACCGAGGGCGAAGGCGAGGATGCGAAGCCGTTCGAGGCATCGACGCCCGAGTTTAGCGTTGGAGCGTACGTCGATACAAAGGAACTCCGCTCCGATGACTCGCCTCTCGAGATCAGCCCGTTTTCTATCCAGACACACATCGATGATCTGGGCATTGACGCAGTTGATAATAAGCTGACCGTCAGCTACAAGGATGGATCGGAGCAGATTATCGAAGATGACGACGCAGGGGTGTTCAACTTATATTTTTCTTATGCGCGCAATAGCGGAGAGAACATCTGGCTGCCAACGAAGTTGATCGATGTCGACCAAGTGGTCTCAGTAACGCTTGAGGGCACGAGGTACACGTCAACAGGAGAGACCGAAACGGAAGAGTCCTTTACTATCGTCTATTCGTAAGGTCTGAGGCCGCTTCCTACTAGGGGAAGCGGCCTCTTTTGCGTTAAATGGAAACGCCGCCGATTTCCATGCGACAGATGAGAGCAGATTACCGCTGGAGCGCGACGTTTCCCCAGATAAAATCGACCAAAATAAACCTGTCCCTTTTTGGCAGGTAGCGTTGCCTCGACGAGCATGTCGGATTCCCGGACCGGGCGGCCCGCTGTTTAAGTTTGTCGCGAGTTCCGCACGCAAAGGAAAGCACTTAATGTGCTTTCCGTCTTGCGCAGGACTGTAGAGCAGCAAACTTAAACAGCGGGCCGCCCGGACCGGGAATCCGCCCCCGCGCACAGAAGGGGATTCCTTTTGTGTAGGCTTTGCGGAAATATGCTCATTTTGGGATACGCCCGGCGGCGTGGTCTGTTGACGGCACAGCTAACGCCACGTATCCTATCGAACTGCGTGTTTCGTAGGGGGATGCTGACCCCTCGATTCAAGCCGTTGCACTTTACAGAAAGCTGGAATCATTCGAGAAGGAGTACGCTTTGCCTACTATTAACCAGCTGGTTCGCCAGGGCCGTCGTTCCGTGCCCAAGAAGTCCAAGAACGCTGCTCTGCAGCACAACTCCCAGAAGCGCGGCGTGTGCACCCGCGTCTTCACCACGAGCCCCAAGAAGCCGAACTCGGCTCTTCGTAAGGTTGCCCGTGTTCGCCTTGTCAACGGCATCGAAGTTACTGCTTACATCCCGGGTGAGGGCCACAACCTGCAGGAGCACTCCATCGTGCTCGTCCGCGGCGGTCGTGTCCGTGACCTCCCTGGTGTCCGTTATCACGTCATCCGTGGCGCCTACGACGCTGCTCCGGTCCAGAACCGTATGCAGGCCCGTTCCAAGTACGGTGCTAAGCGCCCCAAGGCTAAATAAGCCAGATAACGTTTTGATACTTTCGCCGTGTGCCGCCTAAGCGCCGCACGGTAGACACTTAAGGAGATTTCACATGCCGCGTCGTGCAGCAGCTAATCGTCGTGAGGTTCAGCCTGACGCCGTTTACAACAACCGCCTGGTGACTCAGCTCATCAACAAGGTCCTTCTTGACGGCAAGAAGGCCACCGCTGAGCGCATCGTTTACACCGCTTTCGAGATCGTTGCCGAGAAGTCCGAGGGTGGCGACGCTCTCGCTACCTTCAAGAAGGCTATGGACAACGTCAAGCCCACGCTCGAGGTTAAGCCCAAGCGTGTCGGTGGCGCTACCTATCAGGTCCCGATGGAGGTCAACTCCCGTCGTTCCACCGCTCTGGGTATCCGCTGGATCGTCAACTTCTCCCGCGCTCGCAAGGAGAAGACCATGGCCGAGCGTCTCGCCAACGAGATCCTCGACGCTTCCAACGGCCTGGGCGCTTCCGTCAAGAAGCGTGAGGACGTCTTCAAGATGGCCGAGGCCAACCGCGCGTTCTCTCACTATCGTTGGTAAGTTAAGGTAAGGAACTAACATGGCTAAGCCTAAGTACAAGCTTTCCGATACCCGTAACATCGGCATCATGGCCCACATCGATGCCGGTAAGACCACCACGACCGAGCGTATTCTTTACTACACCGGTAAGACCCACAAGATCGGTGAGGTCCATGAGGGCGCTGCCACCATGGACTGGATGGTTCAGGAGCAGGAGCGCGGCGTAACCATTACCTCCGCTGCCACCACCTGCTTCTGGAACAAGGACGGTAAGGACTACCGCATCCAGATCATCGACACCCCGGGCCACGTTGACTTCACCGCCGAGGTCGAGCGCTGCCTGCGCGTCCTCGATGGCGCTGTCGCCGTCTTCGACGCCGTTGCCGGCGTTCAGCCCCAGTCTGAGACCGTTTGGCGTCAGGCTTCCACCTTCAACGTCCCCCGTATCGCCTTCATCAACAAGTATGACCGCGTGGGCGCTGACTTCTTCAACGCTATCGAGACCATGAAGGATCGTCTCGACGCTAACGCCGTGGCCGCTCAGGTCCCGATGGGCGCCGAGGACAACTTCTGGGGCGTCATCGACCTGGTCACCATGACTGCATGGGACTTCAAGGCCGACGAGAAGGGTATGACCTACCCCGAGCCGATGGACGAGATTCCGGCTGAGTTTGCCGACATCGCTGCCACCAAGCGCGAGGAGCTCCTCGACGCTGCTGCCAGCTTTGACGACGAGCTCATGGAGAAGATCCTCATGGAGGAGGACTTCACCGTCGAGGAGCTCAAGGCTGCTCTGCGCAAGGGCGTTCTGGCCAACGAGCTCAACCTCGTCTTCGTGGGCTCCGCCTACAAGAACAAGGGCGTCCAGGAGCTGCTCGACGCTGTCGTCGACTACCTGCCCAGCCCGCTCGACGTTGAGGCCGTCACCGGTACCGATCCGGACACCGGCGAGGAGATCCAGCGTCATCCTTCCTTCGACGAGCCCTTCTCCGGCCTGGTCTTCAAGATCATGACCGACCCGTTCGTCGGTAAGCTCACCTATGTCCGCGTTTACTCCGGCCGTGCCGAGTCCGGCTCTTACGTGGTCAACGCTTCCAACGGTCAGCGCGAGCGCCTCGGCCGCATCCTTGAGATGAACGCCGCCGAGCGTATCGACCGTGACGACGCTGCCGCCGGCGACATCGTCGCTTGCGTCGGCTTCAAGAACTCCACCACCGGTGACACCCTGTGCGCCGAGGGCAAGGAGATCGTCCTCGAGAAGATCGAGTTCGCTAAGCCCGTTATCGACGTTGCCATCGAGCCCAAGACCAAGGCCGAGCAGGACAAGATGTCCCTGGCTCTGACCAAGCTCGCCGAGGAGGACCCGACCTTCCAGGTGTCCACCAACCACGAGACCGGCCAGACCATCATCGCCGGCATGGGCGAGCTGCACCTCGAGATCATCGTCGACCGTCTGCTCCGCGAGTTCAAGGTTGACGCTAACGTCGGTAAGCCCCAGGTTGCCTACCGCGAGACCGCTGGTCACGACGTCGAGAAGGCTGAGGGCAAGTTCGTCCGTCAGTCCGGCGGTCGCGGTCAGTACGGCCACGCCGTCATCAAGCTCGAGAAGATGGAGGAGGGCTTCGGCTACGAGTTCGTCAACGCTATCGTCGGCGGCGTCGTGCCCAAGGAGTACATCCCGTCCATCGACAAGGGCATCCAGGAGGCGCTGAACTCCGGCGTTCTGGCCGGCTACCCGGTCGAGGACGTGAAGGTCGAGCTGATCGACGGTTCCTACCACGACGTGGACTCCTCCGAGGCCGCCTTCAAGGTGGCCGGTTCCATGGCCATCAAGGACGCCCTGCGCAAATCCAACCCGGTCATCCTGGAGCCCGTCATGGCTGTCGAGGTTGAGACGCCCGAGGAGTACACCGGCTTCGTCATGGGTGACATTCCCAGCCGTCGTGGTCTTATTCAGGGCCAGGAGCAGCGTGGAAACGCCGTCGTCATCGAGGCGAAGGTTCCGCTGGGCAACATGTTCGGCTACGCGACCGACCTGCGTTCCGGTACGCAGGGCCGCGCCGTGTACACCATGCAGATGGACTCCTACGAGCCCGTGCCCAAGTCCGTGCAGGACGAGATCATCAGCAAGGCCGGCGGCAACGCCTAAGGCGCCCTCAGAGAAACTTCTATTTGGAGGTAATGTAAGTGGCAAGTCAGAAGATTCGCATCCGTCTCAAGGGATACGATCATGAGATCGTGGATCAGTCCACGCGCCTCATCGTCGATACCGCTCAGAAGACGGGTGCCAAGGTTTCCGGTCCTATTCCGCTGCCGACGGAGCGCAACCTGTACTGCGTCATCCGTGGGCCCCATGTGAACAAGGATTCCCGCGAGCAGTTCGAGATGCGCACCCACAAGCGCCTGATCGACATCTTGGAGCCGACCCCCAACACGGTCGACTCCCTGATGCGTCTCGATCTCCCCGCTGGCGTTGACATCGAGATCAAGCTGTAAGGAGGTTTGGGCATGATTAACGCTATCTATGGCAAGAAGATCGGCATGACCCAGATCTTCGACGACCAGGACCGCATCGTCCCGGTCACCGTTATCCAGGCCGAGCCGAACACCGTGTGCCAGGTGAAGACCGTGGATACCGACGGCTACGAGGCCGTGCAGATGGGCTTCGGCTACATCAAGCCCCGCCGCGTGAACAAGCCCATGCAGGGCCACTTCGACAAGCAGGGCGCCGAGCCGAAGCGCTACCTGCGCGAGGTTCGCGTCGAGAACGCCGGCGAGTACAAGGTGGGCGACGAGCAGACTGTCGCGGCCTTCGCCGACGTGAAGAAGGTCGACGTCACGGGCACGTCCAAGGGCAAGGGCTTCGCCGGCGTCATGAAGCGCTACGGCTTCGCCGGCGGCCCGGGCGGCCACGGCGCGCACTTCCATCGCGCCCCCGGTTCCGTGGGCCAGTGCGCCACGCCGTCCCGCGTGTTCAAGGGCCTGCGTCTCCCGGGTCACATGGGCTGCGACACCGTCACCGTGAAGAACCTCGAGGTTGTTCGCATCGACGAGGAGCAGAACCTCATCCTGGTCAAGGGTGCGGTGCCCGGCGGCAAGAACGGCATCGTCCGCGTCCGCATGGCTTAATTGGAACGATCGGTAACAAGGAGTTACAGCAACTATGGCAACTATTGAGATTAAGGACGTGAAGGGCGCTGCCGCCGGCACGGTCGAGCTTTCCGACGCCGTGTTCGCCATCGAGCCGAACGTGCCTGTGATGCATCGCACCGTGAAGGCGCAACAGGCATCCTGGCGCCAGGGCACCGCCAACACGCGCACCCGCGGCATGGTTCGCGGCGGCGGCAAGAAGCCGTGGCGTCAGAAGGGCACCGGTCGTGCCCGTCAGGGTACCATCCGCGCTCCCCAGTGGGTCGGCGGCGGTACCGTGTTCGGCCCCCACACCCGCAGCTACGACCAGAAGGTCAACAAGAAGGAGATCAAGCTGGCCATGCGCTCGGCTCTCTCCGCCAAGCTGGCCGACGGCGAGCTGTTCATTGTGAAGGACATGGACTTCGAGAAGCCCTGCACCAAGGATGCCGTGGCGCTCATCAAGGCGCTGGGGCTGGAGGGCAAGCGCATCTGCGTGGTCATCGGCAACGAGGACATCGAGGCCTTCCTCTCCTTCCGCAACATCCCCGAGGTGAACATTCTGCCGGTGGGCGATATCAACACCTACGAGCTGGTCGACAACAAGGCCCTCGTTATCGCCGAGCCGTGCCTGGCCCGCATTGAGGAGGTGCTTGCATAATGGAGAAGGATCCCCGCGACGTCATCATCCGCCCCGTCATCACGGAGCACAGCTACGACGCTATGGAGAACAACGTCTACACCTTCGAGGTGGCCAAGGACGCCAACAAGGTTGAGATTCGCCAGGCCATCGAGGCTATCTTCAACGTGAAGGTGGTCAAGGTGAACACCCTGAACGTGAAGTCGAAGCCGAAGCGCGTCCGCTACCAGGAGGGTCGCACCCGCACCTGGAAGAAGGCCATGGTCACTCTGGCCGAGGGCGAGACCATCGAGATCTTCGCTTCCTAGCTTCAAGCGCTCATCGCGCCAAGGGCCGAAAGCCCGAGAAACCAAGGCCGGCTCCCGCAAGGGGCCGGCCTTTTTGCTGCAATTGCGGCTTGATCTGCTTCAACGGGACTGGCCTGTGAGCTCACTGGAAGCACTTCGATTTCTCGCTAGCTTTGGCATGGCTGCATGCAAGGAGGCTTCTGAAAGCAGAGGAGGCCTTGGATGCAAAAAGCACTAATTTCGGAAATAGATGGAAGTTTCGAGCGCCGAGAGCGCTGGATTCGGAAATAGATGCGAGTTTCGAGCACGAAAGAGCTGCATTGTGCCTAAAATGACGCTCTAAACTCGTAACTGTTTCCGGGGAGGGTCGCTTCAGCGCTCTAAACTCCCATCTATTTCCGAAAGATGCTGCTTTGCCACTCAAAATTCCTGTCTATTTCCGGGGGGGTGTCTCAAGAGTCTGAGAACCAAGGGGATATGAGAAAGGCCCCGCAAACACGAGGGCTTGCGGGGCCGATGAGGTTTCCGCATCCAGGGTGTCGCGGGCGATGGCCTGGATGCGGGCGATGACGGCCTAGGCGCAGGCCATCTGAACGAGGGTTTCCAGGGAGACGCCCTCGACCTCGGCGTTGGCGATGGCGCCGCCGCCGGCAACGTTGGTAGCGCAGGAGCAGGCCATCACGTAGGAGGTCGCTTCCTCCTCGCCGGCCAGCTCGTCCACGGTGGCCGTGAACGAGGCG
>OGQU01002224.1_pt1 | contig 12923 bp, 17 predicted proteins | sample 1553341 | NCBI WGS metagenome assembly OGQU01 (sample SAMEA2579920, study PRJEB22360) | human gut metagenome | biome: human gut; feature: human-associated habitat; material: faeces | place: Denmark | collected 2008/2010 | reverse complement strand
GGCGGCTTTGCCGCCGCTGCCCGCGCCGAGAACAGCCGCCGCCAGCTGCACAGCTTTGCCCGCCTGCTTACATACCTGGCCGAGCTGCTGGACGCACAGGCGCTCACCGGACCGGAGCTATTACGCCGCGCAGCGCAGGACCCGGCGTTTGCCGTTTTTTGTCCCGCACCGGGGGAGAGCCTGTCCGCGCTGACACCGCCTGCCTGTATGCCGGACGCACTGCGGCAGGAGGTGCAGTCGAGCCTTTCCGCCGCCGAGGAGGCCCCGCGCCTGACGGCCTGTGCCGCGCTGCACCGCCTGGCTTCGCGCTGTGAGGCGCAGTCTGCGGAGGCCGCGGAGCACTGCCGCACGGCCCGGCGGCTATGGCCGCGGCTGGGGGGCTGTCTCGGCGCAATGGCCGCCATTTTGCTGTGGTAAGGAGTGGCCCCTATGGACATCGACCTGGTTTTTAAAATTGCCGCCACCGGCATCATCGTAGCCGTTCTGAATCAGCTGCTCATCCGCTCCGGGCGGGAGGATCAGGCCATGATGACCACGCTGGCGGGGCTGATCGTCGTCCTGTCGATGCTGGTACGGCAGATCAGTGACCTGTTTGTGCTGATCAAAGCCTTGTTTGAGCTATGAGCTATGATGCTGTTGTGCAAGCTGGCCGCCGCGGTGCTTGTGGTGGCCGTGTTGACCCTGCTCCTGAAAAAGGACCAGCCCGCGTTCGCGTTCCTCGTCTCGGTCTGCACCGCCGCGGGGCTGCTGGCCATCGTTGTGCGGCAGGTCCAGCCTCTGCTCGACTGGCTGCGCACGCTGGACGGCTACGGCATGGGAGGCATTCTGGCCGACGATATGGGCCTTGGCAAGACCGTGCAGGTGCTCAGCTACCTGCTGGCCATGAAGGAAAGCGGCCGGCGGCCAGGGAAAAGGGCCGGCGCTTCCCGGGGCGCCTACCGCCATCGAGCTCTGCGGCAGGGTGCTGGCGCTGTTGCAGGCGCTGCCGCTGCTGCAATCGCTGCTCGGCTCGTTTGCGGCCTATTTGCAGTAGTGCTTTTGCTGGCCGTACCGCCGCCTGTGTTTGCGGACGAGCTGTCCGGCGAATTGCCCAAAAGTGTCCGGGACATCTTGGACGAAGGCGGCACTGACCTATCCGACGCCGCCCGCTGGCGCTTTTCCGATTTATGTGACACCGTCGGTGCCTGGGCCGCCGAGGGTTTGCAGCCCGCACTGCACCTTGCGGCGCAGTCCGCCGGGTATCTGCTGCTGGCGGGGCTGCTGGGCCTGCTGACCGGGGACCCGTACCGCGCCTATGTGGAGATCCTCGCGGTGCTCGGCTTTGGCACACTGAGCCTTTCCGCTGCCATGCAGCTGACCGAGCTTGTCGCCGCGACGGCGCAGGACTGCCGCACCTATCTGACTGCCTTTGTGCCGGTGTTCAGCGGCCTGGCCGCCGCAGGTGGGCAGACGTCGGGGGCGCTTGTCTACAGCGGCATGTTTTTTGCCATGTCCGGGTTTCTTTCAGCCGTCATCCAAAAGCTGCTTCTGCCTGTCATGCAGCTGTATTTCTGCTTTGCGGTCTCAGCCTGCCTGTGGGACAACCCCGGCATGGGGGATGCCGCCGCGCTGTTTTCCCGCTGCCTGCACTGGCTGCTCAAGGGCTGCGGAGCGCTGTTCAGCCTCGTGCTGGGGCTGCAAAGCGCACTGGCGGCCACGGCGGACAGTGCGGCCCTGCGGACCGGCAAGGGGGTATTGCAGGGTGTCATTCCCGTTGTCGGGGACGCCGCAGCCGCAGCGCTGACGGGCGCTGCCGCCGCCGTACAGCTGCTGAAGGGTTCTCTGGCCCTGGCGGCGCTGCTGGCACTGACCGCACTGTTTGCCCCGGTACTGCTCCAGTGCCTTGCCTGCGCGCTGGCCTTTGCCGCCGCGGGCATCTTGGCCGGGGCCACCGGGCAAAGGCAGTGCGCACAGCTCTGCCGCCTTTACTTTGAGGGGGCACGGCTCTGCGGGTCCATGCTGGTGCTGTATTTCTTCATGATCTTTCTGTCCACGGCGCTGTTGCTGCTGGCGGGGAACGGGGGCTTGGGATGACTTCACTGCGTCACATAGCGCTGGGATGCTGCGTGCTGTCCGCGCTGGCGGGCATACTGCGGCTTTTCTGGCCGGAGAACGGCTTTAAATCCGTCATAAATGCCGTGCTGGTGCTGTATATTTTAACAGTGGGCGTGCAGCTGGTGCACGGTCTTGACTGGGACGGCCTTGTGCGGGAGCTGCGCAGCCTGCCCGATGGGCAGGACACCGCCGACTACTCCGATTACAGCCGGGAGCTTGCGCTGGCCGCCTCGGTGGATGCCGTGCGCGAGGTTTTGCGGAACGCCGGAATCAACGCTGCGGTCAGCTGGCAGAATGGCGTATGTGTCATCACGCCCGTAGACCCGCGCGACAAGCCCGCCATTGAGGCCCTGCTCGCCGTCAATGCGGGGGAGTTGCCCTGGCGCTTTGCGGAGGCTGCCTCATGACCGCCCGGGAGCGTCTGGCTCCGCTGGCCGCCCGGCTGCGCGCAGCGCTGGCAGATGAAAAGCAGCGGGTAAACCTGCTGGTCTGCATGGGGCTGGCCGGGCTGTTGCTGCTGGCGGTCTCGTCCTGGCTGCCCGCGGACAGCAGCACGCAGAGCGCCGCGCCAGCCGCCAAGACCGGCAGTACCGCCGACTATGCCGCAGAGCTGGAGACCCGCCTGACCGCACTGATCTCCCGTGTGGAGGGTGCGGGCAAGACTGCCGTCATGGTCACGCTGGAATCCGGCAGCGAGAGCATCTATGCTACCGACACCGACAGCGACGGCAGCTCCACCCACGTGCTTTTGGGCAGCGGCGGGGCGGACGGCCTTGTGGAGACCGTCGAGACGCCCCGCGTGCTCGGCGTCGCCGTTGTCTGCGAGGGCGGCGGCAGTGCTGCCGTGCAGAGCCGCGTCACCGCCCTGGTGCAGGCACTGACCGGCATCGGCACCAATCATATCACCGTTGCAAAAATGGCATCGGCCAACTAGAGGGAGGAACACCATGAAGCAACTTTCTGCCAAGCTGAAAAGCCGCGGCGCAACTGCCGTCGTTCTGACACTGGCGCTGGGAGCCGCCGTGTACCTGAACTGGTCCTTCTCCCGCGAGGCCCCGCCCAGTCTGGTCGTGTCAGACACCGCCGGGGAAGCCGTGGAGACCTCGGCCCAGGCCGCCGAGCCGATCACCGACCCGCTTGTGCTGGAGACATCTGCCGGGGCCGATACGCAGATGATGAGCGCTGATGAAACCGCCAACAAGAACTACGGCGAGGCCCAGCTCGTCAGCGTAAACAAGGATTCCGGCACCGAGTTTTTTGAGTCCGCCCGCTTAACGCGCAGCAAGGCGCGGGATGAGGCGCTGGACACCCTGAAAAAGTCCCTGAAGGACACCAAGCTGACCAGCGAGGAGAAGGAGCAGCTGACGACCCAGCTGAGTGACCGCATCAGCAATATCACGCTTGAAACCAAGCTGGAAACGCTCATCAAGTCGAAGGGCTTTACCGACTGCGTGGTGAATCTGGAGGGCAGCAAGGCCAATGTGACTGTTATGACCGAGAGCGATGCCCTGAATGCCGAGGAGGTCACCCGCATCCGCGACGCACTTTTGAGCCAGTGCAAGGGGCTGACTGCACAGGACATTACGATTGTAGAGGTAAAATAACTGAACATTCTGTTGCAAACCGTGCTGTTTTGTGGTACACTGATTTATATTAGTAGAACTATGGCCGCAAGGCCGTTTGCAACGGGAGGGTACACACTATGGATGTACACAATACCATCGGCGGCAGCTTACAGATCTCGACCGAGGTTATCGCAAAAATTGCGCGTCTGGCCGCGCTGGAGGTTGACGGTGTTGCCGATGTAGCCACCGGCACCAGCCAGAACGTCCGCTCGCTTCTGGGCCGCACCGGCCTGCAGAAGCCGGTCACCGTCGTCATGGAGGACGGCATTGCCACCGTCACGGTGCACCTCACCGTTGTGTACGGCAGCAAGGTCATGCCCCTGTGCGAAAAGGTGCAGGAGAACGTCAAGCAGACGATCCAGAACATGACGGGCATCACCGTGTCCCGCGTGGATGTTCTGGTCGTGGGCCTGACCGACGCAGCCGAAAAAGAGTAAGAGAATCAAGGAAAGACAGGAACTTTACGTATGGAGAAAAAGCTGACCCGCCGCGAATCCCGCGAGACGGCCTTCCTGACGGCGTTTGCCGCCACGTTTGAACCCGAAGAGCCGACGGTCCCCGCCGAGGAGCACGCCGCCCCAGACGCATTCGCCAACCAGCTGCTGGCCGCCATGAACGACCACGCCGCCGAGCTGGATGAGATCATCACCGCCCACCTGAAGGGCTGGACGCTTTCCCGCGTGCCCCGCGTGAGCCTGGTTGCCCTGCGCCTGGCCCTGGCCGAGATGCTGTACGGCGACGAGCAGAAGCCCGGCGTCGCCATCAACGAGGCTGTCGAGCTGGTCAAGAAATACGGTGCCGAGGACGACTACCAGTTCGTCAACGGCCTGTTGGGTGCCGTTGCGCGTGAGCGCGGCGAGACCCCCGAACCCCAATGCTAACGCTGGGCATCGACACCAGCAATTACGCAACCTCTCTGGCAGTGTTTGACACAGACGCCGGAGAGGTTGTTTGCGATTGCAAAAAATTTTTGCCAGTCAAGGAAGGGCAGCTCGGTCTGCGGCAGAGCGACGCGCTGTTCCACCACACGGCAGCCTTGCCCGCCATGCTGGTGGAGCTGGGCGCAAGGGCCGACCTGACGCAGGTCAGGGCCGTTGGCGTGTCCGCCAGGCCGCGCCCCGTGGAGGGGTCGTATATGCCGTGCTTTCTGGCCGGTGTCAGCGCCGCGACGGCGTTCAGCCTGTCCCGCGCGCTGCCGCTCATCGAGCTGACCCACCAGCAGGGGCATATTGCCGCGGCGCTGTACGCGGCGGGGGATTTCACGCTGTTTGAGCGTGAGTCACTTGTATTTCATGTCTCCGGCGGCACCACCGACCTTCTTTTGTGCCATGGGGCCGAGCGCATCACGCCGCTGGGCACAAGCAGCGATCTGTACGCCGGGCAGGCTGTGGACCGCCTCGGCGTCAAGCTGGGCTTTCCGTTCCCGGCGGGCGTCTATGTCAGCGAGCAGGCCGCTTTGTGTAAAGAAAAAGTCCATCCCAAGGTCAGTGTACACGGGCTGACGTGCAGTCTGTCCGGCCTTGAGAACCAATGCGCAAAGCTGCTGGCCGACGGGCATGACGCGCCCTATGTCTGCAAATACTGTCTGCTCTGCGTGGGCGAAACGCTTGTGCGGATGGCAAACAACGCCCTGGCCGAGCATCCGGGTCTGCCCGTGGTTTTTGCGGGCGGCGTTATGAGCAGCGATCTGATCCGCACCTATGTGACGAACCGCGTGCCGAACGCACATTTTGTACCGGGAAAATTTGCCAGTGACAATGCCATTGGCATCTCGATCCTGGCGGCGAGGGAGTGTGGCGCATGGCCGACTACATCAATGTAACCAGCCTGAACCGGCTGGCAAAGCGCGTTTTGGAGCAATGCGACCCGCTGAACGATCTGATCGTCTGCGGGGAAATTTCCGGCTTTACGCGGCATTACAAGAGCGGGCATCTGTATTTCACGCTCAAGGATGAGAACGCCTCCATCAAGACTGTCATGTTCCGCTCCCAGGCACAGCTTTTGAACTTCGAACCGCAGAACGGTATGCTGGTGCTCGTCTACGGACGCGCCACGATCTATGAGCGGGACGGCGCGTTCCAGCTCTACGCTGACTATATGAAGCCCTTCGGCGCGGGTGCCGCGCAGATGGCGTTCGACGCGCTGTACAAAAAGCTGGAGGCCGAGGGCCTGTTTGCACCCGAGCGCAAGCGCCCGCTGCCCGCCGTACCGAGGTGTATCGGCGTTGTCACGAGCAAGACCGGCGCAGCGTGGCAGGACGTGCAGAACGTCATTGGCCGCCGCTGGCCGATGGTGAAATTGCTGCTGGCCCCCGTCAGCGTGCAGGGCATCGAGGCTGAAAAGAGTATCGTGGACGGCATCCGCAGGCTGGACCGCGACCCGCGGCCCGACCTGATCCTGGTCACCCGCGGCGGCGGCAGCAAAGAGGATCTGTGGGTGTTCAACTCCGAGCGTATCGCCCGCGCCGCAGCCGCCTGCCGCAGGCCGGTGGTCTCGGCGGTAGGGCATGAGATCGACACTTCGATTCTGGACTATGTTGCCGACCTGCGCGCGCCGACACCGTCCGCCGCGGCGGAACTCTGCGTGCCCGATCAGGGGGATGTACGGCAGAAAATATTCATTTTGCAGCAAAATATTCAAAAAAATATACAGAATTGCTGCAATCTATGCTATAATAGGTTTAACCAGCTGGCCACGGCGCAGCTTTTGCAGCGTCAGCACCAGCAGTTAGACCGCCGCGGGCAGGAGCTTGCCATTGCGCGGGCCGCTGTCCGGCAGGCCGCGCAGCGCCATGTGCAGGATGCCCGGCGCAGCCTGCAAAGCGCCGCTGCGGTGGCGGAATCCCTAAGCCCTTACGCGGTGCTGGCCCGCGGCTACGCGCTGCCGGAGCAAAACGGCACGCCCTGCGCCGTCGAAACACTGCGTCCCGGCGAGGCCGTGACGCTGCGCGGCGCCAGAGCCGCCGCCGAATGCCGCGTGGAAGCGGTACACACTTTGGAACAAAAACAGGGGAGTGATACCCGATGAAGCAGCCCAAATCCTTCGAGGAAGGCATGGACCGCCTGCAGGAACTTCTGACCCAGCTGCAGGATGAAGCCACACCGCTGGCTGATTCCGTCAAGCTGTACGCCGAGGCCGCCGGGCTGATCCATTACTGTAATACAGCGCTGGACAAGGCCCGGCTGCAGGTCGAGGAGATCGACGCCAGCCTTGCCCCGGATGTGGAGGTGCCCCATGACGCATGAGGAATATAAGCAGCAGCTTACCGCCTGGGCCGGTCTGACTGAAAAGCGCCTGGCCGCACTGTGCGATGAATACCTGCCGCAGCAGTCTGAGCTGGGGCAGGCCGCGCGCTACAGCCTTCTGGGCGGCGGCAAACGGGTGCGCGCCGTGCTGACGCTGGCCGCCTGCCAGCTGGCCGGTGCCGACACTGCCGATGCGCTGGACTATGCCTGTGCGCTGGAAATGCTGCATTGCTACTCGCTCATTCACGATGATATGCCCTGCATGGACAACGATGATTTCCGCCGCGGACGCCCGAGCTGCCACAAGCAGTTTGGCGAGGCTACGGCCCTGCTGGCCGCGGACGCACTGGTCACGGCAGCGTTTGAGGTCCTTGCTCATGCAAAGTGCTCTGCCGAGAGCCGCATTGAGGCCGTGCAGCTGCTGGCCAGAGGTGGCGGGGACCGCGGCATGCTCTACGGCCAGGAGCTGGACAAGCATTTTGAAACTGTGCGCGCCGGTGAGGCCGATCTTTTAAACCTGCACGCCCACAAAACCGGTGCGCTCATCATTGCCGCCGTCGAGCTTGGCTGTGCCGCCGCGGGTGTGCGCCCCGACACGGACACCCGCAAGGCACTGGTGCGCTACGCTGCCGAGCTTGGCCTGGTTTTCCAGATCGTCGATGACATTCTGGACGTCACCTCTACGACGGAGGAGCTTGGCAAGCCCGTGGGCAGCGACGCCGACAATGACAAAACCACCTTTATCACGCTGTACGGTTTACAGGGCGCGCACGAGGAAGCCGAGCGCCACAATGCCGCAGCGCTGGCCGCGCTGGATGCGCTTGGCCCCGGGGCAGATTTTCTGCGCCTGATGGCAGCGGAGCTGCTGGAACGTAAGAAATAAGGATGTGATCCCATGCCACTGTTGCGCGCTGCGCTGAGTTGGAATTTTGTGCTGGCTACGGCGATCTGTGCATCGCTGCTGGCCCAGCTTATTAAGGTTCTTCTGAATCTGTTTATCTTCCACCGCTTTATTGCCGAGCGTATGTGGGGTGCGGGCGGCATGCCCAGTTCCCACTCGGCCACGGTCTGTGCCATGGTCGTTGCCACGGGGCGGTACTGCGGCGTCAATTCCCCGCTCTTCGCCATTGCGGCGGTGCTGTCCATCATTGTCATGTATGACGCCATGGGCGTGCGCTACGAGACCGGCGAGCAGGCCAAGGTGCTGAACCGGATGTTCACCGAATGGATGGATCAGGGCTTTGAGCAGTTCCAGCTGCCCCACGGCAAAAAGCTGAAGGAAATGGTCGGCCATACGCCGATCGAAGTTGTGACCGGTGCGGCGCTCGGCATTGTGCTGGGCTTTGCCATGCCGATGGTGTAAAAACGAGGTGCGTATATGAGCTATCCCTTGCTGGAGCGCATCAATGCGCCCGGAGAAATAAAAAATCTGCCTGCGTCCGATATGCCCGCCCTGTGTGAGGAGATCCGGCAGTTTTTGATCAAGAGCGTTTCCGAGACCGGCGGCCATCTGTCGTCGAACCTCGGCGTTGTGGAGCTGACGGTGGCCCTGCACCGCGTGCTGGACTTTCCGCAGGACAAGCTGCTGTTTGACGTCGGCCATCAGTGCTACACCCACAAGCTGCTGACCGGGCGGCGCGAGGGCTTCGCCCAGCTGCGCCGCAAAAACGGCATTTCCGGCTTTCCCAGCCCGCGGGAGAGCGATTGTGACGCCTTTATTGCCGGCCACGGCAGTGCGGCGCTGTCAACGGCCATCGGCATCGCCCGCGCCAAAAAGCTCAAGAACGAGCCGGGCAAGGTCGTGGTCATCGTTGGCGACGGTGCGTTTACCGGCGGCATGGTCTACGAGGGCATGAACAATGTCAGCAAGCTGAACAATCTGATCGTTATCCTGAACGACAACAAGATGTCGATTTCCAAAAATGTCGGCCAGATGGCGAATTATCTGACCAAGCTGCGCACCGACCCGAAGTACTCCCACGTCAAGGCCCACATGGAGACGACGCTCGAGCGCATCCCCGTGGCAGGTGACGCGCTGGTCAGGGTCTTGCAGGGCGGCAAGCAGCTGATCCGCCGCGGCATCTACAAGTCCACGATGTTCGAGGAGATGGGCTTCCAGTATATCGGGCCCATCGACGGCCATGATGTGGGCATGCTGACCCACACGCTGACGAACCTGCGCGGCGAGCAGTATGCGCCGGTTTTCCTGCACGTCGTCACCAAAAAGGGCAGGGGCCTGAAGCCCGCCGAGGAGAACCCCAGCGAGTTCCACGCCGTATCGTCCATCGATTTGAACCATCTGACTGACCCCGAGCTGTCACCGAAGGATTCTTTCTCGTCTACGTTCGGCTGTGCGCTGGCAGATCTGGGCGACGACGAGCCGCGGCTGTGCGGCATCACCGCCGCCATGAAGTACGGCACCGGCCTGAACTTCTTCAAGCACCGCCATCCCGGGCGTTTCTTTGACGTCGGCATGGCGGAGGAACACGCTGTCACGTTTGCGGCGGGCCTGGCCAGCCAGGGGCTGCTGCCCGTGGTCGCCATCTATTCCACATTTTTCCAGCGCGCCTACGACCAGATCATCCATGATGTCAATCTGATGCAGCTGGATGTGCTGTTCGCTGTGGACCGCGCGGGGCTGGTGCCCGGCGACGGTGCCACACACCAGGGCATTTACGATGTTGCGTTCTTCTCGAATGTGAACATCCCGATTTTTGCCCCCGCCAACTATGCGGAGCTGCGCTACTGGCTGACCTATCTTGTGCGCGAGGCACACGGCCCGCGGATGATCCGCTATGCCCGCGGCGGCGAGAACCCCGCACTGGCGGCGCTGCCCTGCACAGGCGCGCGCTACGATGTGCTGGACCCCGTCGATGGCGCACGTGTCGCGCTTGTCAGCTACGGTGCCGAGACCGAGGAGATCATTGCCGCCAAGGATCTGCTGGCCCAGCATGGCGTGCAGGCGGACTGCGTCAAGCTGACGCAGCTTTACCCGCTGCCGGACGGTGTGTGCGATACACTGAAGCACTACAACACGATTTTGTTTGCCGAGGATACGGTGCGCACCGGCGGCATCGGCGAGCAGCTGGGCTTTGCCATGCAGCAATGCGGCTGGCAGGGCGAATTCCTGCTGCATGCCGTGGACAACAGCCATCTGTTGCACGCCAATGTGCCCGAGCTGCGCAAGGATCAGCAGCTTGACGCCGCGGCCCTCTGCACAGATATTTTGAACGCTTTAAAGGAGAAACAGGCATGAGTAAGATTCGCCTGGATCAATACCTGTGCCAGAACGGACTGGTACAGAGCCGTGAGCGCGCCAAGGCGCTCATCATGTCCGGCATCGTCTTTGTCAACGAGCAGAAGGTCGACAAGGCCGGTGAGATGATTGCACCCGACGCCAAGGTCGAGGTGCGCGGGCATGACATCGGCTATGTCAGCCGCGGCGGCCTCAAGCTCGGAAAAGGCCATGCAGGTCTTTCCGATGCGCCCGGACGGCAAGGTCTGCATGGACATTGGCGCGTCCACGGGCGGCTTTACCGACTGTATGCTGCAAAACGGCGCGGTCAAGGTCTACGCCGTCGATGTGGGCTACGGCCAGCTGGCGTGGAGCCTGCGCACCGATGCGCGCGTCATCAATATGGAAAGAACGAACATCCGCAATGTAAAGCCTGAGGACCTGACAGAGCCGGTTGCGTTCTTCAGCGTGGACGTTTCGTTCATCTCGCTCAAGCATATCTTCCCGGTGGCAGACGCCATCTGCACGCCGGACGCTGTCGGCGTCTGCCTGGTCAAGCCGCAGTTTGAGGCTGGCCGCGAGAAGGTCGGCAAAAAGGGCGTCGTGCGCGACCCGGCTACCCACCGCGAGGTACTGAAAATGGCCGAGGGGTATGCCATGGCGAACCACTTTACCCCCGCGGGCCTGGACTTTTCGCCCATCAAGGGACCCGAGGGCAACATTGAATACCTGATGTACGTCCAGCACTGCGATACCCCGCAGCCGCTGCCGGAGGGCCTGATTGAAAAGGTCGTCGCAGCCTCCCACGATACGCTGGACAAAGCGCCCAATCTGCACTGAGAAAGGACCCTGACACAATGTCGGTTTTGCTGATTCCCAACCCGACCAAGGACACCGGGCTTGCCGTTACGCGGCAGGCTGCCGCTGTGCTGGCCGGGCTGGGCGTGCCGGTCTTGATGCCGCAGCCCTTTGCGAACGAATTTGGTTCTGCCGGGCTGACGGGTGTGCATTTTCTGCCCGAGGCAGATGCCTACCGCGCCGCCGACCAGGTCGTGACCATCGGCGGTGACGGCACGTTACTGCGCGCCGGGCTTTCCTGCATGAAGCACGGCAAGCCCGTTCTGGGTGTCAACCTTGGCCGCACCGGCTTTCTGGCGACCTGCGAGGTCGGTGAGCTTACGGCCAAGCTCAAACGGCTGGCCGCGGGGGAGTTCACCCTTGCCAGCCGCCGTCTGCTCCACGCCGAAGCCCCGGCCCACGGCTGGCAAGCTGACGCCATCAATGACCTTGTGGTGTTCGGTCAGACCCGGCTGCACCCGATGGATTATAAGGTGTACTGCGACGGCGCATTGGTGGGCAGCTACCGCAGCGACGGCATGATTCTGGCAACGCCGACGGGCTCCACCGCGTACTCGTTCTCGGCGGGCGGGCCGATCCTGGACGCCGCCGCGGACGTATTGGTTCTGACGCCGGTCTGTGCGCACAATGTACACGCCGCGCCGCTTGTGTTTGCGGCTGACCGCCATCTGAAAATTATCGCCGATGCCGAAAACCGCGACGGCAGCTTTGTCTGTGCGGACAGCAGCGCCCAGTGCGATCTGCTGCCGGGTGAAAGTCTGCTGGTGACCGGCTGTGGGCAGCGCCTGCGGTTGATTGCCTTCGACGACGCGGAGCAGTTCCATGCGATTGAAAACAAATTGATGAGGAGATGATCCCTGTGAAAAGTGCACGTCATCAGGCAATTCTTGACCTGATCGAACAGCACCCTATTGACCGGCAGGAGGACCTGCTGGCCCACCTGCGGGAGGAAGGCTTTGACGTGACGCAGGCCACGGTATCCCGCGATATTCGTGAGCTGCAGCTGGTCAAAACAGCCACCGCTGACGGGCGTTACCGCTACGTGCCGGCGTCTGCGTCCGGCAAGGTAACGCATTCACCCAGCCGGTTTGAGATGATTTTCCGCGAGTCGGTGCTTAAGGTGGATTACGCCGGGCACATGGTACTGGTCAAGTGTTTTTCCGGCATGGCCAACGCTGCGTGCGAGGTGTTCGACGCCAAGCAGTGGGGCAATGTCGTCGGCACGCTTTCCGGCGATGACACGTTCTTTATCTTGATGCGCAGCGAGGATGACGCAGCCGCCATCTGCAAGCAGCTGCAGCAGTACACCCGCCGCGGGTAATTTTAACGACAGGGAGGAGCTGCCCCATGCTGGCAAGCCTGAAAATTGAAAATGTAGCCGTTATTGAAAAAGCCGAGGTGAATTTTACCCCCGGCTTTAACGTGCTGACAGGTGAGACCGGTGCCGGTAAATCCATCCTGATCGACTCCATCAATGCGATTTTAGGCAACCGCACCTCGCGTGAGCTGGTGCGAAGCGGCGCACAGAAGGCGTGCATCTGGGCAACGTTTGAGAGTATCCCGACCTCCGTCAAAAAACAGCTGGAAAAATGCGGCTACGAGGTCACCGACGACCTGCTTTTGTACCGCGAGATCAACGCCGAGGGCAAGGGCAGCTGCCGCGTCAACGGCATGCCCGCCACGGCGGCGGTGCCTTCAGTGGTAAGGACCCGACAAAGGTGGATCGCAGTGCGGCTTATGCTGCCCGCTGGGTGGCCAAAAACCTGGTGGCTGCCGGTTTGGCAGACAAGTGTGAGGTTGAACTGGCTTACGCCATCGGCGTGGCAAAGCCTGTGTCCGTGATGGTGGATACCCAGGGCACCGGTA
>OGQU01002218.1_pt1 | contig 12935 bp, 8 predicted proteins | sample 1553341 | NCBI WGS metagenome assembly OGQU01 (sample SAMEA2579920, study PRJEB22360) | human gut metagenome | biome: human gut; feature: human-associated habitat; material: faeces | place: Denmark | collected 2008/2010 | reverse complement strand
CCGGTCATTGCGGGAAGAGGGGCGGCGGCGGCGGGGCGGCTATTTGTCCGCGGTCGCGGCAGATTTTGCGCAGTACGGCGTTGACGAAGCCGCCGGCGTATTTGCCGCCTTTTTTCTTGGCCAGTTCGACATAGCTGTTGACGGTGGCGTAGTCGGGCGTGTGAAAGTAAAGGACTTCGACCGCGCCGAGGATGATTGCGGCATGCGGCGCGTCCGGCCGGGCGGGGATTTTTTTGGCGGCGTAACCGCGAATCACGCTTTTGATGAATTCCTGCCGCCGAAGCGCCGTCATCACCAGCCGTTTGACGAAAGCCGTTTCCTGCGGGGAAAGCCCTTTGAGTTCGTCGGCGCTACCGCCGACACGGGCCGAATCGAGAGATTTCATGTAAATTTCGAAAGCCGTATTGCGAATGTCCACGTTTGTTTTCCTTTTCAGATCAATTGTCCGGTAACGGGCAGTTTAGGTAATTGCGGCGGCAAATACAAGTGCGAAAGTAATTTAACCCTATTGTATTTTTGCGAAATATATTATAGCCTTATGCGCAAAACCAAGAAATCGGACTAATTTTAAGATACGGAGAAAAAAGTTGAAGGACGACTGCAGCGCCCGTCATAACGGCAAGCCTTTTGCCGAATGGCGGAAAGAATGGGAAATGGAAGAAAGATATAATTTCCGCACGATCGAAAGCAAATGGCAGAAGATCTGGGACGAAGAAAAAGCCTATAAGGTGGAAATTGACCGCAACCGGGAGAAGTTTTACGTTCTGGTCGAATTTCCCTATCCGTCCGGCGCCGGGCTGCACGTGGGGCATCCGCGTTCCTATACCGCGCTTGACGTGGTGGCGCGCAAAAAACGGATGCAGGGCTTTAACGTGCTTTATCCGATGGGCTTTGACGCCTTCGGGCTGCCGGCCGAAAACTATGCGATCAAGACCGGCGTGCATCCGGCGGTTTCGACCAAGGCCAACATCGAAAACTTTACCCGGCAGCTGAAATCTATCGGTTTCAGCTTTGACTGGGACCGCTGCATAACCACCTGTGATCCGGAATATTACAAATGGACGCAGTGGATGTTTATCAAGTTTTTTGAAAAAGGTTTGGCCTATAAGGACAAGATTGCCATCAACTGGTGTCCGTCATGCAAAGTGGGACTGGCCAACGAAGAAGTGGTCAACGGCCGCTGCGAGCGCTGCGGTGCCGAAGTGGTGCGCAAGAACAAAGAACAGTGGATGATTGCGATTACCAAATACGCCGACCGTCTGATCGAAGATTTGAACGAACTGGATTTCATCGACCGGGTCAAGTCGCAGCAGATCAACTGGATCGGCCGTTCGGAAGGTGCCGAGCTGGATTTCGGTCTGACCGACAAGGAAGGAAATCCGCTGGCGGACAGAAAACTGACGGTTTTCACCACCCGGCCGGACACCGCTTTCGGCGTCACTTACATGGTGCTGGCACCGGAGCACAAATATGTGGCCGAGCTGGCGGACCGGTTTGAGAACAAGGATGAAATCAGAGCCTATGTTGAAGCGACGGCGAAAAAGTCGGAGCTGCAAAGAACCATGGACGACAGCAAAACCGGGGTTGAGCTGAAAGGCGTTAAGGCAAAGAATCCCTACAACGGCGAACTGATTCCGGTCTTTATTTCCGATTATGTTCTTACCGGTTACGGCACCGGCGCGATTATGGCGGGGCCGGCGCACGACCAGCGCGACTATGATTTTGCCAAGGCGTTTAACCTGCCGATCGTACAGGTGCTGGAAGGCGGCGACATTGCCGAAAAGGCGTGGGAAGAAGACGGCGCCCATATCAATTCCGGCTTCTTAAACGGCATGAACAAGGAAGACGGCATGCGGGCGGCGATCGACTATGCGGTGAAAAACGGTTTCGGCCGCGCCAAAGTGAACTTCAAACTGCGCGACTGGGTTTTCTCCCGTCAGCGTTACTGGGGCGAACCGATCCCGATGGTTTACTGCGAACACTGCGGCTGGCAGCCGGTTCCCGAATCGGAGCTGCCGCTCAAACTGCCGCAGGTGCCGGACTATCATCCGAACGACGAAGGAGAATCGCCGCTGTCCAAGGCTTTCGACTGGGTTAACACCACTTGTCCGAAATGCGGCGGCAAAGCGCGGCGGGAAACCGACGTGATGCCGAACTGGGCGGGTTCTTCCTGGTATTTCCTGCGTTACTGTGATCCGCACAACGACAGGGAATTTGCTTCCAAAGAAGCGCTTGACTACTGGATGAACGTCGACTGGTACAACGGCGGTATGGAACATACCACGCTGCACCTGCTGTATTCCCGTTTCTGGCATAAGTTCCTCTATGATCTGGGACTGGTGCCGACAAAAGAGCCGTACAAAAAACGCACTTCGCACGGCATGATTCTGGCGGCAAACGGAGAAAAAATGTCCAAGTCGCGCGGCAACGTAATCAATCCCGACGACATCGTCAATTCTTACGGCGCGGACACTTTCCGCATGTATGAGATGTTTATCGGACCGTTTGATCAGGTGGCCATGTGGTCGGACGAAAGCCTGATGGGCGTATACCGCTTTGTCGGCAAAATTTACGGCCTGATGAAGAAAACGGCGCCGGTTGAAGCTTCCGCCGCCGATCTGCGGGCAATGCACAAGTGCATTCTCGAGGTCAGCGAGCGAATCGATCAGATGCGTTTTAACACCGCAGTTTCTTCGCTGATGACCTATGTCAATTATATGTCGGGGCTGGAGCAGATTCCGAACCAGTTATATCTGACGCTTCTGAAGCTGATTTCCCCGTTTGCGCCGCACCTGGCGGAAGAAATGTGGGCGCGGATGGGGCAGGACGGTCTGATCGTGGCCGAAAGCTGGCCCGAGGGCGATCCCAAACTGGCGGAAGAAGACACGGTGACGATGGCGGTTCAGATTTGCGGCAAAATGCGCGGCACCATTGAGGTGAAAAAAGACGCGCCGCAGGCCGAAGCCGAAGCCAAAGCGCTGGCGCTGGACAACGTTGTCCGCCAGCTGGAAGGCCGCGAAGTGAAAAAGATTATTGTCGTTCCCAACCGGATCGTCAATATTGTGGCATAATCAACGGAAGGGGAACGCCGGTTCCCCTCTTTTGCAACGAAAGGACAAGGTTTTGCTGTTTCGGAAAAAATATGTGCTGTTGCTGGTTCTGGCTTTGTGCGGCTGCGGGTTTGAACCGCTTTACGTGGAAAAAAAACATGACAACATGTGGTATTACGGCGGCGATTTTGACACCTCGATCAGCCAGGAAATGGCGCAGATCAGCATTGAGCCGATTTCTCAGCGCTTCGGGCAGATCATGCGCAACGAACTGATCGATCTGCTGACGCCGAAGGGAACGCCGAAAAGCCCCAAATACCGTTTGTTCGTTCATCTGACCGAAAAACGCATTTCCGATCAGGCGCTGCGTTCGGACATTACCGCAACCCGCAAAATGGTTCGTTACAAAGTCGGCTATTATATGACGGAAGGCACCGAACAGGTGTTGAAAGGCGACAGCATTGCCTATGTCAGTTACGATATTCTGGCCAATCCGTATTCGACGACCATGGCGCAGAAGAAAGGCGACGAAGATGCGGCCAAAATCATTGCCAACGACATTGCCCTGCGACTGGGCGCCTATTTCCACAGCGTGATCACCAACCGGGGAAATCCGAATGATTTTTAAGTCGGTGCAGGTTGACGGCTTTGTCAAAAAACCGGACGAGAAGATCAGAGCGGTGCTGGTTTACGGCAGCAACGACGGTTTGCGACGCGATACCGTAAAACGGCTGGCGGCTGCGGTTTGTCCCGATTTGAACGATCCGTTCCGGGCAGCAGAGCTTGCCGGCGGCGATCTGGCCGCCGACATCGGTGTGCTTTACGGCGAATTTAACGGTCAGTCGCTGACCGGTGGCCGCCGGGTAATCATTGTCAACGATGCCGGCAACGACCTGACCAAAGCGATCCGCAAAATGCTGGACGAAAGTCCGAATACTGGCAATTTGCTGATTCTGTCCGGCGCCGGCAGCCTGAACAAAAAGTCTTCGCTGGTCAAACTGGCCGAAGACAGCGAGGACATGGCGGCCGTCGCCTGCTACGAGGACAAGAACGAAGACATTTGTTCGGTTTTAAAAAGCATGGGAATGACTTTTGAACCGGCGGCGGTACAGCTGCTTTGTTCCCGGTTGTCCGGCGACCGGATGGTTAATCTGAACGAACTGGAAAAGCTGGCCACTTATATGGGGACGGCCAAAAACGTAACGGCGGAAATCGTCGGCAAAATCATCAGCGACGCTTCCGATGCCGCTCTGGACGACATCTATTACGCAGCGCTCGGCGGCGACAAGGTGAAGGCGCTGTCCTTTTATACCCGTTACGTCAACGAAGGCAACGAACCGGCGGCGGTGGTGCGGGGACTGACGTATCACCTGATGAAACTGCTGGTGTGCCGGGCGGGAATCGAGAACGGCGAAAGCGTTGACCGGGCAATGCAGCGGCTGATGCCGCGGATCATTTTTTACCGCACGGACGCCTTCAAACAGCAGTTGTCATACTGGAGCCGCGACAAACTGCTGCGGGCGCTGGAAATGCTGTATGCCGCGGAAAAAGACTGCAAGACCACCAATATGCCGGCGGCGGAGGTTGTCAGCATGCTGCTGTTGCGGCTGGCGGCCGCGGCCAAACGCCAGGGGTAGAAAATGACCAGCGCAAGGTTTGCCGAGTTTATCAGTATCTGGCGGCGGAAATTCGGTATCGAACGCAGTATTGACGAGCGGGTGTGCGAGGACGAAGAAGGGCGGCCGCTGCCGTGGTATACCTATCCGGCAACAGAATATCTGGCACAGTTCGATTACCGCGGCAAACGGGTTTTCGAATACGGCTGCGGCAATTCCGGCCTGTTTTGGGCCGGGCGCGCCGACTCGGTCACCGGCATTGAAGACAACCGGGAATGGTTTGCCAAATGGGAGAAGAAATTTAACCGGCCGAATCTGGAAATCCGTCTGCGTCCGGAAGGCGAAGAATATGAAAACGCGATTTTTGAAGACGGCTGTTGTTATGACCTGATTGCCGTCGACGGCAAGCGGCGCGCCGAATGCGCGGCGGCTGCCGTCAAAGCGCTGGCGCCGGGCGGTTTGATTATTTTGGACGACAGCGACCGCGTCAATACCAGCCGGGACTATGCGCGGGCGATTGCCGGGTTGAAGGCAGCCGGTCTGTTACAGGTCGATTTTTACGGTTTCTGTCCGATGAACTGTTACGCCAAATGCACTTCGCTTTTTTTCAGCCGCGATTTTGCTTTTGAACCGGTGTCGCCGGTGCAGCCGGTCTGCGGCCGCGGCAGCTTGTGGGCGATGAGCCGCCGGCAGAGAAAAGAGTTTTATAAAAAATTCGGGTAAATCCGTTTAAAATAATTCGGACAAAAGTGCTTGCATAATAAAAAACGATGTGTTAGACTTTAAAAAGTTATCAGGGGGTTATCTGATGACGAGCACCGCGAAAGGGGCGGAGAGCTTAGGGTTTTATTATTTATACTTAACATAAGTGTAAACAGCTTTTTAAGGGGAAGAGCTATGAAAACACGCAATTCATGGAGATTTGTGCTCGCTGCATTCTTTTGCGGTGCGCTTTTTTGTACTCAGGCTTCGGCCAAGGTCTGCTTCGTCGGCGAAGAAAACTGTTCCGGCGGCGGCAGTTTCGACGATTATAAAGATCCGGGCGAAGAAGGCAAAGTGTGTACGGACGAAGGGTATATCCTGAAAAGTGCGTGCGACGCCGATCCGTCACGCCACGTTACCGGCTATTGTCCGTATAACAACGATTACGTCATGTGCTGCGGCAACGAATATGTTTACGACTCCTGCGTTTATCCGCACGTAACGGTTGACAAATGCGGCAGCAAGTTCAAATGTAAATGTGATCCGGAGAAATATCCGTATACGGAAGAGGCCTGTCATTCAAAGTTTAAGTTCAGCAACCCCGGCGGTACGGCATGCACGCAGATAGATGCGGGTTCGACTTCGACCATCAAAACGTTGTATTACTCGGCATGTTTGTGCGAACGCGGATTGTATCCGTATTCGAAAGACGACTGTCAGACGACGGCGAATGCGGATGTAAACGGCGATCCGTGTCAGGACAGCATGGGCAACCAATACTGGGATTCGTGCAAATGCAGTAATCCGCCGTACAAATGGGAATCGGTTGATTGTGAATTCGGCGGTAAAGGCAAGGCCTGCGTACAGGGCGGCGTATATTTCTTCCAGGAATGTTGTTCGTGTGCGGCGTTTCCGGCGGAAGGCGAACGCGGCGGTGAGCCGAATGACACTCATGCGACCAAGTGGACGACCTGTGACTGTCCGCGGAAAGGGCGTTTCCGGATTACGCAGTGTGAAGCAGGCTGGCAGCCGAACAAAGACGGCTCGGCGTGTGAGCGCATTTCGTGCGAAAACGCGGTGAAGCTGTTCTTTATGAAGCATCCGAATACGGATTATGGCGTATTTAACGGTAGCAAGCTGGTTGGTTATGCTAAGTTGACAGATGCTGAAATAGCCAAACTTCCGGAAGCCCAGCAGACCTATGCAGTAGGTGCGGAAATAGAAAATACCAAAGCGACCAAGGGTGTGTTGGCGAAAAATGTAACTGCCGCAGATTCGTATTCTTCAGGGCTTGGGGGTACAAAGGCAAAAACAATTTATTCGGGAGCTTATTTCGGAACTACCGGGTATACGTCTGATCATAAGATGGTACAAGAAGCCTGCGGTACCTATGAACCGGAAAAAACGGTTGTTCCTACGTTATATATTTCTAATTATTTTTCAAGTTCTTTGGATTTGACTGTTTATGGGTCGGAACTTTATTTTTCCGGTACGGACAGAGAAGCCGGGGCTTTGACTTTGTATAATACAGATGTTGAAGGAAAAGCGAGCTTTAGGAGAAAGCTTACTTTGAAGCAAGTTGACAATATGCCTAACTCTGAACCGGAATTCGGAATGTACAGTTCTGAATTTAAAGACGGAATTGAAGCCACCGGTTATAATTTTGACATTGGAAGTATGTATATTGAAACAGAATCATGGGGAGGAGAAGGAGGAAAGTTCACTTTTAAGGCCGGAAATGTTTTCAACGGCGGAACGGTTTATGTTTATCCTTCTTGGGGTACCAGCGGAGAAAAACATTACTATGAACGCAAGGTAAGCGGATATCTGACTTTCGTTGGTCCCAGTGATGCGACACCCGCCAATGTTTATACCAATGTTCGTATTGGTTATGAAGGTTATGGTTATGACGGTCAGGCACAATATGACGGTACTGGTTTGTTATATTCTACTTACGGGTGGGCTGCTCCGGGTATGGAAGTCAGACTCAGCGGAAACCTGATTTGGAATATGTATAACGGCAAGACGAATTATGTTGTCGGTACTACCCCGGAAAGCACGATCTATTCGACCGATTACGGTTCCGGCAACTATGCCAAAATCAAATACAGCAGCAACGGATACTGGAAATGGTGCAAAGGGTTGACGCAAATGTTGTGTAATGACCATCGTAAGCATACGAAGCTTTGTACCGGAAGCTGCAGTTTGTATAATGAATCTAAACCGTATACGGATGGTTATTGGTGGTTTTCAACGATCAATAAGGATAAGAAACAAACCCTTGAGCATCATATACGTTATATTTCGAGAGGTATCAGGAGCCGTTGCGGAAAATGTGATAAGCTTGCGCAGGACGTAGATTGGAATCAGGGACGTGTCTATGTCGTCGGGCATCCGGATGTATATCGAGAATTTTCGGATTGCGGAAACTAAACCGAGATAATCGAACCGAATTCGGGGAGAAAACGGATTGACTTTTCTCCCCGGATTTCCCGGAAAAAATTATTTTGGCAAAAGCAATTGTTGGTTTGAATGTGAGTAAAGTTTAAAAAAATAATGTCTACCGGACGTAAAACGGAACCTTTTTAACAGAAATTATTATCTACAACTATTTAAGATATTTTTAGAAAGAATAACGGAGCTTTGTTAAAGCTGGACTGTTTGCTTATAAAGTTGTAGATTTTCAAATTGAAAATAATAAAAAGACGAAATATTTGTTCAACTTTTAAAACTTTTTGATTATGAAGACAAACAAGTTTATGCAATTTATGGCAACAGTTGTCGTATTTGCAAGTATGGTATTTTTTGCTTCCTGCGAAAAGGATGAGCCCGAATTGCCGGAAGTGATTGAAAGTGAAGTTCTGGATGAAGGTTTGAGTGAAAATATCAAATCGGAAACGACGGAACAGGGAACCAAACTGAGCTACGAATCTTGGATTATGGTGAAGGGACAGACCCGCGCCGCATTCGAGAACAAAGTATCGGTTACTCTTAATGGTGCGCTGAACGATGTGGCTGACACTTGTGCTGTGGGAACTTGGAATTTTAAGGATTATCAAACGTCCTTAACATATGAAGCAGGTAACGAAAGAGTGGACGGTTTTGTTACCGTTACTGATTCTGCGGCTGTTTATACGGTAAAATTCAATGAGTTCTCATTTGAGTATCGTCTGAACTACGAAGTCGCCGTTTATGACGATAAAGTTACGCGTCAGGTAATGCCATATTTGTATTACAGCAACATAAAAGATAATGGTGGTCAGTTTGAAGTGATCGATTCTTATTCGGACGGCAGGTATACTTATGCCAGAAGAGTTTATCATCATTCAATTTCCGTTGACTTTGGCGGAGAAACTTATGAGCTGCATGCGAATATAATATTGAAGAGAGAGATGGGAGAAGGCAACGATCCTTTCATATTGCGCAGTAAGGTACTTGATAAGTTTGTTGATTTTTCAAGTACTGAGAACGCTTATATATCTTCAATAAAAGTTTCTTCTGATTATTCTGACGGTGCTACTCGGGAAGAAGTTTTTTCCACGCCGCTGCAGATTTACAGTGAAGCTGCCGAAGCCAAAGCAATCAAGGTGAACGGAACCGTTGAGGATGTGTCACTCAAAGATGTTCAAATAGTCGAAAAAGATCGTTATTTTGAAGATAACGATATAAAGTATATAATGAAAGAAAGAATTCTTGAAGATTGTATACTGAATTTTGGCAATTTTGAATTAAGGATTCCTTTTGTCCGTTATTCGGCTATGTTCGATAACGGGGTTCTAACAGAGGAAATGGCCGGTTGTTCAATGGAAAACAGAGAAGTTCAAATTACAAGTATGGACTGGGATTTCATTGAGAACAACGGAAACGAGTACCATTATTATCTGGAACTGAAAGTCGAAATGAAAATAGATGAGTTGACCGTTGAAGGTATGTACAGCGGTTGGCTTACTTTTGTTCATTAGTACTGCTGAAAATGAAAACCGATTCTTTAAGGTGTTGGTTTTGTTGATAAAAGAAACCCCTGATTTCCCGGGGTTTCTTTTTTTATTAAAGCGAATTGCGGTTGGTATTTTGATATTGTCTGCTGTTGGCGGGGCAGGGGGAAAGACTGTCGGGTTGCGGAAAATTTTATAAGCGGAAATTGATTCGGAACAAAAAAATGTCGTTATAAAAACCGGTGTGAAAAAGTCGGGAAGTATTTTTTAATAAATATCTTGCTTTGGGGGCAAAAATATAGCAACAATGAAACTTGTAATTAAATTATTATGGATATGAACAAAAAAATTTTTAAAATCTTAGGCAAAATTGTTGCCGGCTATGTGTGGGGATCTTTTTTAATCATCTTTCTTGTTGTTTCCGTGCCTTTCCTGTTTGGATCGCTGTTCATTGACAGAAATATGTGGAATTGCGGAGAAGCATAGGGAGTAATATAGATTTTTCAAAGCCCCGCATAAAATAAAAAAATGTCTGCTCTTTATAAAAGAACAGGCATTTTTTTTATGGCAAAACCTTGCAAGTTCTGTGCGGAGGATTTTAGTGTGCTTCTTGCAAACCGCCTCTGCCCGGCGGTGAGCCGGAACGAGTTTGCTTTGTGCTGACGGGCATGCTTAAACTATCAGCTTCGCATGTTTAACAAAACCCCGGGTTTGTTTACCCGGGGTTGTTTGTTTAAGGCTTTCTACCTCTTGTAAGCCGCGCGGGGGCGGTAGTGGGTATGCAGCAGCTGGTGGGCCTTTTCGCCGTTCGGGGCGCCGATATATTCCTCGTAAAGGGTTTTGATCGACTGATTGTGGTGTGACAGGCGGTTTGTTGCTCTTAAGTCTTCGTCAAACAGGCCTTTGGCGCGTTTGCGGCGGATGTCGTCGGTTATGCCCCGCGGTTTCGGTTGTCCGGGCAGCATTACCCGCGGTTGTCCGCCGCCGGCGATGCAGCCGCCGCGGCAGGCCATGACTTCGACAAAGTGGTAGGGAATTTCCTCTCCCGCCGCTTTGGCTGCGCGAATCCGTTCCAGCACTTTTTCGACATTGCCGGTGCCGTGGGCGACGGCAATGCGAATCGTTTTGCCGGCAATTTCCACTTCCGCTTCCTTGATGCCGTCAAGACCTTCGATTTCCCGGAAATTGAGTTCGCCCAACTCTGTGCCGGTAATGTAGAAATAGGCGGTTCTCAAAGCCGCGGTCATTACGCCGCCGGTGGCGCCGAAAATGGTGCCGGCGCCGGAATATTCGCCGAGCGGATTGTCGGCAGCCTCATCCGGCAGGCTGCGAAAATCGATGCCCGCCTGTTTGATCATCCGCGCCAGTTCGCGGGTGGTGAGCGAAACGTCGACGTCCTGAAAACCTGAAGAACTCATGTCTTCGCTGCGGACGATTTCCCATTTTTTGGCAGTGCAGGGCATAATTGAGATGACGCGGATTTTGGCCGGGTCAAGCCCCATTTTGTCGGCGTAGTAGGTTTTGGCCAGCGCGCCGACCATTGATTGCGGCGATTTGCAGGTGGAGAAGTGGCTGATCATGTCCTGATGATATTTTTCCAGCAGGTCGACCCAGGCCGGGCAGCAGCTGGTGAACATCGGCAGGCTTTCCGGCTCTTGGGTAAAGCGGCGGACAAATTCGTTTGCCTCTTCGATGATCGTCAGATCGGCGCCGAAGTTGGTGTCAAAAATGCGTTTGAAACCCATCCGGCGCAGCGCGGCATAGGTTTTGCCGGTCAGGTTTTCGCCGAAATCAAAGCCGAATTCCTCGCCGATGGCGACGCGCACCGCCGGCGCAATCTGAACGATGGTATAGATGTCCTTGTCGTTTAGCATGTCCCAGACTTTTTGCGTTTCGTCATATTCAACGATGGCGCCGGTCGGGCAGTGAGCCGAACACTGGCCGCATTTGATGCAGGGACTGTCGGCCAGGTTGATGCCGTTGGCGGCGGTGATCCGGGTGGCCAGGCCGCGGTTTAGGTAACCCAGCGCCCAGACGTTTTGCTGATTCTGACAGACTTCGACGCAGCGGCCGCAGAGGATACATTTGCTCGAATCGAGTACCAGCGCTTTGGTCGAATCGTCAATCGGCCAGCGTTTGGTCAGGTTGGGCAGGGTTGCGTCCTTGATGCCGAAGGTGTTGGTCAGGTCCTGCAGTTCGCAATGTCCGGAACGTATGCAGGTCAGGCAGGCGTTGGGATGGTTGCTTAAAATCAGTTTTAAGACCGTGCGGCGGACGTCAACCAGTTCGGCGTCGGAGGTGATGACTTCCATCCCTTCGGCGATCGGCGTCGAACAGGAGCGCATGATGCGTCCGTTGACTTTGACGATGCAGATGCCGCAGCCGGCGGTGGCGTCAACGTCGGGATGCTTGCACAGGGTGGGGATTTCGATGTGGACGCTGCGGGCGGCTTCCAAAATGGAAGTGCCGGCGGTGGCTTCAACCTCGTAGTTGTCAATTTTCAGTTTTACCATTATTTTGCCTCCCTGTTTTTTGCTTTGTTTGCGGCCACTTTGGCTTCGTACTCCTCGCCGAAGTAGCGCATGGTGGAAAGAACCGGGTTCGGCGCCGTCTGGCCTAAGCCGCAGAGCGAGGCCTTTTGCATGGCGACGGCGATTTTGCGCAGTTCTTCAATGTCTTTTTGGGTTCCCCGTCCCTTGGCGATTTTTTCCAACAGCAGCAGCATCTGTTTGCCGCCGATCCGGCAGGGGGCGCATTTGCCGCAGGATTCGTCGACCGTGAAATCAAGGTAGAATTTGGCGATGTCGACCATGTCGGCGGTTTCGTCCATCACGATCATGCCGCCCGATCCCATGATGGAGCCGACTTTTTTCAGTTCTTCGTAGCAGACGGGCAGGCTGACGTCGGTTGCCGGGATCACGCCGCCCGAAGGACCGCCGGTCTGAACGGCTTTCAGTTTTTTGCCGTTTGGTACGCCGCCGCCGATTTCGTTGACGATGGTGTCGATGGTGGTGCCCATCGGCACTTCGATCAGGCCGGAATGCTCAACCTGTCCGGTGAGGGCGAAAACCTTGGTGCCTTTGGAGGTTTCGGTGCCGAAGGAAGAAAACCAGTCGGCGCCTTTTAGGATAATCGGCGCGACGTTGGCCAGCGTTTCCACGTTGTTGATGCAGCTCGGTTTGTCCCACAGGCCGACTTCCGTCGGATACGGCGGGCGCGGACGCGGCGTGCCGCGTTTGCCTTCGATCGAATGGATCAGCGCGGTTTCCTCGCCGCAGACGAAAGCGCCGGCGCCAAGCCTGATGTCGATGTTAAAGTTAAAACCGCTGTTCATGATGTTGTTGCCGAGCAGACGGTTCTTTTTGCAGGCTTTGATTGCTTTTTCGATCCTTTCCACCGCCAGCGGATATTCCGCGCGGATATAAAACCAGCCTTCGGTGGCGCCGATGGCATAGGCGGCAATCATCATGCCTTCGATGACGTCGTGCGGGTTGGATTCCAAAATACTGCGGTCCATATAGGCGCCGGGGTCGCCCTCGTCGCCGTTGCAGATGATGAACTTGTCGTCAACCACCGGCACTTTGGCCGCCAGCTCCCATTTCAGTCCGGTGGGGAAGCCGGCGCCGCCGCGG
>OGQU01002197.1_pt1 | contig 13033 bp, 8 predicted proteins | sample 1553341 | NCBI WGS metagenome assembly OGQU01 (sample SAMEA2579920, study PRJEB22360) | human gut metagenome | biome: human gut; feature: human-associated habitat; material: faeces | place: Denmark | collected 2008/2010 | reverse complement strand
TCCAGGCCGACGCCCCGGGGGGCGGCAACCCCGCCGTAGGCAACATATTCCGGCGCCACCGGGCGAACGACCGGCGGCTGCGGCTCGGGTTCCGGTATCGGGGTCGGTTCCGCTTCCTTCGGGAACAGCCATTGTTTGTTAACCGCGTCATATTTGACGGAAATGTTGTATTCGTACGGGTTGCCGACCATGCGCGAAATGACGAAACCGCCTTTGGTCGCGTCGTCGTCGTCCGGCGTGTTGGCAAAAACGATGTCTTCCGTTTGTTTAACGCTGCTCAGCATATTGAGAATGAGACCGGTGGTGCCGGTCAGATCGCCGCTGATGTTAAGAACGTCGGAAACGTTTTCGGCCGTGTTGACGTCCAGCCGGATGGCGGCGCCGTCGGCCCGGTAACCTTTCAGGTTGACGGTGCCGATGGTGTTGTTGGCAATGTCCAGCGTGGCGTTTGTCAGTTCAACAAACTGATTGTCGAGAAATGCTTCCGATTTCAGCACCAGCGACGTATCGGCCACGTTCAGTTTTTCCGCGTTGTCAACTCTGCCGTTTAGCACCAGGTTGCCGCTGCCGTCGCCGGTAATGTTGATCAAGTAGCCGTTTTCGCCGTTAATGCCGCCGTTAAACGTCATCGTGCCTTTGTTGGTGATGTTGATGTCAAGCCGCGTTCCCTGCCGCATGTAAATGTCGTTGCTGCCGGAGGCGTCGGTATTGCCGTCAAAGGTCATGTCGTCGTTGTCGGCGATCAGCGTCAAGTCTCCGGCGTTGTCAATCGCGCCGCCGTGGCCGTCGGAAGCGTTGTTGGTAAAGTCGGTGTTTTGAATTGTCAGTTGTCCGCGGTTGACAATCACGCCGCCGTGGCCGTCGTTGCGGTTGTTGCTGAAGCTGCTGTCGGTGATGGTGGTGATGCCGCTGTTGTCGAGTATTCCCGTCATCGCGTCATTCAGCGTCGTTTCCTGAACGTCGAGAATTTCGTTTTTCTTGACGATCGATTGCGGGCGTTCCAGGCTTTTGGAAGCGATCACCAGCTGATTGCCCTGCTGCTCGAATTTGTAAGTGAGGTTGTTGTATATCTTTGTGTAGCTGCCAAGATTGTTGATCGTCAGCCCGGCATTGTCAAAAATCGTAATTTTGTCGCCGACGTTGCCGTAGTCGTCAAAGCGGATGTTGAAGATGCCGATGCTGCCTTCGGCTTTTTCCGTGTTGATGCTGTCGGATAAGCCTTGGTTAAAATTGGCGCCGAACTCAAACAGCGAATTGCCGGAAACGGTCAGTTCGTTTAACTTCAGACTTTGATATGAATCGTATTTGAGGCTGAGCAGCGAATTGTTTAGTTGCAAAGAAGTTGATTTGTCGCCGAAATTGGCATGATGTCCGTCATAGCTTCCAAACGTCAGGTTGACGTCGTCGGCGGTGACGGAAGAGGCGTTGTTGACGGTGTCGGCGAAAAAGATGCCGCCTTTGCCCGTGCCGGAACCGTTGCCTTTCAGGACAATAGAATATTGTTTGTCATAATTGATTTCCGTTCCCGTGTCGTTAACGTCGCCGCCGTCGATCTGATCAAGAAAAGTAATGTGTCCGCCGCCGGAAACGTCAAAAGTCAGCACCGTGTCGGCAATGTCCGTGTCCATGAAAATCGCGTTGTTGACCCGGTTGCCGTCGGTTATCGTATAGTTGCCGGAAAATTGAATGTTTTTACCCTTGCTGGCCAGCGTCAGGTTGTCGGAAGTGTAAATGGCGCCGCCGAGAGCCATGCCTTTTCCTTCCGCGTAGTTGCCGATAAAGCTGCCGCTGATGACACCGATGGTTGCCAGATTGTTTTTGTTATAGCTGTAGCTGTAGATTGCGCCGCCGTAAGCGTGAGTGTTGGCGTTTGAAGCGTGGTTGCCGATGAAATTGCCGGTAATATCGCCGATGGTGGCTGTCTGTGCCACGGCATTAGTCGAGTTGTAAATGGCGCCGCCGTAAGACGGCCAGGTCGATTCGGAAACCGCGCTGTTGCCGATGAAATCGCCGGTGATGTTGCCGATGGAGGTGCTGCCGCCGTTGAGCGGACGGTTGTAGATTGCGCCGCCCTGCGGTCCGTTGAAGAGATTTCCCTCAACGCTGTTGTTGACAAAGTCGCCGGTAATGTTGCCGATGTCCCAGGAATTGAATACCGTGTCCGTCCGATTGGTGATTGCCGCGCCGTTTCCTCCGGTCTGTCCGAAAAAGTTGCCGGTAATGTCTTGGCCTTTCATGTCTTCGTCAAGCGGTTCATGGCTTACGGCGCCTTCTTTTATGTTGTATTTGTAATAAGTAACGGCAGCCTGACCGTTTTCGTCGATTTCAACCAACGAAAAATCGGCCTCTTCGGCAGAAGAAACGTTGGTGATTTCATAGATGCTGTCATCTTCCAAAGTCGGTGTATACGCTGCCCAGCCGGCGGTTGTCGACAACAAAAGGGAAACAGTCAATCCGATAATGATAGTCTTGTTTTTCATTGTGTTCAGTCCTTTTTTCCAAAGCAATGTTCATCGGGTTGAAGTAGACAAAGCGATTGTGAAAAGCAGGTTTGTTCTAAAAAAACTCATTAAAACGATCCTTTTTTCAAAGCAGGAATTTTTTTCTTTCAACGATGAATTAACTCATTGATAAAAATGATTAATCGGGTATTATACAAAAATGAAAACTGGACAATATGCGTGTTGAAAAAAAAGGATCCTTTTTCTGCCGCGTTTTTTGTTCTTTTGTATTTCAAATATATGAATAAGAATCAATACCTTACTGCATAATTTTTACAAGAGTGGAACGTTCGAAAAAAAAGGATCCTTTTCTTCAGGCTTGTTTATGTTTTTTGTGCAAAAGTGCAATAAAATCGTTTGTCTGCCGGGGTATCTGTCTGCCGGAGTGCTTTGCAGCGACAAAAAAACTCCCCGGAAAACCCGGGGAGTTTGATTTTTAGAGCCGGAAGAACATCAAATAAACGGTACCGAAAACATCAGCCCTTTGTTTTTCAACAGGTTGTTTTCGTTGCGTTTGATTTTGAACTGCGAGCCTTCGCCCAGCTCTTTTTCAAACACTTCGCCGTAGTTTCCGCTTTCCTTCAGATAGGTTTGCAGCCATGTCGGCGCCAGCTTGAAACGCTTCCACAATTGTTCGTCCAAGCCCAGCAAGTTGCGGGTTGAGGGGTCTGTCGAACTGACGTGGATGTCGACGTTTTTGGAGGTAAGGCCGGTTTCTTCCGCCTGCTTGACCGCGTTCATCGTCCATTTGATAATGCTTTTTAACATGGTGTTGTCTTTGTCGGCATAAACGTAAATCGGGCGGACGGTAATGGTTTCCGGCAGCATTTCGACGTCGGAAACGCCGGCCGGGCTGTGAATGACGATGTCGCGCAGAATCATCGAATTGCCGGTAAACAACTGGCAGCGGTTGAGCAGAAACGCCTCTTTGGCCCGCTGGATGTTGGGAAACGTCAGAAACGAGAAGTCGAGCTGATATTTGTCATTGTAGACTTTCAGTTTGGCCAGATCGTCGCTGTTGTTGACCACGCAGACTTTTTTGCCTCTGTAGGCTTCCATGGAAGTAGCGCCTTTGACGGCATGTGCCAGAAAGACCTGCCGGTCATAATACCAGACGTCGACCGGCGCGGCGCGGGTCGACATTTCGGTCGTGGCCGAAAACGGCAGTCCGCCGATCATAACGTCGATTTTGTTGGTGTAAAAGGCGTTTGACACCTGGTTTGAAAAAAGCGGCACCATCTCGATTCTGTCGCTTCTGCCGAAAACGGCGGTGGAAAGCATTTTGCACAATTCGACGTCAATTCCCTGCCAGTTGCCTTTTTCATCCCGCCAGGCAAGAATTTTATTGCCGGTTTCCGTCCCGCAGTAGATTTTGCCGCGGGTGTGAATGTAGTGCAGGCCGGCGTTGACGGTCGGTTTGGGGGCGGCGGCAAAGGCCGGTGCGGCGGCCAGCGCCGAGAATGCGAGGCATAACCATAATTTTAGTTTCATTTTAACAACCATTTTGCTATTATGACTTCAGAATGATTGCTAATATAGGGCATTTTTTTATGAAAAGTAACTGTTTTTTACGACTTATCATTTTTTTTGTGTTGCTGACGCTTGCCCTGCCGGCGGCGGCCGAACCTTTGAGCGAGGCGGAAGCGCGCGCGTTCGGCGAAACCAAGGGCAGAGAGCTGTTGAACACTTTTGCCGAAAAAGATCCGGCGGTAAAGTATAAGAAGCTGGACGAGCTTTTTTTAAATTATGTGGATCTTGACTATATTTCGCGATTCGTCGTCGGCAAATACTGGCGGCAGATGAGCGCGGAACAGCAGAAGAAATATCAGGAGCTGTTTACCCGTTATGCCTTAAACGTCTACAAGGGCTTTCCGCTTAGTTTTGACGACAATCTGGATTTTGTGATTTCCGACGTTGAGCGCGACGGGGAATATGCGCTGGTGCGCACCAATATAGATTACCGCGGCATGGACGGCAAGGCGACGACTTTTCTGGTCGAATTCCGGGTGCATAAGAAAAACGGGCGGATTATGATAACCGACATCAAAGTGGCGGAGAGCTCGCTCATCCTTTCTTACCGCGGCCGTTTTTATCAGATGATTGCCGATGCGGACGAGGAAATGGAATGGTTTTTGGAAGATTTTGAGCTGCTTGCGGATTCGGGGAAAAAATTCTATTCCGAAACGGAAGAATAGTTCGAAGAAACATGCCGTTGTTTGCAAATCCCCGGTTTGCCGCCGCAAGCCGGGGATTTCTTTTCCGTTTTTCCTCCGGCCTGAAAAGGCAAAAGCAAAAAATGGACAAAAAATAAAAAATGGCGGAAATCGTTGTTAGATAAAGCTTTTAGTAAATACAACAGGTTGGCAAGGGCGAATGTTTAACAAAAAATAGCCTAAAAAATGTTTTTTTCGCAAAAACCGCTTGCTTCCCGAAAATATTTATGCTACATTAACACTATAAAAAATAATTTTATTTAATTACATTGTCTTATAATTCAAAATTGCTTTTCTTGAAAATAAAGGAAAGAAAGGAAGAGTTTCGGGTATTTTTTCGGTACGGAGACTTCTGAAGACATGTAATTTTCTAAACCTAGTAAACAATAAAAATTAAATAATTATGATGGCGCAGAATTTTATGAAGAACATGGTGAACTATATGTTCATGATGTTCGCTTTGGTAGTTATGTCTTTCGTTGCAGTTTCTTGCGACAAATCAGAAGACGAGTTTTTGTTGAACACCTATAACAACGGTGGCAACAATAATAGCGAGATCACGATTAACGTGAAGCGCGATGCCGAAAACGGTATTATCGAGGCTTCTCGCGAAGTCAACGGTCTCCGTCAGGATACAACCATTACGGTTGCTCTTGGTGGTGTTAATTTCGACATCACTCCGGTTGACACCATTAAGGTGGCTTCCGCAGAAGTAATCCGTTCCAACTTTGCCGAAATCGGTGAAGCCGAGGTAGAAGAGTATGAAGAAAACGGTGTTTATTTCACCAAGACTTCAAAATCCTACCGCGATGAACTCACCGGTTATGCCAAGGATATCAACATCTCTTATCTTGACGCATACACTTACGTATGGGGCAAGAAAGTTGAATTCCCGCAGGCAAACGGCGCAGTTGAAGTTGTTGAGGAAATCAACGTTCTCGACGAAGGTATCAAGGAAAAGATGCATTACTATACGGCTACCACTCGGTACAAAGTCGCTTTCATGGAAGGCAGCTCTGTTGAGAAAGGTCTGGAAGTTCTTGCTATCGACGCCGATGATACTTTATTGAGCACCGAAAAAACCGACGAGGGTTACGAAACCCTTACGTCTACTACAGCTAAGAGCTGGGTTGAAATTACTCGCAACTATAAGATTTCCGGCGCAGTTGCTACTCGTTACGAAGTTGTTCTGAACAACGGCGTTTCTGCTCCTGCTTACGAAGTGATGAATGTTGAGTCTTTCAATCTTTCTTCCAAAGGTGCAAACCTGGAAGAAGCTTCTGTTTCCGGCAACCGCGAAGAAGGTAACATCAAAGTTACTTCCTATCGTCAGAACTATGTCGTAGGTAACAACATTTTCGATCGTACATTTGTTCTCTCTTATGAGACTGCCGTACTGACCGTTGATGAAAAAACTTTCGACATGCCGAGCCGCAAATATGAGAACGTAACCGACGGTAACTTCAATATCACCGATATGGAAGGCATCACCGGTTATGACCGTGTACTGTACACTCACAACATGAGCGCTACTTTCAACGGCAACTCTGTTGCAGCAAAAGCAGAAGTTGAACTTCGCATGGTAGAGGTTAAGGATGAGCTCATCAGCCGCGTAATCGTAGAAGACGGCAAAGATTATATCAATGCTTCAACTACGAAATCTTGGGTTAAAGTTAAGGAAGTATGGTCTGTAGGCGGCGAAAAGGTATATACCAAGTCAGTTAACCTGATTAACGGTATTGCTGCCCCTGCTAAGATCACAAAGATCCTTGCCAGCTTTGACCTGAACAGCGCAGCTGCTTCTCTTGGCGGTGAAAAACTGGTTAAGACTGAAACTAAGGGTGATTTCAAGGTTATGACTTACGAGCGCACCTATACGGTAGCAAACGATAAGTTTACCCGCGTTTTCACTTTGAGTTACCAGAAAGCCATTTACACCGTGATCAACCACGATATGCCTTATTCCGAATATGAAAACGTTGCAGACAATGGCTTCAATATGAGCGATATGTCTAATACGACTCAGAACGGTAAGACCTATAACCGCAAGAACTACGTTCATGCTATGAGCGCAATGTTCAACGGTTACGATGCCAAGGCCAACGCCGAAGCAGAGTTGTTGGTTGAAGTTGAAACTCCCCGTGACACCCCGTCTTGGTTGGGCAACCCGACCGGAGCAAAATATACCCGCGTGCAGAAAGCTGCCGGACAGAAGTTCATGGACATGATCGTTTTCACTTATGAGAACGGTGTTGTTATGGCTCCTAACGGCAAGGTAGACATGAGTTTGATCTATGCTTTCAACGCATCTGTAGCATCTGCAAACGGCGTAGACGTTTGTATCAACGGTGCATACAGTGGTGTATTCGGCAACGGTAAATGGCAGCCCGCCAAAATTACCATGGTAAGCGGTCGTTGGATCTATGCAGGCAAGTCCTCTTCTTGGGATCACACTGTAATGGAAACTAACGCTGTAACCCTTGGTATCGGTGTTGACGTTACTCCGATTCCGAGCGCGCAGAAGACTACAATCAGCAACGGTAAGATCACTATTTCTTACGCTGCTAACAACGGTAGCACAACTGCAAATTCTTCTCTGTCATTGCGTTAATTTTTTACGTTGTGAACAGTAAAGAACGTTCGTGTCTAAGGATACTCTCTCATCCCTCTCCGGAACCAAAATTCCGGGGAGGTGTACTAAAAAATATCTGGGGCTATTCCCGCATTTCCTTTAAAAATAGAAAAGTATGAAAAATATGATTTTTGCTGCTATCGCAGCTTTGTTCGTGAGTGTAAATTGTGCAATGGCACAGAGTGTTGAATTCGGTTCTGAAAAGAAGGGCCTTGTATCTGAAGCTTCTGCAGAAATGCAGGAGATCGCCAAGGTCGATTCTATGACCCTGGATTATATGGAAGCTTTCGCTTCTCGGAAGCATGACGAGCTTATGCTCAAAACTTCCGACGGTAAAACATACTGGAAGGGACGCGCGATTGAAGGCTTCTTTATCGGAGCTGTCGGCGGAGCATCCTATATTCCGAACGCTAAGAGTTTCTCTTATGTGTTTGGAGCAGAAGTTGGTTATACCATGTGGTGGGGTGACTTTTTGGTTACCGGCCGCGTAGGTGAAATCAATTTCGACGGTCTGACCTATATGGCACCGTCTGCCTTTGGTGAAGTGAGAGTAAATCTTGCACACTGGGGGAAAAACAAGCAGCATCGCTTTTACGTTGGCGGCCGTGTCGGTTACCAGTATACGGAAAGCGATAATTCCATCCACGAATCCGGTGACGGTTACGACTTCAGTCGTAAATCATCGCTGAAAGGATCGGGCTTGGGATACGGCGCTGTTATTGGTTGGGAAAGCCGCCAATTTATGAGCGGAAACCGTTTCGGTGTTCAACTCGCCGCTTATACTTATGACGTGCAACATGCAACGTCAGGCAAGGTAAACGGAGAAGTTGTTGCTGATAAGAACGTCTTAAAGCAGGGTTGGCAAGTCGAGCTCACTTTGAGCTATCGTTTCCAATTTGGCAAGACCAAGAAGAACTATTAATGTTCTTCTTGCTGAAACAACAAGCAAGCTGGTAGCAAGATATATTTTCAGATGTCGGAGATTTTTCTCCGGCATCTTTTTTTTATTAATGTTTGATAGAAAAGCCCGAGTTTGACCCGGAGCCGAATGCTGCGGTGTTGGAACAACACCGCTTCGCGCCTTTAATCATGGTCAAACCGCAAGCTTTGTAACTGCTGTAGAACCACGGAGTTACCCGTGGATATCTATGTGCCGTCGACCGCTTTTCAAAATAACTTTCCCGTACAAGGCAAAAACCTCAATCTCGCTTATTTCGGCGCCTTATTTTTTGTCATTCCGCTTTTTGCAAGATTTCCGGACAGATTCGGGATGGTGAGGCGGAAAACTCAATCTCTCTTGCATATCTAAACTCTCCCGCATACTGTCCGATAAAACTCTTTGCCCGCTTCACCGGCTTGGGCATAATCCCTGAATTCTCTCCTTTGTGCCGTCAAACTGACCGATTCTTCCGTTAGCATGCGTTCGGTAATTACCATGCCGGGTTTGTTTGGGCATCTCATTTGGGCCATGCCTTAAAAATTATCTTCCGCACTTCAGGTCTTGTTTCGGTGTTTGTTTTCCTTTCTTCTTCCCTTCCTTCTTTTTCCCCTTTCTTTGCTTTTTCCCCTCAAGCTCCCGAACCGGGGCAGGGTGCCAAAGCAGCGAGCCGCCGCCTCCATCCTTTTTTCTCTTATAAGCTCCCGAACCGGGACGGAATGACAATATGGGTTTGTTTCCGCGTTCGCAGGGTGACAGAGGCAAAGAGAGGACGGAAGCGGCCGCTTGTAAGCCGACTGACAGGGGTTGTGTTTGTTTGTGGGATGGTAAAGGGTGCTCACGGAATGCGCAAGAGGACCGCCGGCGGAATATAAAAGAGGACTGTTTTCGGGATGGCAAAGCGGATTTTATCAACAAGAGGAAAGGGGAGATTCGCCTGCGGACTCGCCGTCTATCAATATTTTTAGACAAAATAGAAAAAATATGCCGTTTTCAGTCAAAAATAAGTTGTGGTTTTAATTCTTTTATGGTACAGTATAAACGACAAAAATTATTCTGTTATTACATTGATTATCATTGTAAATGTCTCTGATGAAAATGATTTTTCAAGCATCGGGAGACCTGCAGAAGCAATTTTTCTATATATTTCCTAAAAAAATAATCAAATAACTTTTAAAAACAAAAATATGGAAAAGAGAAATGTCTTTTACAGCATTGTTGCATTTGCCATAATGCTGACTTTAGCCATGTTCACGTCATGTGACAAAGCGCTGGAAGAGTTTAGTCTTAATGTGGAGCCTGATAGCGGTCCCGACACCAACACGGAAGTGACCATTACCGTGACCCGCGACAGCGAAAACGGTAAGGTGACGGCCTCGAAAGATGTCAACGGCATCAGGCAGGACACCACGGTGATTGTGCCTTTGGGCGGCGTAAATTTCGAGATTTCGCCCTTGGATACGATCAAAGTGAACAAGCCCGAAGTGTCGTCGGTAAGCTTTGCCGAAACCGGCAGCAACTCCGGCAACTGGGAAGCGGAAGGCGTGTCTTATACCAAGACGGTCAAGACCTATCGTCATGAAATGACCGGGTATCTGAAAGACATCACCATTAGCTACCTGGATGCGGAGATGACGCTCTGGGGCAAGAAGGTTGTTTTTCCGGCAGCAAACGGCAGCGTTGCTTTTGAAGACGGCGGTATCAGCGTTGTCGACGAAGGCATCAAGGACAAGGTTCATTATTATCTCTCGACTTCAAGCTACAAAGTTGCCTTTATGGGCGGCAGCAGAATAGAGAGGGGATATGAACGTCTGGCAATGGATGCGGACGATGTTTTGCAGAGTACCTCAAAAACCGACGAAGGCTATGAAACGCTGTCTTCGACCACGGCCAAAAGCTGGGTTGAGATCACGCGTACCTACAGCCAGTCGGGTTCCGTCGTTTCCAGGTACGAAGTGATCCTAAAGAACGGTATCGGCGCTCCGGCGTACGAAATCCGTACGGTAGAAAGCTTTGAACTGGAAAAGAAAAACGCCGTTTCCGGCGAAACCGTCGTCAGCGGTACCCGTACCGAGGGTAACATCACGGTTACTGCGCATACGCTCGATTATACGGTCGGATGCGATTTGTTTGACAAGGTGTTCACCCCGTTCTGGGAAACTGCGGTCCTGAAGGTTGACGGAAAAGAGTTTGAGATGCCGTCCCGCGCTTACGAAAACATCACGGACAAGGGATTTAAACTGACGGAAATGTCGGAAAAGGACAATTACGAACGCCGGCTCTACACCCACACCATCGGTGCTACTTTCAACGGCAACTCGGCCGAAGCCGTTGCCGAAGTCGAATTGCACAAGAAAGCGGAAGACAAGCTGGAAAGCCAAGTGATTGTCGAAGACGGCATGGAATATGTCGACGCGACGACGACCAGGTCATGGATCAAGATCAAGGAAGTATGGTCCGTATCGGGCGAAAAAGTGTATACGAAATCGGTTAACCTGACCAACGGCATCAATGCCCCGGCCAAGGTGATCAAGATTTTGGAAGACTTTACCTTAAACCAGATATCGGCTGTCCTTGGCGATGAAGTCTTGGCGGAAACCGAGACTGTCGGCGATTTTATGGTAAGGACTTATCAGCGGACTTATACGGTCGGCAACGACAAGTTTAACCGTATATTTACGTTGTCTTACCAACGTGCGTTTTACAATCCGCTGGATCACAGCATGCCGTTTGCGGAATACGAAAGTGTTGCCGACAACGGATTTGCAACCGCGGATATGACGCAGATCACCGAAGAGGGCAAGACTTACGACCGCAAGAGCTACACGCACTCGATCGGCGCCAGCTTTAACGGTCATCCGGCGGAAGCCAAAGCGGAAGCCGAATTGTGGGTTTTGGCCTCGGACATCATGACCAGTCAGGAAATCATTGAAGACGGTATGGACTATGTGGATGACAACACCACCAGATCCTGGATTAAGATTAAGGAAATCTGGACCGTGTCCGGCGAAAAGACTTATGTAAAATCGGTCGATTTGACCAACGGTATTGCGGCTCCGGCCAAAGTTACCAAGATTTTGCCGAGTTTTGCGCTGGCCTCCGCAACGCCCTCTCTGGCCGGTGAAAGCCTGCTTAAGACCGAAACCGTCGGCGATTTCACGGTAAAAACTTATCAGTGCACCTATACGGTGGCCAACAATCGTTTTGACCGTGTTTTCACCCTCAGTTACCAACGGGCTGTTTACGATCCGCTGAAGCATAACATGCCGAACCCGGAATACGAAAACATCTCCGACAACGGTTTTGAAACGGCGGATCTGTCGCAAACGGTCAGCGGCGGCAAAACTTACGACCGCAAGAGCTATGCGCACACCATGGGCGCAAGGTTCAACGGCCGTGATGTGAGCGCCGTCGGCGAAGCCGAATTGTGGGTAGAAGTCAATGACGAACTGAAAGAGCGTACGATCGTGGAAGACGGCAAAGACTATATCGATGCCTCTACCACCAAGAGCTGGATCAAGATTAAGGAAATCTGGTCCGTATCGGGCGAAAAGGTGTATACCAAATCGGTGAACCTGAAGAACTCGATCACGGCGCCGGCCAAAATCACCAAGGTTTTGGAAAACTTCAATCTGATTGCTTCCGCTCCGTCGACAGGCGGTGAAAAACTGACGGGAACGCAAACCGTCGGCGACTTTAAGGTGATGACATACCAGCGCACCTATACGGTTGCCAACGACAAGTTCAACCGGGTGTTTACGTTGTCTTACCAAAAGGCGATTTATTCTCCGCTGACTCACAACATGCCCTATGCCGAATATGAGAACCTTGCCGACAACGGATTTAAGCTGAGCGATATGAGCCGGCTGACCGAAAACGGCAGGATCTATGACCGCAAGAACTATGTTCATACCATGAGCGCCATGTTCAACGGCTATCCGGCAAGTGCGGCGGGCGAGGCAGAATTGCGGGTTTTCGTAAGCGAAGACCGTGATACGCCGAGCTGGCTGGGAAGTCCCAAGTCTGCAAAGTATACGCGCGTTCAGCAAAGTGTCGGCGCCAAGTTTATGGACATGATCGTTTTCACTTATGAAAACGGCGTGGTCATGGCACCGAACGGCAAAGTGGACATGAACCTGTGTTATGCTTTTGATGAATCCGTAGCGGCAAAGAACGGCGTCGAAACTTGTATTTCCGGCGCATACAGCGGCGTTTGGGGTGCAAACAAATGGCAGCCGGCAAAAGTTACGGTTGTCAGCGGTCGTTGGATCTATGCCGGCAAAAGTTCTGCCTGGGATCATACGGTTATGGAAAAGAATGCGGTAACTTTGGGTATTGGCGAAGACGTAACGCCGACGCCGGGCGCTCAGAGTTACAAAATTACCGGTAACCGGATTACGATCTCCTACGCCGTAAACAACGGCAGTAAGACGGCTAATACTTCTCTTTCCCTGAAGTGATGATTGTCTTCGCGGAAGAAAAGAAAAACGGCCTGCAGCTCTCTTGGAAAGCTTCTTTTCGCGGTGCGGAAGGAAGTATGCGTGAAAAGTCCTTTTGACAAACATTTACAATTTGACCCCGGAACGTAAAGTTTCGGGGTTTTTTTTAAGGTTGTTTCGTTTTATCGCTAAAAAATCTCCCCGCTTTTGCGGGGAGATTTTTGCGTTTGATCGGCTTGCGGTTTTTAGGCTGCTGCCGGCGGCAAACGTCTGCGGTCAGAACGCATAGTTTAAGCCGATGCCGACGGCGG
>OGQU01002188.1_pt1 | contig 13097 bp, 8 predicted proteins | sample 1553341 | NCBI WGS metagenome assembly OGQU01 (sample SAMEA2579920, study PRJEB22360) | human gut metagenome | biome: human gut; feature: human-associated habitat; material: faeces | place: Denmark | collected 2008/2010 | reverse complement strand
GCAAACCCGCGTGCCCCCCCCCGGGTGGCGGGGGGGGGGGGAGCCGACGGCGATGGCGTAGCGGTCGGCGATCCGCATGTTTTCGGGAATCTTGTAGAAGGCCGTCGTTGCGTCGTGCATCGCCGGGGCCAGGTAGTTCGCTTGCAGGCGGAGCAGCAGCTCGCACACCTTCTCGTAGGTCTTCGGGCCGATGTTGCCCAGCTCCTTTTCGAAGTTCTCCTTCGCCCAGCGGTAGAGGCCCCAGTCCTCGTCGTTGATGAAGATGCCGCGGTATTTCACCGAGGGGCTTTCCGATGTGAAATCCCCGACGCGCAGCGTCAGCCGATCGCGGTGCCGCACGGGGGCGTCGGCCCACCAGTACCACGGGCTTACGCCGATGGCGCGCGACACCGAAAGCAATCCGTAGGCCGTGCCGCGGCGGTCGCTGCCGGCGATGACCAGCGCTTTGCGCACGCCGTGGCCCGGACGCTCAACCAGCCGGATCGCATAGCGTTCCCAGCCGCCTTCGATGGCCGAAACGTCGATTTTTTTCGCCGCGGTCAGTTCGTCGATCCAGCGGCTCTGACCGATCGTTCCGACGATCACGGCGCAGTGTGTCTTCGCAGGGAGCTCCTGCCCGGCGACGACCGGGATTTCGCGGCCCGTCACGCGGGCGACATCCGCGGCGAACAATCCGGCGGCGGTTTCCGCGCCCGCGGCGTCCCCGGCGTCGTAGCAGACGGCCGCACCGGAATCCGCGGCGACCAGTTCGAAGTCCGTGCGTGCGGAGGCCCGTTCGGTCAGCGCGACCTGCGCTTGCAGCGCCGCGGCCTGCATCCACAGCAGGGTCAAGGTCAAGAGGGTTTTTCGTATCATCGTTGTCTGAATTTTGAAAGTGGGAAAAGGCCCGAAGATTTCTCCTTCGGGCCTTTTCGATTACGCTACCCGACGGCCTATTCCTGTGCGCGTCCGAGGTAGATTTCGTTGATCTGGATGGTATTGCCCGGGTTGATGCCTCCGTATTCCACTCCGCGGGCGCAGTAGAAGCCCAGATTCGGAGACGCCTGCTTGACATCGTTCCAACCACTGAACCGCAGATAACGGTAGTCGTTCTCCGGGATCGGAACGTTGTCCGTTTGCAGGTTCTCGTAGACGTTCGGATTGGGAGTCAGCTCGACCCGTTCGGCGATGACCTCGAAGTTCGTGCCGTCGTTGCTGCCCTCGATGCGGTTGAAGCCGAACCAGCGGACCAGAATGTTCTTGTTGCCGCCTCCCTCCGGACGGTGGTGGATACGCAGGTAGTTGACCTTGCCCGGATTCTCGCCGCGGTCGATCTGGAACCAGATCACGTCGTCGGCGGAAAGGCCGTTTCTGCCCGGACGGTCCATCGACAGCGTCGTGCTCGCATTGCCGTCGATGGCGGCCGTCGCGCTGCTTCCGATGGCGTTGTCGGCTTTCCAGCCGTGCGAGAAGCTCATCGACCATTTGCTGCGGTCCCAGTCGCCGTAGAACTCGGTGACCGTGACCTCGATCGACGCCTTGACCTCGGGGTGGTTTCTGGCGGCGGCCGTGATGGTGACGCTGCCGCTTCGGTGGCAGATCATGCGGCCCGTTTCGGCGTTCACCGATGCGATTTCCGGATCGGAGGATGAGAAGACCACGCCTTCGTTCTGGTCGAACGGCTCGACCGAGACCAGCAGGTTGTAACCGACTCCGGCGTAGGCATTCATGGCCGGGGCGGAGAATACGATCGACTCGATGTCGATCGGGATCTGATCGACGACCGTCACTGCGAAATAGGTTTCGATGCCGCTCACGTAGATCGAAATCATGGTGATGCCGGCTTTCTGGGCCGTAATGACGCCCTTGGGGCTGACCGTCGCCACTTCGACGTTCGAGGAATAGAAGAGCTCCGCCAGATCGGTGGCGTTTTCGGGCAGCACTTTCACTTTCAGCGCAACGTCCCTCGTTTCGCCGACCTCCATGATGAGGCCGCCGCTCAGCTCCTCGTCGAGCACGACGCTCTCTGCGGGAACCTCCATCGTTCCCGGTTCGGGTATGCCGTCTTCACAGCCGGCGCACAGCAGGGCCGCCGCGGCAAACAGACAAATGCTTATCTTTTTCATAATTTGAAAGTCGTTTTTTCGGTTGAAGATTCCGGACCCCGGCGGCGGACCGTGCTGCCGCCGGAGCCGGAAAGTTTAGTTGCCCGCCGCATCTTTCGAGCGTCCTATGAATAACTCGTTGATCTGGGCGGTATTTCCCGTCGTGTCGAAGCAATTTTTGTCGCTGACGAATTTCAGATAGCGGTAATTCGACAGCGGAATTCGGATGTTGTCCGTTTCCTGATTCGCCAATACGGTTGACTGGCTGTCGAAATCGACATCGGTGGCGATGGAGGTCCAGCTGCCTTCCTCTCCGGTGTCGCTTCCGAGAATCTCTACGAATTTATGCCAGCGGGTTCCGTAGTCGGCCTGACGCGTTGAAATGTGCCGGATACGGAAATAATTGATCTTATGCGCACTTTGCAGATCGACCACGAACCATATCTGGATGTCGGATTGAGTTCCCAGGTTTACACCTCCCGAATTCTTGCCCGGACGGGTCTGACCGAAATTCGACGTTCCATTCGCATCATTGTCGAAAGCGGCCGTTACACTGTTTTTCGTGGGCGTCGTGGGCAGGTTGTGCGATGTCGCGCTCATCGTCCATCCAGTGCGGTCGTAGTCGCCGCAAACGGTAAGGGTCAGTTCCGCTTTGACATCGGCGTGGTTCTTGGCTGCTGCCGTGACGGTCGTTTCGCCCGCTTTGAGACATGTAACCTTTCCGTTTTCGCTGACCGTTGCGACCGACGGATCGGAGGAGGTGAAGACGATTCCTTCGGTGTGCTCCGCAGGCAGGATCGTCAGCAGCGTTTGCAGATCCAGTTCTGCTTCCGGTTCCCCGAGTTCGACCTCCTTGCTCGATTCCGGGAATGCAATCGAGGTGATCAGCACGGCGCCTTTCTCCACCTTTACGCTGAAAGTGGCCTTGATACCGTCTGCTTCGACGGTGATCGTCGTCTCCCCTTCCGTAAGGGCCTTGATTTCACCTGCGTCGCTGATGCTTGCAACCTCCGGCTTCGACGAAGTGTAGGTTTCCGTCTTGAAGGAGGCGTTTTCGGGAGCGATCGTCGCCTTGCCGGCGATACCGAATGTGTCGCCGATCGCCAGCGTGACGCCCTTGGCCAGCTCTTCGGGCAGCGTCACCGACTCCACGGCGATCTTCTCGACCGTGAGGGTGAACTGGGCCGATTGGCCATCGACGGAGATCGTGATCGTCGCTTCGCCGACGGCGATCGCCGATACGATGCCCTCTTCGGTGACCGACGCGATCATCGGGTTCGACGAATTGTAGCTTTCGGTCTTGTCCGTGGCGTTCGAAGGGGTGATCGTCGCCTTGCCGGCGATGTCGAGCGTCGCGCCGAGTTTCAGCGTTACGCCGTCGGCCAGTTCGGCAGGCAGCGTGACCGATTCGACGGAAATCCGCTGCTCCCGGACCTCCACTTCGAAGTGCGAGTGCTTGCCGCCCACGCTGATCGTGACCATCGCCAGGCCCGGTTTCACGGCCTTCACGACGCCGGCGTCATCGACCGAAACGGTCTCCGGGTCCGACGACTCGTAGGTCTCGGTCTTGTCCGTGGCGTTTTCGGGGCGTACCGTCACTTTGCCGGCGATGTCGGCCGTCTGGCCGACGACCAGCGAGATGCCGCCGCTCAGCGACGTGTCGAGTGCGATCGCCGAAACGGGAATCACCTTGTCCGTGTCGGAGCTGTCGTCGCAGCCGGCACCCAGCAGGGCCGCCGCTGCGAACAGGAATATGCTGATTTTTTTCATCATCGTAAGTTTATCGGTTTATACGGCTCTACCAACCGGGATTCTGCACCAGCACGTCGCTGCGCTTGATCTCGTCCAGCGGAATGGGATAGAGGTAGTTTTTGTTCTTGAAGGAGCGGGTCTGCAACTTCGTGCGGGTGTAGAACGCGGGCTGCGCCTGATCGACGTTCATGCCGTGGAAATCGCCTCCCTGACCGCCTTCGCCGGGCGCTTTGTCGGCGATCATCCAGCGGCGCACGTCGAAGTAGCGCTGTCCCTCGGTGGCCAGTTCGATGCGGCTCTCGCGGCGGATCGCCTCGCGCTGCAAGGTCTGGTTGCCCTCGATGGCGGGATTCAGCGCTTCCAGGTCGTCCAGCCCGGCGCGCCGGCGCACCAGATTGACGTATTTCAGTACGTCCGCGTTGCCCGGGTCCACCTCGTTGAGCATCTCGGCGTAGAGCAGGTAGAACTCCGCCAGGCGGAAGATGATCACCGGACGGTATTTCGACGTTACGGCGCCGGAGATGTTGCCTCCGTAGACCGTGCGGTTCATGCGCTTGTAGAGCAGGTAGCCCGTGAGCGGGGCGCCGTCGGCCACCGAGTTGTCGTCCCGGCCGCCGCGGTAGAACTGGATCTCCTGATTGCTCATGTGCCACTTCATGCCCGAGAACGTGACGGTGTTGTAAAAACGGGGTTCGCGGTCGATGTACATCTTCGACACCTGAACGCCGTTGTAGGTCCCCATTTCGGCTTCGTTGGCGGGGTAGAGCTCCGACTTGGGGAGGAACGAGGTGGCCTTGATCGGCTTGCCGTCCTTCATGTAGAAGTCATCGACCAGCTCTTGCAGGACGTGGAATCCGCCCTGACCCTGAGGCTGCGAGCGCGGGGTTGCGAAGGTGTCGAATTTCTGTTCGCCCAGCTTGCCCCACGAATTGGTCGAGGTGGCCCAGATGATCTCCCTGTTGTATTCCTGGAACAGTTTGTAGAGGTCGTCGTCCGGGTTGCCCGTGTTGAGCAGTTCGTAGCGGCTGCCCTGCTCGGCGTAGTCGAGGAAGTCGCGCAGACGGTCCACCGCCGTTTGCAGCTTCGAGTCGTTCCGGTCGGGGAAGAGCCGTTTTCCGTCCTTGTTCGTCAGTGCCAGAGCCTCGGGCCATCCGCCGTTGAAGAGCGGGCTGGCGGCATAGACCCACAGTTTGGCGCGCAGCGCCAGCGCGGCGCCCTTGGTGGGCACGGCGCGCAGGTTCTCGTTGTCGTGGTAGGGCTCCTGCGCCATCTCCTCCATGCACTCCTTCAGCTCCCGGTCGATGAATTCGATCACCTCGTCGAGCGAGTTGCGCGGGAGGTCGAGATCGTCTTCCAGCGTCATCGAATGATCGACGATGGGAATCGGGCCGTACAGCTCCATCAGGTAGTAGTGGTAGGCCGCACGCATGAAGCGGACGTTAGCCTTGTAGAGCTTGATCTCCTCTTCGGTCAGACGGTCGGCGTCGGGACCTCCCTCGTCCACGATCGGGTGAGCTTGCTCGAGGAAGATATTGGCCTGCCGGATGCTCCCGTAGAGCGTGTTCCAGCGCTGCGAATTGCTGTTGGACGAGTTCCACTCGGTGTATTTGCCGGCGTTGTTGGCCAGTCGCGTGTAGATTTCGTCGGAGTAGGCGGTCCAGGGATTTCCCATCGGGCTGTCCGTGACCCAGACGGCCGAATAGTCGGGACGGTTGTTGAAGACCTGCGAATACCACTTTTTGGTGCGATCGACATTGCTGAACACCTGCGAGATGTCGGAGATGCCGCCGGCCAGTTCGTCGGACACGTCGAGGAAACTGCACGACCAGACCGTGCAGGCCAGCAGTCCGGTGGAAAGTATTTTTACAAAATTCTGTTTCATAGTTCGTTCTCCTTGATTAGAAGTTGACTTCGAGTCCCAGCGTGAAGGTGCGCGACATGGGATAGCTCATGCCGTTGTTGCGGTTGCCCTGCTCGGGGTCCCAGTATTTGATGTCGTCCCAGACGCAGAGGTTGTTGCCCAGCATGTAGACGCGCGCCGCGTCGAGGCGGATCTTGCGGAGGAAGGTCTTGGGCAGGTTGTAGCCGATTTCGAGGTTCTTGAAGCGCAGGAAGTTGCCGCTCCGGAGCCACCACGTGCTGGCCTCCTTGTTGACGTTGTGGCTGTAATGGCTGTGCAGACGCGGCATCGTGACATCCTGGCGCGGGTTGTCGGCCGTCCAGCGGTCGAGGAACAGCGTGCGGTAGTTGGACTTGTCCTCGTACCAGTTGAAGGGCCAGAAGTGGTTGTTGCCCGACGCCAGCAGCACCGACGAGTTGCCCGTGCCCTGGAAGAACGCGCTCACGTAGAAGCCTTTGTACTCGACGTTGAGGCCGAAACCGTAGTTGATTTCGGGATTGTAGGGGTGTCCCACGCCGCGCTTCTTGTCGTTGCTGTCGATCACGCCGTCGTGGTTTAGGTCGGCGTACTTGATGTCGCCCGGGCCGAGGGTTCCTTGCAGCGCGACGATCGGAAGTCCCGGACGCAGCTCGTAGGAGTAGGTTCCGTTGGGATTCTGCGTGCGGATGAAGTCGTCCTCGGTGTAGAGGCGTTCGGCGATGTAGAGCGTGTTCTCGTTCACGCGCGTGCCGGTGATCCGTTGGTAGTCGTAGAGCTGGTTCAGCTCGTCGTATTCGACGATCTTGTTGCGCGCGAACGTGAACGTACCGCGGGCGCTGATGCGGACTTTGCCGAAGTCGTGGCGGGCGTTCAGACTGGCATCGACGCCCCAGTTGTCCACGATGCCGTAGTTCTGCCACGGCTTTGCGTGGAATCCGGCGACTCCGGGGACCGTGTTGCGCTCCAGCAGGATGTCCTTGCGGCGGTTGTTGAAATAGTCGGCCGTGAGTTCGATTTCGTTGTCGAAGAAGCCGAGGTCGAGTCCGACATTGCGCTTGGTCTCGATTTCCCAGTGGATGTCGTTGTTGACGAAGCGCAGGTCGTAGATGCCGGCTCCCATGCCGTTCGAGGCCGAGGTGCCGATGCCCTGGTTGAAGGTGTGGCCCTCGGTGTTGAACGTCGCACGGTAGAGGAAGCGGTCGGTTCCCGTGTCGTCGTTACCCGTGCGGCCCATCGAGAGGCGGATTTTCAGGTTGTTCATCACCTTTTTCAGCCCTTCGGGATAGAATTTCTCGTTGGAGACGAAGTAGCTGACGCCGACGGCCGGGAAGAAGCCGAAACGGTTCTTCTTGGCGAAGGTTTCGCTGCCGGTGTAGCCGAAGCTGCCCTCGATGAAGTAGCGGTTGTCGTACGAGTAGGTCACGCGGCCCACGACGCTCTGCTTGCGGTAGGGAAGCACCGGATCGTTCTTCTGCTGCTCCTTCTGCATGTAGAGGAGCATGGCGCTCACGTTGTGGACATAGTTGAACGTGCGCTGGTAGTTGACGGCGCCTTCGATGTAGATCTTGCGCAGGTAACTCGTCGAGGTGAATTTCGGGTCCGAGATCTCGGGCGATCCCGACGAGGTGGTGGTGAAGACCAGGTTGCCTTCGGCGTCGCGGCCGCTGGCGTGGTAGAGGCTCGGCCAGTAGTCGCGCAGCGTCGCCGAACTGCCGTCGTAGTCGAAGCTGACGCTTCCGCGGACGCTCAGACCCGGGGTGATGAATTTCAGGTCCTGTTCCAGTTTGATGTTCGACTGGATCTTCACGCCCCACTCCTGGCGGTAGCCCTGGTTGTAGAGCATGTTGTAGGGGTTGCGGTTGTTCGAGTCGGCCTGCTTCTCGTAGCTGGCGAGCGTGCCGTCGCTGTAAATGGCCGGGAAGAGGTACGACGGCGTGTGCAGCATGAAGCTGAAGATGTCGTCGGCCGAACGGTTGGCCGTGCGGCGGTGTACGTACTGGCCCGAGAGATCGACGCTCAGGCGCGTGGTTTTGCTCACTTTCAGGTCGATGTTGCTGCGCAGGTTGTAGCGCTCGAATCCGAAGTTGCTGTCGTATTTGCCGTTGGGGTTCTCCTTGAAGACGCCGTCCGACTGGTAGTAGGCCATCGAGACGAAATATTTGGCATTTTCGGCGCCGCCGCGGAAGTTGAGCGTGTAGCGCTGGCTGTGCACGGCTTTGCGGACCAGTTCGTCGATCCACTGCGTGTTCGGATAGAGGTCGTTGTCCGCACGGTCGCGGTAGAGCTGGATTTGCGCGGCGCTGAAGCTGGGCGTGAGTCCGTCGTTGGACCGGGCCTCGTTGGCCAGTTCGAGGTAGTCCCACGAATCGACGAACTCGGGCAGACGCTGCGGCGAGGCGATCGACTGTTCGATGCGGAACGAGATTTTGGGGCGGGAGATCGTACCGCGCTTGGTGGTTACGAGGATGACGCCGTTGGCACCCTCGGCGCCGTAGACGGCTGTCGCCGCGGCATCTTTCAGGATGCTGAACGTCTCGATTTCGTCGGCTTCGATGTTGTTGATGTCGCGGGGGATTCCATCGACGAGCACCAGCGGGTTGGTTCCGCCCTTGAAGGTGCTGATGCCGCGAATCCAGAACTCGGCGTCGTCGCGTCCCGGTTCGGCGCTGCGCTGGATGCTGATCAGACCGGCGAGCTGTCCGGCGAGGTTGCTCGTCAGGTTGCTCGACGACGACTGCATCAGGTCGCGCGACCCGACGGTGGCGATCGAGCTGACCATCGCCTGACGCTTCTGCTTGCCGTAGCCGACGATGACGACCTCTTCGAGCTGATCGGTGTCGGATTGCAGCTTGATGTTGAACACTTCGCGGCCGTCGGTCGGGAGCGTCTGCGACAGGTAGCCGATGTAGCTGATCGTGATCTGCTGTTTGGGCAGTACGTCGATGACGAAGAGACCTTCGGTGTTGGTCGTCGTTCCGACGTTGGTGTCCTTGATGTAGACGGTGGCGCCGACCAGCGGCGACCCGTCGGCGTCGGTGATGGTTCCGGTGATGCGTCGTTTCCCCGTCTGTGCGGAGGCGCCCTGTGCATGGACTGCATCGACGCTCACCGACAGGAACATCACGAGAAGCAGGGCGATGCCCGCGCTTTTCAGCGCTCTGGCGTACCCGATGCTTGTTTTATAAAATTTTTCCATACGGTTTTGGTTGATTGATGATGATGATTCGGAAGGGTTCGGACCTCGAAAGCCCGTAGTCCGGAAGGCGGGTCGCGCCCCGGACCGAATGTTTCTTCATTCGGTCTGCTGTGTGTGTTTCATAGGCTTGCAGGTAGGTTTAGGGTTGTTCTGTCGTTTATTGTTTCTGTTCGTTGGCCAGTTCGGTCAGCGCGTAGGCGCACCACATCACGGCCGCCTGTCCGTGCAGGTCGCCGGTGTATTTGTCCCGGTCGCGGTAGTATGCGTAGCTCGTGCCGGCTCCGGTTCCGCAGCAGACGTTCCGGATCTCGAAGTTGGTGTTCAGGTAGTTCTGGATTCCCAGCCACCCTTTGCGGGCGACCGTGCCGTAGGTCTTCTCGTCGAGCCAGCCGTTCTTCACGCCGAGGATCATCGCGTAGGTGAACATCGCCGACCCGGAGGTCTCCTCCCACATGTCGCCCTGATTGGGATGGATCAGCTGTCCCCACAGTCCGCTGTCGTACTGATAGGCGCTCAGCGTGGCCATCATCTTCTTGTATTCGGCGAGAATCCGGTCGCGGTAAACGTCGTATTTCGACGATTTGGGAAGCATCCGCAGCATTTCGGGCATTCCGACGGCCATCCAGCCGTTGCCGCGCGCCCAGAAGAATTTGGCGGTGGGGGCGTGGTAGAAGATTCCGTTCTCGCCCGGAAGTTCGTCGAGGTAGAGAATCATCTCTTTGGCGGCCCGTTCGATGTATTTCTCGTCGCCCGTGGCCAGGTAGGCTTGCGACTGGAGCGCCGTGATCATGAACATGTCGTCGATCCACAGGCGCGTCTGGTACGAATAGCCCAGGTTGTGATAATACTCGGGGTTCTTCATCTTCTCCAGGTATTTCTGCTCCGTCGGCAGCTCCCACTGCTGGTCGGCGTAGCGAAGCCCCAGGTCGAGGTACTTTTTGATCTCCGACTCGGCTGCGCCGCGCTGTTTCTTGACATGGTAGATGTGGAGCGGCACGGCGCCGAAGATGTTGTAGTCCACGGCGTTGTTTTCCGTGCGGGGGATCTGCGTCACCAGACTCTTGTTCGGCTCGACGCTCTTGTCGTCCACTTCGAGGAACTGGTCGAACTTGGCCACCAGCCGGTTGAACAGGTCGTTGTTGCCCGCCGCTTCGGCATACCAGAAGGCTCCCAGCCAGGCGCAGACATCGGGGTAGGAGGTCAGCGTGCTTTTCTTGGAGGAGTGCATGTCGCCCCAGTTGGAGTTGCCCGAGCGGATGAAGAGATCGACGACCCCTTCGCCGACCGTTTTGGGGTCTTTCCGGTCGGGGAAGCTGACCAAATCGTAATCTTCGACTTCGGGCGTCGGGTCGGGCTTGGGTTTGGGCTTTACGCCCGATCCGGAGGTCGCTTTCTCGCTGCATGCCGTCAGGCACAGCCCGGCCGCGGCGAATCCGAGAAGGATGGTTTTCAGAATCTTGTGCATGATAGGGATCGGTTTACCGTTTCGGGGTCAGTTTGTAAGGTTTCACGTCGCAGGAGAGCGCATAGGCGCACCACAGCATGGCGGCCTGTCCGTGGAGGTCGCCGGTCAGACGGCGGCGGTTCTGATACCAGTCGAAGCTGTTTTTGGCGCCGGTGCCTTCGCAGACGTTGCGGAGATTGTCTTTCTCGTCGAGGTAGGAGAGCAGCGCCAGCCAAGCCTTGCGGGCGGCCGTGCCGTAGATTTTCTTGTCGAGCCAGCCGTTCTTCACGCCGAGGATCATCGCGTAGGTGAACATGGCCGTCGAGGAGGTCTCCTTCCACGAGTTGGGGTTGTCGATGATCTGACGCCACATGCCGTCGTAGCCCTGATAGCGCAGCAGCGTCTCCATCATCTGCATGTAGGCCGCCCGGATGCGCGGCAGGTAGGGGTTGTCCTTCGGGAGCATGCGGAGCATCTCGGCCATGCCGACGGCCATCCAGCCGTCGCCGCGGCCCCAGAAGTAGGGCGTGCCGGTGTGGTGGTAGAAGAGTCCGTTGGGACGCTGGATGCGGTCGAGGTAGAGCGCCATCTCACGGGCGGCGCGGTCGATATACTTCTTGTCGCCGGTTACCAGATAAGCCTGGGCTTGCAGGTCGGTGATCATGAACATGTCGTCTACCCAGAGCCGGGTTTGCCATGAGTAGCCCTCGTCGGCGTATTTTTTCGCTTCGGACAGCTGCTTGTAGTGCTGCGGATTCGCGGGCAGCTCCCACTGTCCGTCGGCGTACTTCATGCCCAGTTCGAGGTATTTCGGATCGTGGTTGCGCTTGTAGATCTCCAGAGGCACGGCGCCGAAGACGTAGAAATCGACGACGTTGTGGTCCTTGGGGAAGAGGTTGGGTTGCAGATTCTTCTGCGTGGTGAACAGCGGTTCGAAGCGCTCCACGAGCCGGGTGTAGAGGCTGTCGTTGCCGGTTCCGGCGGTGAACCACAGCGCCCCCAGCCAGGCGCAGACATCGGGATAGGTCACGAGGGTCACCTTGTGCTTCGAGTTGATGTCGCCCCAGTGCGAGTGCGGGGTTTGGAGGTAGCGTTCGGTGAGCCTTACGCCGATCTCTTCGGGACGGCATCCCTTCGGGAATTTTTTCAGGTCGTAGCTTTTCTGTGCCTGAGCGTTCGGGGCCGCCGCGAACAGCAGCAGCAGGGTTTGTGCGGCTAACAGGAATTTTTTCATCGGTTTGCGGTACTGTTATTCGGTTAGATTAACGATGCGGACAGGTTTTCAGAGGGTTTCGCCCGAGGGCAGCAGCAGCGGTTCGCCCCATCCGGCTCCCTCCCCGAAATCGGGGGTTCCGTCGGCGTTCCACGTGAATTTCTGGACGAAGGGGTAACGCTGGCCCCAGCCGCCGTCGGAGTAGCGCATGGCGTGGTAGACGATCCAGTCCTCGGTTCCGTCGGGCGACTTGGTGAAGGTGCAGTGGCCCAGTCCGTTGACGCCCGATACCGGCTCCTTCGTGTTGTCGCAGCGCCAGAAGGCGTAGTTGCTTGACTTCTGCCAGTCGGCCGGATTCATCGGATCGCCGTCGTTCATGTCGAGCATCAGCCAGGCCAGCCGGTAGTTCTTGGTCCACGAGGGGTTGCAGGAGTAGACGATGAAGAGCTTGCCCTTCTCTTCGTTGACGAGTATGGCGGGACCCTCGTTGATCTTGCGTCCGTCCATCGTCTCCCACGACTGCGTGGGGGTCGAGAGGATGACCATCGACGAGGAGATCGTGCAGGGGTCCGACATCGTGGCGATGCGGATCTGCTGAACGGCGTCGGTTCCGTTGCCCGACCAGACGGCGTAGCGCTGTCCTTTGAGCTCGAAGGTCGTCAGGTCGATGGCGTATTCCGTGTTTGCCGCGGTGGGCTTGATGCCCGGCTGGTAGTCATAGCCCGTGTAGAGCATGCCCATGTCCTCCCATTCGCCCAGCGGGTCGTCGGTCTTCGAACGGAGCACGCCGCTGCGCTGGGTGCCGTAACCGGTTATTCCGTCCTGTCCGCGGCGTCCGGCGGCGTAGTAGACGTACCAGCGGTCGCCGATGTGGAACAGCTCGGGAGCCCAGAGGTCGGCGATGTTCCACGGTTTCGAGGGGCCTTCGTAGGGAAGGCTCCATTTCTTGGTGGTGGCGTTGACCACCGTGAGCCGCATGGAGCGCGAGATGGCGATGCCGTTGCCGCTCGCCTTGCAGGTGTAGTAATAGTCGCCGTCCTTGACGATGTAGGGGTCGGGCATCGTGGCGATGTTGCCTCCGATGGTGATGGGGTTGGTGAAGGTCAGCGCCGACTGCGTGATGATGATTTCGACCGGATTGACGCCGTCGGCCGTGAAGCGTACGATGCCCGTGCGCTTCTCCGTGCCGTTCTCCTCGAAGGAGATGCGCACCGCGAGGTCGCCTTTGCCGCCGCTGCGGTCCACGCTGAGCCATTTGCTTCGCGGCTCGGAGATCCATTCGGTGTTCGACGACACGAACACTTCGAGCGATCCGGCGGAGTTGGAAACCATCTTTTCGCTGAAATTGAGCCGGATGTACGGCTTTCCGGAATTGCCGCTGCCTGAGTCGTCCTTGCTGCAATGGCTGCAACACAGCATCATCGTGACAATGGCCAGGGAAGCGGTCAGAAAGGAGAGAATTCGTTTCATATTCATTTGTGTTTTAGAAGTTAGTCATTGCGATCCGGCGAATCCACTCCCGCCGGGTG
>OGQU01002187.1_pt1 | contig 13101 bp, 12 predicted proteins | sample 1553341 | NCBI WGS metagenome assembly OGQU01 (sample SAMEA2579920, study PRJEB22360) | human gut metagenome | biome: human gut; feature: human-associated habitat; material: faeces | place: Denmark | collected 2008/2010 | reverse complement strand
AAGCCAGCAAAAAAAACATGCCGCCGGAGGTTGATTCCAAACGCTCGCTAAGATTGGGATTCCAAGCAGCCGATACAGTCTGTGGCGTTACATGAAACAATACAGATATATTCTCCATTTGCGTAGGACAAACACATTGGCACAGTCCACAATCCACGCATTTACTTGTGTCGATATGGGGATATTGAAAACCTTCTTCATTTTCGGACATGGTTATAGCATTCTTCGGGCAAATCTGCTCACATGCTTTACAGCCATAACATTCCTCTATGGATTTGTTGGTATAAACAAAATCACGCATAATTTTTATACTCTGATTAAATAACCTCTATCAGCTACTCTTTGACCCCATCTATAGGAACACAAATTATGTTCAAAATACTTATTGGTATAAGAAAATATTATGAACGCCCATGCTATCTGCATATTAATACCTAAAATCAGACAACATGTCAACCACAAAAGAACGGACTGCAACTTATATTTTTTATGATAACATATTCCCAGTGTAAAACAAGTGATAATTAAAAATGGAATAAAACCATATTCCAAAGCGATCAACAAATAGCCGCCTCCACTATACCCTTCTTTTACTCCGGGTATTTCTGTATACAACATATTTGAAGCATAGTCCACACCATGCCCCGTCCAACCATTTAAGGTCGTCAGATCAGAGTGTTCAATACAAGTAATTGACGGAAGCAATCTCAGTGAAGCACTATGATCTACATTCACCATTTCATTTTTATCAAATGTTATCGCTGCCATAAAAAATCTATACACCCTTTCTATCGGTTCATATTCCACCGTGTGTAATACAAACATTAAGAGTACAGCAAGTAATGTCGTGCGCAAAACATATCGCCCGTTTATATAACGCAAAAAAATAATCCCCAACAACATAATAGCTGTTCCGCTACCAGAAGTAAGCATCACCCAAAAAAAGGCAAGCCATATACCTGTATGTTTCTTGACACTCTCCCCCAAGCCTACTTGCCTGCCAAATAACAAATCCTGCATCCATAGATACGAATACATTAAAATTGCAACAAAACGAGCAGAATGTGAGGGCTCCGAACTCAAACTATTTAATTTCCACGGAGTATCAGGGTCATAATTACTCAAATTAATGACCGGCAATCCAAACAAAACACATATCTGTTGTAAAACCAATACTATGGAAAAAGCGACTATCAGTCTTCCTAACAAATTGACATATTTATCTATAGGGAGCCTACTATATGGCAATATATGAGCATAGGATACAAAAAAAAGACAAAACATGCAAGAGTACAAAATGGTACTCCAACGCATAGTTTCAGGATGAGTAAATAAAGGGAAACAAATCAAACAAAAGCAGAGTGATATTATAGGTACATCTATCTTCGGTATCAAAGTTAACCTACGTAACAATAGCAATGGAGATAACCCCATTGCCATTATTAAAAGCAAATTCCTATTTCCCTCACCCAATGCAAATGCAGGAGAAATAGATATAAGTATGATTAAAATCTTTATGACCAACTGCATGTATCTATTCCGATTTGCTTTCGCAGCAAGAAAAAAAGAAATTAATATTTTTGATTCAACACCATCCTGACAACAAAAGTCATAACCGTCCTAATGTCAAATAACAAAGATGGACATTGCTTTATCCCTTTTTTATAATAACTACAGAAAGTAACCCTGTCGAATGAGGCCATATTCCTAATCAACCTTTTATGAATCAACTTATGTATCACAGATTCAGATATTCCTAGTTTAAATCTAGAATTAAAGTAAAACAGAACATCTTGACAGTTAAGAATGTATTCTATCCTTTTCTCTCTTTCCTTAAAATGACTGGCCGATTGTGGCAAAATGCGATAACAGGTAGTTTTCTCATCAATATACTTAAATTTTCCTTTAAGACTGAGAAACAACCATAAAGGAAGATCGCCCATTTTTAGCGGGAATGGAATCATTGACTTTTCATGAGTAAATTCTGCGATATAATCAGAACGATAACATGTTGTAGCCGTTATAATGAAAGACCCTTTACAAAAAAGGTATTTTGTCACGTCACCAGAATAGCGCTTCTGTAAAAAGTATCTCCATCTTTGTTTTTCCGAATTTGCATTAACTATATATGCACCCGTATAAGTTAATACATATTCCGGATTTCCTTCCAAGAAATCCACCTGCCTCTGCAATTTCAATGGATCTATCCAATAATCATCCCCCTCACATATTGCTACATATTTGCCATGCGTATGCGCAGTCATAATCCTGCCAAGCGAGCCATCTCCCTTCGAATATTGATTTTCCGTTTCAAAAATAGGTTTAATAATATCTGGATATTTCTCAGCGTATTCTCTTATAATTGCAGCTGTTCCATCAGTAGAGGCATCATCGTGTACAATTGCTTCAAAACGGAAATTTGTTTTTTGCATCACAAACCCTTCCAAACACTGCCGAATATAAGATTCATGATTATAAACAAGGCAAAGAATTGTTACCATCAAAGGTTCATTTTCTCTCATATTCTTTCATTTACAAGCCTATAATTTATTTACTCGTTGGTATTGAAAATACTTATCCATGTAAGTATATAGTATTTCTTTCTTACCTATCTTTTTAATAGATTGTATAATACTCCAATCTCCATTATCATTGGTCTCTATCATTAGCCAGCCTCTATCACTATAAGCTATATCCCAAGAAATTAAAGTTGTACCCGAAACACAAGTCGCCATATTATGAACAAGTGACAACGCTTCATTCCAACGGGGTAATTTATGTCCAACTATCTGCACACCTGTATCTGGATGTACATTAAAATGTTCACCTTTATAATTTACCGCATCAGATTCAACAATCCCTAATTGATGATCAATGCTTGCGTCCATCCCTCCGGAGCCAGCATTATCCATAATAGATTCTCCTGCCCCAATTCGCCAAATAACACCCAAAATATACACTTCATTACCGTACATATTTCAATCCGCCTTTATAATATTTACTATCAAATAAACGATAATACTAAACATACAAACACTTCCAAAATTCAGAAGTATCAGCTTTAAAAGAATTATTCAATTTCCATCGTGCAATTCCCTTGTGCATTATGAGATAACGATCTTTCATCCTTTTTTATTTATAATTTTCTTCTGTCAATTCCCGTTCTTTTTTAAACCAGACACAATAATCTTTCCATGAATATTTTGGTTCATAACCTAATTCGGCTCTCGTTTTACTTATATCCAACACAAATTGTGTTGCATTGTATTTATGATTTACGTCGTATGTGATCGGTGATTTATTAGAAGAGGGGGAAAATACATCAACAATTGCATGAACCCGCTCGTCAAGCGTGGAACCGCCACTACCAATATTATATAAACCTCCGTCAAGTGGGGAATCCGCACATTTTTCCACAATCTGCAAAAAATCTTTCACACAACAAGTCTCGAGAAGAACATTGGGATCACCCCAAATTGATATCGGTTCACCCCTTTCAGCTTTTTGTATTAGTAAACGATCTGAAATAAGTGTTTTTACTCCATCCGTGTACGTGTATGGATTAGGATGATAAACATAAACTCGCGATAAACGGATAATAAATCTCTTGATTCCATGCACTTTATAATAATGTTCTATTATCTGAACCGCTGCTATTTTAGCAATCACATACATGGCATGGTCTCCTTCCAAAGGTGGCCTCATTTCTACATCTGCCGGAATCGGTTCTTTACTCCCGAACAAGTAACTGATATCAAATAATGATTGCGGAAAAATAATTTTAGGAATACCATTTTTCCTCATAAATTCCAAAACATTGTAAGTGCCTTTCACAATGGAATCGATATATAAAGTTCCATTATACCCCTCCATAGAAGCAGGCAAAGCCCCTGCAAAATGAGCGACAGATCAATATTTTCTGATGGTAACTTTTTAAAGTCTTCCGAGTTTGAAATATTCACGGAATAATAAGGAATATTGTAATCTGCAAAAAATCCATTATCACTTTTTCTGTGCCCAACCGCTATAACTTTATAACCTAACCCGTGAAAATGGAGAGAAATATATGCACCTAATGTACCCGTTGCTCCAAAAATTAAAATAGTTTTCATCACAAAACAATTTTTTTATCCGAACAATATATAATAAAACCATCCCTATCATAGTTGGAAGAAGATACTGTCAACTCTCCCGTCTTTCGTTCCCGTCTAACCATCCAATTTGCCAAGGGAATATTAAAATAGGGCAATAAACGTTTTGTATAAGCTGACAAAAAGTATATTCCAGCATAAGCTACATGATGGACTGCTACCGGATTGTACTCGCCTAAAGCGACTAAAATCATCTGTTTCAGATAATCATAATCAGTAGAGAGACTTACCAAATCATTGGAAATATAATCTCCCCCGCCCCGCGGATTCACTTCTATTAAATAAACATCCCCTTGATCATTCACTTTTATTTCTATATGTGAAGCACCATTACTAAAATTGACAGAAGATAAAATCGGAGGTATGATATTTCTAATCTTTTTCTCAATAGAAGGTGAAAGATGTGCCGGTTGATGGTGTTCCAATTCAACAAAATGAGGAGCTCCGGTTGTCACTTTTTCAGTTATTTGTATAATATCGTGACGATCATTGAAAGATATAGATTCGATAGAATATTCCTGCCCCGAAATATATTCTTCTGCCATAAAAAGACCATCTTTCAAATCATCAGGTACAGTTATACAACTTTTAATTCCAGATACAAAATTGACTCCTTTCTTAGAAGCACCTTTTAAAGGTTTCAAGACATACGGATAAGGAAAAGTTGGTATAATATCGTTCAATTTTCCAACCGTGAATCTTACATGTCCCAGCCCTTCAATCCCATTAGTTTTTTGACGAACGAATTCTTTATTTTGAATATTTAAAATAGCTTGATAAGACGTTGCCTGTTTCCCTAATTTTTCTGCAACATACGCAACAACCAAAGCCGTTGTTTCAGATGCATTAGATACAACTCCATCAACATTTATCTCTTGGCAATACCTTACTATTTCATCCATTTCAAAAATAGAAATTGGTATAAAATGATCCACATACTCTTTACATATAGCATCTTTAGGCCACGCAAAGCAGTAACTTTCCAAACCCATTTCATGTGCTTTTTTGCAAAGAGGTAATTGTCCCGTTGAAGCACCTATTATAGCTATGCGTTTCATTTTACAATAACCTTCAAATAATCCTCCGGACGAGTTAATACTGATTTCAATTCGTTTTCCGAATCCAACTTCAACACTAATGTTCCAATCGCATCATTCGCTCCTTTAAAAGAAGACACCTGCTCTCCCTCTTTTACCCATAAATCGACCTCAACAACATGCTGTTTCAAATCTTCAGCTATTTCCAATCCCGCAAATTTCCCGTCCTTATCGGCATGCAACACCACTTCTGCCCAATGTCCGTTATAAGGTCGTTGTTCCATTCCAACTATTTCATCACCCACAGCAGCTCTCACTGCATTATTTATCAAGTCGACCCCTGTGGCATATCGTAACATCTCTGCCAAGCGGTTTCCCCCTCCCCGCGGAGATACCTCCATGATATACGCTTTCCCATTTTTGCCGATGCGTGTCTCCACATTATAGATAGAAGTTTGCATTCCCAACAACTTTAGTAAACGTTGTATTTCCGTTGCCAATTCCTTTTCTTGTTCACCCGAAAAAGTAGAAGGCCAGCTATAGGCCGAAGGTGTATAAGGATTTGCAGCATGCTCATCAAAACGTTGGGCAGAGAAAGAAACAAATTTCAATTCCCCATCTACCGAAAAACAATCCGTATCGGAAGAACAGCCCTCCTTTTCAATAAACTCCTCCACAATCACCCGCTTGCCGATAGAATACGAAAACGCTTCCTGCAAAGCATCAGACAATTTTGCGACATCATCCACACGGGTAACTCCTTTACTACCGGCAGAATCGGTCGGTTTGACAATCAGCGGATAAGAAAATACTTCATAGTTTGACAAAGCCTCCTCTTTCGAAGAAAAACCGTATGCCCAAGGCACCATAAACCCATGTTCCGACAAAAAAGCGCGAAACCTATCTTTATTCTGTAAGATACATACGGACTCGTACGGTCCACAAGCAGGTAACCCCATTTGTTCTTGTACATAAGCAGCAGTTACGACACCAGGGTCTACCGCAAACGACATAATTCCGTCTATCTGCAATTCCCGCGCCAATGCCAATACCGCCTCTTTATCTATAATGCTTACATTGTGATATTCATCCGCGTACTTATGCGCAATATTATCCGGAAGATAATCACACGTAATTACATAATACCCCAAATCATGCGCCGCTTTAATCACTGGAAGCAAATAACGCAATCCACCCAGCAACAATATTTTTTTTTGTTTGTTTACATTATTCATAGCTGCACAATTGAATCTAATACTCTGTATATATCATCCTCTCCTAAACTATGATGCATCGGCAAACAAATCACACTATCTGCCACCTGATGTGCTACTGGTAAATACTCTGGCTTGGCGGACTCCAATCCCCGGTAAGTAGAGAACTCACTGATTAGCGGGTAAAAATACCGGCGTCCCAATACCCCTGCATCTTTCATCTTAAAATACAGCTCATCTCGTGTCATCCCGTATTTCTCTGCGTCCACAAAAACAGGGAAATAAGAATAATTATGCCGCACTCCCGGCATGTCCTCCATGAAACGGATACCCGGCACATTCCGCAAAGCCTCACGATAACGGATAGCCACTTTGCGCCGCGCTTCTATCGCTCCGTCTACCTGCTTCAAATTCAACAGGCCGAAAGCCGAGCGCACCTCATCCATCTTTCCGTTAATGCCGGGAGCTACAATTGTAGTCTCACCCGCAAAACCGAAATTCTTCAAATAATCTATCCGTTGCTTCGTTTTCTCGTCATGACAAATCAAAGCGCCGCCCTCCACCGTATTGAACACTTTCGTGGCATGAAAACTCAACGTAGACATATCCCCCGCCTCCAATACCGATTTGCCGTTTACCTCCACGCCGAAAGCATGTGCCGCATCATAAATCACTTTCAAACCGTATTTATCCGCAATCTCCTGAATTCGTCCCGTATCACAAGGTTTCCCGTACACGTGTACAGGCATGATTGCCGTTGTCTTGGGAGTAATAGCTGCCTCTATCTTATTTACGTCGATATTGCAAGTTTCCGGATCGATGTCCACAAACACGGGCTTGATACCGTTCCACCACAAAGAATGTGTCGTTGCAACGAAACTGTAAGGCGTTGTAATCACTTCGCCCGTGATGCGCAAAGCTTGCAAAGCACACATCAAAGGCAAAGTTCCATTTGTAAACAGGCTAATGTATGGCACTTTCAAATACTTGCACAAAGCCCGCTCCAATTCCTGATGGTAATGCCCGTTATTTGTAATCCATTTGCGCGCCCAAATATCCTGTAAATAAGGCAAGAAATCATCTAAAGAAGGCAACAACGGTGATGTTACCGTAATCATTTTCTCATCCATGTTTATAACAACGATTTAATAAAGACAAGCCGATTTGCTTGATTTCCAGATACTCTTCCAGCTGTAACCTCCCATACACAAACATCGCCAATAATATCCCGCAAACACACTGCAAAGGCAATAACACCCAAACGGAACAATCCAGAAAAGAGATGCCCCACATGACCAAAGCCACACCCAATGAGACCAACAATGCCGGAAGAATATCCCGTACCTGCGCCCAAGTGGGGTAATGAATCAATTCTGCCGAATAATAACTGTTCAGGAAATAAGCGATAACGGAAGTCACCACAGAACCGCACAGCATATATTCAATCCCGTAAAAAATCCCCAAAGCTATCGGGGCAATGCCTATCACCTTTTTTATAATCTCCAGGCGGAGAAACAGATCGGAGCGTCCTTTCACCTGCAAAATATTCAAATTAATCGCATGCAAAGGATACAGCATCCCGCCAAAACAAAGTATCTGCAAATACGTAACTGCCGGCAACCACTTCTCTCCGATCAAAATCAATATCAGCGGACGCGCCACTGCCGCCAGCCCAAGCATGCAAGCGAAAGTCACCAGCATGGTCGTTTTAATCACCCGCCGGTAGGCTTGTTTCAAGCGTTCCGAATCCTCCTGGATGCTGCTCAACACCGGATAACTGACCCGTTGCACCACCGCGGTCAAATTGCTGGAAAATATCGTATTGAATTGCTCCGCCCGGGTATATTGTCCTAAAGTGGCCGTCGTGTAGAAACGACCGATGACGAAATAATAGATATTCTTCCAAATCGTATCAATCAAGCCGGACACCATCAGTTTCGAACCAAAGGCAAACAATTCCCGGAAACTTTCCCGCGAAAATTCCCATGCCGGACGCCATTTACTATAAAACCATAAAAAAACGGTATTCATTAATTGCCGTACAATCTGCTGCCCCACCAGACTCCAGACCCCGTATCCCCCGTATGCCATACCGATACCAACCGCCCCGCTCGACAAAGAAGCAATCAAGGATACTTTCGTCTGCGTCTTGAAATCAATATCCCGAACAAATAATGTCCTTTGTATAATCGCCAGTGCATTGATTAAAAGCACGACACCGACTACCCGCGTGACGTCCACTAAAAGAGGCTCATGAAAAAAATCGCTAATCCAAGGAGCGCCTATATAAAGTAAGCCATAGAGCAAGACACTGACAACCAAATTGAAGTAAAAGACCGTATTGTAATCAACCGACCGGGCATCTATCTTGCGTATCAGTGCATTGGAAAATCCGCTATCCACAATGGAATTCGCCACGGCGATAAAAATCATGATGGTTGCCAGCATCCCATACTCGGAAGGAGTAAGCAAACGAGCCAATACCAAACCTACCAAAAAAGTAATGCCGGAGTTTGCAAGATTATCCGCAAAACTCCAACCCACACCTTTTACTGTCTTCGCTTTTAGGGATTCCGACATAAATAAGGTAAAATAACAAAAGTCCGATTCAATCAGAATTTAATTGGACCTTTAACAATTCGGATAACATTTATATTTTTGTGAAAAGTTTTTTGTTATTGGGAGGAAATGGCCTTGATGAATAAAGAAATGAAAGGACAGATTTTCGGTTATGCAAGGGTGAGTACGCGTGATCAGAATCTGGATATGCAACTGGATGTGTTGCAACGACAAAATTGCGTAAAGATATTTTGCGAGAAAATTTCCGGGGTAAAAAAACGTCCGGAACTGGAACATTGTCTCTCACTATTAAACGAAGGCGATGTGTTAGTTGTTTATAAATTAGATCGTTTGGCGCGTAGTCTGTCTGAAATTGTTCGGATATGTTCGGAGCTGGAGAGTAAGAATATACGGATCCGTTCGGTTAAAGATAATATCGATACAACCGATTATATGGGGAAATTTACGATGCATATTTTTGCAGCCCTGGCGGAGTTCGAGCGGAATGTGATTATGGAAAGGACCCGTGAAGGACGGGAAGCGGCCCGGAAAAGAGGAAAGAAATTCGGAAGGCCACAGGGATTGAATCCGGAAACCCAGCAAAAAGTAAAAAAAGCAGCTATCTTGTATCAAAAAGGATTTGCTGTAAAACAAATATGCCAACAAATTGAAATTAAGAGCAAAAGCACACTTTATAAGTATCTTCAACTGGAAAATATTCCCCTGAGATCTTTCTCTAAAAACTGAAAAGGCATTTTTTTCTTTGTAGTGGAAAAATAAAAGGCTATTTTTGCGGCTGAAAATAAGACGGTTCTTCAGTAGAAATATGACACTGAGGACCGCGGAGCGTACCTAATCGGTTCCTTTTCCAAAAGATAATCATATAGAAATCAAGTAGTAAACTATATTAACCCTGAGTTTAGGTTAAATAAATTCAGTGGAATAATTTGCCTTAAAGAGGTCCAATTAAATTCTGATTTAATTGGACCTTTTTTTATATCGGGAGGCAGGTGGGATCGCCTTAGCCAGGCTGGTGCAATTCATAGTCAAAACATAAATAACAATTGATCAAAGTTAAGATAAAGATAAGACAGAACTATGATATAGATAATAATATATAGCTTTAATTTGTTTATGATATAATTTTTCCCTAATTTTATAAGATATTAATATTAAGGAATATCGGGAGTTATCTAAAAGTTATATTATGGCTATCGCGAAATCTGCATTATTCCATGAACTGAATGGATCATTGGGAAATTTGATTATTTACAAAGTGGGGGACCAAATCAGAGTAAGAGGGAAAACCAGTCATTATAGGGATGCGAAGAGTGAAACACAGCTAAAGCAGCGTTCGAAAGTGAAAACAATAGCAAAACTATTTTCATTTCTGGATTTACAACTCCATGTCTACTGGAAACAACTTACTGTAGGGACTACACTGAGCGGTTATAATCTGTTTTTTAAAGAAAATATCAGATACGCCGGAGAGGCGGAGGCTATTGAAGATTTCAATTCTTTCAAGATATGCAAAGGGGTGGTGCCGCTACCGGCAGATATTGAAGTGAAATTCCATCCGGACAAACAAGTGACGCTAAAGTGGAATATACAATCCTCTGATGTTATGAGAAACCATGATTGTTTACAATTGGCAGCCTTTACTCCTTACAAGAAAAGGAATCCCAAAATCCGGATTATAGCAACGACAGAAACCCAACGCAAAGCAGGATACTACGCATTCCAAATTCCCGACTCATTGGAAAAACCAGCATACCTGTATGCTTTTTTTAAATCAAAATATACCAATGAGATTTCAGATAGTTACTATCTCGGAGGTACGGAAGAATAAATACAAACCCCGGAATGCAGCCCCGGAGCCTATTTAACATAAGCGACACCCTGACGGAAGAAATGAACGAATTCGTTTCGTTCTGCACCCGGTTTGCATTATCATTCGATAAAATAAGCTGCACCTCAGCAAAGTTCAAGTAAACTTGGCTTTGCTTTCGGTTTACATTATCTTTGTAGCAGAATCAAGTCGTGCGGAATTATGAAAATGTGTATTGCAGAGAAACCAAGTGTTGCCAAAGAAATCGCGAATATTCTGGGAGCTACGACCCGGCGGAACGGATATCTGGAAGGGAATGGATATTGTGTTACCTGGACATTCGGACACTTATGTACCCTGCAAGAACCGGGAGAATATACGGAGAAATGGCAAAAATGGAATTTAGGGGTATTGCCGATGATCCCCTCGAAATTCAGGATCCGTCTGATCGAAGATGAGGGAATAAAAAAACAATTTGCCGTTATCGAGGAGCTGGTCTCGAAAGCTGAAATGGTGATCAATTGCGGGGATGCCGGCCAGGAAGGAGAACTGATTCAACGCTGGGTATTGACCAAAGCCAAATGCGGGGTACCTATCAAACGCCTTTGGATTTCTTCGCTGACAGAAGAAGCCATCCGGGAAGGATTCGAAAAACTCATGGAATCGCAAGATTTCGATACTCTCTATGCGGCCGGTTCTGCACGGGCTATCGGCGACTGGCTGTTAGGGATGAATGCCACGCGGGCTTATACGTTGAAATACGGGACAGGAAAAAACGTACTCTCGATCGGACGAGTGCAGACCCCTACCTTGGCCCTGGTCGTCGAACGACAAAAAGCGATCGAGAACTTTAAACCGGAAACTTATTGGGAAATACGGACGAATTACCGGGAAGGACTTTTCTCCTGTTTGCGCGGACGGTTCAATAAAAAAGAGGAAGCCGAAGCCCTCCTGGAAAAAATCACTCCACTCGAACTGGAAATTCTCAGTATCGAGCGGAAAAAGGCCATGGAACATCCGCCGAAACTGTTCGACCTGACTCTATTGCAGGTGGAATGTAACCGAAAATTCGCCTATACAGCCGAAAATACCTTAAAAATCATACAGTCGCTTTACGAGAAAAAGCTGACCACCTATCCCCGTGTGGATACCAACTTTTTACCGAACGACCAATATGCCAAAGTCCCCAAAATACTTCAGGGCCTGAAACCTTATGAGGCTTTAACACAGCCGATCTTATCGGGAGGAAAAATACGGAAGTCAGCCAAAGTCTTCAATGACAAAAAAATTACGGATCACCATGCCATCATTCCTACCGGTGTATTCAGTTACGATATGTCTCCCGAGGAAAAGCGGGTATATGATCTGGTAGCCCGCCGTTTCATTGCCGTCTTCTATCCGGACTGCGAAATAGCCAATACAACCGTTATGGCCAGAATTGGCAACGAAGACTTCAAAGCCACCGGAAAACAAATCATCGATCCGGCGTGGCGGGTGGTATTCGGCAATAATACAGACAAACAAAACGAAGAAAACGTATTACCGGTTTACGAAAAAGGAGAACACGGTCCTCACACCCCCGAAATCCAGGAAAAACAAACTCAGCCCCCTAAATACTATACGGAAGCCGATTTATTGAGGGCCATGGAAACTGCCGGGAAACAAGTGGAAGACGAAGAACTGCGGGATCTGATGAAAGAAAACGGAATCGGACGCCCTTCTACCCGCGCGAATATCATCGAAACGTTATTTAAACGGCAATACATCCGCAAAGACAAAAAACGGATTTTAGCAACAACGACAGGTATAGAGCTCATCGACACCATTCAGAACGACCTTCTGAAATCTGCAGAGCTGACAGGGCAATGGGAAAAGAAGTTGCGCATGATCGAAGACGGTACCTATCAGGTGGCCGACTTCATGGAAGAATTGAAGGCGATGGTAAACGAAATCGTCCATTTTGTACGTTATTCTTCAGCGAAAACGATCACTGTAGAAACACCGGAGGAAAAAGACGAGGAAGACAAGAAAACTAAAAAAGAAAGGGAGAAAGGAAAAGGGAAAAAGGAGAACGGAGAAAAAATTGCGGTTGTATTGAAATGCCCCAAATGCGGACAGGGAGAAATTGTGAAGGGAAAAACCGCCTGGGGATGTACCCTATACCGGAAATCCTGTGATTTTCTGATTCCGATGGAAATACAAGGCAAGAAACTCACCCAAAAACAAGTAGATACCTTAATACAAAAAGGCCAAACCGGCAAAATATCCGGTTTCAAGGATCCGGAAGGCAACTCGTTTAATGGGATAGTCCG
>OGQU01002184.1_pt1 | contig 13126 bp, 9 predicted proteins | sample 1553341 | NCBI WGS metagenome assembly OGQU01 (sample SAMEA2579920, study PRJEB22360) | human gut metagenome | biome: human gut; feature: human-associated habitat; material: faeces | place: Denmark | collected 2008/2010 | reverse complement strand
CGGCCATATATAAGATTATCAACTCTTTTTCGAGTTGTCAATCTACAGATTTTTTCGATTTGGTAACATTAGAACGTTCCCTAATTTGGGGAATGCCTCGGCTTTCCCTTAGGAGGGATCCGTTATATCCGTTTAACTAAAGGAACATACTGTATTTTCGTCTCAAAGTACCTCGGAAACAACTTTTATTCTATCATAAAATCAAGCGATTCTCAATAGCAAAATTCATAGCATTTTACGATAGCATTTTCATGCACATTTTCATGTGCTTTCAGATGATAAATTCACCCTTTTATGTCACAAAATATGAGAAATACATTGAAATAATTCTGCTTTCCAGAAGTGTATTTATAATTTAATATTTATTATACTTGAATAAATCCGAAACAGCAAGAAACATGAAAAATGTAAGTATTCAAAAAGAAAATCTGAAAAAGAACTTATGAGGAGAAAAAAGAATGAAGAACAAAAGTAGAAAAAAGAAAGGTGCTGTTCCCAAGATCAATCCTTTGAAAGTACTCACTTCCATTCCAGGATTGATAAAAGGAGTTATAGGAATTATAGTGATCGTTCTGATCGTATTTGTTATAAAAAAAGGATTTTTTGATTCAAAAGAAGGAGAGGTAACAACGATCAGTCAGTCATCGATTGAAAAAATTTTAGATATCAGTGAACTGTCTACACTTGAGTATACGTATAATGCGGTAGCAGCCGGTTATGATGAAGACGGAAAGACGCTTCTTTATCATGTGGCATATGAGGGAACTGTGAGTGCGGGAATTGATTTTGATAAACTGAAAGTGAAAGTGAATCCGGATAAAAAGGAAATAAGGATTACTGTTCCAGAGGCAAAAATTCTGGACTGTAGTGTCAATGAAGGGTCATTGAAATATATTTTCGAGAAAGATGAATATAATACTGCAACAATTTCTGCTGATGCGTACAAAGTCAGCAAAGAAGATCTGAAAAAGAAAGCAAATGAAGAAACCCGGATTACGGAGCTTGCAAAAGAAAATGCGATTTCTGCAATTTCCGGTCTGATTGAACCATGGGTTGATCAGGTGGATGATGAATATACAGTTATAATTAAGTGAGGTGGATACAAATGAAAAAGAAGATCATAACCCTTTCCCTGATCGGAATCCTGCTGATCAGTCTGTTAAGTGGATGCGGAAAATCAGAAGACAAAGAGGCAGCAAAAAGTACAGAGCCGGATATTATGCAGGTCCGTTCCATCTGTAAACTTGCAACAGTAGAATGTTATTATCATAATGTGGCAAAATCCGAAAAGCCGGCAGGTACGGGAATCTGGCATTTTGGGGAAAAGGACCGGCAATTCTGGATTGAATATACCGGAACGGTGAAACTTGGCATTGATATGTCGAAAGTGCAGATGAAAGTAAATGGAACCGATGTAACGGTCACAATTCCTGAAGCTGAAGTACAACAGGTAAATGTAGATGATGATTCGTATAATTCTGACTCCTATATTTTCAGTGAAGACGGGATTAATAAAAATGAAATTACTGCGGAAGATGCAACCGGTGCGGTAGAAAATGCAAGAAATGAAATGATAAAAACAGCAGAAGAGAATACAGCACTTCTTGTAAATGCACAGGAGCGGGCAAAAAAGATGATTGAGAATTATATCATGCAGCTTGGAGAAACGACGGGAACAGAATATCAGATCACATGGAAATATGAATGAGAATCTGAAAAAACAGTCAGTAAAAATATGATAGAAAAAAATTAATTATACTGGATTTATGCAAAAAAGTGATGGGGAGTTTATGCCACAGCTTATCAGATAAAATGGACTTTAGAAACCATTTAAAAAGCAGTTTGGAAAATATTAAGGAATGAGAAAATTAAAAAAGAACAAGAGGAGGATTTGTATGAATTATTTAGTAATAGACTTAGAGATGTGTAAAGTACCAAAGGATTATAGAAATAAGAATTATAAATACGCCAGTGAAATTATTCAGATTGGAGCGGTTCTCCTTGATGAACGATACAGAAGACGGGATGAAATCTGCTTATATGTTCATCCTGAACATGGAGTGATTGATAACTTTATCGCAAATATGACTGGAATCAAGAATCGGCAGATCAAGAATGCACCGAAATTAAGAGAGCGTCTTTTAGAATTGACAGAGTGGATTGGAGATAGAGAGTATCAGGTGTTTGCATGGAGCAACAGTGATTTTTCACAGTTGTCACATGAGGTCAGATCTAAGAAACTGCAGGATGAAAAAATCCAAAGCTTTATGGCCCCGGAAAGATGGATCGATTATCAGGAAGTTTTTGGAAAGAAATACAGTTTTGAAAAAGCAGTCAGTCTTCAGGAGGCTTTGATGCTCTGTGATCTTACGCAGGACGGAAGGATGCATGACGGACTGGATGATGCACTGAATACTGCTAAGCTGATCCGGAAGTTGGAACTGAATCCGGAGTATCAGTTGATTTGCCGGCAGACGCTGACGGAGGAAGAATCTGATCCGCTGAATATATGTCTGGGAGATTTATTTGCAGGATTGCATATTGAGTGTGCCTGAGAGGGGGCTGAAGAGCAGCAGGAAAGAGCAGTTTCAGGCACGGATTCAGGTGTCAGAAATTCTCTGAATGATAAAAAACATCGTAGATAAAAAACATCGTAGTCAGAAAGAGTTGAAAAAGTAAGAGCCGAGATTTATAATAAAGAAGATTATCGGAGGAACTCTTTTATGATAAATATAAAAAGATATGGCACGCTCTGTCTGTCCGCAATACTGGCAGCAGCGTTTGTTCTGACCCCGGCAGTAAAGATATTTGCTGAGGAGGGGGATACAGCGGCGGATCGTGAAACCCAGCGGCAGACTTGCTATGCAGAGCCGACGGATTCAAATGGACTGACGAACTGGCCGCAGGGACCGGCAGTTTATGCTGATTCAGCGATTGTGATGGATATGAACAGTGGAGCGATCCTATATGGAAAGCAGATCGATAAGCAGCATTATCCGGCAAGTATTACAAAGCTTCTGACTACACTTGTTGCACTGGATCATGCGAAACTGACAGATAAAGTAGAATTTTCACAGGACAGTATTTCTTTCCTGCAGTACGGAGATGCTCATATTGGGATGCGTGCAGGAGAGGAATTGACGCTGGAAGATTCTTTATATGCCGTGTTGCTTGCATCTGCCAATGAAGTGTCGTATGCAGTTGCAGAGAGCGTTGGAAAGCAGATGGGCGGAGACTACAATACCTTTATAGAGGCGATGAATGAAGAGTCAGATGCACTGGGATGTACCGGCTCACACTGGACGAATGCAAATGGACTTCATGATGAGCAACATTATACGACAGCTCATGATATGGCTCTGATTGGGGCAGCAGTATATCAGAAAGAAGCATTTCGGACGATCGCACAGTCACTGACACATCAGATTCCACCGACCAATCTGGTAAATGAGGTGAGAACGGTCAATCAGAAGCATAAGATGCTCTGGCCACAGAATGCAAATTATTATGAGTATTGCAAAGGTGGAAAGACCGGTTATACAGATCAGGCAAGAACGACCCTGGTGACGATGGCAGATAACGGAGAGCTGCAGTTGGTTGCAGTGGTGCTATATGATTTCGGGTCAGATGCGTATACGGATACCAGAGCCATCTTTGATTATGGATTTAATAATTTCTCGAAAGTGATGCTGAAAGATCTGGAAAAAGCAGACGGAGTACGGTCATATAAAGATGAGGAAAATGCTTATGTAGTACTGCCCCCCAACGTGAAGTTTTCAGATCTGAAAGCGGAAGTTAAAGCAAAGGATGGTTCCGTCAATGAGGGAACCGTTACATATACCTATGAAGGACAGATCGTAGGGAAGGCAGATGTAACGCTGGATAATAAAAAGTCGGTAGAGAAACCGACAATAACAAAAGGAACAGAAAAGACTGGCACAACGACAGACAGGAAGGAGAAAGAGAGCAGGCCGGTGGTGCTTATCGCTGTGGTCGCAGTGGTTTTGGTACTTGTGACGGGAGCGGTTGCATGGATAAAATATAAGCAGGCAAAAAGCAGACGGCACAGGCGGAAAAGACATCGCAGAAAGACATCGCAGAAAAAGAAAAAACCTTGACTAGCAGGCAGAATCTCTTTATAATAATTCTGTATGGAAGACTACAGGTTAAAGCGATGACGGAGAGAGTAGGATTTATCTGAACATCCCAGCGAGCCGGGGAAGGTGTAAGCCCGGTATCAGTAAGAGATTTCTGAAGATCACTCCAGAGCAGCAACCCCTGAAACGGAAGCATTTAACAGGCATACCGGTGATTCCGGTGAGACAGATTTCGAGGAGTAAGGGTTGACGTGAGTTCTGCGTTAAAGAATACCATATGCGGATCGGGAAGATCCAAGTATGCTGTAACAGGTGGTACAACGAAAGGAATTTCAGACCTTCGTCCTATTACGGACGGAGGTCTTTCTTTATTTTAGAAGATTCCTTTTCCAAAATATATTTTAAGAAAGGATCAAAGCTATGTATAAGAAAGTTTCAACAGACATGAATTTTGTTGAGCGTGAAAAAGAAGTTGAAAAATTCTGGGATGACGAAAATATCTTCCAGAAGAGTATGGATGAAAAAGAAGGATGCCCGGATTATATTTTCTATGACGGACCTCCGACAGCCAATGGCAAGCCGCATATCGGACACGTTCTGACCCGTGTTATCAAGGATATGATTCCGAGATACCGCACAATGAAAGGTTATATGGTTCCGAGAAAGGCAGGATGGGATACGCATGGTCTTCCGGTAGAGCTGGAAGTTGAGAAGATGCTCGGACTGGACGGAAAGGATCAGATCGAGAAATACGGTCTTGAACCATTCATCAAGAAATGTAAAGAAAGTGTATGGAAATACAAAGGAATGTGGGAAGACTTCTCCGGCACAGTTGGATTCTGGGCTGATATGGAGCATCCATATGTAACGTATGACAACAATTTCATCGAGTCTGAGTGGTGGGCTTTGAAGAAAATTTGGGATAAAGGACTCCTTTACAAAGGATTCAAGATTGTTCCTTACTGCCCTCGTTGTGGAACACCTCTTTCTGCACAGGAAGTTGCACAGGGATATAAGGATGTCAAGGAGCGTTCTGCAATCGTCCGCTTTAAAGTCAAAGATGAGGATGCGTATATTCTTGCATGGACAACAACACCATGGACACTTCCATCCAACCTTGCACTCTGCGTAAATCCAAAAGAGGATTATGCAAAGGTAAAGGCAGCAGACGGAAGAGTTTATTATATGGCATGTGCATTGCTTGATACCGTTCTTGGAAGACTTGCAGAAGAAGGAAAAGACGCTTACGAAGTACTTGCAACGTATAAGGGAACAGAACTGGAGGGCAAAGAATACGAGCCACTGTACCAGTGTGCGGCAGATGAGGCTGCAAAGCAGCGTAAGAAAGCATTTTACGTTGTATGTGATGAGTATGTAACTCTGACAGATGGTACCGGAGTTGTTCATATCGCACCGGCATTTGGTGAAGACGATGCCAACGTAGGAAGAAAGTATGATCTTCCATTTGTACAGCTTGTAGATGAAAAGGGTAACATGGCAGAGTCTACACCGTTTGCAGGACTGTTCGTAAAGAAAGCAGACCCGGAAGTATTAAAAGATCTGGATGCAAGGGGACTTCTCTACGATGCACCGAAGTTTGAGCATAGCTATCCTCACTGCTGGAGATGTGATACTCCGCTGATTTATTATGCACGTGAGTCCTGGTTCATCAAGATGACAGCAGTTCGTGATGACCTGATTGCAAATAATAATACAATTAACTGGATTCCGGAGAGTATCGGTAAGGGACGTTTCGGTGACTGGATTGAGAACGTTCAGGACTGGGGAATCAGTCGTAACCGTTACTGGGGAACTCCGCTGAATATCTGGCAGTGTGAGTGTGGATGTATGCATTCTGTCGGAAGTATTGAAGAACTGAAATCTATGTCCGATAACTGCCCGGATGATATTGAGCTGCACCGCCCATACATTGACGCAGTAACAATCAACTGCCCGGATTGTGGTAAAGAAATGCACAGAGTGCCGGAAGTTATCGACTGCTGGTTTGACAGTGGATCTATGCCGTTTGCACAGCACCATTATCCGTTTGAAAATCAGGAGCTGTTCGAGAAGCAGTTCCCGGCAGACTTTATTTCCGAGGCTGTTGACCAGACAAGAGGATGGTTCTACTCCCTGCTTGCCATCTCAACGCTGCTGTTCAATAAAGCACCGTATAAGAACGTTATCGTGCTTGGACACGTACAGGATGAGAATGGACAGAAGATGAGTAAGTCCAAAGGAAATGCGGTTGATCCGTTTGATGCACTGGAGAAATACGGAGCAGATGCGATCCGCTGGTACTTCTACATCAACAGTGCACCGTGGCTGCCGAACCGTTTCCACGGAAAAGCAGTACAGGAAGGACAGCGTAAGTTCATGGGAACTCTGTGGAATACTTATGCATTCTTTGTACTGTATGCAAATATCGACAATTTTGATGCTACAAAGTATACACTGGAATATGATAAACTTCCGGTTATGGATAAATGGATTCTTTCCAAGATGAATACCATGGTAAAAGATGTGGACAACAACCTTGGTAATTACAGAATCCCGGAGGCAGCACGTGTGCTTCAGGATTTCGTAGATGATTTAAGTAACTGGTATGTAAGAAGAAGCCGCGAGCGTTTCTGGGCAAAGGGAATGGAGCAGGATAAGATCAATGCTTACATGACTCTGTATACAGCCCTTGTTACGGTATCAAAGGCAGCAGCTCCGATGATTCCGTTCATGACAGAGCAGATCTATCAGAACCTGGTTCGCAGCATTGACAAGGATGCTCCGGAGAGTATCCACCTGTGTAGTTTTCCGGAAGTTCATGAAGAGCAGATTGACAAAGAGCTTGAGAATAATATGGAACACGTACTTGACCTTGTAGTAATGGGACGTGCATGCCGTAACGCATCCAATATCAAGAACCGTCAGCCGATCGGTCAGATGTTTGTAAAAGCAGACTTTGAGCTTTCTGAATTTTATCAGGAAATCGTAGCAGACGAGCTGAATGTTAAGAATATTAAATTTACAGATGATGTAAGAGACTTTACTTCTTATAGTTTTAAACCACAGTTGAAGACAGTCGGACCAAAGTATGGTAAAATGTTAGGTGGTATCAAAGCAGCACTCAATGACATCGATGGAAATGCAGCAATGGATGAGCTGAATACTACTGGCGTACTCAAACTGGATGTAAATGGTCAGGAGATCGAACTTTTCAAAGAAGACCTTCTGATTGATACAGCTCAGATTGAAGGATATGAATCTGTCAATGATAATGGAATCACAGTTGTACTGGATACGAATCTTACACCGGAACTTCTGGAAGAAGGATTTGTAAGAGAGATCATCAGCAAGATCCAGACGATGAGAAAAGAAGCTGATTTCGAGGTGATGGACAAGATCCGTGTTACGTACGAAGGCAGTGAAAAAGCAGAAGCTGTTTTTGAAAAGAACAGCACCCTGATCGGTGGAGAAGTACTTGCCACAGAAGTTGTAAAGGCAGAGCCTGCAGGCCATGTAAAAGAGTGGAAGATCAACGGTGAAGCAGTTACGATGGGTGTCGAGAAAAAAGGAGAATAAAAGGATGTTCAGTAAAAGATTTGAGAAGGCTGCATTTAAGACAGCAGTGAAAGAAAATGTAAAGACGCTTTACAGAAAGACGATTGATGAGGCTACACCTCAGCAGTTATTTCAGGCGGTTTCTTATGCAGTTAAGGATGTTATTATTGATGACTGGATCGAGACGCAGAAGCGTTACGATGAGACAGATGCAAAGACTGTTTACTATATGTCCATGGAGTTCCTGATGGGACGTGCATTAGGTAACAACCTCATCAATATGACAGCATATAAAGATGTAAAAGAAGCGTTGGAAGAGATGAATATTGACCTCAACGTGATCGAAGATGAAGAGCCGGATGCGGCTCTCGGAAATGGAGGACTCGGTCGTCTTGCAGCATGTTTCCTGGATTCTCTTGCGACATTGAATTATCCGGCATACGGCTGTGGAATCCGTTACCGTTACGGTATGTTCAAGCAGAAAATTGAAAATGGATATCAGGTAGAAGTACCGGATAACTGGCTGAAAGAAGGAAATCCGTTCGAGATCCGTCGTGAAGAGTATGCAAAGGAAGTACGTTTCGGAGGAAATATCCGTTTCGAGAAAGATCCTGTTACAGGAAAAGATAAATTTATTCAGGAAAATTATGAGTCTGTTATGGCAGTTCCGTATGATATGCCGGTTGTTGGATATGGCAACCACGTAGTAAATACACTGCGTGTATGGGATGCAAAGCCGATCACGGATTTCAAACTGGATGAGTTCGACAGAGGAAATTATCATAAGGCAGTAGAGCAGGAGAACCTTGCAAAACTGATCGTAGATGTTCTTTACCCGAATGATAATCATTATTCAGGAAAAGAGCTTCGTCTGAAGCAGCAGTACTTCTTCATTTCTGCAAGTCTTCAGGCACTGATCGCAAAATATAAAAAGAAGCATGGAGACATCAGAAAGCTGTATGAAAAAGTTGTCATTCAGATGAACGATACGCACCCGACGGTTGCTGTACCGGAGCTGATGCGTCTTCTGATTGATGCAGAGGGACTTAGCTGGGATGAGGCATGGGAAGTAACAAGCAAGACCTGTGCTTATACAAACCATACGATTATGGCAGAAGCACTTGAAAAATGGCCGATCGACCTGTTTTCAAAACTGCTTCCGCGTATTTATCAGATCGTACAGGAGATTGACCGCCGCTTCGTGATCCAGGTTCGTGAGACGTATCCGGGAAATGAAGAGAAAGTACGGAAAATGGCAATCCTTATGGATGGACAGGTTCGTATGGCAAATATGGCGATCATAGCAGGCTTCTCTGTTAATGGTGTTGCAAAGCTTCATACGGAGATCCTTGAGAAGCAGGAACTGAAAGATTTCTATCAGATGATGCCGGAGAAGTTCAACAATAAGACGAATGGTATCACGCAGAGACGTTTCCTGGCTCATGGAAATCCGCTGCTTGCAGACTGGATCACCAGTAAGATCGGTGATGGCTGGATTACAGATCTCTCTCAGATCTCCAAGCTGAAACCACTGGTTGAGGATGAAGAGGCAAGACGTGAGTTCATGGAGATCAAATACCAGAATAAAGTTCGCCTTGCAAAGTATATCAAGGAGCATAATGGAATTGATGTAGATCCGCGTTCTATCTTTGATATTCAGGTAAAACGTCTGCATGAGTACAAGCGTCAGCTTCTGAATATACTGCACATCATGTATCTGTATAATCAGATCAAAGAGCATCCTGAGATGTCCTTCTATCCGAGAACATTTATTTTCGGAGCTAAGGCAGCAGCAGGTTATCTTCGTGCAAAAGAGACGATCAAATTGATTAACTCCGTAGCAGATGTTGTAAATAACGACAGAAGTATCAATGGTAAGCTGAAAGTGGTATTTATTGAAGATTACAGAGTATCTAATGCAGAAATTCTTTTTGCGGCAGCAGATGTCAGCGAGCAGATTTCTACAGCTTCTAAAGAAGCTTCAGGAACAGGTAATATGAAATTTATGCTTAATGGTGCACCGACACTTGGAACAATGGATGGAGCGAATGTAGAGATCGTTCAGGAAGTTGGCGAGGAGAATGCATTTATCTTCGGATTAAGCTCACAGGAAGTTATCAACTATGAGAACAATGGTGGATACAATCCGGTTGACATTTACTTTAATGACTGGGAGATCAAGCGTGTAGTAGACCAGCTTATGGATGGAACTTACTCCAATGGTGACCACAATATGTATATCAATCTGTACAGCTCACTGTTAAATACACAGTGTACAGACAGAGCAGACACTTACTTCATTCTGAAAGATTTCCGTTCTTATGCAGATGCACAGAAGAGAGTTGAGGAAGCTTACAGAGATCAGCAGAAATGGTCTAAGATGGCAATGCTCAACACTGCATGCAGTGGTAAATTTACATCAGACAGAACGATTGAAGAGTATGTACGGGATATTTGGCATCTTGAAAAAGTAGAAGTACCTTCAGGACAGGATCTTTTTGATTAAGACAGGAGGAATGACAGATGGAATATGGAAATGATTTTGATTTTTCATACGGAGTTCCGGATGGTCCGACAATGAGCAGCAGTGGATCAGATATATTTTCAGTGATCATGACCGTTTATCTGTTGGTGATCGTGGCAGCCGTGATGATTGGTATTGTGAAATATGTATTTAAATCCATTGCACTTTACCGTCTGGCACAGAGAACAGGAAATGCAAATCCGTGGATGGCATGGGTACCGTTTGCGAGATCTTATCTTCAGGGAGATCTTGCAGGCAGTATGCCTTTAAAGAAAAGAAGACTTCAGAGTCCGGGACTCTGGAAAGTCCTTATTCCGTTGATCGGAACGGCTGTAATCGCAGGACTTTATTTCCTTTTCATTGTTGTGGCAGGAATTGGAACTGCATTGAGCTATTCCACCGGAATGGGTGCAGGAAGTCTGACACTGATCTGGGTGATAGTTTTCCTGCTGATTATTGCAGTAGTAGCACTTCAGGCGATTGAAGCGGTGCTGGATGTACTGGTGAACTTTCATATTTACCATAGACTGACATCCCATAATATGGCGATTATCCATAGTGTTCTTGGTATATTTATTCCAATGTACGAAGCAATCTGCTTATTTATTATGAGCAAGAAGCCGTATAACCCGGGAATGGAGCCAAATCTTCCACCGCAGGCACCAAATTTCGGTGGTAATCCGATTCCTCCGACGATGCCTGTATCACCGGCAGCATCAGAAACTCCGGCAGAATCTGTATCTCCGATGCCAGCAGAAGCACCGGTACAGCAGGTCCCGGTAACTCCGACAGAGTCATCGGCACAGAATCCGTATGTGAATCCGATGCAGGTTCAGGGAACAGAAAACCTGGCAAAAGATGCACAGAGTACAGAAGCAGAACCGACAGAAAATAGTGCAGAAAAATAAAGCGTAAAGGTAAAATTTCATACAGGTTCTAAAATAAGACAGCCCTTCATATAATAAAGTATGGAGGGCTGTCTTTATGAGCTTTTATTCAGCAAAAAAGAAAATAAAAAATATAGCTGCATTTCTGATCATCCTCATATTTCTTCCATATGTTGTCTCTATTTTTGTAAATGGAAAAGATGTGAATCTACAAAATGGGAGCGGTCATTTTACAATAAAAGTTGCAAGAACAGACCCAGATGGAACGGAACTGGATCTTGATCTGGACTGGGAAGAGTATCTGATCGGGGTTCTTGCATATGAAATGCCGGAGTCTTACGAATTGGAAGCGTTGAAAGCACAGGCCGTGGTGCTGCGTACAAGCCTGTGCAGAGAACTGGCAGAAAACGAGGAGAAGACGGCAACAGAGAAATATCTGACTCATGCAGAAATGAAACGGAAATGGGGAGCGGCCAATTTTGATACATATTTGAAAAAATATACCAAAGCAGTGGAAGATACAGAAGGAACAGTGGTCTGGTATAATGAGGCTTGTGCATGGACACCATATCATCAATCCAGTAACGGTGAGACACGGAACGCATCAGAAGTTCTTGGAACAGAAGATTATCCTTATATCTGTAAGAGAGAATGCCCGTTGGACAAAGCGGCTGAGGATGAAATTCAGGTAACAGTTTTTGACTATCAGGAAATACAACAGTTATGCAGAGATTTTCTGGTGGCAGAAGAAAATTCGGAGAGTGCAGAAAAAGGCTATAACTTTGCTGACTTTGAAATACTGGAAATGGATTCTTCCGGTTATGTGCGACAGATGAGGATGGGAGATACAGTCTGTACCGGGGATCAGTTTCGGGATGCATTGTCCCTGTCTTCCAGTGCATTTTCATTTTACGAGAGTATAAAAGGTTTGAAGATCACGACCATCGGAAAAGGACATGGACTGGGAATGAGTCAGTGGACAGCAAATGAAATGGCAAAGGAAAAGAAAAATTATGAAGAAATCCTGCAGTTCTTTTTTGAAGGAACAACATTAAATAAAGAATTTGACGAAAAAGAAGCGACAGGGAATTAAAATAGAATTCTTTCCGAATAGAAGTCACATATTCTGGCAATGCTATAGTCAGAGGTGATGATGAATGAATAAGAAAGAGAAGTTTTCCTTTTTAAAGGGAAAAGGAGCTTCTGTTGGAATCGTACTTTGCTTCGTGGCAGTCATTGCAATGGTGGGGACAGTTACATTCAGAAATTACAAAAAGAATATGAATGAGCAGATTGCAAAGGTTCAGCAGGAGACAGAAAAACTGACAAAAGAAAATGATGCAGCGGCAAATTCAAAAGATGTACTTCCAATGGAGGGAGAGGAAGATGCAACACCGTCACAGACAGATCATGCGGATCGTCAGGAACAAGAAGGAGCATCCTCCACAGACGGAACAGAGGCAGAAAATGGACAGCAGCAGGGTCAGGAGACGGATGAGACTGCGGCACAGGGAAGTTCCGGTGCATGGTTTACGGAAGCAAGCATACTGGAGTGGCCGGCAAGCGGGGCAACGCTGATCGGGTACAGTATGGATCAGACCGTTTATTTTCCTACTTTAGAAGAGTATAAGTACAATCCGGCAATGATCATCGGTGGTGAAGTCGGGGAAAGCATCAAGGCATCAGCGACAGGAACAGTGAGCAGTATTGAAGAGACAGCACAGACGGGAACAACCGTTACATTGGATATGGGAAATGGATATGCGGCTGTTTACGGCCAGTTAAAAGACCTGTCCGTATCAGAAGGAGATACTGTTGCAACAGGTGAGCCGATCGGTCTGTTGAATGAACCTACAAAATACTATAGCGTGGAAGGACCGAATCTCTATTTTAAGGTAATGAAAGATGGAGAGCCGGTAGATCCGATGAAATTTATGGAGTGAAATTTGTAGTTGTTGGGGTGATACGCTTGTAAAGAAAAAGACTTCTTTATGGCGAAGCGGACGCAGAAATCAGGGATATTCCTTCGCAGTGCAGGCCCGCTTTACCTCAGCCCGTTGACC
>OGQU01002171.1_pt1 | contig 13212 bp, 8 predicted proteins | sample 1553341 | NCBI WGS metagenome assembly OGQU01 (sample SAMEA2579920, study PRJEB22360) | human gut metagenome | biome: human gut; feature: human-associated habitat; material: faeces | place: Denmark | collected 2008/2010 | reverse complement strand
ATTTTTCGGAACAGCGAAAAACTCCATCTCACTCAACAGGCTAAAGCCCATAACACAACAAACGGCTCACGTCACACACAAGCCGCCTGTCCTATTTCCTTATTACTTTTTCTTATTCTCCAAGCCCGCTTTCGACCGCATCCACCATTGCTTTCATGGCCTCTTCTTCGTCTTCTCCGTCGCAGATAAGCTCGATCTCATCTCCCGATTTCACGCATGCTCCAAGGACACTCAATACACTTTTCGCATTTGCTGCGGTGTCATCGTTATACATGAATTCTACTTTGCATTTGTATCTGCTTGCTATGTTACAGAACATCCCTGCAGGTCTGAGATGCAGTCCCGTCGGATTTGTTATTGTAACTTTCTGTCTGATCATAATGTATTCTCCCCATTTCTGTCTGTTATTCGCTCTGGTCGTTCTGATTGTTTTCATCTGTCTTTGTCTGACTGCTGTTCTGGCTTTCCCCCTGTGTTTTACTGCTCTGCTTTGAGTTTTCAAGCGTGATCTCCACATTCACTTCATTCACAAGCTTGCAGCCATCCGGCAGTTCGACAGACACCGGAACGGTATATGTACCAGGCTCTGTATAATTCTTAAGATCAATGCTGACTTTCTTCGCAGGTGAGAACAGATTCAGCACATCATTCGGTCCCTTCACCTGTATCTCCAGATCAACAGTAGATCCGTAATTGATGCTCAGTCCGTCCGCTATATTCTCCAGGATGATCGATCCTGTCGATATCTCAAAGCTCTTTGTTCCTGGCTGTTGTACCTGGATGGATATTACCACCTTATTCGCATTCTCTTCCGCAAGGGACACACCGCTCGGAAGATAAGATGAGATGTCAATGGTCTGCTCCGTTCTCTGTGTCAGTTCTTCCAATTTCAGGGCACTCGGTGGAATATCGATCTCTGATATCTCTGCAAGCGTACTCTTATCACCTGTCACTTCCACTTCCTGCGGTTCTACCGTGATCTTGCCAAGTTTATACCCTTCCGCCGCCGACACCTCTGATGTATCCACTTTAAACGGCACGCTTTTCACCTGAAGCAGTTCTACTTCAACACTGACTCCTTCTTTTCCAAGGTTGTTTGCAAGAAGTGTCTGGTCGATCACATTATTATTTGCATCATACAGTACCAGTTTTGCTTCTACCGTCTCATCTTCGGATAATCCGGATACGTTTGCTTCTGCTGTTACTTTTGCAATATTGTTAATGATTCTCTTCGGTCCGCGAAGTGTTACTTTTTCCGGAAGTGCTTTCAGGCTTCCCACTTCATATCCGTTTCTTACCGTTCCCGTTGTTGTCGGTGTGATTGGGAAATTATTCTTCGCTTCCTCATCGATTTGGATCTGCAGATTTCTTGGATTTGCCGTTGCCTTTTCATATTTTCCTGTATATCCTTTGATCGTCACTTCAATCGGCACCTGTGTACGAAGCGTCAGTTCTTTCATGTTCGCTGTCGCAACAATATCCTCTGCCTTGATCTTATCCAGTACCGATCGCTGTGCTGTAACTGTTACATTAATCTCCTGTGTGTTATCCACGATCTGATACGTATTATTATTATCCGTAATCACTTCTTCATGCGTTACCTGCACCGGAATATTGGAAAATGTCTTGTCATCCACCGGATCATCGATATTCACTACAACCAGCCATAAGAATGCCGCAATCAGGAAAGCCAGTATTTTCAGCGCAAGATTGTTAGTTATTCTTTTTCGCATGCTTCCGCCATCCTTTCCACATTGCCTTTATTCTGTTGGTTTCACTGCTCTTATGCTGTACCTCTTCCAGCTTCACACGAAGTTCTGCTTCATTGATACTTCTTGTAAGCTCTCCTCCCTGTGCGACTGACACAGCTCCTGTCTCTTCTGATACCGTAATGACCAGTGCATCACTGACTTCGCTCATTCCTACTGCCGCACGGTGTCTGGTGCCCAGATCCTTACTGATCCCCATATTATCCGAGAGGGGAAGATAGCAGGTTGCCGAGACGATCCTGTCACCTCTTACGATGATCGCACCATCATGAAGCGGTGTATTATGTTCGAAGATATTGATCAGCACCTGACTTGATACCAGACAGTCCATCTGGATTCCGGTGCTTTCATATTCCGTAAGCCGTATTGCCTGTTCTACGACAATCAGAGCCCCTGTCTTGACTTTTCCCATGGCAAAGCATGCACGGATAATATCCTCTCTTGTCTCTTCACTGAAACGTATCTCCGGGTTCTGTTCAAAAGGAACAACTGATGTCAGGAATTGCTTCTCTCCAAGCTTTTCCAGTGCCCTCCGCAGTTCCGGCTGAAATACTACAATTGCTGCCGTAGCCATGACCGTCAGTGAATTTCTCGCGATGAACAGGATCGTATGCATCTTGAATATAGCTGCGAGAAGAATAAAGCCCGCAAGTACAATGATTCCTCTGAGCAGCATCCATGCTTTCGTATTCTTTATCCATATGATGATCTGATAGATCAGAAAAGTGAGGATCAGAACTTCTATGATATCTGTGATATGCACTCTCGGAATATAAAGTCCAATTCCATATTTATCAATAAAATCTGCAATTGTCTGTCCCATTCCTCTCACCTCCCTGCATGGTTTTTAATGATTTTTTCTGTCTTTCTATCTTTTTCTGCGGTTGCCTGCGTGAAATTCATTTTCCAGACTCTGTGTCAGAAGCATCTTATCTACATCTTTCATGTCATGTTTCTTCGGTGCCGGTCCTCTCTTCGGCGAATGCTTTCTTACCTGACTTGCCCGGATCTGTGCCGGACTTCTGTAGTCTGCATCACCGTATGACGGCTTCCGTTCTGCTTCTCTTTTCTGTCCATGTCCCGCATGTACTTCCAGATCGATGGCTTTTGTCTCTTCTTCCGCCGTATCCTGCGACAAACGTTTTACCGCTTCTGCATCGATGATCTCCGTCTCCTGACGTTCATTGATCTTCTTCACAGTCTTCTCCGGCGTTGTCATGGCAACCTTCGGTATTGCTTTTACATAGTAATAATATTCATCGTCTTCAAACTGCAGACGTTCACTTCTTGCATAATCTACCGAGAACAGGAATAATTCCAGCACAAGTCCTGCAACAGCTGCCACAATATTTCCTATGATCAGCGGACCATAGGAGGTGTTTACGCCCAGTGCAATACTTCCCATTGCCGTTACGACCACATTGGCAATTGCTCCCGCAATAATCCCAATCTTCCAGGCATGATCCAGTTCCTGTCTGCGGATGGTATAAATGATAAAAAATCCAATGATAAATGCAACTATGTAGAGCCACATTTCTTTATTCTGGAACACTTTCTGTACGTATGTGCTGATCTCGGCAAGCATTGCCTTACTTCCGGACGTCTTAGATGCCGCACTTATTTTCTTAAGATATTCCATCATATAATATACAACAGTTCCACATCCCATCGGTACAAGACTTACCGGTGTATAGATCAACGCACATGCAACCGGTACCACAAACGGTATCTTAAGTGCAAATGCAATCGGTGTCAGAAGCACAACAAATGCCATCTTCGGTGCCAGTCTGATATAAAATATATACATGATCAGGAAGATCAGTGCAGACACTGCGAATATACCTATGGACGCTGCCAGTGTATGTGCAAGCAGCAGTATCGTTGCAAGTACCACCAGAACCGCCGGCGGCAAGAAAGTAGCAACCACAGCCAGCCCTAGAGAGATTACTGGTGAGGAAAGTGATTTCATAAATCCTGTATTCTGATTGATCATTGTAAATGTTATCATTGCCAGTATGAACTGAAAGGCTTTATTAAATGACTTGGAATGCTTCCCATAAACCGCTTCTATTCTTTCACGTATTACATATATATTGTCCATCTATCTTTTCTCCTTTTCATACATTTTCAGCAGTTGAATCAGATTATGATTATACTTTTTCACTCTTTTCCTTGCCTTTTTGTGTTTCTCATTATAAATGTGACTGGCAATTCCGCAATATACGATCACCACACCCACATAGCCTGCCAGAATGATCAGAAAAAGGAACAGGATCAGACCATTCGACATATTACTCATTATATCCTCCACACCGGCCAGTAAAAGCAGCGCCACCAGACACACATAACCGACTGATACGCTCAGAAATGCATATATAACGTGCAGGCTTGCATAATCTTTTCTATAATAGGAACTGATCTTAAAATCTTCTTTTCCATAAGTCTCTTCATAGAGAGCAAGCTTTGTCATTAATTTTACTTTTCTCTCATCTAACATATATCCACCTCAACATGATATTAATTCCATAAAAACATCATTTTAAGTATAACAAATATCAGTACCCTTGTCCAATACTTATAGTTAAAAAATAAACCTTCTCCACGCCTTTTTCCTTTAATGCTTTTGCCGCCGCATCCAATGTATTGCCGGTCGTATATATGTCATCCACCAGCAGAACCTTCCGGACAGGGCGAAATGCCGGTGTTACCGCAAATGCATTTTTCAAGTTCTTTTTTCTCTCATTATGTCCAAGTTTCTTCTGCGGACTGGTCTTTTTTCTTCTTGCCAGGCTTTTACTGTCCACTGGAATGCACAGCAACCTTCCCAGGTTTTCTGCAAGAATCTGTGCCTGATTATAACCCCGTTTTCTACGTCTCGCCCGGTGCAGCGGGACCGGTATGATCACATCCGGGTTCCATCGCCGGATTTCTTTCTGAAAATTTTTCACGAGTTCCTGACTGTACAGTTCCCCGTATCTTCTCTGATTGTGGTATTTGAACTGATAGATAGATTGATTCACAGGAGCTTTATGGTTCCATAAGCTTAATCCCTGCTCATAATAATGATGTGTATGCATACAGTCATAACAGTATTCCTTTTCCATACTACGGATCTGCTTGCCGCATTGCATACACCTTGGTTCTCTGATTCTTAAGAATTCCAGTCTTTCCCTGCATTCTGTACAGATGCCCTCTTTACAGACTTTCTGACAGAATGGACAGATTTCCGGCCAGAACAGAACAATTATATTTTCTTTGATATCTTGTATGATACTTTTATTCATTAAATTCACGGATTCGCTCTGCGAGACTCGTATTGCGGTTCTGCTGGTTTGTGTTTTGTATCATCTCCTGGAATACGCTTTCACTTCCGATCACCGTCACACATTTTCTCGCTCTTGTGACAGCCGTATAGAGCAGATTTCTATAATAAAGCTGTCTTGGTCCCTGTAACAAAGGGATAATGACTGCAGGATATTCGCTTCCCTGCGCTTTATGGATTGTGATCGCATAAGCCAGTTCCAGTTCATCCAGCAGATTGTATGGATATTTTACCTGCTTCTTTTCATCATATTCGACCGTCACGGTCTCTTCATATGTATTGATCTTTTTGATGATCCCCATATCCCCGTTAAATACGCCGATCCCCTTATCGACCGTCATTCCGTACCGGGTGGTAATCTCCCACTCAAGCTGGTAATTATTCTTGATCTGCATCACCTTATCCCCCTCACGGAACAGATGATCTCCATATTCTTTTTCCTGTTTGCCAGGCTTCGGCGGATTCAAATATTCCTGCAGGATCTTATTGATCCGTTCCACTCCAAGCAGTCCCTTTCGCATCGGCGTCAGAACCTGAATGTCTGCTTCTGATGCAGATACGAATTTGGGAAGTTTCTTCTGGATCAGTGTGATGATATTACTGATGATCATATTCGTATCATCACGTTTCAGGAAGAAGAAATCCATGCTTTTGTTATCCAACACAACCGGTTCACCCCGATTGATCTTGTGGGCATTGACAATAATATCACTTTCGCCTGCCTGCCGGAATATCTTCGTAAGCTTTACCACCGGAAAACATCCGGATGAAATAATGTCTTTCAGTACGCTTCCCGGTCCTACACTCGGAAGCTGGTTCACATCTCCTACCAGGATCACACGGGTTCCCGGCACGATCGCATTCAGCAACGCATACATCAACGGCAGATCTACCATTGACATCTCGTCTATGATGATCACATCTGCTTCCAGCGGATTCTCTGCATTGCGCTGGAAACCACCAACTGTCTCATCATCCGGATTGCCGGACACTTCCAACAGCCGGTGAATCGTCTGTGCCTCGCATCCGGTTGCTTCCGTCATACGCTTTGCCGCTCTCCCTGTCGGTGCTGCCAGATAGATGTCCAGTCCTTCGCTTTCGAAGAAATGAATCATCGCATTGATGGTCGTTGTCTTACCGGTACCCGGTCCTCCGGTCAGTATCATCAGACCATGCCTGACTGCTTCCTTTACTGCATCTTTCTGCATCTCATCTAGATACAGTTCTGTATTCTTTTCAATCTGATTGATCCTGTGAAGAAGTGTCACATCAGCTGCTTCAAAATCAAGATTCAGATCATGCAGCATCTTCGCAGTATTCAACTCCATATAATAATAATGGGAAGTATACACTCTCACCCCCTGCTCTGACCGCTTCATGACAATCTTCTTTTCCATCATAAGATCCATAAGATACTTTTCCATATCTTGTATCTGTACTCCAAGAAGGTCTCCCGTCTCTTTCAGCAACACGTCCCGATACAGATAGACGTGTCCTTCATTCACACTCTGTTGTAAGGTATAAAAGATTCCGCTGCGGATCCGGAAATCAGAATCTGTGTGTATGCCAATCTTCATTGCAATCTCATCGGCAGTCTTAAATCCCACTCCCGGCACATGGTCTGCCAGATGATACGGATTCTCCTCTATCGTGCGGTAGACATTACGTCCGTAATGCTGATAGATCTTTGCTGCCAGTGTTGTAGAAATGCCGAATTTCTGCAGATAGATCATTGCCTGCCGCATATCCTTCTTCTCTTCTACCTGTGAAGCGATCTCTCTTGCTTTCCGTTCACTGATTCCTTTGATCTCTGCCAGTCGTTCCGGCTCCTCTTCGATGATCCGGAAGGTATCTTCTTTGAATTTTTTCACTATCTTTCCCGCCAGAGAAGCTCCGACTCCTTTGATCGCACCGGAACCCAGATACCGTTCGATGGATACCAGATCTTCCGGCTCACATATCTCCGATTCCTCCACAGCGAACTGAAGGCCATACATCTTATGCGTTGTATAGCCTCCTTTCAGTCTTAACAGTTCACCTTCTTCAATATAATGAAAACTTCCGACACAGGTCACTTCTCCATCTGAATTATTCAGATGGAATACCGTGTACCCGTTGTCTTCATTGCGGTAAACAATATGTTCTACGTATCCTTTTATTTCTTCCATTCGATTTCACTCACCCGGATTCCTATCTGAATCTAGATTCCTTTTCTGTCACCCATAAACTCTACGTATTCTCCGGTTCCGATGGCAACAACCTTCATCGGATCATCCGCCGTCATCGTGTTGATGCCTGTCTTTTCCTCGATCAGTTCTTCCATACCACGTAACATAGATCCGCCTCCGGTCAGCATAATCCCTCTGTCAAGGATATCTGCGGAAAGCTCCGGTGGTGTTCTCTCCAGCACGCTGATAACAGCTTCTACGATCTGTCCCGTTGTCTCCCGGAGTGCTTCTTCTGTCTCTGTCGAAGTTACCGTTACCGTCTTCGGAAGTCCTGTTACCAGGTTTCTTCCTCTGACTTCCAGCGTCTCATCTTCGATCATTGGATAGGTTGTACCGATCTTGATTTTAATATCTTCCGCTGTTCTTTCACCGATCAGAAGATTATGTTTTTTTCGCATATAGCGGACGATCGCCTCGTCGAAATCATCTCCGGCAATCTTTAAGGATGTATTTACAACCGTTCCGCCAAGTGAGATGACGGCAATATCGGATGTACCTCCGCCGATGTCAACGATCATATTGCCACACGGCTTTGAGATATCGATTCCCGCACCGATTGCTGCCGCAACCGGTTCTTCGATCAGATGTACCTCTCTTGCTCCTGCTGCATAAGTTGCTTCCTCCACTGCCTTGCGTTCCACTTCTGTAACCCCGCTTGGTACACAGATACTGATTCTCGGCTTCTTGAATGTACGCTTTCCAAGTGTTTTCTGCACGAAATATTTGATCATTTTTTCTGTTACTGTATAGTCTGATATCACGCCCTGTCTCAAAGGTCTGACTGCCACAATATTTCCCGGAGTTCTTCCAAGCATCAGTCTTGCTTCTTCTCCAATCGCCTTGATTGCATTCGTATCTCTGTCATACGCTACAACAGAAGGCTCTTTTAAAATAACACCCTTTCCTTTTACATACACCAGTACGCTGGCGGTTCCCAAATCAATTCCAAGATCTACTGACATTCCCAATTCTCCCTTCATCAAGCTGTCTATATTCCTATCTTTGGTGAGATATGATTATATCACATGCTATTTTTGAGCATGTTCCCATTATAATCAAAATCATTTAAAATAAAAAGACCCATTTTGCTTAAATCTTTATGAACCTTTTTACATAAATATTACAATATGACGAATCCGGACGATGCATTGAACAAAATGTCATATTTCTACCGTTCCAGCATTGGTTTTATATACTTTCCTGTATAGGATACCGGACTTTCCGCAACTTCTTCCGGTGTTCCCTCTGCGATCACGGTTCCGCCTTTGTCACCGCCTTCCGGACCGATATCGATGATGTAATCTGCGGTCTTTATCACATCCAGATTGTGCTCGATCACAATGACTGTATTCCCATCTTCTGTCAATCTGTGGAGAATCTCTGTCAACTTATGCACATCGGCAAAATGCAGTCCCGTCGTCGGCTCGTCCAGAATATAGATTGTCTTTCCCGTACTTCTCTTACTCAGCTCTGTTGCCAGCTTGATACGCTGGGCTTCTCCGCCGGACAGAGTCGTAGACGGCTGTCCCAGACGGATATAAGAAAGCCCGACATCATACAAGGTCTCCATCTTTCTGCGGATACTTGGTACATTTTCAAAGAAATGCATTGCTTCTTCTACGGTCATGTCCAGAACATCATAGATATTCTTTCCTTTGTATTTCACTTCCAGTGTCTCTCTGTTGTAACGTCTTCCCTTGCAGACTTCACACGGAACATAGACATCCGGCAGGAAATGCATCTCGATCTTGATGATTCCATCTCCGCTGCAGGCCTCACATCGTCCTCCTTTGACGTTAAAACTGAATCTTCCTTTTTTATAGCCTCTTGCTTTTGCATCTGGTGTTGCTGCAAACAAATCCCTGATCAGGTCAAATACTCCGGTATAAGTTGCCGGATTGGATCTCGGAGTCCGCCCGATCGGAGACTGGTCGATATTGATCACCTTATCCAGCTGTTCCAGTCCCTCGATGCCTTTGTGTCTGCCCGGAATGGTCCTTGCACGGTTCAGGTCTCTTGCCAGACGTTTATAGAGGATCTGGTTCACAAGTGAGCTTTTTCCCGAACCGGACACACCGGTAACACAGGTCATCACGCCAAGCGGAAACTTCACATCTATGTTCTTCAAGTTATTTTCCTGTGCTCCGAGTACTTTCAGCCATCCGGTTGGTTTTCTTCTTACTTCCGGAACCGGAATCCGGATCCGTCCGCTCAGATAGGCTCCGGTTACAGAATTTTCATTCTGCATGATCTCTTCTGCATTTCCGGTTGCAACTACTTCACCGCCATGTTCTCCCGCTCCCGGTCCGATATCCACGATAAAGTCCGCTTCTCTCATAGTATCCTCATCATGCTCGACCACGATCACGGAGTTCCCGAGATCCCGCAGATGTTTTAAAGTTCCAAGCAATTTATCATTGTCTCTCTGATGCAGTCCGATACTTGGTTCATCCAGAATATATGCCACACCTACGAGTCCGGAACCGATCTGTGTTGCCAGACGGATTCTCTGTGCCTCTCCTCCCGAAAGTGTTCCGGTCGATCTTCCAAGTGTCAGATAATTAAGTCCGACATCCATCAGAAACTGGATTCTGGAATTGATCTCCTTTAAAATCTGTCCGCCGATCAGCAATTGCTGGTTCGAAAGTTTCAGTTCTTTTAAAAAGGTCTGCAGTTTTTCAATTGACATTCCTGTCAGTTCGGAAATATTTTTATCTCCTACCGTCACAGCAAGTGCTCCCGGCTTCAGGCGCTGGCCTTTGCACGCAGAACACGGTGTGATATTCATAAACTCTTCGTATTCTGCTTTCATCGTTTCCGACGAAGTCTCCCGGTAACGGCGCTCTACATTACGGATCAGACCTTCGAATGCCACATCATAGACTCCTTCTCCGCGCTGCCCCTTATAATATACTTTCACTTCTTTGCCGTTTGTCCCATGGATCAGGACATCATGGACTTCCTTCGGATAGTCCTCAAACGGTGTATCTAATGAAAAGCCATATTCTTTGCTCAACGCATCCAGGATCGCATACGTGAAGCTCTTCTTATCCGTGCAGGACTGCCATCCCATAACAGTGATCGCACCTTCACTGATACTGAGACGTTTATCCGGAATCATCAGGTCTTCGTCAAATTCCATCTTGTATCCCAGTCCAAAACACTCCGGACATGCGCCGAACGGATTGTTGAACGAAAAGCTTCTCGGTTCGATCTCTTCAATACTGATTCCGCAGTCCGGACATGAGAAGCTTTCGCTGAACTGGACCGGTTCCCCGCCGATCACGTCCACAGTCATCAGTCCTTCCGCAAGATTCAGTACATTTTCAATGGAATCGGTCAGACGCTGTTCGATCCCCTCTTTTACTACCAGACGGTCTACAACAATCTCTATATTGTGCTTGATGTTCTTATCCAGCTTGATCTCTTCCGACAGTTCGTACATATTACCATCGATCCTGACTCGGACATATCCGCTCTTTCTGGCGCGCTCCAATAATTTTACATGGGTTCCCTTTCTGCCTCTTACGACCGGTGCCAGCAGCTGTATCTTGGTTCTTTCCGGAAATGCCATCACCTGTTCTACCATCTGATCAACCGTCTGTTTCTTAATCTCGCGCCCACATTTCGGACAATGCGGAATTCCTGCTCTTGCATATAATAACCGGAAATAATCATAGATTTCCGTTACCGTTCCTACAGTAGACCTTGGATTGCGGTTCGTAGATTTCTGATCAATGGAAATAGCCGGAGACAATCCTTCTATACTTTCTACATCCGGTTTTTCCATCTGTCCCAGGAACTGTCTGGCGTAAGAAGACAATGATTCCATATATCTTCTCTGTCCTTCCGCATAAATTGTATCAAATGCCAGTGATGATTTTCCTGATCCGCTAAGACCGGTCAGTACCACCAGTTTGTCTCTTGGTATGTCTACGTCTACATTCTTCAGATTGTGTTCATTTGCTCCTCTGATCTTGATATATTGTCTTGAATCTTTTTCCTGTGGCATGTAAGTCTATGATCTCCTTTTTCTATATCTTTATTTCCTGTAATGTCTTCTTAAGCTTTATTAACTTATCCCTGAGTTCTGCTGCAGCCTCAAAATTCAGATCTGCCGCAGCTTTCTTCATCTGCTTCTCCAGCTCTTTGATCAGCTTCTCTAATTCTTTCTCACTCATGGATTCCGGATCTTTTTCCATCTGTAATTCAGAAGCCGCCACTTTCCGGGATACTGAGATCAGATCCCTGACTGCTTTCTGGATCGTCTTCGGTGTAATACCATGTTCTTCGTTATATGCCATCTGCACTTCACGTCTTCTCTGCGTCTCATCCAGTGCTGCACGCATGGAATCTGTGATCGTATCTGCGTACATGATAACATGCCCTTCTGCATTACGGGCCGCACGGCCGATCGTCTGGATCAGAGACGTCTCGGAACGCAAAAATCCTTCTTTATCCGCGTCCAGGATCGCAACCAATGTGATCTCCGGAATGTCCAGCCCTTCCCGCAGAAGATTAATGCCGACCAGAACATCGAATACGTCCAGGCGCATATCTCTCACGATCTCTGTACGTTCCAGTGTATCAATATCCGAATGCAGATACCTCACACGTATTCCAAGCTCACGCATATAGTCGGTAAGATCTTCTGCCATACGTTTGGTTAGCGTTGTTATCAGTATTTTGTGTTTATTGGCAATCTCTTTATTCACTTCTCCGATCAGGTCATCGATCTGTCCTTCTACCGGCCGCACTTCTACTTCCGGATCCAGAAGTCCGGTCGGCCGGATCACCTGCTCGGCTCTTAAAAGTTCATGTTCTTCTTCATATTTCCCCGGTGTTGCAGACACGAACATGACCTGATCGATCTTATTTTCGAATTCCTCAAAACTAAGCGGACGGTTGTCCAGTGCCGATGGCAGACGGAATCCATACTCTACCAGTGTACGCTTTCTCGACTGATCGCCATGATACATACCGCCAATCTGCGGAACCGTCTTGTGCGACTCATCGATCATTATAATAAAATCATCCGGGAAATAATCCATCAATGTATTCGGCGGCTGCCCCGGAGCAAGTCCTGCCAGATGCCTGGAGTAGTTCTCGATCCCTGAACAGAATCCGGTCTCACGCATCATTTCTATATCAAAATTCGTTCGTTCCGCAATTCTCTGTGCTTCCAGAAGCTTCCCTTCTTCTTTGAAATATTTCACCTGTTCTTCCAGTTCAATCTCAATATTTTTTATTGCTTTCTCCATACGCTCCTTTGGTACAACGTAATGGGAAGCCGGGAATATCGCAATATGATTCAATGTATTTTTAATCTCTCCGGTAAGCATGTCTATCTCTGAAATCCGGTCAATCTCATCTCCGAAAAATTCCACCCGGATAGCCGTATCGCCCCGGTCTGCCGGTACAACTTCTACAGTATCGCCTCGTACCCGGAATGTTCCCCTCTTGAAATCCATATCATTTCTGTCATATTGAATATCTATCAGCTGACGCAAGACTTCATCTCTGTCCTTCTCCATCCCCGGTCGGAGCGATACCATCATCTGTTCAAAGTTTTCCGGTTCACCAAGACCATAGATGCAGGAAACGCTGGCAATTACGATCACATCCCTGCGCTCAATCAATGCTGCCGTTGCCGATAATCTCAGCTTATCAATCTCTTCATTTACGGAAGAATCCTTCGCAATGTAGGTGTCTGAGGATGGGACATAAGCCTCCGGCTGGTAGTAATCGTAGTAGGAGACAAAATATTCCACTGCGTTCTCGGGGAACATCTCCTTGAACTCTCCGTATAACTGAGCTGCTAACGTCTTATTATGAGCAATGACAAGTGTCGGCTTCTGTAATTGCTGAATCACATTTGCCATCGTAAAAGTTT
>OGQU01002147.1_pt1 | contig 13326 bp, 12 predicted proteins | sample 1553341 | NCBI WGS metagenome assembly OGQU01 (sample SAMEA2579920, study PRJEB22360) | human gut metagenome | biome: human gut; feature: human-associated habitat; material: faeces | place: Denmark | collected 2008/2010 | reverse complement strand
CCCCACCGCCGCTACCATGCTGGCCGCTGTGGAGGACACCGACATCCCCGTCGTCTACTCCGCCGTCACTGACCCCGCCGCCGCCGGCTTTGACACCGAGCCGAACATCACCGGCACTTCCGACGCCCTGAACACCGACGCCATCATGAACCTCATCCTGGCCGTCAACCCCGACATCGACACCATCGGCCTGCTGTATGATCTGAGCCAGGATGCTTCTACACAGGCCATTGCGGACGCCAAGGCTTTCTGCGACAGCAAGGGCATCAAGTATATCGAGAAGAACGGCACCACCACCGCCGAAGTCCAGATGGCCGCTGAGGCCCTCATCGCCGCCGGTGTCAAGGCCGTCTTCACCCCCACCGATAACACCGTCATGACCGCCGAGCTTTCCATCTACGAGACCTTCACCGAGGCAGGCGTCCAGCACTACACCGGCGCTGACAGCTTCGCCCTGAACGGTGCCTTCGTGGGCTACGGCGTCGATTACGTCCAGCTGGGCGAGGCTACCGCCGATATGGTGGTGGAACTGCTCTGCGACGGCAAGACCCCTGCAGACCTGCCGTTCCAGACCTTCGACAACGGCATTGCCACCATCAACACCGAGACCTGCGAGGCTCTGGGCCTCGACCTCGATACCGTGAAGAAGGCCTTTGCACCCTACTGCACCGAGGTCGTGGAAGTGACCACGGCGGAGAACTTCTCTTAACCGCTGAAAGCCTCTCCCTTTGGGAGAGGTGTCACCGAAGGTGACGGAGAGGGCAAGGACGCTGTGAAAAAAGCAAAAACGCTGCGATAAGTTGACTCGAACAAAAGGTTATCGCAAGGCGAATAGCTTTTGGTCAGGCGGCTTGCCCTCTCAGGCGCTTGCGCGCCAGCTCTCCCAAAGGGAGAGCCTTAAAAAGGAAAATATTATTTATTAAGGAGCACACCATGCTGGCGAGTATCTTTTCGCTCAACGTCATCCAGACCGCGCTCGAGCTGGGCTGCATCTACGCCCTCGTTGCGCTGGCTCTGTTTCTGAGCTATTCCATCCTGAATATCGCGGACCTGTCCACCGACGGCTGCTTCACCCTTGGCTGCGCTGTCGCCTGTCAGGTGGCGCTGACCGGCCACCCCTTCCTCGCCCTGCTGGCGGCGATGGCGGCCGGTGTCTGCTCCGGTTTCATCACAGCCTTTTTGCAGACCCGCCTCGGCGTCGAGAGCATCATGGCCGGCATCATCGTCAACACCGGCCTCTACACCATCAACCTGGCCGTGATGGGCTTCTCGTCCACCATGTCGCTGGTCAAGACCGATACCATCTTCTCCATCGCCAAGAGCGCCCTGAGCTTCACGGGCGGCGGGTATAAGCTGGTGCTGGCGGGGGCAGGCATCGCGCCGGGCCGCGTGCCCACCAGTCATCGCGCTGGCCGGTGCCGCCATGGTGGGTTTCCTCGGAACCCGCCTCGGCCTCTCGATTCGTGCCACCGGCGATAACGCTGCCATGGTGCGTGCTTCCAGCATCAACCCCGCCTTCACCATCACGGTGGGCCTCTGCATCTCGGGCGCATTGACCGCCCTTTCCGGCGGCCTGCTGGCTCAGTACCAGAAGAGCTGCGACATCAACGTAGGCACCGGCATGGTGACCATCGCGCTGGCTTCCCTCATCATCGGCGAAACGCTGGTGGGCAAGCGGACGATGGTGCGCCGTGTGCTGGGCGTCGTGTTCGGCAGCTGCCTCTACCGTTTTATCGTGGCGGTGGCTCTCCGCTTCAACGTCCCGGCTGCTGCCATGAAGCTGGTCAGCGCCATCATCGTGGCTGTGGCCATCTCGATGCCCGCCATCCAGGAGAAGATCGCCTTTGAGAAGCGCCGCAGTGCGGCCCGTCAGGCACGGAAGGAGCGTGTGTAAAATGGAAATGCTCGAACTTCGTGACCTGCACAAGACCTTCAACCCCGGCACCGTCAACGAGAAAGTGGCCCTGAACGGCGTCAGCCTGACCATGGAAGCGGGAGACTTCGCCACCATCGTCGGCTCCAACGGCGCGGGCAAATCCACCCTCTTCAACGCCATCACCGGCGGCTTCATCGCCGACGAGGGCAGCATCACGCTGGGCGGCGAGGACATCACCTTCGCGCCGGAATATCAGCGCAGCCGGGTCATCGGCCACCTGTTCCAGGACCCGCTCAAGGGTACGGCACCCAACATGACCATCGAGGAGAATCTGGCGCTGGCCTACCTTCGCGCCGGGACCGCCCCCAACGCCATCTTCTCCCGCATCTCCCGCAAGGATAAGGAGATCTTCCGTGAGAAGCTGGCCCTGCTGGATATGGGCCTCGAAGATCGGATGAAGCAGCCGGTGGGCCTGCTGTCAGGCGGTCAGCGTCAGGCGCTGACCCTGCTGATGGCCACCCTCGTCACCCCGAAGCTCCTGCTTCTGGACGAGCACACCGCCGCTCTCGACCCTGCCACCGCCGAAAAGGTGCTGGACCTCACCAAGAGCATCGTGGCCGAAAAGAAGATCACCTGCCTGATGGTCACCCACAATATGCATCAGGCATTGGAGCTGGGCAACCGCACCCTCATGATGGACGCGGGCCGCATCGTCTTCGATGTCAAGGGCGAGGCCCGCAGCAAGATGACCGTGGACGACCTGCTCGAGAAGTTCCGCGAGAACGCCGGCAAGGCTCTCGACAATGACCGCATCCTCCTGAGCAAGGTGGAAGCTGGCAACTGAGCATAAGAAGAAAGACTGCTGCAAAACAGCTCTCTGAAAAAAACAATGAACAAAACCCGGAACCCTTTCAGAGCCAGGACGGCTTGAAAAGAGTTCCGGGTTTTGTATTGTTTTCTTATATCTTACAGCATCTTGGAGAGGAATGCCTTCAGGCGGGGGTGCTTGGGGTTGGTGAACAGCTCCTGCGGCGGCTCATCCTCCTGAATGCGGCCCTCGTCAATGAAGATGACGCGGTTGGAGACTTCGCGGGCGAAGCCCATCTCATGGGTGACCACCAGCATGGTGATGCCGGTGTGGGCCAGCTCCTTCATCAGCTCCAGCACTTCGCCGACCATCTCGGGGTCGAGGGCGCTGGTAGGCTCATCGAAGAGGATGACGTCCGGGTCCATGGCCAGCGCCCGGGCAATGGCGATGCGCTGCTGCTGGCCGCCCGAAAGGCTCTTGGGGTAGACGTTGGCCTTGTCGGCCAGACCTACGCGGGCCAGAAGCTCGTCGGCGCGCTTGGAGATGGCCTCTTTGTCCTTGAGCTTGAGCAGGCTGGGGGCCAGCTCAAGGTTTTTCTTGACGGTCAGGTGGGGGAAGAGGTTGAAGTGCTGGAACACCATGCCCATCTTCTGGCGGACGGCGTCGATGTGGTCGTCGTCCACCTCCACGCCCTCAAATTTGATGCTGCCGCCGGTGGGGATCTCCAGCCGGTTCAGGCAGCGCAGGAAGGTGGATTTGCCGCAGCCCGAGGGGCCGATGAGGCAGACCACGTCTCCGCGGTAGATGTCGATGTCGATGCCCTTCAGGACGTCGAGGATGGGGGTGGGCTGCTTTGCGCCCTTCCGCTTTTCGCCGCCATAGGTCTTGGTCAGGCCCCGGACTTCCAGGATCTTATCGGTCACTTTGTGCCAGCCTCCTCTCAAACTTTGCGAGCAGCCATGTGAACAGCATCACCAGAACCAGATAGATCAGTGCCACGCCAAACAGGGGGAACATGGCCTCGTAGGTGCGGTTCATGATGCCCTGGGCCGCATACAGCAGCTCCTTGCCGCCGATGACGGTGATGAGGGATGTATCCTTCAGCAGCATGATGAACTCGTTGCCCAGGGCAGGCAGCACCGCCCGGATGGCCTGGGGGATGATGATGACCACCATGGTGGTGATGTAGTTGAGGCCCAGGCTGCGGCCGGCCTCCATCTGGCCCGGGTCCACAGCCATCAGGCCGCCCCGGATGATCTCGGAGACGTAAGCGCCCGAGTTGATGCCCAGCGCCAGAGCGCCGACCATCGTAAAGTTGCGGCTGTTGTTGAAGATGACCATGCTCATGATGAGCAGCTGCACCATCATGGGGGTGCCCCGGATCACGGTGGTGTACACCTGGCACACGGCGTTAAAGACCCCCAGCACCGGGTTGCGGCGGCCGGGGCGCTGCTGGTCGTGGGCCACACGCACCAGCGCCACCACGCTGCCCAGCAGGACGCCCATGGCCAGAGCAATGGCAGTGACCAGCAGGGTGGTGCCTACGCCCCCGATGTACTGGAGCCAGCGGTCCTTCAGGACAAAGGCCTGATAAAATTTGTAGAACAGCTCCTGCCCCATGTCCAGCCGGCCGCCGCTTTTCAGCAGCTGGCTCAACAGTTCGTATTGTGCGGCCATTCGCATCCTCACTTTCTTTTCGTCTGTTGTGATCTTGTCAGAATTTTGTAACCTATATCCCTTAAAAAAGGGGAGGTGCCCGGTGGGCCGCCTCCCCTTGAGGGGTCTGTTTACTCAGCCTTGATGTACTTGTCCACGATGGCCTGCAGGGTGCCGTCGGCCTTCAGCTCCTCCAGAGCGGCGTTCACAGCCTCCAGCAGAGCGGTGTTGCCCTTTGCCATGCCAATGGCGTAGTCCTCCTCGGCGTAGCTGGTGTCCAGGATCTTCAGGCCGGGGTTGGACTCCACATAGGCCTTGGCGGGCTCGTTGTCGATGACCACAGCGTCCACCTGGCCGTTGTTCAGGGCCTGTACAGCGGTCAGGCCGTTGTCGTAGGCCACCACGGCGTCCTCGCCAAAGTCGTCGGAGCAGTACAGGTAGCCGGTGGTGCCGCGCTGGGTGCCGATCTTCTTGCCGGCCAGATCGTCCACAGAGGCAATGTCGGAGCCCTCGGGCACGATGACGGACTGGATGCCGGTGGCGTAGCTGTCGGAGAAGGACATCACAGCCATCCGCTCGTCGGTGACAGTGATGCCTGCCATGGCGATGTCGGCCTTGCCCTGCTGCACGCTGAGCAGAGCGGCGTCAAAATCCATGTCGTCGATCTGCAGCTCCAGGCCCAGCTTGTCAGCGATGGCCTGTGCGGTGTCCACATCGATGCCCTCAATGGTGCCGGCGTCGGTGGTCATCTCGTAGGGAGGGAAGGTGGCGTTGGTGGCCATGGTCAGCTTGCCGGCCTCCACGGTGGTCAGCTCAGCAGCGGCAGCGCTGGTGGAAGCAGCCTCAGAAGAAGCAGCAACAGAGCTTGCAGCAGAAGAAGCGGTGGAGGCAGAGCCGCCGCAGGCGGTCAGAGCCAGAGCAGCAACGGAAACAGCGGCGGCAGCCAGGAAGCTGCGGCGAGAGATCTTTTTCATATTCAAACACTCCTCTTTATGTGCATATCGTTTGCATCTCTCTGCTGCGATGCGATTCATCGAAAAATCAGAGAGCGTGTTTAGTATAGGTTGTACAATTTGAAAAGTCAAGTGTTGTGCAAAAATTCCATCAAATTGAAACCGAATTGCAAACAATTATGCAGAATAAAGCTTGAGAGCGATGTATATATGCATAGCCCTCTCAGTCACCTGCGGTGACAGCTCCCCCAGAGGGGGAGCCCTTGGCAGGGCGGTCAGGCTTACCCGGAACGAACAAAGTCCAAGCTCCCGGGAGCTGTAGTGCCCTGCGGACTGGATTCACGGCAGCTTGATAAGGGACATTGTCCAGAAGCTGCTGCCCCCGCAAGCAGGGCCCGCTCTTTTACGCCAACGGAAGCCTTGAGCAGTCAGGACAAAGTGGCCCGACACGCCAGAGGCTCCCCCTCCCGGGGGGCTGGCGCGTCAGCGCCTGAGAGGGTTAAACCGTCCGCGCCAGCTCTTCCACGCTCCGCTTCGGCACGCAGTAGTCACCGTTCTCATCGAGGTAATACTTGATGCCGGTCTCCTCCGTCATCGGTACGACTCTGGCGGCGTGAGTGGGGCAGCCAAGCGCGACCATGAACGCCAGCTTGTCCGGCGCGGCGATGCCCAGCAGCTCGCTCAGGGCGGGCTTGTTGATGGCGCCCATGATGCAGCTGCCCACGCCCTTGGCCCATGCGGCGAGGGTGATGTTCGCCAGCGCGATGCCGGTGTCGGTGTTCAGGTCGCCGGGGATGGAGCTGTCCTGCACGACGGCCAGATACATCACAGGCTGCTCGTCGGCTTTGGGAGCACCCTGCTCCGGCGGCAGATAGGCGGCCCACTTGACCAGCGGATGGACCTTTTTCACCATCTCGGGGCTCTGCACCACCACCAGCTTCACGGCCTGACGGTTCGCGCCGCAGGACGACAGGCGCAGGGCCTCCACCATATCGTCCACCACATCCTGCGGCACCGGCTTCTGGGCGAAGCGGCGGTAGGTGCGGCGGGTGTTGAGCGTTTCCATAACAGACATCGGCAGACACTCCTTTACTATATAAGTACAGCCTGATTATAGCATGGGAGCAGGCGCAGTGCAAGGAATTTGGATGCGGCGGCAAACACGGACAAGACACGTCTGCGAGAGGAAGAAATAAGAGAAAAATCCATAAGCTTAAGACAAAAATGACGATATAATGTTAATGAACGCTAACATACTGGAAAAATATTGACAAAAAGCAGGAGATAAGCTATAGTTAGTTATGGCAAACTAACCGTCTTTTGCGGAGACGCGCAAAGGAAAACAAGAAGAAACAAAACAGTTTATGAGGTGCAAGAAAATGACTGATATGACTCGTCGTAATTTTTTGAAGAGCGCTGGTGTGATGGCTCTGACCGTGGCAGCAGCGGGTGTTCTCTCTGGCTGCAATAGCAGCAAAAATCCTGTAATGGCAGATGTCAAGGTGGAATACTGGCGTGAGAAGAACAACTGGCTTCAGGACCTGCACATTGGCAATGGTGCGTATGATGAGACCGTCAGCGTTGTGAAGGGCGGCAAGGTCAAGAAGGAGCAGCTGACGAAGCTGGGAGATGCTTGCAGCAAGAGCGGTACTACTTACTATGCTAATAAGGTTCCTGATGAAATTGAGGTCGAATGGGAAACTAAGACCCCGACGGTTAAGATTTATCTCCATATGTAATAGCTTGATTCGATGAGAAAAGCACCCGCAGCATGTTTCCATATCATGGGGAAACAGCGCTGCGGGTGCTTTTTGCCGTTACAGCTTATTTGCTCTTCCACCTATGCCCCTTCGGCATGGGCAGGCCCAGCACCAGCGCGATGCCCACAGCCAGCGCCACGGCCACCTTGAAGGTGGAGATGCCGTTGGCCAGCGAAAGGGCATTCTCGCCCTGGATGAAGTAGTAGGCGGTGTAGTAGATGCCCGCGCCGGGCACCAGCGGGAAGATGCCGGTCAGCAAAAAGACCGTCACCGGCGCCTTGAGCAGCACGGCGCAGATACGCGCCGCCAGCGACAGCGGGATGACCGCGATGAGGGAGGCTGCCGCCGCGTCGGCCCCGTATAAGACAGCCAGCTCGTAGACGAACCAGCCCACCGCGCCCACCAGCGCACAGCATGGGAGCGTGCGCTTAGGGCAGGCGAAAAGAACGGCGAAGCTCAGCGTCCCCGCCCCGGCCAGAAAGAACTGTGCCGCCAGCTGGCCCATCTGTGTGCTTGTCAAGGTCATCATACCACCGTCACCCCCGTCAGCAGAGAAATAAGGCTCAGCACGAGGCCGGTGCCGATGGCGATGCTGGCCGCGATGAGCAGGGCGTCTATCATCCGGATGGTGCCGGAGAGGTAGTCGCCCTGCACGAAGTCCCGGATGCCCATGGTGAAGGCGATGCCGGGGGTCAATATCATCAGGGCGCCGATGATGGCGTGGCTGGCCTCAGTGTCCAGCAGATGGCACCCCAGAATGCAGACCAATGTAATGAGCGCTGCCGCCGAGATCTTGCGGAAGCCGTTGGAAAGCCTCCGCTCTTCACAGAGCAGCAGATAGCCGCTGACGATGAGACCCGCCGCCGCTGCCGCCAGCGCCGAGCGTATCGTGCCGCCGAAGATGAGCGCAAAACAGGCTGTGCCGCTCATCCCGGCGAGGAGCTGGGTCTTGCCCTTGGGGAAGGGGATGCGCCGGGCATCGGCCAGGCGGTGTTCAGCCTCGTCCAGTGTGACGCCCCCGGCGGCGATCTCGCGGGAAAGGGCGTTCACCGCGGCCACCCGGCCTAAGTGAGTCGTCCGCACCGGCACGTTCCGCACTTCGGCGATCTCTGCCGTGCCGGCGCTGGCGAAGATGCCGTTGGTCAGCACGTAGACGTGGAACTCCCGCAGATGGAAGCTGCGGGCCATGATCTCCATCGTCTGCTCCACCCGGAAGACCTCTGCTCCGTTTTCCAGCAGCGTCTCGCCCGCCGCCATGATAAAGTCCATGATGCGGCGCCGCTGCTCGTCGCTGGGATATAACTCTCTGCTGTCCATTCCGGCCCTCCCTGTCATGCCCGCCAAAGGGGGCATATCATCTCATGCTATACTGTATCATAATTCCGGCGGCTTGCAAAGGCGTCTTTTCACATTTTTGCACAACTTCCGTCCTTGCCGTCGGGGGCGCAGTGTGTTACACTGATAACAACTATGAAAAGATCCAGAAACCACAGGAGGAAATGACCGTGAAGCAGAGTCTGAGTTTCGCGCGCCGTCTGACGGCGCTGGTGCTGGCAGCTGTGATGCTGTGCGTGGCTGTCCCGGCGGCGTTCGCCGAGGATGCCGCACCCGGTGCCACCACCATTGGCGGTGCAAACACCACCCTTATCCCTGAGGAAGAGGAAAATTGTCTGAGCTGGCTCTTCGGCTCCAAAGATAAAATTACACTGCCCTATCTGAACATCAAGGGCAAGGGCCTGCGCCGGAACGTGTCGCTGGACCTCGTGGACTGCCTGGTGGGCATCACCTACACCGAGCTTGGCTCCATCGGCAGCTATGTCAGTGCCAGCGCCGCGCAGGAGGCGTGGAAGGCCCAGGCCGTGGCCATCCACTCCTACCTCGAGTACCATAAGCAGTATGGCTCCTCGGCCAACGCCCTCATCTACACCCCCGTGGAGGACATCCCGTCCTCGGCCCGGTCGGCCATCCGCAAGGCGGTGGAGTCGGTGAAGGATGAGGTGCTGACCTACAACGGCAGTGTCATCGACGCCGTCTGGTCGGCCAGCGCGGGCTACAACACCCAGACCGGCGTCTACGGCACCTGTTCCAGCCTCGACGCCTGGGGCTCGGACGTGCCTTACCTTAAGAGCGTGGAAAGCCCCTATGAGCGCCAGTACCACGAGAAGATGCGCCGCATCATCGGCAAGGATTATGACTATGTCGAGTACAACGACAGCCGCACCGGTGAGCCCTACCAGAGCGCCGACACCACCCACAAAGACCTCGGCGGCTTCGTCCAGTACAATACGCTGGTGTCCAATGGCCGCAGCTACCGCTATATCGGCCAGTTCGTGTCCTCCCGCTACTGCTTCGATTTCAGCACGGATGCAGCGGGTGTACCCTGTATGTACTACTACGGCTTCGGCCACGGCGTGGGCATGAGCCAGTGCGGCGCCGTGGGCTACGCCGCCGAGGAGGGGATGGGCTACCGCGACATCCTGAAGCACTACTACTCCGGCGTTTCCATCCGGACGGTGGGCAGCGGCACGAGCTCCGGCGGCGGTCTGTTCAGCTGGCTGCGCCGCCTGCTGGGCATGTAAAAAATCAAAAGGAATTGCGCAAAATACTTCTCAAATGAGACGTGATTTGGTATACTGTACACGCTTGTACACAAGAGACAGACGATTTCGCGTTTCACGCTCCAAAGCGGGAGCGATACGATAAAGAATAACAGGTGGAGAGAACGGAATGCAGTTGGAGAAGGAAAAGAAAGAAAAGCGGGAGCGGGAGCGCTGCCGCGCACTGGCGCAGCGCATCGCGGAGGAGGCAAACCCCGCCTCGGCGGCCCTGCTGGGAGAGCAGATGCCCCTGCTGACGAAAGCCCTGCACCGTGCAGGTGTGGAGACAGAAGAGTGGACAGAGGGCTCTGGGGCAGAGCTTCTGGTGGTGGCAGACCCCGCGTGGGAAACGCTGCCCGAGACGCTGCCCGCCCGGGTGCTGCTGGTGAGCGATGAGAGCACCGTTATGGCGGGCTGGGCCGAGCAGCTGGCCCAGAGAGGGTATTTCCGCGATTTTGGCTGGCGCAGCAAGGGCCGCGCTCAGCAGTCGGCGCTGTTCTGCACCAGCCAGCCCACTCAGCTGAAGATGGTGCGGGGCTACGAGATGGAAATGGACATCCTGCGTGACCGGATGGTGCGCGCCGAGCGCACCAGCGGCGAGGAAGCTGAGCTCATCGCCCGGCTGCGCAGCGACCTTTCGCTCAGCCGCAGCCACGAGCAGCAGCTGGAAAAGGCACTGGGCGAGGTGACCGGCTCGAAGTTCTGGAAGATGACCTGGCCCATGCGCTATGTCGTCAGCAAGAGCCGCCAGCTCTGGCACACTCTGCCCTTCTTCGTGCTCCTGCGGGAGCTGCGCAGCGGCGGCATCGAGGGTGTGCGGGAACTGGCCCGCGCCCGCCGCGAGTACGCCGCCCTCTTCCCGGGCAAAGTCATGCGCGCCGACCGGTTCGCACCGGTGGAACTGCTGGTGCGGCAGGCAGGCAATCAGCCTGCAGGCCCCAGGATCAGCATCGTGGTGCCGCTCTACAACACCCCGCTGGACTTCCTCGAAGAACTGCTGGATTCCGTCGTGAACCAGACCTACCGCAACTGGGAGCTCTGCTGTGTGGACGCCGGCACCGCCCCGGGCGTGGGCGAGATGGTGCAGCAGCGCGCCGCTGTGGACCCTCGTATCCGCTACAGGAAGCTGGAGAAGAATGAGCTCATCCCCGGCAACACCAACAAGGGCATCGAGATGGCCACCGGCGACTTCATCGCTCTGCTGGACCACGACGACATTCTCCATCCCTGCGCCCTCTGGTACGCCGCCAAGGCCATCGCCGAGCAGGGAGCCGACTTCGTCTATACCGATGAGGCGACCTTCGAGGGCAAGGTGGAGAATGTGGTGCTCTACCACTTCAAGCCGGACTTCATGCTGGACAACCTCCGCTCCAACAACTATATCTGCCACCTGACCCTCTTCAGCCGCCGGCTGATGGACGCCGCAGGCGGCCCGGAGCGGATGGAGTACAACGGCAGTCAGGATTATGAGCTCTTCCTCCGCCTGACCGAGACGGCCCGGAAGATCGTCCACATCCCCCACGCCCTCTATTACTGGCGTTCCAGCCCCGGCAGCACGGCCAGCGACATCTCCGCCAAGACCTACTGCATCGACGCGGGTATTGCCGCCCTCAAGGCTCATTACGCCCGCTGCGGCGTGGCCGTGGACGATGTGTCCCTCATCCCGGGTACGCCGGGCTACTACAAGACCGACTACACCATCGACCATCCGGGCCGGGTGAGCATCCTCATCCCCACCTGCGACCACATCCGCGACTTGGAGACCTGCGTGGAGTCCATCTACGCCCGCACCACCTACCCGGATTTTGAGATCATCCTCATCGAGAACAACAGCAAGGCCCCCGAGACCTTCCGCGCCTATCAGCGGATGCAGAAGGAGCACCCCGATAATCTCAAGGTCGTCACCTGGGAGGGCAAGGGCTTCAACTACAGCGCCCTGAACAACTTCGGCGAGAAGTTCGCCACCGGTGAGTATCTGCTTCTGCTCAACAACGACACCGAGGTCATCACCGCCGCCTGGCTGGAAGAGATGGTCATGTATGCCCAGCAGAAGCGGGTGGGCTGCGTGGGCGCCAAGCTGCTCTACCCGGATGACACCATCCAGCACGCCGGTGTCGGCTTTGGCATCGGCGGCGTGGCGGGCCATCTGCACAAGTACTATCCCGCCAGCTCCGACGGCTATATGGGCCGCCTGAACTATGTGCAGGACGTCTACGCCGACACCGCCGCCTGCCTGCTCATCCGCAAGGAGATCTACGACGAAGTGGGCGGTCTGGACGAGAGCTATGCCGTGGCCTTCAACGATGTGGACTTCTGCGTCCGCGTCCGTCAGGCGGGCTACACCAACGTCTTCACTCCGTTTGCCCAGCTCTACCACTACGAGAGCAAGAGCCGCGGCATGGAGGACAACCCCGAAAAGCAGAAGCGTTTTCAGGGCGAGGTGCTGCGTTTTCAGGCCCGCTGGGGCGACCTGCTGGCTGCAGGCGACCCCTGCACCAATCCCAACTTCGACATCCAGCGCGAAGATTTCAGCCTGAAGATATTACCGCTGGAATGATAAGGAGAACGAACTTGGAACTCTCTGCCTGTATCGTTGTCTATAACGGCTGCGACGAAGCCCTCAAGGCGGCGCAGACGGTGCTGCAATACACCCGCCGCCACCCGCTGACCCTCTATCTGGTGGACAACGCCAGCCCCGACGGCAGCGGCGCACGTCTGGAAGCCGCCGTGAAGGGCGGCGCTTTGAGCACTCAGCCCGGCCAGAAGGTCGAGGTGCGCTGCCGCAAGGAGAACGGCGGTTTCGGCACCGGACACAACACTGTCCTGCCGGAGCTGACGAGCGACTATCACTTCATCCTGAACCCGGACATCCAGCTCACCGCTGATACCCTCAGCGATTTGGCCGACTGGATGGCCGCCCACCCGGATGCTGTGATGGCCCGGCCGGGGCTGCGCTTCCCGGATGGCCGTTCCCAGAGCCTGCCGCTGCGGCGCTGTGCGCTGCGGCCCATGGTCTACCGCCAGCTGCCGTTTTTGAAATTCTGGGAGAAATATAACCGTGCGTATTTGATGGAGGGGGAGGATCTGTCCGCTCCCGTTGAGATCGAGTTCTGCACCGGCAGCTTTTCCGCTGTGCGGACGGCAGAGTTCAAGGCCGTGGGCGGCTTTGACGAGCACTACTTCATGTATGTGGAGGACGCCGACCTCACCCAGAAGATGCGAACCACCGGCAAAGCGTATCTGGTGCCCCAGTACACGGCCATCCATGCCTGGCACCGGGCGGCCCACCGCAGCCTGAAACCGTTCCTCTGGCAGGCCGGCAGCCTGCTGCGGTATTTTAGCAAGTGGGGCTTCAAATTTTAATTTTTCAAAAGAAGAACGGCATGAGCCAGAAATTTTCTGATTCATGCCGTTTTTTTTCTTGCTTTTTTGCTGATTTGATAGTAGAATAAGGTGTAATATTATCGCACCGGGAAAGAAAAGACCGGAGTTTTGCACGGTATTCCCTCACATTGTTGACAGCGGACGCAGCTCCGCTTTGAATTAAGCTGCACAACTTTTTTGAAGAATAAAAGGAGTGCACAAATATGAAAGGCATTATTCTGGCCGGCGGTGCCGGCACCCGGCTTTATCCGCTGACGATGGTCACCAGCAAGCAGCTGCTGCCCGTCTACGA
>OGQU01002144.1_pt1 | contig 13336 bp, 12 predicted proteins | sample 1553341 | NCBI WGS metagenome assembly OGQU01 (sample SAMEA2579920, study PRJEB22360) | human gut metagenome | biome: human gut; feature: human-associated habitat; material: faeces | place: Denmark | collected 2008/2010 | reverse complement strand
CCCGCAGCTACGATTTTCTGGGCAACGGAAATAATCAGTGAGAGATCCGTCCGTCCTTTTACCTGCAATAAGTTGAGGTTGAGTGCATGAATCGGATACCAGATACAGGCGAAGCATAATATTTGAAGGAGACGGATGCTCGGAGTCCAGGTTTCGTTCAGCAAGGTCAATATCAACGGACGTGCCATACAAGCCAATCCCACTCCCAACGGGAAAATGAGAAATGCACTCATTCGCAAAATTTTGATATATGCAATCGGCAATCGTTCCTCTTCGTTCTGTAATTGACTTAAAACGGGAAAAGTCACCCGTTGCATGATACCTGTAAAATTGGATGTGGGAAATTGAGCGAATTGCTCAGCCCTTGTGTAGAAACCTAAATCTGCAGCCGAATATTTTTTGCCGATAACGATCGTGTATATGTTTCGGTAAAGGGTATCCAATATTCCGACGACCATTAACTTGGACCCGAACGAGAACAATTGCTTGAATGAATTGTATGAGAATGTCCACTTGGGCACCCATTGCGAGAAAAACCATAGAAGAATCGTACACAAACCTTGATTGACAAGCGTTTGAGCGACAATGGACCATACGCCATATCCGGAATAAGCCATGGATATTCCGACAATGCCGGATATGACGACGGCAATCAATGAAGCCTTGGCTTGAGTTTTAAAGTCAATCCGGATGGTAAAGATTGCCCGTTGTACAATAGACAATGAATTGATCAAGAGCAAAAGCGAGATGATTCGGGTGACGGATATCAGCTCCGGAATATCGTAGAAATCGGCGATTCCCGAGGCCGAAAAGTACATGATTCCGTATAATATACCGCCTACTGCAATGTTGAAATAGAAGACCGTAGCATAATCGGTTTCAGTTCGGTCTATTTTTTGAATCAAAGCATTAGAAAACCCGCTGTCTATCAAGGATTGGGATATTGCTAGAAAAATCGTCAACATTCCGACGATACCATAATCGGATGGTGTCAATACCCGAGCCATCACGATCAGAATTATGAATTGTATCCCTTGTACGGAGAATCGTTCTATTGCACTCCAAATCGTTCCTCGAACGGTTTGTTGTTTTAGAGAATCACCGTCGCTCATATAATTAGGTTCGAATTGTTATTATATTTTTCGGAATTATCTTTCTATCTGTGAATTATCTTATGCTAAGAATTATGAAACGAGATTTTGCTGTCGCTCGAGTCAATAGAAACTCTTATTCGTCTACTTCCTTTTTCCGTACACATTATCGAAATACTCTTGGTACTTTCCGGAGGAGATATTTTCGAGCCACGCTTGGTTTTCGAGGTACCAGCGTACGGTCCGTTCGATCCCCTCTTCGAACTGCAGCGAAGGCTCCCATCCCAGTTCTCTCTGGAGTTTTCGCGAGTCGATGGCATATCGCAGGTCGTGCCCCTTTCGGTCGGAGACATACGTGATCAGGTCGTCCGAATATCCTTCTGGGTTTCCCAGCAGACGGTCCGCCGTGCGGATGAGCACCCTTACGATGTCGATGTTCTTCCACTCGTTGAATCCCCCGATGTTGTACGTCTCTGCGACCTTTCCCCTGTGGAATATGGTGTCGATAGCCCGTGCGTGGTCCTCGACATAGAGCCAGTCGCGGACGTTCTCTCCTTTTCCATATACGGGCAGCGGTTTCCGATTTCGGATATTGTTGATAAATAGCGGAATCAGCTTTTCCGGGAACTGGTAGGGGCCGTAGTTGTTGGAGCAGTTGGTGACGATCACGGGCATGCCGTAGGTGTCGTGGTAGGCCCTTACGAAGTGGTCGGACGAGGCCTTCGAGGCCGAATAGGGCGAGTGAGGGTTGTATCTGGTAGTCTCGGAGAAGAACTCCTCGCCGTAGGCCGAATGATGTTCTCCGCTCGATGCCGAGGTCGAGAAGGGCGGTTCGATGCCCTGGGGCCGTGTCATCTCCAAAGCCCCGTACACCTCGTCGGTCGAGATGTGGTAGAAGAGTTTGCCGTGGTATCCCTCCCCGCGGGATTCCCAGTACACCCGCGCGGCCTCGAGCAGCGCGAGCGTGCCCAATACGTTCGTCCGCGCGAAGGTGAAGGGGTCGCGTATCGAGCGGTCCACGTGGCTTTCGGCAGCCAGATGGATCACTCCGTCCGCCCGGTATTCCCGCATCAGGTGCGACATGCGTTCGTAATCGCAGATATCGGCCCTGACGAAAACGTAGTTCGGTTCCCGTTCCACGTCCCGGAGGTTCTCGAGGTTGCCCGCGTAGGTGAGTTTATCGACGTTGACGATCCGGTAATCGGGGTATTTCGAGACGAAAAGACGCACCACGTGGCTTCCGATGAAGCCGGCGCCTCCCGTGATGATGATGTTGCGTTTGAAATCCATCTTCTATTTCTCTTTTTCGATGTTTCCGATACATTTGCGGAGGCTGTCCGTCCAGTGGGGAATCACGATACCGAATGTCTCCTTGATTTTCGTCTTGTCCAGCACCGAGTAGGCCGGTCGCACGGCTTTCGAGGGGAACTCGTCGCTGTGGCAGGGGCGGATGTCGCAGGCGGAGTTTCCGGTGTATTCGGCGATGGCCCGGGCGAAGTCGTACCACGAGCAGACGCCCTCGTCCGAGAAGTGGTAGATGCCTTCGCGGCCTTCGTATTTGCGGTGTTCCACGATGTCGAAGATCGCTTCGGCGAGGTCCCCGGCGTAGGTCGGGGTTCCCGTCTGGTCGAATACCACGCGCAGCTCCTTCTTTTCTTCCGTCAGACGCAGCATCGTCCTGAGGAAGTTCCTCCCGTACTCCGAATAGAGCCACGCCGTGCGGAAGATCAGATACCGGCAGCCCGAGGCCATGACGGCGCGTTCACCCGCAAGTTTCGTACGGCCGTACGCCCCCAGCGGCGAAGGCGTTACATCCTCTGTATAGGGCGTATGGGCTGTGCCGTCGAAGACGTAGTCCGTCGAGACGTGGAACAGTGTCGCACCCGTTTCTTTGGCCGCAGCCGCGAGATTGCCCGCAGCCTTGTGGTTCAGCAGGTCGGCCCTCGCCTCGGCCTCCTCGGCCTTCTCCACGTCGGTATAGGCCGCACAGTTCACGATAACGTCGATCCTGTGTTCCCGGACTGCACGCAGAACCGCCCCGGCATCGGTGATGTCCAGCTCCGCGACGTCCGTACAGATATAGTTGTGGGGCGAGACACCGCCCAGACGCTGCAGGGAGCGGCCAAGCTGTCCGTTCGCTCCCGTGATCAGGATATTAAGCATAGTAATCCGTATTATAGTCGAACAACTCCCCGGCCTCCGACAGCCGCGGGTGGCGGCTGTCCTTCGGCGAGAGCACGACATCTCCAGGCGGCAGGTGCCAGTCGATGCCCAGCGTGGGGTCGTCCCACGCGATAGCGCCCTCCGACTCGGGGGCGTAGGGGTTGTCGCACTTGTACTGGAACGTCGCTTCATCGCTCAGCACGGCAAAGCCGTGTGCGAAGCCGCGAGGTATGAAGAACTGGCGTTTGTTATCCCCCGAGAGTTCCACCGAGACGTGTCGTCCGAACGTGGGAGAGCCGCGGCGGATATCAACCGCGACGTCGAGCACACATCCCCGGATCACGCGCACGAGTTTCGACTGGGCGCAGCGGCCCTTCTGAAAATGGAGGCCCCGCAGTACGCCGTAGCGCGAATGCGATTCGTTGTCCTGCACAAAGCGCACGAGACGCACCTGCTCGTCGAACTTCCGCTGCGAGTAGCTTTCGAAGAAGTAACCCCGCGCGTCGCCGAAAACCTCCGGCTCGAGAATAACCACGCCTTCTATAGCGGTAGGGATGACTTTCATAGTTTAAATTTTAAGATCAGTTGATTGTATAATCGACCAAATTGAAGGACAAGCATTTGCTTAACACTTGTATATAACAACGGTAAAGCAACACCACAAAACACGTATGGAATCCACCAGATATTTATCCGATCCGAAATCGCAGGAAATGCGGACAAATAATCAATACTATAACCATATATCAGAATCTGGAGCAGGCCGACAACTTTGAATGCAAGAAAATGCAAAGCCATGATAGTTAAAGACGCATTTCCTACATAAATCATAATACGCGACAGAGTCGGCAGCTTATGTATGTATACAGCCAAAATATAAGTGAACAGACAACCGACGACCGATGCAAAATAAAAAACGGGTAGCGGAGGGAAAATCGAACTGACGATTTCCACCGTTACATTTTTATATTGCAAGAAGAGCAGTAACATCAGTAAAATCGCGATACTCCATATATTAACAGGCATATATCGCTGGTATTTCCGAAACATTCGCCCCATATACAAAACAGCGGTCAGATAACACTCGTTAGATAAAATCCGTCGTATAATCGGGATATTAATCTGCTGTATCTCTGCATCAAAAACAGAGCAAAGAACCACTGCGAACAAAATCCCCCCCCCCTAAAATTATATCGGAATATCTGTCTGACAGTCGTTTAGAAATCCAAACTCCAATCATGAACAAGAAGGAAACGATAAAAAGACTTCTCAGAAACCACAATGCACCCAACAATTGCTCCGTAGTGACGCAAGTACAAAAATTTTTAAGACAATCCAAATAGTCTTGTCGTGTGTACAAATGGCAGGTCTGAGGATTATAAAAATGAGCTCTGAAAAAAAGATTGTGCAACAGCATGAATACGATTCCGTATCCGATCAGCGGAAACCACAAACTTTTAATTTTTTTCCAAAGGAATAAAAGTTTATCGTCTATATATTTATCCTTGAAGAAATAACCGGCTACGAAATAGAAAACAGCCAAATGAAACAGATATACAAAGTTATGAACCGGAGAATACGACGTATGCCCGACAACCACAAAAATGATCCCCAATCCTTTCATGATCGAGAATACATGACTATTCTCTTTTTGCTCAACCGTTATCATAGTTTATTATTCCGTTTCGTCGGTGAGTTTCAACAGGTACTGCCCGTACTGGTTCCTGAGCATCGGCTGCGCCAACTCCCGGAGCTTAGCGGCCGTGATCCAGCCGTTATGGTAGGCGATGCCCTCCAGGCAGGCGATCTTGAGGCCCTGGCGTTTCTCGATGACCTCCACGAAGATCGAGGCCTCGGCCAGAGAGTCGTGCGTACCCGTGTCCAGCCACGCGAAGCCGCGCTGAAGCGTCTGCACCTTCAGCTCGCCGCGCTGCAGGAAACACTGGTTCACGCTCGTGATCTCAAGCTCCCCGCGCGCCGAGGGCCGGATACCCTTGGCCACATCCACGACCTTGTTCGGATAGAAGTACAGGCCCACGACCGCGTAGTTCGATTTCGGGTGTTCCGGTTTCTCCTCGATCGACAGGCAGTTGCCCGCCGCATCGAACTCCGCCACGCCGTAACGCTGGGGATCGTCGACCCAGTAGCCGAAGACCGTAGCCTTGCCATCCTCCTCGGCCGTGCGGACTGCCTCGCGAAGAAGACCCGTGAAGCCCGAGCCGTGGAAGATGTTGTCGCCCAGAACCAGACACACGGAGTCATTGCCGATGAAATCCGCGCCGATCAGGAAAGCCTGGGCAAGACCGTCCGGGGACGGCTGCTCGGCATACGTGATACGAACCCCGTAGTCGGAGCCGTCGCCCAGCAAACGGCGGAAACCGCCCAGATCCTCTGGCGTAGAGATCAGGAGAATGTCGCGGATGCCAGCCAGCAGCAAGGCCGATAAGGGGTAGTAGACCATCGGCTTGTCGTAAACAGGCAACAGCTGCTTGCTGACGCCCTTCGTGATCGGGTACAACCGTGTACCGCTGCCACCTGCCAAGATTATGCCTTTCATTACAGTAAGTTAAATCTATATTTTATAAATAATGTGTCCCGGACATACAGGGTCGCGAATAAAAAAATCAAACCTTATCCATGACCTGCTGCAACCAGAAAAAAATTCCGGTACGGCTGATATGGGTCTTGTACCCCAGCCGGCGGATAATGCCCATGAATTTCGTGTCGCGGCGGATATGCCATTGCATGAAATGATACAACCCGAACGTGGCCAGAAGGCTCATGCCGACGACAGCATACAGTTGAACGGCGATTGAAAAACCGGCCGCTTCGAACGCCCACCAGCATAATACGACCGCCGTATTCAATCCCAAGATAGCCAATGTCGTCGCGACATGGGAACAACCCATGTCGATGAACATATGGTGCAGGTGCGTCTTGTCGGGACGGAATGGCGACGAGCCCTTCAGCATACGCGTCGACATCACGCGCAGCGTATCGAACACGGGAACCGACAACACCGCCAGCGTGAACGGTACAAGCCCGACATTGGGGTCGACAAAGGCTGCGACCCGCGAGCCGGATTGCAGGATGGCGATCACGAAGACGGACATGACGGTGCCCATGACCAACGTCCCGCCGTCGCCGATGAACATCTTTGAGGTTTTACCGAAAACATTGTGCAGGAAGAAGGGAATCAAGGCCCCGACCGAAACTACCGCCAGGATGGTCATCGCCTCTTCGCCGGCGAGATGGAAAAGTATGCCGAAGATGGTACAGGCCATGATGCAATAACCCGAAGAAAGACCGTTTACGCCATCCACCAGGTTGATGGCGTTGATAATGCCAACGGTGGCAAAAACAGTCAGGGGCACGGCATACCACGAAGAGATCGGCCCGATGCCCCACAAACCGTGGAAGTCGTTTATGCAATAGCCGCCGACGAAGACAAGCAGCAGCACGACGACGATCTCGATCAAAAGCCGCAGGGAAGGGGAGAGGTTCAGAATATCGTCCATCGTGCCGGTATAGAGCATCGCCATCATGGCCATGATCACGACGGGCAGTCCGGAGCAGTCCACGACGGCGCTCATGCACCCGATCGCGATCACGACCCCGAAGAAAACGGCGACGCCGCCCAAGACCGGGACAGGCGTACGCTGGAGTTTACGGGCATCCGGATTATCGACAATGTTTTTTAACAGGGCGATCTTCACCAGTTTAGGGTGGATCCAGCCGACTAAGAAAAGGGCTATAAAGAAAGGAATGATGACTGTGTAGCAAAGAGGCGTTGCCATACTGATTCATTTTATTATCCGGAAAAGGAAGAGGTTTTACATCGACAGCAATCAAATGGAAAATTCAACAGGCTTTTTCATTTATGCGATATGCCGTTCCATTTCAGCCTCCAGTCGCGCCCCGATACTTTCGGCAATACAATGTATGACATAAGAAGTGCAATAATACCATGCGTCGCCGCGCACGGGCAGCGTCAGGCTGTAATCGTACATGAACCGGGCGACCCGCCGCGCTGCGGGTTTATCGACAGGGAGGGCATTGCCCTGCAATGCGACCTCGTACATCCGCCCCAGCGTACAGAGGTACCCCTCGTCGAAATTCAGGGGGTCGGCAGGGACACGTACGCACCTGCGGTAATACCCCGTCGCCCGCCTTATCACGGCATCGTTCTCCAAGTCGGGAAACATCCAGGCAACCCGGTTCATCACCCCGATACGTTCCAATGCGACCTCGGACGACACCCCCGGCCAGCAGCCATCAGCATTCAGGGCGGATGTCCAGCCGGCCATCTGCCGTTTCAGGAACAGCAGGTATTCGTCATCGGCAGCCGGAGCGGGATAGAGCAGGTCGGCCGCGCACATGCAGACGCCCGTCTGCTGAAACAGACCGTTTTCCGGTCGGGCACCGACGACGCCCACAAAATCCCGGACAAGTGCGTCCGCAGCCCGGTAGCAACAGTTTTTCTTCCGCAGATCGACGGAAAACACCGTTTCGCAGGCAAGCGAATACATGGCATGAACCATCCGGCTACGGATCGCTGTGTCGGGCTCGTGTTCAGAGCGTTCAGACAGCGCCCAGAACAAGCTGTCGATCCTGTTGCGATAGGTTTCCTCCGTACCGAATTCCCCGGCAGGCGCCACGGACGACACCAACCCATAGCCCGCGGCAAAAGCCTTTGCCAACGACACGAGCTGCACATTCGTGGCCTGGGCGGGATCGGCACCCAGCAGCAATGGCAACATTTTCTTCAGGTAATTCGGTGTCATGTCAGTAATTTATCGGAACCGGAATAGTTCCTTTTGCAGGTTTACAGGCCAGGGATCATATTTTTTCGACCAACGCGGACGGAATGGAAGCGGTAGCGACCGCCGTAATGCCGTCGATCTTGACAACGACACGTCTGTCCCGGGTGTTTTTCACCCGCATGAACGTGCCTTCGACACCCATGAATACGCCGTCCTTAATCCTCACCTTGTCGCCTTTCGACAACGCGACCTCTTCGGGCGAAAGGAAAATCACCGGTTCGTCGATATTGGCGGCCACGGCAATAAAATTGCGCATCTGGGACTCGGGCACGGTCATAATCTGGTTCTCGCCGTTTTGCTGATGCATCACATAGCGCAGAATCGGCAGCCTGAATGTCTTCAGGTCGTCGATAACCTCCCGCGTGGAACGGACGAAGATATAGTTGTGCACTGCGGCTTCCCGTACCCGGGAAAACCGGCCCTTGGAATCCCGGCGGCGTACGACCCTTACCGGCACGAAATTCTCGACATGCAGTTTGTCGAGATACTCCTTGGTGGAGAGTTCGCGCTGATAGGTAACCCGAAGCACATACCATTTGGCATCTGTGTCCTGACAGTCCATTATTGTGATCCGTTAAGTCGGGATTCGGCACCCGGGAAAGGCGTACAGTTGAGAAAAAAGCGTTCCATGGGGACATCGAAAACCTCTTAAAACCAAGATTTTCAATCAATTACGCGCCTCCCATAAGAACACTTCCGTATTTTAAAGTGCGGTCTCTATATAAGAGATAGTTTTACCTTGATTGCCATTTGATAATCAATTATATAACATATAATAAAAGTTGTTTTTACCGACCTTGTTCGATTATTGTCTGCAAATACCCAAAGTCGGATTAAAAGAGCACTGAATTCATCCACTTGGCGAACAATTCGTGCAGACAATCGGGTCAAAGATGGTAAGTTTTTGATAATCAATTTATTTTCGCATCGATAAGCGGTGCCGGGAACAAAAATATGATTTAAAAAATTTGGGCATATGCTTTATTTTTAGTACTTTTGCAAAAGTTATGAAGGTCTCTTATATAGAGACCTTACACGTATAAGGATGCTATCAGGCTCCGGTTCGCCTGGTCGATGACGGAGTTTTCGAGCGAAGCCAGGTAAATCTGCGTGGTTTTTTCCGAAGCATGTCCCATTCCCGCACTGATGACCGACAACGGAATGTTATGGTTCCGGGCAGCAGTCGCCCACGTATGCCGCGAGGTATAGGAGGAGAGCGGGACTTCGAGCCCCAGCAAACCGGACAGCTTTTTCAACCGACGATTATAATAATCGAGGGCCGTACGGTATTGGGAAAACGCCCTGACCGGATCGTCCGAACTGAGCAGCGGAAAAACATAGCCGGATATGCGCCCTGCACCGGCATAGCGCCCGATAAGCTTCGCGATGCAGGGCTCGATACGGATAACGAGGCGCTGCCCGGTCTTGCGGCGGACATAACGGATCGTATCCCCGACGATATCCTGATTCCTCAGGAAAGCAATGTCCACGAACGCCATCCCGCGCGTACAATAACTGAAAATAAAAATATCCCGGGCCAATGCCAGGGACGGGGAATGTGTCAGATCCAGCTGCCGGAGCCGCACGACGACATCCTCGCCGACGGCACGCTTGCAGGTCTGGTCGACACCGGTGTACACATGCCGGAAAGGATCGGCCTGTGGCACGACATCCTCCTTCACGGCCCTATTATAAACCGCACGCAATATCCGCATATAAAACGAGACGGTATTGCGGACAACGCCCCGGCGCCGGAGCCAGTCGTCATACTGCCCCACAAGCCGTTCATCGACGAGCGAAAAGGGAATATCCCGTCCGCCCAGGAAATCGGAGAAACTCCCGAGTGTCCGCCGGTAGTTGCGCGCCGTCCCCAACTTTCCGTTCGCCTCGAGCCTTGCGGCCTGCGTTTCGACATAGGCGAGCACGGTGCTCCGCCGGGACTTGCGGAACCGATCGACCACATCGCTGAGCGAGTATCCTTCCCGCCGGAATTCAAGATCCCGGATGATCGTATGCAACAGACACAAATCACGGTCGATCCGCTGCTGCACGGACAGCAACGCATGGGCTTCGCCCGAAAGGGGCGTGATGACACACCCGCGCCTTGCATCCCACTGCCGGGGCTGGAGACGCATGGAGGTAGTTATCTGCTGCGATTTGCGCCGATGGCAAAGCTGGTAATATATTACTCCCGCTTTCCCGCCGACCGACGATTCCCTGAGCTTGACTTTTACTGTTGCCATACATTTTAGTTGTTTATGGTTAGAATTGGAATTTTCCACGCCGCCGGAGGTGCACGGATGCATGTCCCGGCGGGATCATGGCAGCAAAACTAACCATCGGACAATTTAAAAAGGCTGAAAAATATGTTATTCGGCCATAACGGCATTGCGTCCAAGGTATTCCGGACAAGAAAATCCCTCGCAGCACAAGGCACCGGCGGACGGGACACGACAGACGTGTAGGCCGCAAACCGGACAGGCAGGACAGAGCAGGCCACAGACAAACGGAGCCGGCAGGACACGGCGGACAGGACAGCGAACGCACGGAAAGGACGGACGGATCGACAGATCGACGGGGCAGGGTTGGCGGACGGCAAACGACAGACGAGCATTACAGCCCGGCCGGAAGCATGAAAAGCCCCCGGAACTTCGGTTCCGGGGGCTATGGAAAGGCATCTGCCGGGGATTATCCCAGCATCGGTTTCAGCACGCCGAACAGCACGAGCGCGATGAGGAACGTAACGACGATATTGAAAGCCTGGGCGGCGAGGAACGCCCACAGCAGATTGCGGTTCTCCCGGGAAACGATATCCTTGAGGCGCGTATCGAGCCCCACGCAGACGAAGGCCAGCGAGAAAAATACCGTCGAGAACATTTTGGCGACCCCCGGCTCGGCAAGTTTGCCCCTGGCATCGGCCGTGAAAAGGCCGTTTCCCTGCAATACACTGAATACCAGCGATGCGGCAACGAAGCCGATGATGAATTTCGGGAATTTCTCCCACACGATCCCCAGCGACGGGGCCTGCCCGGCCTTATCGCCGCGGCGCGTCGAGAGGTAAAGCGCGATGAAGAACGCCACCACGCCGATCAGTACGTTCTGCGCAGCCTTGATGATGACGGCATGCTGGTTGGCCACTTCGCCCACGATCATGCTCGATGCGGCGACACCCGACGTAGTGTCGATCGTACCGCCGATCCACGCCCCGGCGACCTCCTGCACGACATGCGGATCGTCGAAAATATGCGGCAGGATCGCATGCGCCAACCACGGCATCAGATAGATCATCGGCACGACGACGATCAGCACCAGCGAAACGATGTACGAAAGTTTCCGGTCGTCGCCGCCCGCCACGCGGGCCGCCGTGATACAGGCCGACACGCCGCAGATCGACACGCCGCTCGAAAGGATCATCGCCGAGCGTTCGTCGACCTTCATGCGGCGCGAAATCCGGAAGGCAAAGAACCACACGACGGCGACCACCAGGCACGCCTGCACCAGACCGAAGACACCCGATTTCATCACGTCGCTGAAGAGAATCGTGGCACCGAGGCACACAACGCCGATCTTGATGTAGAATTCACCCTGGATCGCGGGTTTCAGCCACGCGGGAACACGCCACACGTTGCGGATCAGCAACCCGAAGAGCACCGAGAAGAATACCGATTCGAAGCCGTAATACGACACGGAGGGGATCTTGGCGACGATCTGCGCCAGCAACGAGACGGCGAAGACGACCACGAGCGACGCAAGCAGCCCCCTGAGCGGTCGCCGCAGCATCAGGCACCCGGCATAGAGCACCACCAGCACGATGGCGAAGAGACAGGCGATATTGCTCCACGCAGCGCCGCCCAGCAGCGTCGCGGGGACTTTGGGCAGCGCGGAAGGTGCGACCGCGGCCAGCGCCAGCAGGGGAATGCTCACCCAGACCACCACCCAGTCCTCGACCCGGAATTGTTCCATCCACTTTTTCATCTTTATCATTTTTTCAGGTTAAAATATGCCGGAGAGCATCAGTGCCACCACATTGCGACCGGCGACATCCCGCGCGGCGAAATCTTCGTAGGTGTAATCCAGCTGGCAGCGCAGGTATTTCACAGGTTGCCACGTAAGCCCGGCCGTATAATTGGTCTGGCGGCTCGAACCGCGGGAGCAGTCTTCGAGAAAGGTATCGTACCGCACCGCCGGCAACAATGTCCGGGTCACGCGCCAGCCCGCTACGGCATACCATCCCTCGCTGTCGAGGTCGCCCGTCGTGCCGCAGATGTATTCGCCGCGCAGGACGAGGCGCCCGTAATCGTAGCAGGCACCGGCACCGTAACGGATGCGCTTCAGGTAATCCTCGCCGTACTCGCCCCAGTAGTACGATCCCGCGAACTGCAATCCGGCGACGGGCTTGACCGTAAGGCGTGCCACGATGTCCTTGCTTTTGTTCTTGTCCTTGACGTTCAGCCCCTCGCCATTGAAAACGCCGAAGTTGTAGTTCAGGATACTGTATCCGTCGCGCTTGAAAAATCCTCCGAACAGCTGCGCGCCGAGGTCGCGGCCTGTGGCCGAAAGTCCGCAGAGGTCGCTGAACCCCATCAGTTTGCACAACGAAAGGGGGTATTCGACGAACTCATATCTGAGCGGCACATAGTCGGTATTCTCGATCGAAAAAGGCAGCTTGTATTCGCCCAGCTGGACGTTGAGCTCATCGAACGGTTTGTAACACAGGTAGGCGTCGACGATTTTCGGCGAAGCGAATTCGATCTGGACACGGTAATCCAGTTTCGGAGCGATGGCGCCCGCCAGGTTCAGACGTACACGTTTGATAAAAAAGGTCGACGAACGGTCGCTCCATTCGTAACCGGTCTGGACATATCCCGAAATTTCCGGCAGGGCGGCCAGCACTTTGTCCCATGTAGACGTTTTGGCTTTGAGCGCCGCGATTTCCGCCGAAAGCTCCTCAACCGAAGATGTCGCAGTGGTCGTGTCGGGTTGCTGCGCGCGGACGGGTACAATCACACCGAGCAGCAGCAATACAGGCAAAATCATTCTCATAAACAAGATCGTTTGGGTTCACAAAAGTCGTAATTCCGGCGCAATGGATCAATACGCGAAAATACCTAAAATGACCCGGAACGGCTCCGGACGGCATCCGGGAAAGACCGCCGCCGGCCGTCTGCTCCCAGGAAACAGAACAAACACCGCACAGGACACGGACAGGAACGACACAAAAGAGGCCGGGAAACTCCCGGCTCCCCGCTGACGAGCCCA
>OGQU01002141.1_pt1 | contig 13341 bp, 9 predicted proteins | sample 1553341 | NCBI WGS metagenome assembly OGQU01 (sample SAMEA2579920, study PRJEB22360) | human gut metagenome | biome: human gut; feature: human-associated habitat; material: faeces | place: Denmark | collected 2008/2010 | reverse complement strand
CGTCATATTGCCCAGAAATCCCTTGCCATACATCCAGTATGCCTGCGGAATTTCTGAGCAATCTGCCGAAAAATCTGACGACGCATCTTACGTACAAGCTTTATGCAGTGTTTCCTAAAGAAACACTGCACAAAATCATTGGAGAATCGATCGATCATGAATACACCAGTCTATGACTTTTTGATACAATACGCAGAGCGGGACCCTGTCCGGCTGCATATGCCCGGACACAAGGGCAGATTCGGGGCACCGGCGTTGCAGTGTGCCACGACACTGGATCTGACGGAAATCACCGGTGCGGACAGTCTGTTCGAAGCCGAGGGCATTCTGGCGGAGAGTGAACGGAATGCCGCTTCGCTCTATGGAACGGCGTATACGTTTTATTCCTGCGGCGGCTCGACCCTCTGCATTCAGACCATGCTTTTGCTGATGAAACAGCAGGGGCGGGCAGTGCTGGCGGCGAGAAATGTGCATCGGGCATTTTTGAATACCTGTGTGCTGCTGGATTTGCCGGTGCAGTGGATCTATCCCCGCGAAAGTGACGGCATTTTGTCCGGTACCTATGATCTGGCGGATTTTGAGGCCGCATTGCAGCAGCAGACCCGACCGGCGTGTGTCTATGTCACTTCGCCGGACTATCTGGGGCGTATGGCGGATATTGCCGGTCTGGCGGAACTGTGCCACCGGTATCACGCGAAGCTGCTGGTGGACAATGCCCACGGAGCACATCTGGCGTTTCTGCCGTGGCGGTGTCACCCGATCCAATTGGGTGCGGACTACTGCTGCGACTCTGCACATAAGATGCTGTCGGGGCTGACCGGTACTGCCTATCTGCATGTCCGCAGCGATATTGATGTGGAACCGGAACGGGTGCGGGACGCGATGGCAATGTTCGGCTCGACCAGTCCCTCGTATCTGATGCTGGCTTCGCTGGACTGGTGCAATCGGGAACTGGCTTCGCCCTTGTTCCGAAAACAGCTGGAGGAAGTGCTCGACCGCATTCAGCGGCTGAAGTGCCGGTTTTCGCCACGTTATTGTTTCGTAGACGGCGACCCCATGCACCTGACTATAGATGCGGCGGCAGGCGGATTTCACGGGCTGGAACTGGCGGCGTATCTGGAACAGCATGAAGTCTTTGTGGAGTATGCCGATGCATTTCATGTGGTGCTGCTCTGTTCGGCAGCCAATACCGATCGGGACTTTGACATTCTGGAGCAGCTGCTGGAAAGGTTTTCGCCTACGCCGGCGGAATCCGGAGAAAAGTACGCTCTGCCCAGACCGGAAAAGGTCTGCGGGATTCGGGAGGCGGCACTGGCTCCGCAGGAGATCGTGCCTATCGGGGAGAGCAGCGGACGGATTTGTGCCGCGGTGAAAGTGCCCTGTCCGCCGGCAGTGCCCATTGTGCTTAGCGGAGAACGAATCGATGCCCGCTGCATTGCGGTTTGTGAGGCTTATGGAATTACGGAGATCAGCGTCGTACAGTAGGAGGTGGCGGCATGGCACAGTTTTATGGCAATGAACAGATACAGCACACCCTGCACCAGATGCTTTTGCGGGACAGGGCTCCCCACGGATTCCTCTTTTACGGGGAAACCGGTCTGGGGAAAAAGACGCTGGCAAAGCATTTTCTGGCAGAACTGCTCTGCACAGGAACGGAAAAGCCCTGCGGCAGCTGCAAATCCTGCAAAATGCTGGCGGACGGTGTGCATCCGGACGTGCGGTTTGTGGAACACAGCGGCAAGCGAAACGGCTTTTCCGTGGACACGGTGCGGGAGGTGTGCGTGGATCTGGCATCGCCGCCCAACGAGGGCAATGCCAAGTGCTATGTCTTTGGGGACTGTGATGCAATGGACACCCGCACCCAGAATCTGCTGTTGAAAGCGGTGGAAGAACCGCCGGCTTATGGGTATTTTATTTTTACGGCAACTTCTCCGGCATCGCTGCTGCCTACGGTGCGTTCCCGTATCGTGTCGCTGGCGGTGTCGTCGGTGACGGAACAGGAATGCCGTGCTGCACTGGCAGAACGGGGCTTTTCGCCGGAAGATGCCGCAGAAGCGGTGGCGGCGTTCCATGGGAACATCGGGCAGTGCTTAAATTTTTTGGAAAATATGCCAATTCGTGAGGCCGTTGGATTGACAAAAACCGCAATCAATAGTATAATAAATAAGAATGAGTATGCGTTGCTGCAAACCGTTTCGGTGCTGGGAAAGGAACGGGAACGGACGTTTTTGTTCCTGAACCTGTTTGACCGGTGCATTCGCGATGCCATTGTGTGGAAGCATGATCCCTGTGCGGCGGGAATCGGCTGTGATGCAGCAGGGTCGAAAAAGCTGGCAGAACGGCTTTCCGACAGTGCCGGACAGGCAATGCATCGTGCTGTGGACAGTACCTACGGGGCAATGGAGGCAAATGTCAACCTGCCGCTGGCACTGGCAGCTTTTTGTGCAGACTGCATGGACGCGTAACAGCTTCTCATTCCGGAAATGAAATTTCGGGGCGTTGGCTCTACTATAGAAAGGAAGAAAGTATGGTTGAAATCATCGGCGTTCGGTTTCAGAACGGCGGAAAGGTCTACTATTTCTCTCCGGACAGCTGGAAGGTGAAACAGGGAGATCTTGTCATCACCGAAACTTCCCGCGGGACGGAATGCGGAGAAGTCGCAATCGCCAATAAACAGATCCCCAAGGAGCAGGTGACAGTGCCGCTGAAGCCGATCCTGCGGGTCGCCACGCGGGAGGATCGCCGGACACTGGAACAAAATCGCAAAAAGGAAGAACGTGCTTTTCAGGTCTGCCAGCAGAAGATCGCCTATCGAAAGCTGAAAATGAATCTGGTAGATGTGGAATGCACATTCGACAACAGCAAGCTGCTGTTTTATTTCACCGCGGACAACCGCGTGGACTTTCGGGAACTGGTCAAAGATCTGGCGGCAGTGTTCCGGACAAGAATCGAACTGCGGCAGATCGGCGTGCGGGATAAGGCGAAGATCCTGGGCGGTATCGGTATCTGCGGCAGAGAATTCTGCTGCAAGGGGCACTTGCAGGATTTCCAGCCGGTTTCCATTCGCATGGCAAAGGAACAGGGGCTTTCCCTGAATCCGACGAAGATCTCCGGTTGCTGCGGCAGACTGATGTGCTGCCTGAAATATGAGCAGAACGTCTATGAGGAACTGCTCCGCATTACCCCAAAGGTCGGGGCAATCGTCACCATGACAGACGGCACCAGGGCAAAGGTCTGCGAAACCAATCCGCTGACTGGCGATCTGAAGGTGATTTCAGAAAAATCCGATGTGCCGGTAAAGGTCAAGCGGGACGACGTGAAGCTGCTGCGGGACGGAAAAATCAAGGTCGATGCAGCAGAACGCAAGGCATTGAAATCGTTAGAGGATAAGTAAGGGCAATACCGCACAAAGATTGTACGGTATTGCCTAAGGATTCAAATTCGGGCAGACCGGCTCCCCACCAGTCTGCATATAGGAGGTATTTTTTATGGCATCTCAAAGTAAACGCCGCCGTGTCCGGTATGACCGGATTCTGGCAGTTCTTCTGGTTCTGATCCTGCTGATCGTACTGCTGGTGAAGTGCTGTTCCAGCTGCTCCAGCAAGAAGGACAAGAAGAACGACAATGTGACTACCACACCTACTCAGGCGACCACAGCTCCCACAGAGGCAGATAACACGAAAACCGTTTATCTGAGCCCGTCCAATCAGGAGGACAACAAGTTCTATGTGGGCGACACCAACGAAGCTGCGGTCTGCCGCATTCTGGCACAAAAGACGGCTGCCATTCTGGAACAGTCCGGCGTGAACGTCATCGTTGCCGGCGATGCTGACAGCATTCAGACCAAGACAGCGGCCGGCGATCAGAATCTGGCGGCATATGTGGCGATTCACACCAACGCCGGTACCGGTGTCGGCACAGACTGCTATTACAATGCCAATTCCGAAGCCAGCAAGAGTCTGGCACAGGCGGTATATGATCCGGTGGCAGCCCTGACTCCCACAGATGACAAGGGTCTGATCGACGGTTCGGACAGCAATTCTGAAAATTATCAGTATGAAGTGGGTGCCAACAAGAGCCCCAGCTGTCTGATCGAAGTGGAATATCACGACGGTCCCAATGTGGCACAGTGGATTCTGGACAATGAGGACAACATCGCTTCTGCACTGGCACAGGGTATTTGCAGCTATTTGCAGGTAGCTACTCCCACAAGCGGTGCAGCAGTGACCACCGCAGCACTGGGCGGTGATGTGAACAGCACGACAACGGCAGCGATCGGCGGAGCAGATGCTCTGGCAACTACTGCTGCATTTGGTGCAGAGGGAACAACAGGCACAGAAAATGCGATCCAAAATCAATTATCAGCTGGAAACTGACCGGATCCTGGCACAGCTGCCGGCGGAACGGACACCGACACTGTTTCTGCATGCCTGCTGTGCTCCGTGCAGCAGTTATGTGTTGGAATATCTGAGCCGGTATTTTGCCATTACGCTGTTCTTCTATAATCCCAACATTTCGCCGGAGGCGGAGTATCTGCACCGGAAAGCTGAGTTGTGCCGGCTGGTGCAGGAATTACCGCTGGGGAATCCGGTGACGGTGGTGGACGGCGATTATCTGCCGGAACGGTTCTATGCTCTTGCCAAAGGGCTGGAGCAGGAGTCGGAACGGGGAGCACGCTGTCAGAAGTGTATCGGGCACCGTCTGGAAGAAACATTTCGGGCGGCGGCAGCACTGGAAGTGTTACCGGATTTTGTCTGCACCACGCTGACCATCAGCCCCCATAAAGACGCGGTGTTTATCAACACCAGAGGAGCGGAACTGGCGGAGCAGTACGGCATCCCGTGGCTGCCCACGGACTTCAAGAAAAAGGGCGGCTATCAGCGTTCGATCGTGCTGTCCAGAGAGTATGACCTCTATCGGCAGAACTTCTGCGGCTGCGTCTACCGCCGGCTGGAGGCGGGACGGCGGGAAAAACAGGAGGCATCTTGCGAGGATTGAAATCCTGTGGAATAGCAGGGCTGCACTGTGAGAATTTTTGCAAAAAACAGTTGACAAGCTTCGGCGATTGTGCTATACTAGTCCTTAGAGCGTTGAAGGGAACGGCACATTTCGCCGAAGCTTTTTGCAGAGAACCGCTGTCACCGGCTGAAAGCAGCGGGAAAAAGTGAAGAAATTTGCACACCACTCCCCGAGTCTGCCCAATCCGCAGCGGTCTGTCTCCGTTATCGGACACCACGAGGTGTATGTGCCTTTGGCACGTGCATGAAACAAGGGTGGAACCACGATAGATTTTTCATCGTCCCTTGCACAGTCCTTTACTGTGTAAGGGACTTTTTGCATTTACTTTGGGAAATGCCGCACACGGCACGTCTGACATGTCGGGCGTTTCCCGCATTCTGGAAAGGAAGATGGATCATGATCAAACTGACATTGAAAGACGGCAGCATTCGGGAACTGGAAGCTCCTACAGCTGCGGCAGAAGTCATTAAGGGCATCGGCATGGGGCTGTACAAGGCTTCCTGCTGTGTCAAGCTGGACGGAGAGGTCTGTGACCTGCGTACCGTTATCGACCACGACTGCACATTTGAAGTCATGACCTTCGACAGCGAAGAAGGTAAGAAAACATTCTGGCACACCGCTTCTCACGTGCTGGCACAGGCTGTCAAGCACCTGTATCCGGAGGCAAAGCTGGCGATCGGACCGGCAATCGATACCGGTTTCTATTACGACTTTGACGTAGAACATCCGTTCAGTCAGGAAGAACTGACTAAGATCGAAGCCGAGATGAAGAAGATCGTCAAGGCAAACGAAAAGCTGGAGCAGTTCTATCTGTCGCCGGAAGAAGCTGTGGCTAAGCTGAAAGAAATGGACGAACCCTATAAGGTAGAGCTGTGCGAGGAGCACGCCGGAAACGGTGAGCCGATCTCGTTCTATCAGCAGGGCGATTTCACAGATCTGTGTGCCGGCCCGCACCTGATGTCTACCGGTACGATCAAGGCGTTCAAGCTGCTGTCCTGCACCGGTGCATACTGGAGAGGTTCAGAAAAGAATAAGATGCTGTCCCGTGTCTATGCGGTGGCATTCCCCAAGGCATCGATGCTGGAAGAACATCTGGCAAAGCTGGAAGAAGCCAAGAAGCGTGACCACAATAAGCTGGGACGGGAACTGGAATATTTCACCACTGTTGACGTGATCGGTCAGGGTCTGCCGGTGCTGCTGCCCAAGGGTGCCAGAGTGGTACAGCTGTTACAGCGTTGGGTAGAAGATGTGGAACAGGCACACGGCTGCCTGCTGACTAAGACGCCGCTGCTGGCAAAGCGGGAACTGTACAAGATTTCCGGTCACTGGGATCACTATTTGGACGGCATGTTCGTACTGGGCGACCCTCACGACGAAACCAAGGACTGCTTCGCTCTGCGTCCGATGACCTGCCCGTTCCAGTATCAGGTATATCTGAACCGGCAGCGTTCATACCGTGATCTGCCGATGCGTCTGACGGAAACATCTACGCTGTTCCGGAACGAGGACTCCGGCGAAATGCACGGCCTGATCCGCGTTCGTCAGTTCACCATTTCTGAGGGACACTATATCCTGCGTCCGGATCAGCTGGAAGATGAATTCAAGAACTGCCTGCAATTGGCAAAGTATTTCCTGGATACAGTCGGACTGCTGGACGACTGCACATTCCGGTTCTCCCAGTGGGATCCGGCAAATCCGGGCAACAAGTACGAGGGTACACCGGAGCAGTGGGAAGAAGCACAGCGTGTCATGGGCAACATTCTGGATCACTTGGGCTTGAAGTATGAGATCGGCATCGACGAGGCGGCTTTCTACGGCCCGAAGCTGGATATTCAGTACAAGAACGTATTCGGCAAGGAAGACACCCTGGTCACCATTCAGATCGATATGCTGCTGGCAGAGCGTTTCGGCATGTACTACAAGGATAAGGACGGTCAGAAGAAGCTGCCGTACATCATTCACAGAACATCGCTGGGCTGCTATGAGCGTACACTGGCATACATGATCGAACACTTCGGCGGTGCAATGCCGCTGTGGATCGCTCCGGAACAGGTTCGTCTGGTGCCCATTGCAGACCGTCATCTGGACTTTGCATATGAGGTCAAGAAGGAACTGGAAGCTGCTGGTCTGCGTGTCGAGGTGGACAGCCGTGCCGAAAAGGTGGGCTGGAAGATCCGTCAGGCAACGATGGAAAAGGTGCCGTATATGCTGACTGTCGGCGACAAGGAATGCGAAGAAAAGACAGTCGCAGTCCGCAAGCGTAACGGCGAAGATCTGGGCAGCATGACGGTGGCAGAACTGACAGCAAAGCTGGTCGAAGAAGTCCGCACCAAGCAGAAGTAATCAGACAATGCAGCAGAAGCTGCTGTATAACAGAACAGAAAAAGGCGAACGTTTCGGCGTTCGCCTTTTTTGCCGGTATTTCGCGAAAAAATTGAAAAAGTATACATTTTCCAATTGACAAAACATCATTTTTCAGTTATAATAAAAGACAGGTATATTTTGTTTTGAAAGCGAGTATTTGGAAAATGGGAAGTACGAAAATCAATCTGACGGAGGAACAGTTTACAGAGGTGACACTGTCCGCCCTGAAAGAGCACCCCGAGGGAATTACGGAATATCCGATTCTGGATTTTGATGATCGTGCACTGGGGCTGTTGTCCGCCGGCGTTGCAGAAACGCTGCGGTACAGTGAGATCAAGCCCCGCGGCGGTCTGGCATATCGGTTTTTGAAGCGGCTGTTTGACATCGTGGGGTCTGCACTGGCACTGATCCTTCTGGCGATCCCCATGGGCATCGTGGCACTGGTGATCTATCTGGACGACAAGGGGTCGCCGATCTTTTCACAGGCACGGCTGACCAAGGACGGAAAGGTGTTCTACATGCACAAGTTCCGTTCCATGTGTGTCGATGCGGAACAGAAGTTCGCAGAGGTGCAGAAAGAAAACGAAACCGACGGTCTGGCGTTCAAGAGCGAGAACGACCCGCGAATCACACGGATCGGGCATTTTATCCGGAGAACGTCCATTGACGAACTGCCCCAGCTGTGGGACGTTTTCTGCGGGCACATGTCCATTATCGGGCCGCGTCCGCCGCTTCCGCGGGAAGTGGTGCTGTATACGCCCCACCAGATGCAGCGGTTACAGGTAAAAGGCGGTCTGTCCTGTATTTGTCAGGTAGAGGGCAGAAGCGATATGGGATTCGAAAAGTGGGTGGAATCCGACCTCGAATACATTCAGACACGCAGTGTCGGACTGGATCTGAAGCTGGTGTTTAAGACCATTGGCGTGGTAATTATGAAAAAGGGTGCAAGATAACCATAGGAAGAAAGAGCCGCTGTGCAGATGCATGGCGGCTCTTTTGTAGTGCTGTCTGATGCAAAATGCCGTTGTTTACAGAAACTTATTGGAATGTTGTTTATTTTTTTTTTTTTTTTGCGGTATAATAGACACTGTCATGATGTATCATGGAAGCTTGCAATTTTTTTGCAGTGAAGAAACTATGAAGGGAGTCTGTTGAAATGCAGAAATGGAAGAAGTTTTTGGCAACATTGACGGCTGGGGCATTGTGTGCCGTGGCGTTGCCGCTGGCGAAGCTGGAATTGCCGGAGGTGGTGATGAATGCCAGTGCCGAGAGAAGTATACTGACTTACAATGACTTGGTATATACAATTCAGAATAATGGAACTATCGAGATTGTAGGTTATACAGGAACACCGACAAATATAGTTATTCCAGCTGAAATTAACGGAAGACGCGTGGTGAGTGTTGGACATTTTGCGTTTAATAGCTGTGATTCATTAACGGAGGTTACAATTTCGGAAGGTATAACAGTTATTAAAAGCGATGCTTTTCTTTATAATTCCTCTTTGACAAAAGTTACATTTCCGTCCAGTGTAGAAAGTATCGAAAGTGAGGCTTTTACGGGCTGTAGTCAGTTAAAAACTGTTATCATGCCAGAAGGCTTAAAAAGTATTGGTAGAAGTGCTTTTAGTGAGACTGCTATTTCTGAAGTGGAAATTCCCAATAGTGTAACCGATGTTGGTTCATTTGCCTTTTCTTATACGCCATGGTTTACTGCAAAACAAAAAGAAAATCCAATGGTTATTGCAAATGGCATATTGCTGGACGGAACAAAGTGTTCGGGAGATGTAATTATTCCAAATGGGGTGACTAGTATTGCGGACGAAGCGTTTGAGCGTGGAAATCTGAATAAAATAATAATTCCCGAAGGTGTAACAAATATTGGAGATGGTGTCTTTGAAAATTGCACTGATTTGGAAACGATTTCTATTCCAAGTAGTTTGACAAGTATTGGCGGAAGTGCCTTTAATGGTACAATATGGTTAGAAGAAAAGCAGAAAGAGAATCCTCTTGTGATTATAAATGGAACATTGGTCAATGGAGAAGCTTGCTCTGGAAAAGTTATAATTCCTGATGATGTAATGATTATTGGAGATGATGCCTTTTATGGCTGTAGCATGTTAAAAGACATTGTAATTCCAAATAGTGTAATAAGCATTGGGGATAGGGCTTTTGGCAGTTGTACTGCTTTGGAGAACGTTACAATTTCGAATAGTGTAAAAACAATTGGTGGAGAGGCGTTTTCCAATACAGCTTGGCTGAACGCAAAATCAGAAGAAGTTGTTGTTGTAAATAATATACTAATTAGTAACATGAGCAGTTCTGATAATGTTGAGATTCCAGACGATGTAAATTGTATTGGTCAACGAGCCTTTGCTTCTAATTCTTTAAAGACAGTTACGATTCCAGAGAGCGTGACGGATATAGAAGGATATGCTTTTGCTTATTGTATGAATTTGACAGATGTATACTATAAGGGAACAACTGCACAATGGGCTGCAATTAACCTTGATGAAAACTATTGGGCGGGAATAGGCGTAGACAGTACCGGCTCTGGAAATAAGTGCTTAGTTAATGCAACAATCCATTGTTCTGACGGTGTATACGATCCTTCTGCTTCTGCTGTATCTTCCACCGGTGACCTCGACGGCAACGGCACAGTTGACACCAACGACGTGTTCGAAGCCATGCTCTACGTGGCATACCGCGGTGCGGGCATGTCCGGCGGCCTGAGAGCGGAGCAGATCACTGCCGCGGACATCGACGGGGACGGCTCCGTGGATTCCACAGACGTGTACTATATCCTCTACTATGTTGCCCTGCAGGGTGCCGGCAAAAAACCGACTTGGGATAGCGTACTGGGCAGATAACGATTACAGTAAATCCAATTCCGAAAGCCGCTGTGCAGATGCATGGCGGCTTTTGTGCTGTCCGGAATCTTTTTCGGAATCTGCCTTGTCAATGCCGCCCGCTTTATGTTATAATAGAAACAGCATCACAACAAGCGAGGTGAAAAGCCGTGTGCCTGTGCCGCGGCGATTATGAAACGATTGGTAGTGGGCATTACTGCCCATGTGGATTCCGGAAAGACGACGCTTTCCGAAGCTTTGCTGTACCGTACCGGCGAGATCCGGAAGCTGGGGCGGGTGGATCACCAGACAGCTTTTCTGGACACCCACCCGATGGAACGGGATCGGGGCATTACGATTTTTGCACATCAGGCATGCATTGCCTGTGAAAATGCGGAATATACGCTGCTGGATACTCCCGGACACGTGGACTTTTCAGCAGAAACCGAACGCACTATGCAGGTGCTGGACTATGCCATTCTGGTCATCAGCGGCACAGACGGCGTGCAGTCCCACACGGAAACCCTGTGGAAACTGCTGGAACGCTATCAGGTGCCGGTGTTCCTCTTTGTCAACAAAATGGACTTGGCAGGGGCAGACAAGGCGGCAGTGCTGGAACAGCTGCAAAGCCGGTTGAGTGACCGCTGTGTGGACTTTTCCGCAGACGGCACCGATGCCTTTTATGAACAGGTGGCTCTGCTGGAGGAGCCGTTCATGGATACTTATCTGGAGCAGGGGAAGATCCCGCCGGCACTGCTGGCAAAAGGCATTGCCCGCCGGAAGCTGATCCCCTGTTACTTCGGGGCAGCGTTGAAGCTGGAGGGCGTGGACGCATTTCTGGAGGGACTGCACCGGTATACGCTGGAACAGCCCTGTCCGGCACAGTTCGGGGCGAGGGTGTTTAAAATTGCCGCTGACGAAAAAGGAAACCGGTTGAGTTACCTGAAGATCACCGGCGGACGGCTGCGGGTGCGGGACAGCATCGCCTATACTGCTTCCAACGGCAGAGACATGCAGGAAAAAGTCAGCCAGATCCGTGTCTACGCCGGTGCGAAGTTCGAGGCGAAAGAGGCGGCCCCTGCGGGCACGGTCTGTGCGGTGACGGGTCTGAGCCGGACGTTTATCGGGCAGGGGCTGGGCAGTGCCGGCAACGGTATGGCTCCGGTGCTGGAACCGGTGCTCCGCTACGGCGTACAGCTGCCGGAAGGGGTGCACCCTACCGATGCCCTGAAACAGCTGGCACAGCTGGAGGAGGAAGATCCGGCTCTCCACGTGGTGTGGAACGACCACGCCGGACAGATTCAGATGCAGCTGATGGGCGAGGTGCAGCTGGAAGTATTGCAGCGGCTGATCGCCGACCGGTTCGGCATGCAGGTGCAGTTCGATGCCGGACAGATCACCTATAAGGAAACCATTGCCGAGCCGGTAGAGGGCGTGGGGCATTACGAACCGCTGTGCCACTATGCCGAAGTGCACCTGCTGCTGGAGCCACTGCCGCAGGGCAGCGGTTTGCAGTTCGGGGTGAACTGTCGGGAGGACGATCTGGAACGAAACTGGCAGCGGCTGGTGCTGACGCATTTGGAGGAGAAAACGCATCTGGGCGTACTGACCGGTTCACCCATAACAGATATGCGGATCACCCTGTGTGCCGGAAAAGCCCATGTCAAGCACACCGAGGGCGGTGACTTCCGGCAGGCGACCTATCGGGCGGTGCGGAACGGACTGCGAAAGGCGAAAAGCATTCTGCTGGAACCGTGGTACGAGTTTTTGCTGGAACTGCCTACGGAAAACGTGGGACGTGCCATGACCGATCTACAGCAGATGGGGGCGGAGTTCCAGCCGCCGGAAACCGAGGGCGACCGTTCGGTTTTGCAGGGCAGTGCTCCGGTGGCGAAGCTGCGGGGCTATGCTTCAGAGGTGACCGGTTATACCCACGGCGTGGGCAGACTGGTCTGTTCCCCCAAGGGCTATGCTCCCTGTCAGAATCCGGAAGAAGTCATTGCCGCAGTGGGGTATGACTGCGACAGCGATCTGGAAAACTCTGCGGATTCCATTTTCTGTGCCCACGGAGCCGGCTTTGCCGTCAAGTGGGACGAGGTGGAACAGCACATGCACCTGCCCAGCTGCCTGCACCAGCTGGAAGAACCCGACGAACCGGCGGCACCGGTGCGGGTGTCGCGGCCAGCCTATGGGGGCAGTCTGGCAGAGGACAAGGAACTCATGGCAATCTTTGAACGGACTTACGGAAAAATCGACCGCAATCCCCGACAGGCACTCTGCACCCCCAAAGAGGAGGACACTGCGGCAGCATATCACGGCAAGCCGGATCCGGCGTATGACGGGGAGGAGTACTTGCTGGTAGACGGCTACAACATCATTTTTGCGTGGGACGAGTTGAAAACGATTGCCCAAAACAATCTGGACAGTGCCAGAGGACAGCTGATGCACATGTTGAGCAACTACTGCGGCTATCGGAAGTGCAAGCTGATTCTGGTATTTGATGCGTATAAGGTCAAGGGCTATCACGGCGAAACGGAGCAGTATCACAACATTACGGTGGTGTATACCAAAGAGGCGGAAACTGCCGACTCCTACATTGAAAAGGCAACGCTGGACTTGTCGAAGAAGCATAAGGTGCGGGTGGCAACTTCGGACGGCATGGAGCAGCTGATTATTCTGGGGAACGGTGCTCTCCGTATCACTGCGGCGGAATTCCGGAAGGAGGTCTTGCAGACCGAGGCAGCCATTCGGGAATATGCGGCACAGATGAAGCAGGGGAAAAAGACCATTACGGAGAAGCATTCGTCATAAGCTGGGGCAGTGCTGCCGTGGTAGGGCAACACCGCACAAAGCCCGCCTGACGGCTTTGCACGCAATCTGCGGTCATATTGCCGAAAAATCTGACAACGCACCTTACGCACAAGCTTTGTGTGGTGTTGCCGTAGCAGAATACCCGAAATCCCCGCGGAAAAATCGGCAGTTCTGTCAATTGTTTGTGCAGCAGAAATATGATAAAATAAGGATATTCCGGAGCGTGTTTCGGCACGCTGAGATATAGGGCAATACCGCACAAAGAGCGTCTGGCGACTTTGCACGCCATCTGCTTGCAA
>OGQU01002133.1_pt1 | contig 13378 bp, 8 predicted proteins | sample 1553341 | NCBI WGS metagenome assembly OGQU01 (sample SAMEA2579920, study PRJEB22360) | human gut metagenome | biome: human gut; feature: human-associated habitat; material: faeces | place: Denmark | collected 2008/2010 | reverse complement strand
TAAGGCTTAAATGGGATTGCTGAATGGAACAGAGGCAGAAGAGACTTGGAGGCGGAGACAGACGCAGAGGTCATTGAATCCGAAAACTGAAAGTTGAATATAGAAGAAAATGTTGTAGGATTGCCGCTATGAAAAGGGAAAGAGGCTTGGTTTTTTCTCGTCCCGGAAGGTCGATTTTCGGGTAGATAAGAGGTTGATTTGAACATTGACAAAAAATTAAAATATTGATATCATATACATATACAATATAAAGAAAATAATTTAAATGTCAATTTATAAAAGTATAAAGAAAATATAAACAGATTATAAAGGATGACACATGAACAAGGCAGAAAAATCACAAATAATAGTCCTTATTGCTTGCTTTGCTTGTGTTTTTTTGTCTGCAGCTTTAATATGGAATTATTATAAAAAGCCAGCTGATGAGAACGAAGCATTGATAGTTACAATAAAATATCCAGAATCCCGGGCGAGAACGCGAACGGTGTATTTTCCGCGAATGAGTACCTTACAAGAAGCAATCTGATGAAGGCATTCCGCGATGATTATGATACTCCGATCGCAGCAGGAAAGAAGGTTGCTGTTGTCGGCGGCGGAAACGTAGCGATGGATGCAGCGAGAACAGCACTCCGTCTCGGTGCAGAGGTCCATATCGTCTACAGAAGAAGTGAGGCTGAGCTTCCGGCAAGAGCGGAGGAAGTTCACCACGCAAAAGAAGAGGGCGTCATCTTTGACCTTCTGACCAACCCGGTCGAGATCCTGACCGATGAGAACGACTGGGTGAAAGGCATCAAGGTTGTGAAAATGGAGCTTGGCGAGCCGGATGCAAGCGGCCGTCGCAGCCCTGTCGCCACGGGCGAGACCGTCGAGCTTTCCGCCACCACGGTGATCTGCGCCGTGGGCGAGGGCATCGATGCCAGCCTGTACGATGCCGCGGGCGTCGAGCACGACCGTCGCGGCCGCCTTGCCGCCACCTCCACCGGCGTCGAGGGCGTTTGGGCTGCCGGTGACTGCCGTCGCGGTCCTGCTACCGTGGTCGAGGCTATTGCCGACGCCGCCGAGGTCGCCCGTGCCATCGCCGGCGTGGACTTTAACAAGTACGCCGACCAGAATGCTCAGGCCGGTCGCGAGGATACCTGCTACGAGCGCAAGGGGTCGCTGTGCCGCGACAAGCGCAACTGCACCAAGACTCGCTGCCTGGGCTGCGGCTCGGTGTGCGAGGTCTGCTGCGACGTGTGCCCCAACCGCGCCAACGTGGCAATTAAGGTGCCGGGCCTGGCCAAGCATCAGGTCGTCCATGTCGACGGCATGTGCAACGAGTGCGGCAACTGCGCCGTGTTCTGCCCTTACCAGGAGGGTCGTCCCTACAAGGACAAGCTCACCCTGTTCTGGAGCGAGCAGGACATGGAGAACTCCGAGAACGAAGGCTTCCTGGCCGTGGGCGAGGATCACTTTAAGGTCCGTGTCGCCGGCACGGTCCGCACCGTCTCGGTCGATGCCGTCAACACCGGTCTTCCCGAGGCCGTCCGCCTGACCATCAGGGCTGTGCGCGACAACTATTCGTACCTTCTTAAGAAATAGGCGAGTCTCTTATGGCCAAATCCATTCAACATAACGTGGCCTACGTTGCCTGCGGAAGCGGTTGCGCCTCCGCAGGCGGCGACGCCCGCTGCAGCGAAGGCTGCATTGGCTGTGGCGCCTGCGTCACGGCCTGCCCCCACGGCGCCATTGCGCTGGTCGACGGCATCGCCCGCGTGGATCGCTCAAAGTGCACGGGCTGTGGCCTGTGCGGCATGGCGTGCCCGCAGCGCGTGATCGCCTTCGTTCCCGGCTACCAGAACATCCTGGTGCGCTGCAACAACACGGATAAGGGCGCCATTGCCCGCAAGATCTGCGACACGAGCTGCATCGGTTGCGGCATGTGCGCCAAAAAGTGCCCTGCCGGCGCTATCCGCATCGAGGACAATTGCGCCCATATCGATGGCGCGGACTGCCTGTCGTGCGGCATGTGCGCCGTCGTCTGCCCGCATGGCGCCATCCACGACCGCACCGGCATCGCCGCCGGCGTGTAGAAGGGAATCACCATGGCACAGGAATTCACTTTTACCGTTAACGGCGTCGAGCGCACGACGACTCAGAACAAGCCGCTGCTGCGCTATCTGCGCGACGACCTGCACATTCACTCCGCCAAGGACGGCTGCTCCGAGGGCGCCTGCGGCACCTGCACCATCCATGTGGACGGTGCGGCCGTCAAGGCGTGCGTGCTGACCACCGCCCTTGCCGCCGGCCGTAACATCGTGACCGTCGAGGGCCTGCCCGAGGACGTGCGCGAGGCATTTGTGTACGCCTTTGGCGCCGTGGGCGCCGTACAGTGCGGCTTTTGCATCCCCGGTATGGTCATGGCGGGTGCAGCGCTCATCGCCGAGGACCCCGAGCCCACCGAGGAGCAGATCAAGTACGCCATCCGTGGCAATGTCTGCCGCTGCACCGGCTACAAAAAGATTATCGAGGGCATTTCGCTGGCAGCTGCGGTGCTCCGTGGCGAAAAACAGATCGACGAGGACTTGGAGCGCGGCGACGACTACGGCGTGGGCAAGCGCGCCTTCCGTATCGACGTGCGCAAGAAGGTGCTCGGCGAGGGCAAGTACCCCGACGACATCGACGAGATCGACCAGCCGGGCCTGACCTATGCCAGCGCCGTGCGCTCCAAGTATCCGCGCGCCCGTGTGCTTTCCATCGATACCTCCAAGGCCGAGGCCCTGCCCGGCGTGGTGGGTATTCTGCGCGCCGAGGACGTGCCGGTCAACCAAGTCGGCCACCTTATCCAGGACTGGGACGTCATGATCGCCCAGGGCGATATCACCCGCTGCGTGGGCGATGCCATCGTGCTGGTGGTTGCCGAGGACGAGGCGACGCTCGAGAAGGCCAAGAAGCTCGTAAAGATTGATTACGAGCCGCTGGAGCCCGTGCGCAATATCGCCGAGGCCAAGGCTGCCGACGCCCCGCGCCTGCACGACAGCTTCTTTGCCTTTGGCAACACGGTGGAGCTCAAGGACAACGTGTGCCAGAGCCGTCACGTGACGCGCGGCGACGCCGCCAAGGCGCTGGCGGAGAGCGCGTTTACCGTGACGCAGCGCTTTACCACGCCCTTTACCGAGCATGCCTTCTTGGAGCCCGAGTGCGCCGTGGCCTTCCCGTACAAGAACGGCGTCAAGGTGCAGTCGACCGATCAGGGCGCCTACGATACGCGCAAAGAGTGCGCCCATATGTTTGGTTGGGATAGCGAGCCCGAGCGCGTGGTCGTCGAGACCATGCTCGTGGGTGGCGGCTTTGGCGGCAAGGAGGACGTATCCATTCAGCATCTGGCCGCGCTCGCCGCATATAAGTTCCAGCGTCCTGTGAAGTGCAAGCTCACGCGTGCCGAGTCGCTCGCGTTCCATCCCAAGCGCCACGCCATGGACGGTACCTTTACGCTGGGCTGCGACGCCGAGGGCAACTTTACCGGCCTGGATTGCGAGATCAATTTTGACACCGGCGCCTATGCGTCGCTGTGCGGCCCGGTGCTCGAGCGCGCCTGCACGCATGCCGTCGGCCCCTACAAGTACCAGAACACCGACATTCGTGGCTTTGGCTACTACACCAACAACCCGCCCGCCGGTGCGTACCGAGGCTTTGGCGTTTGCCAGTCCGAGTTTGCGCTCGAGAGCCTGATCGACCTGCTGGCCGAGAAGGTCGGCCTGGATCCGTGGGAGATTCGTTACCGTAATGCCATCGAGCCGGGCGAGGTTCTGCCCAACGGCCAGATTGCCGACTGCTCCACGGCGCTGAAGGAGACGCTGCTCGAGGTCAAGGATGCCTACTACGCGCATCCCGGACACGCCGGTATCGCCTGCGCCATGAAGAACGCCGGCGTGGGCGTGGGCCTGCCCGATGCCGGCCGCTGCAAGATCCGCGTCGAGAACGGCGTGGCCGTGGTCTATGCCGCTACGTCCGACATCGGCCAGGGCTGCAACACCGTCTTTTTGCAGGACGTTGCCGAGGCATGCGGCCTGCCGCTTCGCTGCATCGCCAACGGCGAGTGCTCCACCGAGAATGCTCCCGACTCCGGCACCACGTCTGGCTCGCGTCAGACGGTCGTGACCGGCGAGGCCGTGCGCGGTGCCGCCTTCCTGCTGCGCGATGCCATGGTTGGTATCGAGGCTGGCAAGCCTGCTCCCACCGCTCCGGTGAACGCGCATGGCGACGGCGTCAAGATCGAGTACGACGACGGTCGCGCCTATCAGCTGCACACGCAGGAGCTCGTCGCCGGCCAGGGTATGCATCCTCAGGATCCCGCGGCCGCCATCAAGGCACTCGAGGGATGCGAGTTTGGCTACGTGTACTTGGAGCCGACCGACAAGCTGGGTGCGGATGTTCCCAACCCCAAGAGCCACATCTGCTACGGCTTTGCCACGCATGTGGTCATTTTGGACGATGACGGCCGCGTGAGCGAGGTCTATGCTGCGCACGATTCCGGCAAGGTGGTCAACCCCATCTCCATCCAGGGTCAGATCGAAGGCGGCGTGCTCATGGGTATGGGCTATGCGCTTACCGAGGACTGGCCGCTCAAGGACTGCGTGCCCCAGGCAAGGTACGGCACGCTCGGGTTGTTCCGCGCGCCCGAGATTCCGGATATCCACGCCATCTACGTGGAGAAGGACGAGCTACTGCCCGTGGCATACGGCGGCAAGGGCATCGGCGAGATCGCAACGATTCCCACGGCGCCCGCCGTACAGAACGCCTATCGCGCATTTGACGGCAAGCTGCGTCCGGATCTGCCCATGGTGGATACGCCCTACAGCCGCGCCCGCAACCGCGGGTAGGGTAGGGCGCGGACGGCCATTGCTGACGAGCTGTTCGCGCTCAACATCAACTACATACGCTGCGCCTTTGGCCCCGGCTCCATCGCGAGCCGGGGCCCTTTGTTTGGAGTGGAAACTGCGTCCCGGATTTGGCGCTCAGAACGGGACACGCTTTCCGGATGGCATGTTTGGCGGAAACTACGGCCCAGTTTTTGGCTCCAGAACGGGATACATTTTCCGGAACGGTCCACGTGCGGTGGTGTACCGACCCTTTTGCGTGCGCCGCTTGTCGAATTACGTTATAGCTAGCTATATTATAGGAAGGTATAATATAGCTAGCTATAACGTAAAGGAAGGATGGCCCTATGTTTATCGGAAGAACGGCGGAAATGTCCGAGCTCAATCGACTGTATGGCACGGGCTCCTTTGAGATGCCTGTGATTTACGGCCGCCGTCGCGTGGGCAAAACGCGTCTTATCACAGAGTTTATCCAAGGCAAGAAGGCTATTTACTTTCAAGCTCGTCGTACCAATGCAGAGGCAAACCTGCATGGCTTTAGCCAGGCGATACTTGCGGGCTCCGTTGGTGTTGCTGGCGTGTCGTTTCGTAGTTTTGACGAGGCGTTCGATGCATTGGCTACCATGGCTCGTACGGAACGTTTGATTGTCGTGATCGACGAGTATCCTTATCTCGCCCAATCGAATCCCGAGATCAGCTCGTTGCTGCAAGACAAGATCGATCACTTGTACAAAGAGGCCAAGCTTATGCTTATCCTGTGCGGGTCGTCGCTTTCGTTTATGGAAGAGCAGGTGTTGGGCTACGAGAGTCCGCTATACGGTAGGCGTACGGCCCAGTTTAAGATCATGCCGCTCGATTTTATGACGACCCTCGGCCTGTGGCAGAGCATGGGTCGCGAAGACGCTGCAGTTTGCTATGGCATGACGGGTGGCATTCCTGCATATATCGAGAAAGTCGATCCTGCCGCACCGCTCAAGGACAACATCAAACGTCTTTTTCTTACTCCTACGGGCTATCTCTTTGAGGAGCCGAGTAACCTGCTATTGCAGGAGTGCCGCAATCCCGAGCAATATGATGCGATCGTGCAAGCAATTGCTCAGGGGCGCTCGAAGATCTCGGAGATTGCGAGCTCTACGGGAATCCCTGCGAGCAACGTAAAGAGCTATGTGGATAAGCTGGCGTCGCTTGGGATTGTCGAGCGCGAGCTGCCCCTAAACGAGACGAGCAATAAGCGAGCCGTGTATCTGCTGAGCGATCAGATGTTTAGGTTCTGGTACAAGTTTGTTCCGCAGAACATCGGGCTGATTCAAAACGATATGGCCGAGATGGCGTATGAGCGCATTGAGCCGCACGTATCGGATTACATGGGTACGGTCTTTGAGCTTATATGCAGACAATACGTGTACGAACTCGCGCGGGAGGGCCAGCTTGATGTGGTTCCGGCAAGCGTTGGGCGCTGGTGGGGGACGGATAATCGCACGCATACGCAGGAAGAAATCGACTTGATTGTTGACGATGGCGAGGGCACTGCGCTGTTTGCGGAATGCAAATGGCGCAATGAACCGGTGGGCGAAGACGTGCTGCAAAAGCTCGTGCATCGAAGCGAGCTCTTTAGACGGCAGCACAAAAGCTATGCGATCTTCTCGAAGCACGGCTTTACGCAGGGATGTCGGGAAGCTGCGGCGAGCAGGGGAGATGCCAAGCTGATTTCGTTTGCCGAGATGTGCGAGCGGAGATAACCAAGCACGCTCTGATGTGATGCTCGGAATGGGTCGCGCTTTCCCTTTGGCGGAAAGCGCGTCCCAGATTTCGGCCTCAGAGTGGGACGCATTTTCCGGTAGAGGCCTGGAGCGGAAAGCACGTCCCAGAATCCGGGCAATTCGCTGGTCCGGTGGTTGAGCAAGCGCCGCGCTAAGGATGCCGAGCGTAAAACCTACAATGAAAACGGCGTAAAAACTGCATTGAGAATGGCGTAATTTCGCAGGATGACGTCGCCCGCTGGTGCTGCAGGAGCGGTGACCTGCAAACCTTGGGTTTTCGGACGAGCTTGTGCGAGAGAGCAAACCAGTATGTGCGCTCGAAGGCCCGCGTTCGCGTGCGCCCCAAGCGCTACTTCTGTGACCCGTCACTTGCGGCGGCGTTGCTGGGGGCTACCCCTGAGCGGCTGCTTGGCGATATGCAAACGCTGGGGATGCTCTTTGAGAATCTCGTCCTGCGCGACGTGCGCGTGTTCCTTTCCACCTACGGCGGTGTCGACAACAGTGTCCATTATTTCCGAGATGAGAAGGGCCTTGAGGTCGATCTGATCGTTGAGCACGACGGGCGCTGGGGAGCCATCGAGGTCAAGCTGAGTGATGCGAAAGCAGACGATGGAGCGAGAAATCTCAAGGCGCTGGAGAGGAAAGTGCTCTCCAATCCTGCCGCCCAGAATACCGCGCCGGCGTTTTTGGCGGTCGTGGTTGGAAAGGGGAGTATTGCCTACACACGCGACGACGGCGTGGCGGTGATTCCCATGGCGGCACTTGGGGCGTAGTGGTTTTGCGGGCGTGCCGTGCTTCCTTTACCGAAAATCCATTTGGTAAACCAGATGCTCGCGGATAGAATAAAGTTGACGGCAGCCCAAGGGTGATAGCTGGGCAGCGCTGTTGCTTGGTCAAGAGTTCAGTGCCTTAATGGCAGCGACTTGTTATGCTTCGAATGCTGCTTGAGTGCCTCGGAAAGTTCGATAAGCGCCGTGAAGAGCGAGACCAAAGCAACCAAGAGCTCTACGAGCTCTGATGGGCCCGGGATGACCGCTGATTCAAGTCACCGGGCCCAAATCTTTTTCATGCATTTGAATAGAGCGGGCGATTCTCTTGGGGCCGTCTGCATGGCGTGCGACCAGCGCATGGTATTGCGCCCCGCTTTCATGTCCGCACGGGCGCCTATCCTTACGGCAATGTAGCCGCCTATGTAGCAAGCGGCAGTTGACGGAGAAAGGCCCTAACCGTGTCAGCTGAAAAGACGCCGTGTATCTCGGCTATCGATACGACGAACTTTACGCGCCAGATCGTGCTGGACTTTGAGTTTGCGCCGGTGCCAAAGCAGCGCCAGCGCCGTGGACTGCGCAATGAGATTATCGAGGTCGGTGCCGTCAAGCTCGATTACCACGGCAACGTTATGGGCGAGTTCTCGCAGTTTGTGCAGACGGAATTTACCGAAGGCGTTGCGTTCCCCGTCCGCGAGCTTACAGGGATATCGGCCGTGGACACCGCGATGGCCGACCCGCTCTACATGGTGATCAAAAGACTCAGCGATTGGATCGGTCGCTACTCCGCCCAGGTGGTTTGCTGGAGCGGGGCGGACCGTCGACAGCTTTTGACCGAGTGCCAGGCAAAGCACATCGACCTTTCCGCATTTCCTACGGATTGGGCCGATCTGCAGGCGTTTTATACCTCGATCATGGACGTGGGCAGCCACGGGTGCGTCTCTTTGAGTGACGCGGCAACGTGGTTCGGCATCGAGTTCGACGAGTCGACGGGTCACGCCCACAGCGCCCTGGCCGATGCGCGCGTGACCGCTAAGCTGCTCAAGCAGATGATGGAGGGGGACTATCACGTGAGTCCGCGCGCCCAGGAAGTCCGCCAACGGTGGGGGATGGGCGAGCGAGCTCAGACGCGCCTTTCCAGCAAGTGCCCCGAGCTGGGCGACCTGCTGCTGAAGCTGAAGGCGGAGGGGAGGTAGGCGGGGCTCCGGGAATGACCTCTGACTCAAGTCAACGGGGCTCATTTTGCTTTCTTTGGAGCTTTCTCACGGGGCTGACTTTACTTCGTCTCATTTAGTATAAAGCGGCTGCTAGATTGCATAGTGATGATAAAATTAATCAACTCAACATCAATAGCTGTCGCTTTGCGCAATGAGGGGTTCCGAGACGTATGAACGAGTCTGACACACGGCTTAAACTCATTGATCCTGCGATTATGAAGTCGTGGGATCGCAATACCCAAGTCTTCACTGAGTATTTCTTTACCAGTGGCGAGATTGTTGTGCGCGGAAGTATGGTCACCCGTAAAGACAAGAAGAAGGCTGACTACCTTCTGATGTATGCTCCGGGCATCCCTATCGCAATCGTCGAGGCTAAGGATACGGAGCACACCGTTGATGCCGGTCTCCAACAGGGGATGGGATATGCCCAGCTGCTCGATATTCCGTTTGCGTACAGCTCAAACGGAAAGGGTTTTGTTGAGCACGATTTTCTTACCGGGAAAGAGCGCGCTCTTGCCATGGACGAGTTTCCCACTCCGGCGGAACTTTGGACACGATACTCAAAAGCTAAGGGGCTTGAACATCCGTATAGCCAGGAGATTGTGACCGCTCCGTATTACCAGGAGCACGGCGGCAATCATCCTCGCTACTATCAGTGCATCGCCATCAATCGTACGCTTGAAGCTATTGCGCGAGGTAAGAATCGCATCTTGCTCGTTATGGCAACGGGAACGGGAAAGACTTTTACGGCTTTTCAAATCGTTCATCGCTTGCGACAGACTACCGAGGTTCGTAAGGTTCTCTATCTGGCGGACCGCAATATTCTCGTCGATCAGACCATAGACGGCGATTTCAAGCCTCTCAAGAGGGTTACAACCAAGGTCGTAGGTCGAAAGCTCGATTCTGCTTACGAGGTCTATTTCTCGCTCTACCAACAGCTTGTTGGAGAAAACGGTGAAGAAATATTCCGCGAGTTCGACTCGGAATTCTTCGATTTGATTATCGTCGACGAGTGCCATCGCGGAAGCGCCGCGGCGGACTCCGCATGGCGTAAGGTACTTGAGTATTTCAATTGTGCAATTCAAATCGGTATGACGGCTACGCCAAAGGAGACTGAAGAGGTTTCAAACATTACCTACTTCGGCGAACCTGTCTACACCTACTCCCTTAAACAGGGAATCGAGGATGGCTTTCTCGCCCCGTATAAAGTTATTCGTCCTAAGCTGAACGTCGACATTTACGGATACCGTACTGAGGAAGGCACCATAGATGATCGCGGCGAAGCTCTGCCCAAACGTGTTTTCGAGAAGCAAGACTTCGACAGCGAGATTGTCATCAAAGAGCGCTACGAGGAAGTTGCCAAGCGGATAACTCAATTTCTAAAGGAGACGGATCGTTACTCCAAGACCATAGTCTTTTGCGTTGACATCGAGCATGCCGAAAATATGCGACGTGCCCTTGTAAACGAGAACGCCGATATCGTAAGAGATCACCCCACCTACATCATGAAGATTACGGGTGACGACAGGGAAGGTAAGGCTCAGTTAGATAACTTCATCGACCCCGACGAGAAATACCCGACCATCGTTACGACTTCGAAGCTTCTCACCACTGGTGTTAATTGCAAGACGTGTAAGGTAGTCGTGCTCGACAACAAGTTCGGTGAGCACGGAATGACGGAGTTCAAGCAGATTATCGGCCGCGGAACCCGTATCTGTGAGGACTACGACAAACTCTATTTCACCATCCTCGATTTTCGTGACGCATCGCGTTTGTTTGCAGATCCCGAGTTTGATGGCGAACCTGTTGTTGTGTTTGAGCCTAATCCGGGTGACCCCATTGCGGATCCGGGTCCCGGCGGCAATGGCGGCAGTCCCGTTCCGCCTCCGTCTCCGATCGTAGACCCACCCGTATTGCCGCCGGACGATCCGTCCTCCCATGTGAAATATCACGTTCATGGGGCCGACGTCTATGTAGTGTCGGAGATGGTGCAGTATTACTCCTCCGATGGCCTTCTTGTAACTGAGAGCCTTAAGGACTATACGCGAAAAAACATTCTCGGCGAATACGACACTCTTGACCACTTCCTAGCGGCGTGGAACTCTGAACATAAGAAACAAGCGATTATCGATGAGCTGCGCGCGCGTGGCGTATTCCTGGATGAGCTGCGGCTCGAGACTGGACAGGAGCAAATGAGCGACTTTGACCTCATTTGCCACATTGCTTACGACCAGAGACCTCTTACGCGCAGCGAGAGAGCCAATAGTGTCAAGAAAAAGGGCGTGCTCTATGAGTATGCCGGCGTCGCGCGTGAGGTCCTTGAAGCGCTTCTCGACAAATATGCGACGTCGAACCTCGTAGACTTGGACGACACCCACGTCCTCGACCTCGAGGAATTCCGTCGGTTTGGCAGCCCAATGAAGATCGTCGCCGCATTCGGCGGCAAACAACAGTACATTCAGGCAGCGCAGATGCTCGAGGACGAGCTCTACATCGCATAGAGAAAGGTAACGATAGCAAATGGCACTGGGATCTCTCGTAAAGACCCTGCAGAACATCATGCGCAAAGACGCCGGCATCAATGGCGATGCGCAGCGCATTGAGCAGATGACTTGGCTTTTCTTCCTCAAGATTTACGATGCCAAGGAGCAGGAGTGGGAGTTTCACGATGACTCCTATCAGTCCATCATCCCCGAGCGCCTGCGCTGGTATAGCTGGGCGCACGATGCGAAAGACGGCAAGGCGCTTACTGGCGATGAGCTTCTCGACTTTGTAAACAATGATCTATTCAAGACTCTTGAGAGTCTTGAGCTTGCACCTGATGCGCCTTTGCGACACGTCGTCGTCAAGGCTGCTTTTACTGACGCCAACAACTACATGAAGGATGGGATTCTACTTCGTCAAGTCATCAACGAGATTGACGAGTCGGTTGATTTTACCGAGTACAAAGAGCGCCACGCCTTCGGTGAAATTTACGAGACCATCCTGAAAGACTTACAGTCCGCGGGTAATGCCGGCGAGTTTTACACGCCCCGAGCGGTGACTGACTTTATGGCCCAGGCACTTGCGCCCAAGCTCGGCGAGACTGTGGCTGACTTCGCGTGTGGCACGGGCGGCTTTTTGACGAGCGCCCTCAAGATTCTCGACTCCCAGGTTCAGACTCCAGCCGATCGTGAACTCTATGCAAGATCGGTCTACGGCATCGAGAAGAAGCAGCTCCCTTACCTGCTGTGCGTGACCAACATGCTGTTGCACGATATCGATAATCCTGAAGTCTTTCACGATAACTCTCTCGAGAAGGATGTTCGCGAGTGGAAGCACAAGCCTGACGGCCAGTTTGACGTCGTACTTATGAACCCGCCCTATGGCGGGTCCGAGAGTGCATCGGTGCAAAACAACTTCCCTGTTGCACTCCGTAGCTCCGAGACCGCAGATCTATTCCTTGGACTCATTCTTTATCGTCTTAAGCGAGGCGGCCGCGCTGCTGTTATCATTCCGGATGGTTTTCTCTTTGGCCAGGATAGTGCAAAGACGGAGATCAAGCGTCGCCTGCTTGAGGACATGAACTTGCATACTGTCTTGCGCCTTCCACAGAGTGTTTTCGCTCCGTACACGAGCATCACTACTAACGTTCTGTTCTTCGATAATACGGGGGCCTCTGAGGGCGTTTGGTTCTATCGCATGGACATGCCCGAGGGGTATAAACACTTCTCTAAGACCAAGCCCATTAGGATCGAACATTTTGCACCTGTAAAGGAATGGTGGGAGAACCGTCGGGATATCGAGGAAGACGGCAATCCCAAGGCCAAGTACTATACGGTTGACGAGTTGCGAGACGGCGGTTTTAACTTTGACGTGTGCGGCTATCCTCACGAGGAAGAGGAGATCTTACCGCCTGACGAACTGATCAGGAACTACAAAGAAGAGCGCGCTAAGCTCGATGCCGAGATTGACCAGAAGCTTGCTCGTATTTGCGAGATTCTTGGGATTGAGGCGTAGATGAAGGCAAAAGACCTGAAGAACTCAATCCTGCAAATGGCGATTGAGGGAAAGCTCGTTCCACAAGACCCGAGTGATGAGCCTGCAAGCGTCCTGCTTGAGCGTATTCGTGAAGAGAAGCATAAGCTTATTGCTGAGGGTAAGGCTAAATTCCCGAAGGGCGGGGAGAACATTATCTATATCGGTTCCGATGGCTCCCCCTATGAGAAGAAGGTGGATGCCAAGGGTCGCGTGACTAGCGATAAGTGCATCGCGAACGAAGTGCCGTTTGAGGAGCTGCCCGAGGGGTGGGCTTGGGCAAGGCTGGAAACCGTATATAACTTCATTGATTACAGGGGTAAAACACCTCACAAATCACCTTCAGGTGTTCGACTAATGACTGCGAGCAACATTCGCCAAGGCTATATTGATTACACACGCGAGGAGTATATTTCAGAAGACGAATATGCAACACGCTTGTCTCGCGGAGAGACCCACCGTGGCGATTTGCTGTTTACAACCGAAGCCCCGATGGGGTATTGCGCGATATGCGAAATGAAACGTTGCAGCTGTGGACAGCGTGTCATTACCCTTCAGAATTACGGCACAGTTGGTCCAGACAATGCCCTGTTCTGCCAAATAATTCTATCTCCACTGTTCCAAATTCAAGTTAAGGATCATGCCACGGGGACGACCGCAAAAGGAATCAAAGCAGCAGTGCTAAAAGAGCTATTTCTTCCGATTCCGCCTCTCGCCGAGCAGCGCCGCATCGTCGAGCGGGTGAACGAGCTCATGCC
>OGQU01002107.1_pt1 | contig 13542 bp, 13 predicted proteins | sample 1553341 | NCBI WGS metagenome assembly OGQU01 (sample SAMEA2579920, study PRJEB22360) | human gut metagenome | biome: human gut; feature: human-associated habitat; material: faeces | place: Denmark | collected 2008/2010 | reverse complement strand
TCTCATCGCACGGGCGATTTGCCGCGCGGCGAAACGCGGCATGCCCATCCCGCCGCACAAGGCGGCGAGTTCTTCGGGCGTTTTGCCGTACAATGTTTCGCGGTCAGCCATTTTTTTGTCGTTTTCGAAGCGCTTTTACCCCACAAAAGTAGGCAAAAAATGAAGATTTTTGCACCCGGTCGTGCATTTTTGAATTTTTATCCATATATTTGTGGTGCATAGCGTGTCCATGCGCGCTTATACCCGAACAATTAAAATTTTTATAATAGATGGAAATCAAGAAATCACCCAAAGCGGACCTTCAAAACAAGCGGGGTCTTCTGCTCGAAATCGGTCTTATCGTCGCGCTCTGCCTTGTGATCGCGGCGTTCGCCTATACGCCGAAGGAGCACCGAATTGAAAAAGTTGATTTGCAGACGGCTATCGTCGAGGAGGAGATCACCGAGATCACCCGCCAGGACCAGAAGCCGCCCGAGGCTTCCCGGAAGGTGGAGCTGAAGGTGATCACCGACCTGTTGCAGGTCGTGACCAACGACACGAAGATCACCACCGAGGTCGATTTCGCCGAGTTCGACGAGAATACCGAGGTGATCCAGCAGGTCGAGGTGGCCGAGGAGGTTGTCGAGGACGACCAGCCGTTCCTGATCGCCGAGACCATGCCTTCGTTCCAGGGCGGCGACCTCAATACGTTCCGCAACTGGGTGCAGCAGAACGTGAAGTTCCCGCAGATCGCCCTCGAAAACGGCATCCAGGGCCGCGTGGTTCTGTCGTTTGTGATCGAGAAGGACGGCCGTCTGACCAACATTCAGGTGTTGCAGACTCCCGACCGTTCGCTCTCCGAGGAGGCTATCCGCGTGCTGAGCAAGTCTCCGAAGTGGAGCCCCGGCAAGCAGCGCAACCAGGTGGTGCGTGTCAAGTACACCCTCCCGGTAGACTTCCGCGTACAGAAGTGATCCCATTCTGCCGGTCGATTTCCGCATGGCAGCATTGAGACGTATGGCTCAACTTTTTGAGGGTATCCTGCTTTCGGGCGGATACCCTTATTCGTAGCATCGTGTTTGCAACATGAACGTTTGATGGCAAAGACAATTTTGGAAGAGAACAAGAACAATCCCGCGGCTGACGCTTCGCTTTCGACCGACGGCCGCGAGCGCGCCGTGCTGGTCTCCGTCATCCGGGACAATCAGGACCCGCGGCAGGCCGAGGAGTTCCTCGACGAATTGGAATTTCTGGCCGAGACGGCCGACATCCGCTCGGTGAAGCGCTTCACCCAGCGCCTGCCGCAGCCCTCGTCGCGCATCTATGTCGGGCCGGGCAAATTGGAGGAGATCGCCGGATATTGCAAGGAGAACGGGATCGACGTGGTGATCTTCGACGACGAGTTGTCCCCTTCGCAGACGCGCAACATCGAGAAGGAGATGCCCTGCCGCCTGCTGGACCGCACGCGCCTGATCCTCGACATCTTCATGTCCCGGGCCCAGACGGCCTATGCCAAGACGCAGGTGCAGCTGGCTAATTACGAATACCTGCTGCCCCGGTTGTCGGGCATGTGGACCCACCTCGAACGCCAGCGGGGCGGCACGGGAACCCGCGGCGGCGCCGGCGAGCGCGAGATCGAGACCGACCGGCGCATCATCCGCAACCGCATCGCCAAACTGAAAGAGGACCTGAAAAAGATCGACCGCCAGATGGCCGTGCAGCGTTCGAACCGCGGTGCGATGGTCCGCGTGGCGCTGGTGGGTTATACCAACGTGGGGAAATCGACGCTGATGAACCTCATCTCCAAGAGCGAGGTCTTCGCCGAGAACAAGCTCTTCGCCACGCTGGACACCACGGTCCGCAAGGTGGTGTTCGACAATTTACCTTTCCTGCTCTCTGATACCGTAGGGTTTATTAGAAAACTTCCCACCGAGTTGATCGAGTCGTTCAAATCGACGTTGGACGAGGTCCGCGAAGCCGATCTGCTGGTGCACGTGGTGGACATCTCGCACCCGCAGTTCGAGGAGCAGATCGACGTGGTGAAACAGACCTTGCAGGAGATCGGCGCGGGCGACAAGCCCGTCTACCTGGTCTTCAACAAGGTCGATGCCTATACGTATGTCGAAAAGGACGAGGACGACCTGACGCCTCCGACGCGCGAGAACCGTTCGCTGGACGAGTTGAAGCAGAGTTGGATCGCACGGGCCAACACGCCTTGCATCTTCCTTTCGGTGCGGACGAAGGCCAACCTCGAAAAATTCCGTTCGGACCTTTACGGCATGGTGCGCGAGATCCATGCCGGGCGTTATCCGTTCAACAATTTCCTCTATTGACAACCAAACCTACACCCGATTTATGACGTTGCATATCCTTTCCGAGCAGAACACGGTTCTCAACAAATTCATCGCTCAGATCCGTGACAAGCGGATTCAGAAGGACTCGATGCGTTTCCGTCGCAACATGGAGCGCATCGGCGAGATCACGGCCTACGAGATTTCGAAGGCGCTCAACTACAAACCGTGTGTCGTCGAGACGCCGTTGGGCGAAGCCACCGTCGAGATGATCGACGACCAGTTGGTCGTGGCGACGATCCTCCGCGCGGGGCTTCCCTACCATCAGGGGTTCCTGAATTACTTCGACGACGCTCAGAACGCCTTCGTGTCGGCTTATCGCAAGAGCACCAAGGACGGCAAGTTCACCGTGAAGGTCGAGTACATCTCGTGCGGCAGTCTGGAGGGCAAGACGCTGCTGCTGGTCGATCCGATGCTGGCCACGGGATCGTCGCTCGTGCTGACCTACAACGCCTTGTGCGAGAAGGGCGGCACTCCCGCCTATACCCATGTCGCGGCGGTCGTCGCCAGCGAGCAGGGTCTCGACTATGCGATGAAGAACATGCCGCGCAAAACCACGACCATCTGGACGGCGGTCGTTGACGAGGAGCTGACTTCTCGGTCCTATATCGTTCCCGGTATCGGTGACGCCGGAGACCTGGCCTACGGCGAAAAAATATAGTTTTTCGATTTCAGCGGCGCATTTTCGCACTTCCCTCGCGGACCGAAATCTGCACCTCTGAAATCAAAAAAAAGTGTGAACGAACCGATGCGCCGAAAACTCGCTTTTCCGATTGCCGTATTCGCTGCGACCGTTGTGATGATGGCCGTGCAGAAGCCCGTGTTCATGGCTTATTACGCCGTGGAGGCGGCCGGAGCGGGCATCCGCGGATGGATCGACGTGCTGTGGCACGGACTGACGCTCGACATGACCGTCGCGGGGTATGTCACCGCGCTGCCGATCCTCGTGACATTGCTTTCACTGTGGCTCCGCCTGCCCGAAAAGGTGTGGCGGGGTGTGCTGACGACCTGGTTCGTGCTGGTCGCCGTGACGACGGCCGTGATCTTCGCCGTCGATGTCGCGTTGTACGAGCATTGGGGGTTTCGCATTGATTCGACGGTCCTGATCTACCTCGCCGATCCCGAGGAGGCGATGGCGAGCGTCGATTTCTGGCTCGGGGTGCGACAGACGTTGCTGGCGGCGGCTTATGCCGCGGGGATGATCTGGGTTTATCACCGCATCCTCGGCGTTTTCGACGGCCGGCCGGTCGGTTGGCGGGTCGCTTCGCTGGGCAGCCTTGCCGTCGTGATGCTCGCCGGATTCGATTTTCTGGCCATCCGCGGCGGCACGGGGGCTTCAGTGGCCAATGTCTCGAAGGTCTATTTCAGTTCGACGCAGTTTCTGAACCACGCCGCCACGAACCCCGTCTTTTCGTTCCTCGCCAGTCTGGGCGACCGGGTCGATTACGCCGACGAATACCCTTTTTTCGACGAGGCGGTGCGTGCCGCGAAGTTCGACGCTCTGCGGGGCAACGGTCCGGCGGCAGGACCCACGGAACCGGTGCTGAACACCGCGCGCCCTAACGTCGTGATCGTCATTTTGGAGAGTTTCGCCCGCACGGTCATGGACGCCGAGGTCGGCGGGGAGCCCGTGATGCCCTATATGCAGCGGCTGAAGGGCGAGGGCATCTGGTTCGAGAATTTCTTCGCCAACTCGTTCCGCACCGACCGCGGCGAGGTGGCGATCCTGAGCGGATTCCCGGCTCAGACACGCATGTCGATCATGAAACTCCCGGCCAAGAGCCGCAACCTGCCTTCGATAGCCCGTTCGCTGGCGGGCGAAGGCTATGCCACGAGCTTCGCCTACGGCGGCGACCTCAATTTCACGAATCAGTCCTCCTACATGTACGCTACCGGATGGCAGGAGTTGATCTGGCAGAAGGACCTGCGCTTCGACGCCCCTGCGGCCGACTGGGGTTATGATGACGCGCTGATGTGCGACTGGTTCGCCGATCGGGTGATTGCGCTGAGCGACGCCGGAAAACCTTTCCTCGCGGGGTTGCTGACGCTGAGCAGCCATACGCCTTTCGACGTTCCCTACTCGAAATTCGACGACAAAGTGCTGAACGCTATGGCCTTTTCCGACGAGTGCGTCGGCCGTATGGTCGACAAACTGAAGGCTTCGCCGGCATGGGACAACCTGCTTCTGGTGCTGGTCGCCGACCACGGCTATCCGTGGCCGCGGAGCCTCTCCTATAACGAGCCGCTGCGCCACCGTATCCCGATGATCTGGCTGGGCGGTGCCGTCGCTGCACCGCGTGTGGTCGATACCTACGCTTCGCAGATCGACATCTGCGCCACGATCCTCGGACAGCTGGGGATCGACCACTCGGATTTCGATTACAGCAAGGATATTTTCGCCCCGACCCCCCCCCGTAAATTCGCGTACTATACGTTTAACGACGGTTTCGGCGTGGTCGATGCCTCGGGTGAGGCCGTGTGGGACGCTACGAGCGGTAAGGCTGTCAGCGAGACGGCACCCGGCCTGCTGGACATCGGCCGCACGATGCTCCAGACGACCTATGTCGACATCGGAAACCGCTGATTCCGGGATAAATACCTGGATTTAGGTATTGCGTGGGGTGCGGTAATTCGTTATTTTTGCAGATATTGAGCATACTATGTATAGAATAGGACGATACAATTCCGACGACCGCATGTGCGACCTGGTTTGCGACCGCTACCCCGTGCTGCTTATCATGAGCCGCTTCGGTATCGCACTGGGTTTCGGCGACAAGACCATCGGCGAGGTCTGCCTCGACAGCGGGGTCGATACGGCGACTTTTCTGGCTGTGGTGAATATGCATGCCGACGACAAGGCCCCCGATCCGGAGACGATCTCCGTGGCCGCGCTTGTCAGCTACCTGCGCAACTCGCATAACTATTTCCTCGATTTTCGGCTTCCGGCCATCCGCCGCAAGCTGATCGAGGCGATCGATTGCAGCCATAACGACGTGGCTTTCGCCATCCTGCGGTTCTTCGACGAGTACGTCGCCGAAGTGCACAAGCACATGGACTATGAGGAACAGAAAGTTTTCCCCTATGTCGAAGGGCTGCTCCGGGGGGAGCATCCCGAAGGCTATTCGATCGACATATTCCGCCGGCACCACGACCAGGTCGAGGCGAAACTCGCCGAACTGAAGCGGATCATCATCCGTTATTACCCTTCGGGCAGTACCAACGAGCTGAACGGCGTGCTTTTTGACATCTTCACCTGCGAACGCGACCTTGCGTCGCACAACGATATCGAAGACCGTCTGTTCATCCCGGCGATCAAGCGGCTCGAAGAGCGGACGGGGAGCGGGGTGTCCGGCGCACAGCCCGGGGACACGCCTCCCAAGCAACCCGTCCCCAAGAAAGGAGGCCGTCGATGAAGGCGTTGAAACTCGCCGTCGCCGAGCCTTCGGCCATCCTGCGCTGTGGCATTATCGCCGTGTTGCGCCGCCTGCCGGCCCCCGACGTCGATATCCTCGAAATCGCCGATATTTCGCAGCTCACCGCGCAGTTGTCGCGCCATCGTCCCGACGTGCTGGTCGTCAACCCGGCTTCGCTGGGATTTTGTACGCCCCAGCAACTGAGGGTGCAAACCGGTTGCGAGGGCCTGCGCTGCATTGCGTTGCAAATGTCCGTGACGGACGCCGCGACGCTCAACGCCTATGACGACGTGCTTTCGGTCTACGACCCGGTCGAGACGCTGCGCGAAAAGATCATGCAACCGGTCGGCGATGCTCCCCGTGAAGAGCGCCAGGAACCGTTGAGCGCCCGCGAACGCGAGATCGTCGTCTGCATCGTCAAGGGAATGACCAACAAGCAGATCGCCGATGCACTCTGCATTTCGACCCATACGGTCATCACACATCGGCGCAACATCGTGGCCAAGTTGCAGATACACTCTCCGGCAGGGCTTACGATCTACGCCATCGTCAACAAACTGGTCGATCTCTCGGACATCCGGGATACGATCGCCGAAATATAACGGTTATGGCACACGAACACCATCATCACGACCATACGGTCACGTCGCTCAACAAAGCCTTTATCCTCGGCATTGCGCTCAACGTGGCATTCGTTGTCGTCGAATTCGCCGTCGGGCTCTATTACGGGTCGATGGGGCTGCTGTCCGATGCCGGGCACAACCTTTCCGACGTGGCGAGCCTGCTGCTGGCCATGCTGGCTTTCCGCCTTGCACAGGCCCATGCTACGCCCCGGTATACCTACGGCTATAAGAAGAGCACGGTGCTCATTTCGCTGCTCAACTCCGTGATCCTGCTCGTCGCCGTGGGGGTCATCGTTGCCGAGAGCGTGGGGCGGATGCTGCATCCGGCACCCGTCGAGGGCGGAGCCATTGCCTGGACGGCCGGCGTCGGGGTCGTAATCAACGGCTTTACGGCCTGGCTTTTCATGAAGGATAAGGACAAAGACCTGAACGTGAAAGGGGCTTATTTGCATATGGCCGCCGATGCGCTGGTGTCGGTGGGGGTGCTGGTGTCGGGTGTCGTGATCTCGTGGACGGGATGGGCGATCGTAGACCCCGTCGTCGGGCTTGTCGTTGCCGCCGTGATCGTGGCATCGGTCTGGTCGCTGACGCGCGACAGCCTGCGTCTGTCGCTCGACGGCGTTCCCGTGGGTATCCGCATCGAGGAGGTGGAAAAGACGATGGAGGCCGTGCCGGGTGTCAAGGCCGTGCACCACATCCATGTCTGGGCGATCAGCACTACCGAAAATGCCCTTACGGCGCATGTCGTGTTGGCAGAGCTGCCCCGTATGGAAACGGTCAAGAGACAGCTCAAAGCGGAGCTGGAAACGGCCGGGATCCATCATGTGACGCTCGAATTCGAATCTTCGGCCGAACATTGCCCCGGGACGTGCGACTGATAGCGCGACCGGCCGGGAGGGGCTGTGTGCCTGCCTTTTGCGGGTTCCTCCGGTTTTTCCGCCCTGCGGGGGCACGTATATGCTGTCTGAAAAAACAATCCGACCCGGAAAGGTCGGATTGTTTTTATTGTCCCGGGCAGCATTTGTGCCTTTCGGGCATGTCTACCTGCGGGTTCAGGGTACCGGGTCGTAACCGCTGCCTCCCCACGGATGGCACCGTGCGAGCCGCCGGAGCGTCAGCCACAGCCCCTTCAACGGCCCGTATTTACGCAGTGCTTCGAGGGCATATTGCGAGCAGGTCGGCGTGAAGCGGCACGACGGAGGCGTGAACGGGGAGATGCAGAGCTGGTAGAACTTCACCAACGCGATCAGCGGCAGAGCGCAGATGCGTTTAAAGGTGTTCCACGACTGTTTCCAGAATCCGGCGGACTGCATTTTGAATGGTTTTATAGGGCAGCACCTCTTTCGAGGAGTAGATCAGCGCCAGGTCGAGGTTCGCCGGGCTGCCGTTCTTCAACGTCTGTTTCTGCAACCGGTATGCCTCCTTGGTACGGCGCCGCAGCAAGTTGCGTTTGTTGGCCCGCTTGTGGAATTTCTTGGGCACGGAGAACAATACCTCGACCGAAGGTATCTCGTCGGCCTCGGCGAACCAGACGTACCGGAACGGGAAGATGAACCCGCTCTCCCCGCTCTCGAACATGCGGCGCACGGCACCGAGCGAACGGAGCCGTTCCGTGCGGGGAAGCGAGCAGTCGGGCATGGCTATTTTATTTGCGGGGTTCGGCAGTGCGGCGCGTGCGGCTCTTTTTGGCCAGTTTATGCTGCTGGCTGCGGATGAACTCCTCTTTTTCCGTATCGGTAACCAACTCTACAGGTTCTATCTCCTCGCCTTTATGAACCTTCTGCAAATAGATGTCGACGGCCTTGGCCATCGACGGGGCCACCGGGGTCGGGGCATTGGCCTGTACCGTGATGCCTGCCGCAAGGGCAGCGCGCAGCGTGCCTTCGCCGAATACCGCCACGGCGGGCAGGTTTTCGGTGCCAAACTTGTCGACAAGGGTCTTGACGTCCGAAGGCGAATAGAGCGCCAGCAGTCCGTAATCCACAAGCTGTACGTCTTCGAGCTCCGAAGCCACCGTGCGTGCCAGAATGACGGGGTCTACCGCCAGCTTGAGCTTGGCAAGCGTCTCGGGCAGCTCGGGTTTGTGGGGCTCGCTCAGCGCCAGCAGGAATTTCTCGTCCTTATGTTTGATTATCAGTTCGATGAATGACGTGAACGATCCGTCGGCGAACGAAATCTTGCGTTTGCGGTAAACGATATATTTTTGCAGGTAGAGTGCCACGGCTTCCGTCTGGCAGATGTATTTCATGGTTTCCGGCACGGTGATGCGGGCTTCCTCGCAGATATGGAAAAAGCTGTCTACCGTCGTGCGCGACGTGAAAATAACGGCCGTATGTGTCAGTATCTCGACCCGCTGGGCACGGAACTCCTTCAGGGATACGCCCACGACACGTATAAAAGGTTTATAGGCGATCTCTACGTTGTATTTCTCGGACAATTCGTAGAACGGGGACTTCTCTATAACTGCGGGCCTCGGCTGCGAAACCAATACTTTTTTAACTTTCAATGCTGACCTAAGTTTTACGTTGTTCTTCAATCACTGAATCACCTTGCCACGAGCAGCCATAACAGGCTGACCGGGAAGACTTCCACGATGCAAAGGTACAAAATCCAATGCAAAATCGAAACTTTTTTGGAAATAAACAGGTTCAGCACCTCCCTGAGGTATAAGATAGCCGTTACGATCAACTCGATGACAATGATGCAGAACCAGACGCCTCCGGTACCCCGGGGACAGAGGGCGAAGAGCAGGAGTACGGGTGACGTGACGATGACGGCAAGGGTGAAGTAGGTGCGTTTCAGCAGGATGACCTGCGAGATGAAGGGCTGCGAAAGCGTTACCGCCCCGGCCATCCTTACGGTTGCCAGCTGGAAGAGCACCACCCCCATGCAGGCAAGCGTCGCCAGCAGGCTCAGGGCCAGCACGGCTCCGTGCGGAAGGAGTTCGGTCAGGCGTCCCGGCATCAGGGAATCCCCGTATTTGACGACCATGACCCCCATGAAGAGCATGCCGATCGTCGTGGCGATATTCAGGAAGCGCGAGAACCCGCTGCCGCCGGGGTCTTCGGTCAGGCGTTCTCCTGTGGCCCTGTCGCGCGAAACACGTGTCAGCAGCAGGCGCACATCTTCCAGATTGCGGTAGAGGAGCATGGCATAGGTTGCGGCCAGCAACAGCACGAAACCCTGGAAAACGGGATTCTCGGTGAGCGACTCCGCCCGGGCGGAATATATCGGCTGCGGCGGGGCAAGCACGGAGGCCGTGCCGAAGACCTCCGCCGCCGGGACGTCGTGCCAGGGTGTTGCCTGCAGCTCCGGGAACGGGTCGCCGAAGGGGAGGAACGGAAATTCGCCGTCCGCGGCACTGTCTGCGGCGAGCGTGTCGCCTGCGGCCGTATTTTCCGTACTGTCCGTCGGGGATTGTGCCTGGAGAGTCCGTGCTGCGGGCGAGTCCCCCGGGGGTGTCGCGGGCATACCTGCATGGCGGTGCGGTACGGAATCCCCGGCCGGGGCCGCTGTCTGTGGCGTGGCGGAACCCCCGGTGCCGTGTACCGGCGCAACGCCGGATTCCTGCGTTCGGGGCAGCGGAACCGGCACGGTATGTCTCAGCGTGTCGGTCATTCCTCGAATATGCGTTTGAGCGTGATGCGGATCGTCGTGCCTTTGCCGATCTCCGATTCCGTCACGCCGATCTTACCCTGGTGGTAATCCTCCACGATGCGGCGCGAAAGCGAGAGTCCGAGCCCCCAGCCGCGGGTCTTGGTCGTGAATCCCGGTTCGAAGATACGCTTCCAGTTCCCCTTGGGGATGCCCTTGCCGGTATCCTTGACGTCGATCATCACGTTCTTGTCGTCCGACGAGATGCGCACGTCGATCGACCCGTGCCCCTGTAGGGCGTCGAGCGAGTTTTTCATCAGGTTCTCGACCACCCATTCGAACAGTGCGGCGTTGATGTTGGCCTGCACGGGGGCGATGGCCAGCCCGTTGTAGTCGAGCGTCACGTTGCGCGGGATGCGCTTACGGAAATACATGACCGACTCGCCCACAACTTCGTTGATGTTGGCCGGGGTAAGGGGTGTTTCAGAGCCGATCTTCGAGAAGCGGTCGACGATCTTCATCAGGTGCGTGAGGTCTTTGTTCATCTCCTCCACGGCGCTCTGATCCACGTCCTGCGAGCGCAGGTATTCGATCCACCCGAGCAACGACGAGGTGGGGGTGCCCAGTTGGTGTGCCGTCTCCTTTGCCAGCCCGATCCACACCCGGTTCTGCTCGTCGTGTTTCGAAGACCGGAATGCGATGAACCCCAGCAGGATAAAGGCCGTTATGACCAATATCTGGACATAGGGGAAGTAGTAGAGCGATTTGAGCAGTGCCGATCGCCCGTAGAAGATGATGTGGTAGTGGTCGTTGGACCACCAGAAGCGCACCGTGCGCGGGGTGTTCTCGGCCGTGAATTTGTCGATCTGCCTGCGCAGCCGGTCGGGGTGGTCGATGATCTTTTCGGGAACCAGGTGGAATTGGAGCACCTCCAGGTTCTCGTTGGTCATGATGAACGGGATGTTGTTGCCGTTCGACACGATGTCGGTGATGAGCGGGTCTTCCATCGAGCCTCCCATCACGTTGCGGTTCGCACGTTCCATCGCATGGGCCCACAGTGCCACGTCGTGCTGCTCCTTTTCCTTCAGGCGCTTGGCCATGTTGTTGGTGTAGAGCAGCGACACCATGCCGAGGGATACCCCCACGATGATGACCACCACGCGGTTGCGGAACGAGAATATGTCGCGGCGGATTTTCATGGCCTGTGTTTATTTACGCGGGGTGTCCTGCTCGGTGACGATCCGCGCGTACTCCTGCCTGTTGCCGAGTATTTCGATGGCTTTCAGCACGTCCCCGTCGTCGGGAAGCGAATGCTCGATGACGCCTTCCGAATAGCCGTGGCGCAGTACGATGTCGTTGTTGATCGACTCGACGATCTCCTTGCGGTAGGTTTCAAGATTGGTCGCCGTGTCGTCCCGGAGCGTCGAGTCGATGGCTGCGATCTGCTGTTCCACCTCTTCGAAGCGATCCGTTTTGGCAGCCTCGCGCAGTTTCTTGAGTGCCCGCCGCGTATCCGACTCATAGGGAACCTCCTTGTCCTTCATGAACTCGGCGAACTCGGCGTAATCCCCGTCCGTGATCGAGAACGTGCGGATGTCGATCTGTTGTCCCGGGTGCCGGCGCACGTATTCGTCCCCGAAATCCTCGATGAACCCCAGCGCATAGAGCGTCATGGCGAAGCGGCTGATGTACTCCGGTTCGGTGCGGATGTCGGGCATGATGCCGCCCCCGTCGTAGACCTTGCGTCCGGCGCGGGTCGTGTATTCCGAGATGAGCGAGTCGGGTACCGAACGGACGGTGCCCTCCTGCGAGTGGGAATAGTCGATGGCCTGTATGCAGCGTCCCGAAGGGATGTAGTATTTGGCGGTGGTGAGCTTCAGCATGGCGTTGTATCCCAGCGGGCGCGGGGTCTGCACGAGCCCTTTGCCGTAGCTGCGCTGGCCGATGATGACCGCGCGGTCGAGATCCTGCAACGCTCCCGTCACGATCTCCGATGCCGATGCCGAGTTGCCGTTGATGAGCACCGCCAGCGGCAAGTCCGGGAGTATCGGTTCCGATTCGGTGCGGTATACCCGGCGCGAATCTTCCGTGCGGCCTTTGGTGCTTACCACTTCGGTGCCTTTCGGGACGAACATCCCCAGTATCTTCACGGCCTCCTGCATGATGCCGCCGCCGTTGCTGCGGTAATCGAGGATCAGCCCCTTCAGTTCGCCCTCCGAACGCAGCCGTTCGATGGCTGCCCGCATATCCTCGTAGCAACCTTCGGTGAAATCGCTGTGGCGGATGTACCCGATGCCTTCGTCCACCCATCCCGCGTAGGGTACGCCCGGAATGGCGATCCGTTCGCGTTGCAGAGTGACGGTCTCGGTGCCTCCCGTCAGGTGTTCGACGGTCACCCTGACCTTGCTGCCCGGGTCTCCCTTGAGGCGTGAGCTGACCTGCTCGGTGGTGAAGCCCTTGGCATCTTTGCCGTCGATGGCGAGGATCTTGTCGCCGATCTTCAGCCCGGCGCGGTCGGCGGGCGATCCCTTGTAGGGCTGGGCGATCGTTACCCAGTCGCCTTTCTTGCGGATGAGGGAGCCTACGCCGCCGTATTTGCCGGTGGTGAGCAGCTCGAAGTTGGACATCTGGTCTTCGGGGATGAACTCCGTGTAGGGGTCGAGGTCGCTGACCATACCTTCTGCGGCACCTTCCATCAGCTTGTCCGGGTCTACCGGGTCGACATAGCCGAGCGAAAGTTCGCGCATCATATTGACCGTGATCTCCATGTTGCGCCCCAGCCCGAAGTCGTTGCGGGCCGCAAAGGTCAAAAGGGCTGCCGCCGAGGCCGCAATGACGGCCGTGAGCAGGTATCTGTATCCTTTCCTAATCATGTTTACTCATTTGTATGTACGAATCCAGCCGGTATTCGACCCGGGCGACGCCGCGGCGTATGCCGTCGATCTGAATCCACTGTCCGTATTGTGAAACCTTTATTTCGTCCTCTCCCAGCAGCATCAGCTTGCGCAGCGGGCCGTCGGCGCGGAATGTCATCACCCCGTCTTCCTCTCCGCGCAGCGAAAAGCCTGCCGACTTGAAGGCGTTGATGATCTGTTCGCGGTTCTCCTCCACGTCGCCTTCGACCTTGCGCACCACGAACCCGAATTTGGGGTATAGCGCCGCAAGCACCACGATTGCCGCGAACAGCGTCGCGTAACGGCTGGTGTGGAACATTACGTAGACTGTCTGGTCGAGGGTCAGTGCCGAAGTCCCCGTTGCGAGCATCAGGGCCAGGATGGCTACACAGATAACGCACAGGGCGACGAAATATTTTAACGAGCGGATGAAGTATTTCATAACAGTGATTTTTGTTGGATTTGTATCGTTACAATGCCGTTGTCGGTCGTAGCCGCCGCCGGCGCCGTTTGCAATTTTGACCTCATCCTAAACCTCTTCTGTGGGAGGGGCTTGTTGCATGCGGTCGTTTTTCTGTTTATCATCTTCTCCCAATTTGCCCGATGCGGTCGGCAACCTCCTGCATCAGCCATTTGGGGGTCGACGTGGCGCCGCATATTCCGACCGACTCGGCACCCGGGAACCATG
>OGQU01002104.1_pt1 | contig 13554 bp, 10 predicted proteins | sample 1553341 | NCBI WGS metagenome assembly OGQU01 (sample SAMEA2579920, study PRJEB22360) | human gut metagenome | biome: human gut; feature: human-associated habitat; material: faeces | place: Denmark | collected 2008/2010 | reverse complement strand
CAGCAGCGCGCTCGCCGTCGGAGTAGGGGATGGTCTCGACGACCTTGAGCTCGCCCGTGAAGTAGTCGAACTGGGTCTTCACGTAGGTGAAGCCGTTGATGCGGGCGATGATCTGAGCAGCGTCCTTGCCCAGACCGTTGAGGATGACGCGCAGCGGCTTCTTGCGAGCCTTGTTGGCGTTCAGAGCCAGGCCGATAGCACCCTCAGCGGCAGCGAAGGACTCGTGACCGGCCAGGAAGGCGAAGCACTCGGTGTCGTCGGAGAGCAGCATAGCGCCCAGGTTGCCGTGGCCCAGACCGACCTTGCGGTCCTCGGCGACGGAGCCGGGAACGGTGAAGGCCTGGATGCCCTCGCCGATGATGGCGGCAGCCTCAGAAGCGGACTTGGCGCCACGCTTGACAGCGAGAGCGCAACCGAGGGTGTAGGCCCACTCGGCGTTCTGGAAGGCGATGGACTGGGTGTTGTTGACGATCTCACGCGGGTTGAAGCCCTTGTCGGTGCAGATCTGCAGAGCTTCCTCGAGGGAGGCGATGCCGTTGTCGGCGAGGCACTTGTTGATCTTGTCAGCGCGGCGCTCGTAACCTTCGAACGTAACAGTCATAGTTATTTCCCTCCCTTTCTACTCGTGAACCGGGAACACGCTGGCGACGGAGTGAGTCTCCTCGTCGGTGCGCGGGTCGATGTACTTGGCAGCGTTCTCCCACTGACCATAGTGGCCCATAGCGCCAGCGATGGCCTCCTCGGGGGTCTTGCCGGCCTTGACGGCGTCGGTGAACTTGCCGAGGTTCAGGAACTCGAATGCGATGATCTCGTTCTTGTCGTTGAGAGCCATGCGGGTGACGTAGCCCTGAGCGAGCTCGAGGTAACGAGCGCCCTTGGCCTTGGTGCCGAACATGGTGCCGACCTGAGAGCGAAGACCCTTACCGAGGTCGTCGAGGGAGGCGCCCACGGGCAGGCCGCCCTCGGAGAACGCGGTCTGGCTGCGGCCGTAAACGATCTGCAGGAAGATCTCGCGCATAGCAACGTTGATGGCGTCGCAGACGAGGTCGGTGTTGAGGGCCTCGAGGATGGTCTTACCGGGAAGGATCTCGGAAGCCATGGCGGCAGAGTGGGTCATGCCGGAGCAGCCGATGGTCTCAACGAGGGCCTCCTCGATGATGCCGTCCTTGACGTTCAGCGTGAGCTTGCAGGCGCCCTGCTGAGGTGCGCACCAACCCACACCGTGCGTAAGACCGGAGATGTCGGAAATCTCCTTAGCCTGGACCCACTTGCCCTCCTCGGGGATGGGTGCGGGGCCGTGGTATGCACCCTTGGCAACGGGGCACATGTTCTCCACTTCCTGTGAGTACTGCATGCCTCTCCTCTCTATCGTGTTGGCGTCCCGTCTGGGGGTCGTGGCTGGCGATTGCCGGGCGACCCTTCGAAAGGGACATGACATGCAGCCCCTATAATACCGCGAAATGCACGGAATATTCGGCGAACGGCTCAGTTTTCGTAGCGAGAAGTCCGGAAGTTTTAATTGAAACGGTTTAACTCTATGTTCTGTGGTCGTGAGCTTCCGTAGAGGGGGTCCGTCTTGGGCAAGCTTTTGGTCCGCTCTTGCAAGCGTTGCAGTGGTTGACCTGTTGCAACGGTGCCGTTCGCCGCCTGTTTGCTGCCTTTGGCCGCGCGAGTGTATTGTTTTGCGTGAATGTTTTGATGGCACGCTTCAATCGTGCTGTATTGGATGGTAAGCAGATCCCGGCGAAGGGAGCGCCATGCAGCGCGTTTGGAGAACGGTTACCGGCTTTTACCATGTCTGTGCTTGCGGTGTGGGCAAACAGCTCATCTTTGAGGGCGATGAAGACCGGTGGGAGTTTTTGGAGCTGATGCGCGAGTGCTGCTGCGAGGAGGGTGTGACGGTTATCGCCTGGTGCCTTATGGGCAATCACGTGCATTTGGTGCTTACAGATTACGAGGACAGGATGAGCGCGGCGATGCACCGGTTGCTTTTGACGTACGCGCGGCGGTTCAATAAACGTACGGGGCGCACAGGGCATCTGTTCCAGAACCGTTTTGACCGGCGCTCGCTCGATACCGACTGGCAGGTGATGGAGGCTATTCGCTCCGTACACGCCGATCCGCAGGAGGCGGGCGTTAGCCTAATAGAGCGTTATCCCTGGAGTAGCTTTGCGGAGCATTTGTGCGCTTACGACGGTGACGCGGCCGATGTCGCGAGGGGATTTTCTGATCCTTCTTGCGTGCTTGAGCTTTTTGGTTCTGCCGAGGGCTTTATTGCCTATTCACTTTCGGCGCCCGACGGCAGTGAGCCAGCGCTGTGCGATATGAAAGAGACGGAGTGGGAACGCCACGCCTTTGCCAACAAGTTGGCGAAGCGCCTCGGGGTTCCGCTCAATGGGGTTAAAACTGCACCGCCGGCGCAGCGCGATACCGTTATTGTTGGATTGAACAATGCCGGCTTTACGGTGCGCCAGATTGAGCGGTATACCGGGATTGGCAAAAGTACCGTCTCTCGTATCGTGCGCGCCCGCGCGCGAACGGCGATGCGGGCTGGCGGAAACGTGATGTAAGGTCGCCTGTTCACCGCAGCTGGGGTCGTCCATACGCCGCAACCAGCGTTCAAAAGCTTGGTACGGTAACTGCACTTCTTAATATGCATAGAACAATCGTCATCTTGCATAAAATAACAGCTCAGTCCGGGTTTGCCCGTGCCTACCCCCGTCTGCGCCGTGCAAAAAACGGAGTTTTCAGCATCGTGGTGCTGTCGGCACTGCCACAATCTTGCAACATACGGGCCCCTAAGCTATTGATCCCTGCCGTTGCACCCCCGGAGTATGTGCCTGCGTCCCGTCAGACCGCGATGTCTGGTCTAAAACACAATATTTATGCGCCTGGAGACGTTGATTAACGCTTCCGATGCGTATACACACAGCTTGGCGTGCTGAATACTCGCAAAAATGCACGCCGCATCCTATGGGACCCTTCTGCGGCAGGCGCGAAGCGAGTCGGAGCTTCGCAGAACGGGGCTTGGCGCATTGCTTGGCGGGCCCGGGGCCCTGCCGCAGGCCTTTGGTGCTGTGGAAAACGCCCGTGCTCGCGTCTGGCTGTGTGGCAAATGTCAGACGGGGCGCCGGACGCGCGGACTTTGTGCGTTCGCGCTCATTAGGTAAAAACAGAGCCGCCCGTATCGGGCGGCTCGGCAATCAAAAACCTTGGATTCGGGGCATAAACTACTGGTTTGTTTGCCCCTCGAGCATGCCGTCGAGGGTGCGCCAGGCGAGCTCGGCGCACTTGACGCGGGCGGGCATGTGCGAGATGTCCTGGAGCTGGGCGGCCTCGTCCAAGTCTTCCAGGTCTGCCTCGGAGAGCTGTTCGCCACGGATCATGGCGAGGAAGAGTCCTGCCAAGCGACGCGCTTCCTCGACCGTCTCGCCGGTGATGAGGTCGGCCATGATGTCGGCGCTGGCCTGGCTGATGGCGCAGCCGTGGCCGGTAAACGAGGCCTCCTCGACAACGCCGTTCTCGACGCGTAGCTGCAAGGTGAGCTCGTCGCCGCAGCTGGGGTTGATACCTTCGTGCTCAAGCGTGGGAGCGTCCATCTCGTACTTATAGTCGGGGTGCGAGTTATGCTCCATAAACGTGGTGGAGGAGTACAGATTACCCATTGAACGTGCTCCAAACGTGATGCAGTCCGGCGATGAACTTATCGATGTCGGCCTTGTCGTTGTAGAAGGCCACGCTGGCGCGGCAGCAGGCAAGGTTCTCCACGCCCAGCCAAGTGAGCAGCGGCTGCGCGCAGTGGTGGCCGGCGCGGATGCAGACGCCGTCCATGTCCATGATGCTCGCGACGTCGTGTGGGTGGATGCCCTTGACGTTAAAGCTCACGACCCCGTGGTGGTTGTCCCAATAGATGGAGCCGATGATCTGGACAAAGTCGAGCTGCATAAGCTCGCCCATCAGGTAGTGGACGAGTGCCTGCTCGCGTGCCTGGATGTTTTCATAGCCAACCGTGTTGACGAGGTAGTCGAGGGCGGCACCTGTGGCGAAGATGCCGGCGGCGTCCTGCGTGCCGGCCTCGAACTTCTCGGGGACGGGTGCCCAGACGGCGTCCTGCTCGCTGACCGAATCGATCATCTCGCCGCCGGTGAGCATGGGCGGCATGGCGTTGAGCAGGTCCATCTTGCCCCACAGCACGCCGATGCCCATGGGGCCCATGGCCTTGTGCGCGCTAAACGCAAAGAAGTCGGCGCCTAGGTCGGCCACGTTGACCGGCATGTGCGGCAGCGACTGCGCGCCGTCGACGACCAGGTAGCCGCCGTACTTGTGCACGAGCTTGCCGAGGTTCTTGACCGGGTTCTCGACGCCCAGCACGTTGGAGACCTGACCCACGGCCAGAATTTTGGTCTTGGGACCCACCTTGGCCAGAACCTCCTCGGTGGTGAGCTGGCCGGTCTTGGTGGGATAGAGGTAGACGAGCTTGGCACCGGTCTCGCGGCAGACCTGTTGCCATGGGATCAAGTTGGAGTGGTGCTCCATGATGGTGATGACGACCTCGTCGCCGGGCTCCAGTACCGTGGGCGCAAAGCTCTTGGCGACCAGGTTGAGTGACTCGCTCGTGTTGCGGGTGAAGACGACCTCGTTGGCATTGGGGGCGCCGATGAGGTCGGCAATCTGCTGGCGCACCTTGGCAATGGCATCGGTGGCCTCGACGGAGAGCGAGTACAGGCCGCGAAGCGGGTTGGCGTTCATGCGCTGGTAGAAATCGCGCTCGGCGTCGAGCACGCAAGCGGGGCGCTGCGCGGTGGCGGCGCTATCGAGGAAGGCGATCTCGGGATGCTGCTGGAACAGCGGGAACTGGCACTTGTAGGGGTTAGTCTCGATGTCCACGGTGGGCCAGCCGCGCGAAGCCTCGTCGCTGGCGTCGAGCTCCATGGGCTCGGGGGCGGTGCAGGTATCGCATTTAACGTGCTCGGTATCGATCATGCGAGCTCCTCTTCAAAGTTATCGATCAGGTTGTTGCCCAGGCGGACAACGGAGGCGCGGGTGCGCTCATCGGTGGCGGAAAGCGCGGCGTCCTCCAGCTTGGCGCGGATGAACAGATCCTCGGCGGCGTTTTGGTCAAGGCCGCGGCAGGCGAGGTAGAACAGCTGCTCGTCGCGGACGTGGCCGATGGTGGCGCCGTGGTTGCCGGCGACGTCGTCCTCGTCGCACAGGATGACGGGGACGGTCTTGTTGTCGACGCCCTTGTTGGCGAGCAGTACGGTCTCTCGCTCCGTGCCGACGGCACCCTTGCAGCCGTGCACGAGGTCGATGGTGCCGCGGTAGACCTTCTTGGACGTGCCGGTCAGCACGCCGTTGGCGTCGATCTCGCACTCGGTCTTGCGGCCGCGGTGGCGCAGCTCGTAGTTAAAGTCGCGCACCTGCTCGCGGGCGCCCAGGTAATCGGTATCGATCGTCACCTTGGCAGTATCGCCCAGCAGGTCACCGGCAAGGCCGGTGGCGCTGGCGCCGGCACCCAGGACGGTGTGCTGTACGTTGACATGTGCGCCCTCGTCCAGGAACAGGCCGGTGTCGTCGAGCGCGATCCAGCTGTCGTCGAGCGTCTGCGTGCAGGTCACGTTGACGGTGGCGTACTCGTGAGCGCACACGCGCAGCACGGAGCCCACGACGCCCTCGCCGGCAACGGGGGAGTCCAGGGCGATCTGCAGATCGAGCGTTGCCTGCGGGTGGGCGACGACGTCGATGGCGGCGATGGCCGCGGCGGCATCGACACCGCTTACGCGTACGGTAACCGTGGCGTGCTGGTATGCGGGCACGTCGATGACGATGCGCTTGGTGGCGTGGTCAGCCAGATAGGTGTAGGCAGCCTCACCCATGCCGGTCTCGAAGGCCTCGGCGGGGGAGAGTTCTTCCTCGAGCTTGATGGCGCCGGCCTGGTAGGCGGAGGTGGCGGGCACGTCGAGCTCGGTCTCGGGTGTGATGCGGGCACGATCGGCGGCATCACCGGGGGCAGCGGCACGGCGCTCGGGGAAGCGCTCGGCCATGGCTACCATGGCGGCGTCGAAGGCGTCAGCCGAGCCGGCAAACTGCTCGTCCAGGCCCTCGACCTCAACGGCCTCGGCGGGAGCAGTGGCAAGCTCGTTCGAAAGATCGAGCTTGGTCTGGTTCATTTTTAGCCAGCCCCAAGTTGCGGCCGGCATCGCATTAACCTGCTCGAGCGTGGTGGCAGCGGTGCTCGTGGTCTGTTTCATTATCCGATCGCTCCTTCCATCTCGAGCTTGATCAGGTTGTTCATCTCGACGGCGTACTCAAGCGGCAGTTCTTTGGAGACCGGGTTGGCAAAGCCGTTGACGATCATGGTGCGGGCCTCTTCCTCCGATATGCCGCGGCTCATCAGGTAGAACACCTTGTCGTCGCCGATGCGGCCGATGGTGGCCTCGTGGCCGATGTCGACATTCTTGGCGCGGATGTCCATGGCGGGGATGGTATCGGAGCGGCTTTGGTCGTCGAGCATTAGCGACTGGCAGCTCACGGATGCCTTGGAGCCCTCGGCCTTGGGCGTGGCCACGATAGAGCTGCGGAAGGTCTGGATGCCGCCGCTCTTGGAGATGCCCTTGGTCTCGACGGTCGCCGAGGTCTCGGGCGCGTTGAGCACGACTTTGCAGCCGGTGTCGAGGTTCTGGCCTGCGCCGGCAAAGGTGATGCCGGTAAAGCTCGAGCGAGCGCGGCGGCCGTTGAGCACGCTCATAGGGTAGAGATAGCCCACGTGGCTGCCGAAGGAGCCACTGATCCACTCGATGTCGCCGTCCTCGTCTACGCGCGCACGCTTGGTGTTGAGGTTGTACATGTTTTTAGACCAGTTTTCGATGGTCGAGTAGCGCAGGTGTGCGCGCTTGCCCACAAAGAGCTCGACGGCGCCGGCATGGAGGTTGGCCACGTTGTACTTGGGCGCGGAGCAGCCCTCGATAAAGTGCAGGTCGGCGTCGTCCTCGACGATGATGAGCGTGTGCTCAAACTGGCCGGCGCCCTTGGCGTTAAGGCGGAAGTAGCTCTGCAGCGGGAAGTCGAGCTTGGTGCCCTTGGGCACGTAGACAAACGAGCCGCCCGACCACACGGCGCCGTGCAGGGCCGCAAACTTGTGATCGGTGGGCGGGATGAGCGTCATAAACTTCTCGTGGATGAGCGGCTCCCACTGCGGATCGTGCAGGGCCTCCTCGATGCCGGAGTAGACGATACCCATCTTGGACGCGGTGTCCTGCATGTTGTGGTAGACGAGCTCGGAGTCGTACTGCGCGCCGACGCCTGCCAGGTAGCTGCGCTCGGCCTCGGGGATGCCCAGGCGCTCAAAGGTGTTCTTGATGTCGTCGGGCACCGACTCCCAGTCATGTCTTTGGTCGGTGTTGGGCTTGACGTAGGTGACGATGTTGTCCATGTCCAGGCCCTCGATGGAGGGGCCCCACGTCGGATCCGGGAAACGGTTGAAGATCTCGAGGGACTTGAGGCGCAGATCGAGCATCCACTGCGGCTCGTCCTTCTTGGCGCTGATCTCGCGCACGATGTCGGGCGTGATGCCGGCGTCGAGGCGCTCGAAACCCTCCTCGCCATAGGTGAAGTCGTAGAGGCTGCGGTCGATGTCCGCGACCTCGGTGCGGTTCTTGGTCATTGCGTCGCCCCTTTACGCTTGTTGCTCGGCAGCGGCGGCCTCGGCCTGGGCGCGCTGCTCAGCGGCCTCGCGCTCGAAGCTCTCAAAGCCATTCTTGTCGATCCAAGGAATCAGCGAGGAGTCGTCCTCGCGCACGATATGGCCCTTGACCATAACGTGGACGCGGTCGACATCCAGGTGCTCCAGGATACGCGTGTTGTGCGTGATGATGAGCATGGAGCCGTCGCAGCTCTTGCGGTAGGCGTCCATGCCGTGGCTGACGGTGGAAAGCGCGTCGACGTCCAGGCCGGAGTCGGTTTCGTCCAGGATGGCGAGCTTAGGCTGCAGCAGCAGAAGCTGGAGCATCTCGACCTTCTTTTTCTCGCCGCCCGAGAAGCCCACGCCTAGCTCACGGTTGAGGTAGGCGGTATCCATGTTGAGCTCGGCCGCGAGTTCCTTGACGCGACGGCGGAACTCCTTGCCCTTCATCTCCAGACCGGGGCGGCCGGCGATGCTGGCGCGCAAAAAGCTCGACAGCGGCACGCCGGGGATCTCGACCGGGGCCTGGAAGCTCAGGTACAGGCCAGCGCGCGAGCGCTTGTCGGTGGTGAGCTCGGTGATGTCCTGGCCGTCAAAGACAATGCGGCCGTCCTGCACGGTGTAGACGGGGTCGCCCATGACCAGGTGTCCAAGGGTGGACTTGCCGGCGCCGTTGGGCCCCATCAGCACATGGGTCTCGCCGGCGGCGACGTTGAGGTTGACGTTGTGGAGAATGGTCTTCTCGTCCACGGAGGCTGTCAGACCTTCGATGGAAAGCAGCGAACTTGCACTCATGCTGTCCCTCTCTGTATATGGTGTACTCATAGGTGTGTTAAACCCTAGGAATCTTCTCGGAATAAAGTTACTATGGGTTCGGCGTTAGTCAAGGGAAAACCCGACTAATCCACTCGACTTTTCAGATGTGGGACAAAATAACCAGGTTTGTTTGTCCCACTTACTTAAGATTTGGGACAAGCACTCCAGGTTATTTTGTCCCAGGTGCGATGGAAGGGTAGGAATGCTCATCTCTTCTAAGGGCCGCTATGCCCTCCGTTTGATGATCTATATTGCAGCGCTCGGTGACGCCGAGGGCAAGATTGCCCTGCGCGAGGTCGCCGCCCGCGAGCATATCTCACAAAAGTATTTGGAGCAGCTGGTGCGTCCGCTTATGAAGGCTGGCCTGCTCAAGAGCGTGCGCGGCAAGGGCGGCGGCTACATGATGGCCAAGGACCCGGCCGAAGTGCGTGCCGGCGACATCCTGCGTGCCGTCGAGGGCAGCACGGCTCCGGTGGCGTGCGATGGCATTGACAACAGCTGCGCCCGCAGTGACTTGTGTTCCACCGTCAAGTTCTGGCGTGGCCTTGACGAGGTCATCGAGAACTATGTCGACGGCGTGACGTTGGCCGACCTGGCCGCCGTCCCCGAAATCAACTTCGACATTAAGCTGTAGGGCTGCAAATGGCATCTCTCGACAAGGTGTATAAGCAAATTGAAGTTTTTGCTCGGGAATGTGACGCCGAGAAGGTTGTGCTGTTTGGCTCCCGCGCTCGAGGTGACAACTTGCCTAAGAGCGATATTGACATCGCCGTAGCAGGTTGCCGGGATTTCGGCCGGTTGTCATATTTGATCGAGGAGCGTCTTGATACTCTTTTAGATGTAGATGTCGTCAATCTCGATGAGCCCTTATCGCAGCAATTGCTCGATGAAATTGCCAGGGATGGTGTGATTCTGTATGAAAAAATATGAGAACTTTGCCAGCGCCTTGGCGAATCTTGAGGATGCGCCCAATCAGGATCTCAACAATGATTTTGTTCAGAGTGGATTGATTAATAAGTTCAATCTTCAATTTGAACTGAGCTGGAAGCTCCTTAAGCGTCTGCTCGAGTATGAGGGCGCCACGCTTGCCGCGTCGGGGTCTCCTCGTGCCATCTTGAAGGAGTCGTACCGATTCTACGACTTTATTGATGAGGCAGCCTGGCTGGATATGCTCAGAGACCGCAATACGAACGTCCATATCTACGACAACAAGCTCGCTCAAGATTTGATTCAGCGCATCTTGAACGTCTATATTCCCGCTTTCTGTCAGTTGAGAGACGGGCTGACGAAACGTTACGGCGAGCTTCTGTTGGCGCCCGATGACCAGTTTGTCTAATTCCTTAAGATTTCGCGGAGGGTTGTTGCCGTTTACCGAGGGGTTGTTGTGCAACAACGGGTGAGCTGCAATACTTAATTTTATCTTTGCAAACCGCACTTTAACTACACCAATGCAGGGAGGATCTTATGCAGCCCAAGCATTCTGCTATTGTCGCGGGCCTGACGCTGGCGCTTTCGTTTGGCGCCGTTACCGCACCCGCGCCCGCCGCCGCCGAGGAGCCCACGCCGGGCGTTGCCTCGGATGCCACCGATATCGACAAAGGTCTCTACACCCAGCAGTCCTTCTCGGGCGTGCTGAGGTCGGTCCAGGGCGTTTCGTTTGTCAACGTGACTCCCGAGATGAAGTACTTTACCAAGTACGAGAGCCATGGCAACTACAACCAGGGCTTTTCGTATGGCGACGGCTACAACGCGCTGGGTTATTACCAGTTCGACCGTCGTTGGTCGCTCGTCCCGTTTATGAAGCAGGCCTACAGCTACAACCCCGAAAAATACTGCATGCTCAAGGATGCGATTGATCGCGGCAGCGAGATTTCCAACACGAGCAATGCCATGTACGAGAACGGCCAGCTCACCGAGCTGGGCCATATCGCGCAGGATGCCTTCCAAGGTGCTTATAACACCGATCCTGTTGAGTTCTCAGCACTTCAAGATGCCTATGCGTACAACTCGTACTATGCGGTGACCGAGGCGTGGCTTAAGAGCGCTCTTGGCATTGACATCTCCGGCCGCGCCGATTGCGTCAAGGGCATGGTGTGGAGCATCACCAACATGTGCGGTACCGGTGGCTGCAGAGACTTCTTCCGCTGGGCGAATCTTTCCAACGATATGTCCGACCGCGAGTTTGTGACGGCGCTCTCCAATAGCGTGGTCAACAATGTCGCCACCAAGTTTTCAAGTCAGCCCCAGTATCATGAGGGCTGGAAGAACCGCTACCGCAACGAGCTGAAGGACTGCTTGGTTTTTATCGCCGAGGATGAGGCTGCCGCTGCGACGCCCGTGCAGCCCGAGCCTACGCCGGTGCCCTCGCCGACACCTGATTCGAATGACGACTCGAGTGACGACGCCAACGATGACAGGATGGATGCGCCCTCGACCGATGCTGACGGTAATGGCTCTGCTGGTGGCACTACCAACGACGGCTCTACCCCGAACGGCTCCAATTTGAACGGCTCTGCTGCGGGCGATTCGCCTTCAAGCTCTGCCGGCAATACGGACAGCGACGCTTCTGGTTCGACTGGCGCTGACACCTCTAACTCATCTACCGGCTCGAGCGATTCGTCCGTTGACACCGGCTCTAACAACGGCTCCGGCTCTGACGCAGCCCCTGATTCCGATGCTTCCAAGGACGACTCGAATAAGGCGCCGGACGCTCCCGTTGCTTCGCCGGACAAGAAGCCTTCTTTCTCCGAGCAGCTTGGTTCTACGCTGGGCTCTTCGCTGATGGCTGGCGTCAATAATGGCTCGACCCAGAACAAGGACAACTCTGATCAGGTTTCCACGGAAAAGACCGAGGCCGCAAAGGGCGACTCCAAGGACAAGGCTTCCGAGAAGGTTGAATCCGATAAGAGCTCTCGCTCTGAGGAAAAGGGCGACGAGTTCGCTCAGAAGAAGGACGAGGGTAAGAAGTCTGAATCTGAGGAGAAGGACAAGAGCAAGGGCAACACCGACAACCAGGTCCAAGAGCAAAATGACTCCAAGACGGTGACCACTACAACCACCACGACCACCACAACCAAGTCCTCGGGCGGAAACATGCCCAAGACAGGCGATCTGATTGTGATGGCGAGCCTTGCCAGTGCGAGCTTGGCCACGCTGGGCGCTACGTCTATCGTAAGTGGTAAGCATAAGCTCGATCAGCAGAAGAGGGCTTCTGGGGAGGATGGCTCGGAGGAGTAGCCTCTCAGTTGCCAGATAACTAAAGAATTGGGACGGGGTCCGGTGCGAATGCGTCGGGCCCCGTTTTGTTGTGCAACGATTAGTTGTGCCCCCTCACACCTCTTGTTGCTACCGTTGCCCGATATGTTCGCGCGGCGACATCGGTATATGCGATGCGGTCATTACAATTGGCATCGTGCTGCGATTTAGGGGGAACGTTTTGGTGTCTGAACAGGCAAATGTTGATTGTGCTGCTGGCTTTGGCGTGCGCTTGATCGGCTGTGCCGACGATGCGGTTTTGCCCATTGGCATACACGACTATGCGGAGGCACTTGGTTGCTGCGTGCTGGTTGACAAGACCATGTTTATTGCCGATGTGTTGGACTGTGACGCGTCCGTTGTGGTGTGCTGTCGACCCGAGGGTTTTGGCAAGAGCATGAACTTGTCGATGCTCAGGGCTTTTCTGGAGCGTCCAGCGGTCGGTCGCGCTGGTCAGCGTTTGTTTGCCGATGCTCAGATTTGGGATGCAGACGGCGGGCGCTATCAGGATGAGTACGCTTGCTATCCGGTGATATCGCTGGACTTTTCTAGCGCTGCGAGGCGTGGCCCCGCTGTTGCCGGCGCCGTGCGCGATGCCCTTTCGGGCGAGTGCGCTCGATTGTTGGCGCTCTTGGAGGCTCCGGATTTAGCTCGAGATAAGGTGCGTCACATCGAACGCGTCGCGCGTGGCGTGGCGAGCGCGGACGAGGTTGACTCGGTGCTCGGTGTGCTCATAGAGCTGCTGGAGATTGCCTGCGATGAGCAGGTTGTATTGCTCGTTGATGGGTACGATACGGCGTGGTCTCGCCGTGCGAGCGCGAGGGACGCTTCCGACGCCGATCCGGCAGAACTACTTGACCGTGTGCTGTTTGACGCCATTGCTGCCGCGGGTCATTCGCTACGCTTTGCTTGTCTGATGGGGGAGTGTCCCGGCCCTGCTGAAGCGGCGCTTTCTTCGCGCGGCTGCTCGTATTGTCTGACGACGCCGCTGTCGGCGTGGTGTGACCGATGTTTCGGTTTTTCGGATGCTGAGGTCGAAGCTCTTTTGAATCATGCTGGGCACGAGGAATACCTTGATGATGCGCGTGAATGGCTCGAGGGATATCGGTTTGGTAGGGCCTATTGCTCGAGTCCAGCGCGTGTGATCGGTTTTCTGGACCGAGGCTGCACGGCGACTATGCGCGCCGATCTGTATGGGTATGCGGATTGCCTGAGTAGGGTAATTGCCGGGTGGAATCTCGACCGCCTTTCGGTTTTATTTGATTTGCTCGAGGCCCATGGGTGCGCTGAGGTCCCGCTTTGTTTGGGCACTGCAGAGCCAGATGTCTCGCCTGATGATGGCCTGTGGACGGCGCTGTATCTGTCAGGTTTCCTGACGACAGATATGACTGAGGAGCCAGAACATGGCAATCGCCTCCGTGCCTTGCGGTTGCCCAATAACGAGCTTCGCCAGGCCTTGCGTCTAGTGATTGTTGAGTGGTTTGAGTGCGCTGCTGAAGACATTCGAGACGTTGATGCGTTTCGCGACGGGCTGTGCCGTGGGAACGAGGATACCGTGAGACGGGCGCTAAGCCGCATCCTGAGAGATGCGGGAATCGGTAAGACCGACCCAGATACGCCGCTGCTATATCATCTGCTCTTGCAGGGGCTCTGCTTTGGCTTGCCGGGCTATGCCAATCCTGCCTCGAGGCGAAAGTGTGGCGCGGGTCGCTGGGACATCCAAGTTTTCCCTACGGGTGCTGTGTTTTATGGGGACTTTGCTTCAAAGTATCGTGCAAACACGTGGGCAGTTTCAACAGTTG
>OGQU01002102.1_pt1 | contig 13558 bp, 12 predicted proteins | sample 1553341 | NCBI WGS metagenome assembly OGQU01 (sample SAMEA2579920, study PRJEB22360) | human gut metagenome | biome: human gut; feature: human-associated habitat; material: faeces | place: Denmark | collected 2008/2010 | reverse complement strand
CACGCAAAGGAAAGCACTTAATGTGCTTTCCGTCTTGCGCAGGACTGTAGAGCAGGAAACTTAATTACGCGCCGCTCCCCGCCCACGCCGGGCAAGCCCTCCCTTGTACTCCATCTCACTAAAGTGTATGATTCTGAACGTTACATGACTCACTTTACCTAACTAAAGTGTCACCAAGGGGGGATACCATGAATGCCGATATGTCTCGTCGTCAGTTTGTTGGTCTAGCCGGTTCGCTTGCCACGGTGCTTGGCCTCGGCCTGGTAGGCTGCGGCGGTGGTGCCGATAAGGGCTCTGCTGCCGGATCTACCGCAGCCAAGGACGCGAAGGGCGCTGCGGAGTCCAAGAAGCTCGTCGTGGGCTTTGACAAGTCCTATCCTCCGTATGGCTTTGTAGGCGACGATGGCGAGTACACCGGCTTTGACCTCGACCTTGCCAAGGCCGTTGCCGACAAGCAGGGTTGGGACGTTGAGTATGAGGCTATCGACTGGGATGCCAAGGACACGCTGCTCAACTCGGGTGCCATCAACTGCATCTGGAACGGCTTTACCATGGAGGGCCGCGAGGACGACTACACGTTCTCCGAGCCGTACATGCTCAACGAGCAGGTGCTCGTGGTCAAGAAGGACGCGGGTATCAAGAGCTGGGACGATCTTGCCGGCAAGACCGTGATTACCCAGACCGATTCCGCGGCGCAGGATGTGCTCGAGGGCGACCAGAAGGATTTGGCGGCAACGTTTGCCACGCTCGACACCATCGGCGAGTACAACACGGCCTTTATGCAGCTCGAGAGTGGCGCGGTCGATGCCGTTGCCTGTGACCTCTCGATCGCTCAATATCAGCTTGCCGCCAAGCCCGATGCATATACGCAGCTTGATAAGCCGCTGTCTAGCGAGCACTACGCCGTTGGCTTTAAGAAGGGCGACACCAAGTCCGCCGATGCCGTGACCGAGTCGCTCAAGGCGCTCTACGAGGACGGCACGGTCAAGGACCTGTGCGACAAGTACGCAAGCTACGGTCTATCCTTCGACAACTGGGTTTTGAAATAGCGGCTTTCCCAGGCATCCGATTTTGCCGTTCAAACCGTCGCTAGCGTACATTTAGTACGCGGCGCTCCTCTTTCACGGCAAACTCGGGCACTTGGAAAACCCGCTTTAACATTGGGTTCGCTGTTCTGTTGTTGTGAAAGAGAGCTTGGGTTGTCTATTCAAGTCATGATGCAGATGCTTGGCCAGGGATTCTTGGTCAGCTTGCAGCTGTTTGTGCTGACGCTGCTCGGGTCGATTCCGCTGGGAATCCCCGTGGCGTTCATGCGCATGAGCAAAATTGCGCCGCTTCGCTGGATCGCGCGTATCTATATTTCGGTGATGCGTGGCACGCCGCTCATGCTACAGATGTTCGCCATCTACTTTGCCCCGTACTACGTGTTTGGCATTTCGCTCACGCCCGATTCCAAGTGGACGGCGTGCGTCGTGGCGTTCATCATCAACTACGCCGGTTACTTTGCCGAGATCTATCGCTCGGGCCTGCAGTCCATTCCGCGCGGTCAATACGAGGCAGCCGAGGTGCTGGGCTACTCGCGCATGCAGACGTTTCTGTATATCGTGATGCCGCAGGTCGCCAAGCGCATTTTGCCGGCGATGGGCAACGAGATCATCACGCTGGTCAAGGACACGTCGCTAGCGTTCGCCATCGGCGTGGGCGAGATGTTCTCGACGGCCAAGGCGCTGGTCGCCTCGCAGGTGAGCATGGTGCCGTTTGCAATCGCGGCACTGATCTACTGGGTCTTTAACTTTGTGGTCGAGATGCTGTTGGGTGCTGCCGAGAAAAAATTGGATTACTACCATGATTAATTCGGTAATGAATATATCGAACGCGCGTAAGGCGTTTGGCGGCAATGAGGTACTCAAGGATATCTCACTCGAGGTTAAGCGTGGCGAGGTCGTGGCGATTATCGGGCCTTCGGGCGGCGGTAAGTCCACGCTGCTGCGCTGTGCCACGCTGCTCGAGACGCTCGACGGTGGCTCGCTCTCGTTTGGCGAGCTTGCCGTCGCGACGGATGCGGGTTCGGGCGCGGTGTACGCAAAGGGCGATGTACCTAAACAGGCGCGCTCGCGGTTTGGTCTGGTGTTTCAGAACTACAATCTGTTTCCGCACTATACCGTGATGAAAAACATCACCGATGCACCGATCCGCGTGCTTAAGCGCCCGCGCGAGCAGGCGGAGGCCCGCGCACACGAACTTATTGCACAAATGGGGCTTACGGGTAACGAGAACAAGGTGCCATGTGAGCTTTCGGGCGGTCAACAACAGCGTGTGAGTATCGCCCGCGCCTTGGCGCTCGATCCGGAGATCCTGTTCTTTGATGAGCCGACTTCGGCGCTCGATCCCGAGCTGACGGCCGAGGTGCTGCGTGTCATTAAAGACCTTGCCGCGCAGAATATGACGATGGTGATCGTGACCCATGCGATGCAGTTTGCGCGCGATGTTGCCGACCGCGTGATCTTTATGGACGGCGGTCGCATTGTCGAGGAGGGTCCTGCCGAGCAGGTTATCGACCATCCGCGTGAGCAGCGCACCCGTGAGTTCTTGAGCCGTATCGAGGGATAGGCTCAGGTATTTACTCAACTATTAATTGAGGCGAAGCCGCCGCAGGTCTTACGGTCTGTGGCGGCTTTTTGTTTGCATCGGCGGGGTTCAATAATCGCCTCACAAGCTTGTCTCTTCCTCTCGCCGCCTGTATTCATACGTGTGCCGAAAGGTGTGCATGGACGGTCGCCCGTGAGGGTAGGGTGGTGGCATAGGACATTTGGAGGGTGAGTCGGCTCGGCTGCCGACCATGCTGCTCCCGGGATGGCACCGACCGCGAACTCTCCCCGTTGGCGTCGCGCAATGCGCGCGGCCCTGCAAGGAGGTCATCATGGGTGCTCCCAAGACCGGCAATGTAAGGAACGTGGTGCTCGTAGGCCAAGGCGGGGTGGGCAAGACTTCACTCGCCGAGGCCATGCTCCACCTTTCTGGCAAGACCGCCCGCCTGGGCGGCCACGACGGCACCAAGCCCACGCTCGACTATGACCCCGAAGAGGTCAAGCGTGCATTTTCCATCTCGACGACCATTGCACCGATCGACTGGAAGGGCGCGCGCATCAATGTGCTCGATGCCCCGTGTTACCCCGATTTTATCGGCGACGCCTTTGCCGCGATGAGCGTCTGCGAGACGGCTCTGTTTGTGGTCGACGCCGAGGCCGGCCCACAGCCTACGACGGTTAAGCTCTGGTATGCCGCCGAGGACCTGCGTCTGGCGCGTGCGGTGTTCGTAAACCGCCTGTCGCGCTCCGAGGCCAGCTTTGCGACCACGATGGACCTGCTGCAAGAGCGCTTTGGCACGCGCCTGGGCGCCGTGACCCTTCCCTGGGGCGAGGGCGAGGACTTTGACGGCATCATCGACCTGGTGCGCATGAAGGCGCGCCATTGCAACGGCACCGAAGCCGTTGAGTCGGAGATTCCCGAGGAGTATCGTGCCCAGGCCGAGGAGGCCCATGACCATCTGTGCGAGTTGGTGGCCGAGGCCGACGATGAGCTGATGATGAAGTACCTGGAAGGCGAGGAGACGCTGACGCAGGAGGAGCTTGAGGGCCTGCTGTCGAAGGCGATCGCCGAGCGCATCTTTGTGCCGGTCTTTGCGGGCGATTGCATTAAGGAGCAGGGCGTCAACTCGCTGATGGACGACATCGCGACGTACTTCCCGGCGCCGACCGACTACGGCGAGATGCCGCTCATCGACGGTGATTCGCTCAAAATCTCGAGCGACGATGACCGTCCGGTGGCGTTTGTGTTTAAGACCCTGGCCGATCCGCAGCAGGGTCGCATCAGCTTTATCAAGGTGCTGACGGGTACGCTTGAGCCGGGTCTTGAGCTGATCAACGCGCGTACCCGCAAGGGCGACCGTCTGGCTCACCTGTATGTGATGTGCGGCCGCGATATGACCGAGGTTGGCCATGCCTATGCCGGCGACATCATCGTGGCGCCCAAGCTGGCTGCCGAGACGGGCGACACGCTCTCGATTACCGGTAAGGTCGAGGCCGCGGCGTTTAAGTTTCCCAACTCGCAGTACCGCATTGCCATCGAGGCCGAGAACCGCGGCGACGAAGAGAAGCTCTACACGTTTATCGAGAAGGCCTGCAAGGCTGATCCGACCATGAGCATCGACCGCGACGAGGAGACCGGCCAGACCATTATCTTCGCCGTGGGTGAGGCGCAGGTTTCGGTGCTGCTCAACCGTTTGGAGGACCGTACCAAGGTCGCGGCCAAGAGCGTGCCGATCCGCATTCCGTATCGCGAGACCATCCGCCGCACGGCGAGCGCCCAGGGCCGCCACAAGAAGCAGACTGGCGGTGCCGGTCAGTATGGCGACTGCTGGCTGCGCGTTGAGCCGCTCATCGGACCCGACGGCACGAGCGATGGCTATGAGTTTGTGGACGAGGTCGTAGGCGGCCGTATTCCACGTTCGTTGATCCCTGCCGTGGACAAGGGTGTCCAGGAGACCATGAAGGACGGCATCATTGCCGGCTACCCGCTCACGGGCATTCGCGTGGCTGTGTACGACGGCTCGTATCACAGCGTCGACTCCAACGAGATGGCGTTTCGCGCGGCGGCTCGCATCGGCCTGCGCAAGGCATGTGCCGATGCCGACCCAGTGGTGCTGGAGCCCATCGAGGAAATTACGGTGACTATCCCCGAGAGCTACGCCGGCGCCGTGATGGGCGACATCTCGGCCTCGCGCGGTCGCGTGACGGGCATGGAGACCGATGAGCGCGGAGACACCGTGGTCATTGCCCAGGCGCCGCTGGCAGAGCTGGCGGATTACTCGACGCGCCTGCGCTCTATCACGCGCGGCACGGGTGACTTTACCATGAAGCCCGCTGGCTACGAGCAGGTTCCCTATGACGTTCAGGCCAAGCTGGTCGAGCGCTATGAGGAGGGTCGCGCCAAGTAGCGTGCGATTTTGCCTGCAATATACATGCCGATGCAAGGGCCGCTCTGGGCAATCCAGGGCGGCTCTTTTGATCCCTAGGGGAGGGAGGAAAACGGATCATTTTTTGGGTTACGGGCAGTGCGGTCGGCACTAGTCTCCGGATGCCTGGTTACGGCCGGTGGCGTAGTCGATCTGCACGTGCGGCTGCAGGTTGTAGCAGTACACGTGGAAGCAGAGGGCCTTGCCGTGGTCCTCGACCGATTGCGCCTCAAGGCGCACACCGCGGCAGACAAGTTCCTCTTCGTTATACATGGGCGTGACGCGGTAGAGCACATGGTTGCCCGTATCGCGGATGTAGCCGAGAATCTGCTCCTCAAACGGCAGCATGCCCGTTTCGTTGAGATAGCGAGTGCCGGTGAGGAGATTTTTGCGGTTGGCGTTTTCGCCGCAGAGCGACCAGGCGATAAGGTGGCAGCGGTTGTAGAGGCTCTGGCCCGGAATAAAGTCGTAGCGCTGCTGGTGCCAACCGGCAGGATGGATACGCGAGATATCGCCGCGCTCGCCTTGACCGAGCGACTCGGGGCCTACACAGGCGAGCGCCTTGCGAGTGCGGCCCAGGCTGTCGAGCTTGGAGAATTTCTTAAAGCAGCCCTCTTCTGTAGCGCGCTCGTATTCATCGAGCGTGAATGATGGTGTGCCGAGCGGGTGCGTGCTGTCGGCGCGAAGGGCAACGTAGGGGTTGCCGGCGTAGTCGGGAATGCTGCTGAGATAAACACCGCGGGCGCGGTTGAGGTCGGGGTTTTCGACCTCGTCGATGGGGGTGGCGGCACTGTCCGCGGAAACGTCGTCATCGGTGTCGGTTGCGGCGGAATCGGAGCCATCGCCAGAGTCCTGGCCGTTTTGAGGGTCTGAAGAGCTCACTGTTCCCGATTCGAGCCGGGCGACCAGGTCTGCCTCGTCGTCGGTGCGGCTGGGGCTCTCGTTTTGTTTTTCGGCCAGAGCCGCCGCCTGTTCATCGCTTTGCGGCGACAGCAGCTTGGGAGCTCCGTCGAGCGATCCCGTAAACAGCGCAAACCCCAACACCAGGGCGGTGCCGATGGAAAGTACTTGCTTGTAGGCGGGCTTGTGCGACATTGAGGCTCCTGGATGGACGGTTGGGAATCTACCAGTCTAGCAGGAGCCGCCCTTGGACGTTTGCTCGGTCGAATGCGTAAGATGTGAGGCAAGCGATACTGATGAGGTTGTACCGTATAGGCTGGGAAAGCGACATGCTTTTTTCTGCTGAGAACAATGCGAGAGAGAAGGCCCCATGTCCGGCATTATCCGTATAAGCGACGCGCGGCTCGAGGAGCTTATCGCCGAGGATGTCCCCTATATCGATCTTACGACGCATATCCTGGGAATCGGTGAGGCGCTCGGTGCGATGGAGTATTACACGCGCGAGAACTGCGTGCTTTGTTGCACGGAGGAGGTTGCGCGTATGGCCACTATGCTGAACCTGACGGTCGAGTGGTTTGAGCCCTCGGGAACCAAGGTTGAAGCCGGGCGGTCTTTTATGCGTGTACGCGGTTCGGCCGCCAATTTGCATCTGCTATGGAAAGTCGGCCTAAATATGTTCGACCACTACTCGGCTGTGGCAACCAAGACGCACAAAATGGTCGACGCTGCGCATGCGGCCAATCCCATGTGCGAGGTGCTGACGACGCGAAAGAGCACGCCGGGCAATAGAGATCTGCTGACCAAGGCGATCGTTGCGGGCGGAGCGTTTCCGCATCGCATGGGCCTTTCCGAGACCGTGTTGGTGTTCGACAACCACACCAGGTTTATGACAGCGCCTTCTGGGGCGACGGGACTCGATGCGTTTATTGAGCTTCTGCCCCAGATTCGTCGACGCTGCATCGAGAAAAAGTTGTTTGTCGAGGCGGGTGCCGATGATGCTCGCAGGCTGGTGAAGGCGGGCGTTGACGGTATCCAGTTCGACAAAGTGTCGGTTGCCGAGCTGGGACCGCTTGTCGAGGAGCTGCATGGAATCGACCCCCATGTGGCCCTAGTTGCGGCGGGAGGGATTCGCCCCGACAACGCTGCCGAGTACGCGTCGACTGGCGTTGATGGCCTCGTGACCACGTCCTGCTATACGGCGAATCCCGTCGATATGAGCGTCAAGATGTTCGCCTAGCGCGTTGCCTGGGCAAACGCGCCCAATAATAAAACCGTTTCTTTCTTTGCGGGCCCATGCTCGCAAAACGAAGTTGCGGTGGAATAGTTCCTGTTTGTGCCCGATTGGCCGCAAAACAGGAACTATTCCACCGCAACTCATCGGGATGCGCTATTGGTTCATGTTGCCGTGAATGTAGGGGGTGACCTCGGGGGAGATATGACCGCAGCCCAGCTCGCGCAGCGCGGACTCGATGGCGGCGGGCAACGGGGTCTTGCCCTCGCCGTCGACGGCGGTGCCGCCGAGGACAGCAATCTTGGTGACATCTGCGGGAGCGGCTTCGATATGCATGCAGCCGCCGACCAAGCGCGCGCGAACCTGCGCCAGGCCAAGATCGTGCAGGTAGTCCTCGCAGGCGCGGATTAAATCGACCTTCTCGCGCGTAAGCTCCTCGCCCGTGGGGACGCGTGTTGCAAGACAGGCTCCCGCGGGCAGGTTCCAAACGGGATAGCCCCATGCGCGCAGCAGCTCGCGCTCTTCGTCCTTGGTAAAGCCGACCTCCATAAGAGGGGAGCGTACGCCGAGCTCTTCTGCCGCGCGCATGCCGGGGCGGTAGTCGCCGCGATCGCTTGCATTGCTGCCATCGATGACGGTGGGAAAGCCGAGCGACTTGGCGTGGTTGACGATAGCGGTAAAGCCGGCGTGCTTGCAGTGGTAGCAACGGTTGGCATCGTTGCAGGCTACTTGGGGGAGCTGCAACTGATCGACCGAAAGATTGAGCACAGGGAGCTTAAAATGCGGCTCCTCATTGGTTTGCCCGTCAACGGACCGCTCAAACGAAGCCTGTTCGGGCGTGCCGATGAGCGGCGTGGTGAGGTGAACGAGAAGCGTGCTGGCAGGCATGATGCGGGCGCAGACCGCGGCTAAAAAGCTGCTGTCGACGCCGCCGGAAAAGCCGATGGCGACGCGTCCATATGCCAAAAGCAGCTGTTCGAGCGCTGCGAGTTTGTCCTGAAGCTCCTTTGCAGGTGCGGTGGTGTCTGAAAGCATGAAACGTTCCTTACCAATATGTGCTCGGTCGAAAACTATAATCCTATCGGGCTGCTTGTCATAAGACTTCTATCTATGTAACGAAGGCACAATATGCTATATACGTTATATACAAATTTGTAAAGTGCGGTAGAGTGTCAGTAACGCAATCCGGTGAGGGGATCGATATGATCAAGGCTGTAATTTTTGACATGGACGGAACGCTGGTCGATACCGAGCGTTTGGGCATTAAGGCATGGAAGGCGGGCGCCGCCGAGCTGGGGGTCGCGATTGATGAAGCGCTGATCCATCAGTTTATCGGTCGCACACTGCCCGATGTTATGGACATCCTCGATAAGCATTACGGCAGCCATGAAACCACCGAGGCGGTCTATGCCCGCCACAAGGAGATTCGCGACGAGATGGTCAAGACCGAACTGGAGCTTAAGGCCGGCGCCGCCGAGTGCATAGACGAGCTGCTGGCTGCGGGCTATCACGTGGGCCTTGCGACGTCGTCGCGCCTCGTTACGGCCGAACGCAACCTTAAGATGGTCGGTCTTTTTGACAAGTTTGAAACGGTGACCTGTGGCGAGGACGTCGTGCACGGCAAGCCCGACCCCGAGATGTATCTGCTCGCCTGCGAGCGCGCGGGCTTTGCCCCCGAGGAATGCGCCGTGGTCGAGGATTCGCGCAACGGCTGCGTCTCGGGCATCAACGCCGGCTGGCACGTCTTTGGCCCGCCATCAACCGTGCCGCTGCCGCAGGATGTGGTGGATGGCTGCGAGGCCGTGCTCGATACGTTGTTCGATCTGGCGGCGGCGGTCAAGGCTGTGCACTAGGCAATTGCGGCGTTGAAGCGAGAAATTGGCCGTCTTTGCACTTAAGCAAAAGAGGTCCGGCAATGGTCGGGCCTCTTTTGCTTAAACGGCATTTTGGCATACTGGCCGACGTGCTATAGATACGCGCCTAGGTTGATGGCGGTGGCTTCGGCGTGGCTGCTCGCCTGGGTGCTGGCTCGCTCGAGGAGGAACGGCCGCACGAGTTCTTGGCGGTTGATATCCTCCGCGGTGGTGACTGCGGCGACGGTGCGCGTTGCAGAGCCGACGCGGATATGCTTGGTCTTTGCCGGGGCTTTGTTCTCAATCTGCTCCATCAGCAACTGAACGCCCTTGCGGCCAATTTCGTAACCCGGCGGTGCCACCGTGGTGAGGGGGACCGAACCGCTCCAAGCGAGTGGATTGCCGTCGCATCCGGCCACGCGAACCTGCTCGGGGACGGAGATGCCTTTGTCGACCAATGCCGAGATAACGCCCGAGGCTAACACGTCGGTCAGGCCGACGACAAAATCGGGGCGTTCGTCGGCAGGGCGCCCGGCAATCTGAGCGCCAATGCTGTAGCCGTCGGCTGCGGTATTCCACTCTCCGGCGTCAATGACTTCAATTTTGATATCGGGATGCAGGGCGAGGGCCTTGTGAATGCCAAGTACGCGCAGGGTGAGCTGCATGAATGCCGCTCTGCCCACAACGGTGATATGGCGTGCGCCGCGGGCGACGGCGAGCTCGGCGATAATGCGCCCCTGCGCCTCGTTGTCGGCGGCCACGTAGTAACCGGGCTCGGAGCAGTGGATGTCCAGATAGACGATCGGCACGGGCATCTTGGTCGTTGCGGGGCGCCAGTCGGGGGACGCCATGGGCTGAACCATGACGCCGGACATTTGCGTGCCCATAAAGTAGCGCAGGTAATGGTCCTCGAGAATATCGTCGTTATCGGCGTTGGCGATGAGCAGGTCGTAACCGTGCTTGCGGGCCTCGTTATGGGCGCCGCTGGCAATTTGGAGCGAAAAACCGTGGTCGAGACGGGGAAGGACCAGGCCAAAGGACTTGGTGGTGCCGCCTGCGAGCTGACGGGCGCTTTGGTTGGGCAGGTAGCCAAGGCGATTGATGGTCTCGTTGATGAGTTTGAGGGTCTCGGGGCGCAGCTTTTCGGGATGGTTGAGTGCGTTGGAAACCGTGCCCAGCGAAACCCCTGCCTCGCGCGCGACGTCGCTGATTTTTACCTTTGCCATAGCGGCCCCTTTGATGCGTTTCAAGTATAAGCCAGATTGTAGCATCCCAAACCTTCCAAAAAGGGACAGGTTTATTTTGGCAGGTTTTATCTGGGCAAACGCTATTGCCAGCGCGACCACCACGAAGGGGGCAGGCACCTTTGTGGTGGTTTGGACCGGCTGGACGTGTGTGCATCGAGTGGTATCTAAGTTGAGATACCACTTCTGGTATATCAGCTTGCGTTTGCGTGAGTACAATACTCGAACGTTATACGTCTCAGCGCCCCTTGTGCGTGGACGTCTTGCAGTCACGCGAACGAAGGGATTTATCTTATGTGCGGAATCGTCGGCTACACCGGCTCTGATATTGCAAAGAACATCCTGGTCACGGGCCTCAAGCGTATGGAGTATCGCGGCTATGACTCCTCGGGCGTCGCGCTCGAGGTGGGCGAGGGCGCCGCGGCGCACCTCGACGTCATCCGCCGCGTGGGCAAGGTCGCGGGCTTGGAGAGCGAGCTTTCCAACATCGACAGCGACGCTACCTGCGGTATCGGCCACACCCGTTGGGCCACCCACGGCAAGCCCTCCGTCGTTAACGCTCACCCCCACACCAGCTGCGACGGTCGTATCGCCATCGTCCACAACGGCATCATCGAAAACTTCGCCGAGCTGCGCGAAGAGCTGGAGGGTCGCGGCCACCACTTTAAGAGCGAGACCGATACCGAGGTCTTCGCGCATCTGATCGAAGAGGCTTATGCCGAGGCGCACGACCTGATGGCCTCCGTGCGCGAGGCTTGCACCCACGTGGTCGGCGCCTATGGTTTGGCCGCCGTGTGCGCTGACGAGCCCGGCGTGATCGCCGTGGCCCGCAAGGATTCCCCGATCGTAGTCGGCGTGGGCGAAACCGGCTCCTATGTTGCTTCCGATGTCATCGCGCTCATCGACGCCACCCGCGATGTCGTGGTGCTCGAGGACGGTCAGTTTGCCAAGCTCACGCCCGCAGGCGTCGAGTACACCGACGAGGCCGGCAACGTTATCGAGCCCAAGGTCACCCACATCGACTGGGACCTGGACATGGCAGAAAAGGGCGGTTATCCCGACTTTATGCTCAAGGAGATCCACGAGCAGCCGCGCGTCGTGCGCGATACGCTGGTTGGTCGTATGACGCCGGCCGGCGAGCTCGACATCGACGAGCTGGGCCTTTCGCTCGAGGAACTCAACGACATCGACCGCGTCTACGTGATCGCTTGCGGCACCAGCTATCACGCTGGCCTCATTGCTAAGAATCTCATCGAGGGCTGGGCTCGCATCCCCACCGAGGTGGAGGCGGCCAGCGAGTTCCGTTACCGCAATCCCATCATTACGCCGACGACGCTTGTCGTTGCCGTGTCCCAGTCGGGCGAGACGGCCGATACCCTTGCCGCCATTCGCGACGCGCGCATCAAGGGTGCCAAGGTCTTCGGCATCACCAACGTGGTGGGCAGCCCCGTAGCGCGTGAGAGCGACGGTGTTATCTACACCAAGGCCAACAAGGAGATCGCGGTCGCCTCGACCAAGAGCTTCATCGGCCAGGTTGTGAGCCTTACGCTTTTGGCCCTGCTGCTGGCGCAGGTCAAGTACCGCCTGACCACCAAACAGGCACGCATGCTGTTCCGCGAGCTTTCCGATACTGCCGAGCAGATCCAGTGGATTTTGGACACGCAGACCGATGCCGTGCATGAGGCTGCCCTGCTGTGCAAGGATGCGCAGTCGGCGCTGTTCGTGGGCCGCGGCATGGGTGCCGCTATTTCCTACGAGGGTGCGCTCAAGCTCAAGGAGGTCAGCTACCTGCACGCCGAGGCCTACGCCGCCGGCGAGATGAAGCACGGCCCCATTGCCCTGATCGACCCGGGCTTCCCTGTCATCGCTGTGGCCACCAAGAGTGCCACCTACGACAAGACCGTGTCGAACCTTATGGAGTGCAAGGCGCGCGGTGCCAAGGTCATTGTCGTTGCCACCGAGGGCGACGAGGAGATCAACAAGATCGCCGACTGCATTATCCGCGTGCCAGCAGTCCGCGACGTGTTCAGCCCCATCACGGCGAGCGTTCCTCTGCAGCTGCTCGCACGCGAGGTCGCCATCCTGCGCGGCTGCGACGTCGACCAGCCCCGCAACCTGGCCAAGAGCGTTACGGTAGAGTAGTTGATGTTCCGCCGTTCTGCCGAACGGAAAACCACCACAAAGGTGCCTGTGAACTGCCTCCCATTTCTTGGACATCGGGAAATGGGAGGTTTTCCATGAGTATAGACCTCAGGGTGAAGCACGACCTGGAGTCCAGGAGGCGGGCCGTCGAGCTCTTCGACGCCGGCGTCGGCTGCAAGCCGGCGGCCGAGGCCCTGTCCGTCCCCCGCGAGACCGTGAGAGAATGGCAGTAGGTATACCGGGCGTTCGGAAGCGAGGCGCTGCTGTCCATGGGCGGGAAACAATCCAGTTACACATTCGAGCAGAGGGTCGCCGCGGCGTCGGCCGTGGTCGACGGCGGGATGGCGAAGGCCGACGCCATGGCCGAGTTCGGGATCAGGTCGAAGTCCCCGCTGGAGCGCTGGTGCAGGCTCTACCGCGAGGGCGGCGCCGAGGCCCCGCCCGAAGGGCAGGCCGAGGGGGTCGAGGTCGAAACCCCGGGCCCGCACCCGCGAGCAGGAGCTCGAGGAGCGCTGCCGCAGGCTCGAGGCCGAGGTCGCCTACCTAAAAAAATTGCGCGCCCTGGTCGAGCGGGACGGGCTCTGACCAGGGCGGCGGCCGAGGCGGTGAGGGCGCTGCGCGCGGAGGGGCACTCCCTGCGCCACCTGCTGGAGTGCTCGGGGCTCAGGAGGTCGACCTACTACTACGCGCTGGCGCACCCGCGGAGGCCGACCAGGCCCGAGCTGCGCGACGCCGCGGCCGAGATATTCTCGCGCACCGCCAACGGCTGCGGGCACCGGCAGATAGCCATGTGCCTGCGCGCCGAGCTGGGCGCGGTCGTGGCCGACAAGACCGTGCTCAAGATGATGCGCGAGATGGGCATCCGGTGCGGGATACGCCGCCGGGGCTCTCGTCGCCGGTACAGCTCCTACAGGGGGCTCGTGGGGAGCACGTTCGAGAACGTCATCGCGAGGGACTTCGGCGCCGAGGGGCCGTGGCAGAAGCTCGGCACCGACGTCACCGAGTTCAAGGTGGCCGGCGCCAAGGCCTACTGGGCCCCGGTGCTCGACTTCTGCACGAAGGAGATCGTGGCGAGCGACATATCGACCTCACCGGACCTCGCCCAGCAGCACAGGATGCTGTTAGCGCTACTGTAAAAACAACCAATTTCGCCATCGCACTTTAGCCGATTCCG
>OGQU01002101.1_pt1 | contig 13563 bp, 7 predicted proteins | sample 1553341 | NCBI WGS metagenome assembly OGQU01 (sample SAMEA2579920, study PRJEB22360) | human gut metagenome | biome: human gut; feature: human-associated habitat; material: faeces | place: Denmark | collected 2008/2010 | reverse complement strand
CAGAAAATAAGGACGGCTTCGCTTCTCCTGCTTATGGTTCTGGGAACCGGGCTGGCAGCTTACCCTGCCTACGGCAGGGCCGTGCTGTTCGAATCCCTCTAGGTCCCAAAGCCAGCGTGTGACTTATATGTACGCAAAAGAAAAGCAGCAGCGTTAAAATTACGCTGCTGCTAAAAGTGGACCTAGAGGGATTCGAACCCTTGACCTCTCGGATGCGAACCGAACGCTCTCCCAGCTGAGCTATAGGCCCATATTTGTTTTTCAGAACGAGAACAGTGTAACTCTTTTAGAAGGATTTGTCAAGGACTTTTCACCCGGGCGGCCTGCGGGGAATGGCCGGGTGGATCTGCCGCGCCGTTTCTTATCGTAAGTCAAAAAATTAGCGCAACATCAAAACGGCATCTCTGCGATGTGCAATTCAATGATGCTGCTGTTGCATTAAAAAGTTGAATTGCTATAAAAACGGCAGATCCTTTCGTAAAAATAACAGTGGCTCTCAGAGAAAAAGCGTGCTACAATAATGCTGAGACTTCTGTACATAAAAAGTCTATCACCCAAAGTCAGGAGGACAACGGTTATGGAATTTACTAAGGTCGTTGCAGAGCGTTATTCCTGCAAGAATTTCAGCACACGTAAAGTAGAAGCCGAGAAGTTGACGGAGATCCTGGAAGCGGGGCGGCTGGCCCCGACCGCCAAGAATTTTCAGGAGCAGCGCATCTATGTGCTGCAGTCGGAAGAAAGCCTGGCAAAGCTCGACAAGGTGACGCCCTGTCGCTATGGCGCACCTACCTGCCTCGTCGTGGCCTTCGATAAAAACAGCGTCTTTACTTATCCCGGCGGAAAGCGGGACTCCGGCATGGAGGATGCCGCCATCGTGGCGACCCACCTGATGCTGGCCGCCGCCAACGCAGGTGTGGACAGCTGCTGGCTCAACTTCTTCGATCCGGATGAGCTGGCCAAGGAGCTGGGCCTGCCGGAAAATGAAGAGGTCCTGATGATCCTCGACCTCGGCTATGCCGCAGAGGGCGCAGGGCCGCTGGCAAACCACGGCTCGAGAAAGCCCCTGTCCGAGACGGTCGCATACCTGTAATACCAAAAAACACCCGGAGATGCTTCCGGGTGTTTTTGCATTATTGTCCGACGATGCGCCAGTGTTCGGGCCTGTTGTGATCGGTGGTCACGCCGTCGTCGGTATACATCCGGTAGGGCGCAGGCTGGCCGTCGGGCGCGAAGCGCCAGAAGGTGAGGGCCGTATCATCCAGCTGGGCGGTGTTGGCAGCGGGCTGTGCCACCGGTACGGTGTGGCCCGGACGGATGAAGAGCAGCACCTCGCCAAGTTCGCAGGGCAGATAGTGCCGCCCGGCGGGCAGAACTTCCTCATCGTAATCGGAGACGCTGCGCAGACGCAGCATCTTCATCCCCTCAGGCAGATAGACCGTCCGGCCATGGGCGTTCTGAGTGTGGACGGGTGCGACCATCAGGCCCTCGCCAAGAAGCAGCTGGTCGTCCACCTCCCGGGCGTCGGGGTCGGCAGGGTAGTCAAAAGCCAAAGGCCGGAAGTAAGGTGCGTCCTCAAGCGCGGCTTTCATGAACTCACTGTAGAGGTAGGGCAGGAGGGCATACCGCAGATTCAGCATATTACGGATGGCGGGCAGAACATCGGTAAAGCGGTAAAATTCCTGCTCCCGGCTCTCAGCGCCGGCGTGGTTGCGCATGAGAGGGGTGAACAATCCGAACTCGAGCCAGCGGAGCGCTAGATCGGGGGTGGTGTCCTCACTGAAACCGCACAAATCGGCACCGCTGTAGAGGAAGCCGCACATCTGGACGGCAGGCATCATCTGGATGTTGGCCAGCAGCTGGCTCCACGAGGAGTGGTTGTCGCCCAGCCAGATCCCGCCCCAACGGTGGGCGCCGATGATGCTGCTGCGGCAGTAGAGCAGGGTGCGCTGGCCGGGACGCAGGGTCTGGAACGCCTCGCCGGCAGCACGGGTCATGCAGCCGCCGTAGAGGTTGTGGACACGGTCGTGGCGCACCCGCCCGGCAGCGGTATCGTGGTAGAAACTGCGGTAGTCCTCGGGGGCATTCATCAGGCCCATCACCGAGCGCACCAACCTGAAGAAATCGTTCTGGTCGAGGTTATCCTTCCGGCTCAGGGCGGCGGCGTTCTCGAAGAAGGCTTTCAGCCGCTCAGGGGAGTAGAAGAGGGCGGGCTCGTTCATATCGTTCCAGAAGCCCTCGATGCCGAGGTCGGTGAGCACCTTGTACTGCCTGCCGAACCACGCCCGGGCCTCGGGACGGAGAAAGTCGGTGAAGTAGGCCTTGCCGGGCCAGACCGCCGCCACAAAGGGCGTGCCGTCTTCTTTGGTGCAGAAATAGCCCTTCTCGAGGCCCTCGCGGCAGACGGGGTCATTGCCGTCGCAGCGGATGCCTGCGTCGATGATGGGAACGAGCCGGATGCCCTCGGCTTTCAGGTCGGCGGCAAGTTTTCCGAGGTCGGGGAAGCGGGCCTTGTCGATGGTGAAATCAGCGTAGAACTGCATGTAATCAATGTCCATGCAGATCATGTCCAGCGGCAGGCCGTTGGCCTTGTACTGTGCGGCCACCTCCCGGATGTCGGCCTCCGTCTTGTAGCCGAAGCGGCTCTGGGCCAGACCGAACGCCCACTTGGGCGGGATATAGCTGGGGCCGATGAGATGCCGGAACTCCTTTGCGACCTCTGCCGCTGTAGGGGCTGTGATGAGGTAGAGCGCATAGTTCGGCTCTGCCGTGGCGAAGCGGAGGGTGTCGTGGCGGGTATAGCCGATGTCGTAGCTCACTTTGCCCGGGAAATCGACGAAGATGCCGATGCATCCGCTGCCGTCGGCAGGGGAGATGAGCAGGAAATTGTGGGCGGCGTAGTAGGAAAGCCGGTTTTCGCCGTGCTCACTCTCGTCGGTGTTGTTCGTCTCGTAGTGCCAGCCGCGCTTGTTGAGGCCCCGGGGCATCTCGCCCAAGCCATAGACGATGTCCTTCTCCTGCATGACATACTGCCAGCCATCGCCGTCCGGTGTCAGGTAAGGCACGGGGCCGGTCTCGGCGGGCAGGTCCAGCACGACGCTCTCGGTGGGAAAAGGCTTCCCGATGACAAAACGCTGTATCATAAACAGAGTGCTCCTCTCAGATGGTCTTATGTCTATGGTACGCCGTCCGGCCCGGCGGGGCAAGAGAGAAAACCGTCAGAACGATACAACAAAACCAGCATTTTCGCCCGGGAATGCGGCCCGGGGCTTGTTTGGGCAGGGGAAAATGGTATATAATAAGTATATTCTAGGAATAAAAGGGAGAACTATCATGTATCAAAAAGGAATCAAGCGGCTGCTGGACGTGGTACTGTCGGCCTGCGGGCTGCTGGTGCTGTCGCCGCTGCTGCTTTTGCTCTGCCTTGCCATCAAGCTGGACTCGCCGGGGCCGGTGTTCTTCAAGCAGAAGCGGGTGGGCATCCATAAGAGCCATTTCAACATCCTGAAATTCCGCACCATGCGCATCGACACCCCCCACGACATGCCCACCCATCTGCTCCACGACCCGGAGCAGTATATCACCCGGGTGGGCCGTTTCCTGCGCAAGACCAGTCTGGACGAGCTGCCCCAGCTGTGGAATATCCTTGTGGGCGATATGGCAGTCATCGGTCCGCGCCCGGCCCTCTGGAACCAGTACGACCTGCTGGCCGAGCGGGACAAGTACGGCGCAAACGACGTCCGCCCCGGCCTGACCGGCTGGGCGCAGATCCATGGCCGCGACGAGCTGGAGATCACGGAGAAAGCAAAGCTCGACGGCTGGTATGTGGAGCATATGAGCTTCTGGCTGGACGTCAAATGCTTCTTCGGCACCATCAGGGCTGTGGCCGACCACGACGGCGTGGTGGAGGGCGGCACCGGGACGCTGCACGAAGAAGGAAAGTGATTCGTCCTTTCTCTTGATTTATCCCCCGAAAAGCGTATAATAAAACAGTACACAAGACACAGAAGGAGGATTTCCATGGAACGCACCTATATCAATGAGGTACAAAAGGAAATTGGCAGCACGGTCAAGGTACAGGGCTTTATCGAGAACCTGCGCAACAGCAAATATATGGCCTTCATCGTGCTGAAGGATATTACCGGCAAACTTCAGATCACCGTCGAGAAGGAGGACCACCCCGAGCTGGTGGACACCATCGACAAACTGACCCCGGACTCTGTCATCACCGTCACCGGCAAGGTGATGGAGAACGACTACGTCAAGATGGGCGGCATCGAGATGATCCCCGAGACCATCGAGATCGAGAGCATCGCCGACGCGCTGCCCATCGTCCGCAAGGAGATCGCCGCCACCAAGAAGAAGAAGGCTGTGGAGCGTTCCAGCATCGACCAGCGCATCGACTACCGCTGGATCGACCTGCGCACCGATGAGAACCAGCTGATGTTCAAGGCACAGAGCTGCTTCGTCAACGCCATGCGTCAGTTCCTGCTCGAGCGCAGTTTCATCGAGATCCACACCCCGAAGCTCATCGCTGCTGCCAGCGAGAGCGGTTCTGAGGTGTTCAAGGTGGACTACTTCGACCGCAACGCCTATCTGGCCCAGAGCCCTCAGTTCTATAAGCAGATGGCCATGGCCGCCGGCTTCGAGCGCATCTTTGAGACCGGCCCCGTCTTCCGCGCGGAGAAGAGCTACACCAACAAGCACTCCACCGAGTTCTCCGGCTTTGACCTTGAGTTCAGCTACATCACCTCTTACAAGGACGTCATGAAGATGGAGGAGGAGCTTCTGACTGCCGGCCTAAAGGCCGTCAAGGAGCAGTACGGCGAGCAGATCAAGGAGCTGTTTGGTCTGGAAGTCGTCGTCCCCACCACTCCGTTCCCTGTGGTCAAGCTGGCCGACCTGTACAAGGGTCTGGAAGAGGAGTTCGGCTACACGGTCGATGAGAGCGAGAAGGGCGACCTGACCACCGAGGCCGAGCGCCTGAGCTACGACTGGGTCAAGAAGCACTACGGCCACGAGTTCCTGTTCATCACCGACTACTCCGCCGAGAAGCGTGCTTTCTACCACATGCGCGACGAGAACGGCGTGCCGCAGGGCTACGACCTCATCTGGCGCGGCGTGGAGATCACCACCGGCGCACAGCGTGAGCATCGCTACGACGTGCTGAAGAAGCAGGCAGAGGAGAAGGGCCTGGCCGAGGATGTCAAGTTCTATCTGGAGTTCTTCCAGTACGGCTGCCCCCCGCACGGCGGCTTCGGTCTGGGCATCGACCGTCTGACCATGCTGCTCTGCGGCCAGTCCATCAAGGACGCCGAGTTCCTGTTCCGCGGCCCCAACCGTCTGACTCCGTAAAACACTGCATACAAAAAGCCAGCGCACATTCCGTGCGCTGGCTTTTCTGCATTTTACAGCTTACTGGATGCCGGTGACCTTGTAGTCCTGTGCCTCGACGGCGTTCTTGAGCACGTCGTCGGCGACCTCGGCGTTCAGGGTGACGATGGCGGTGCCGGCCTCGTGGCTCACGACAGCCTCGGCCACCTCGGGCAGGGCTTCCAGAGCCTTCTTCACGCGGGCTTCGCAGTGGCCGCACATCATGCCTTCCACTTTCAGGGTCTTCTTCATGGTATGATCCTCCGTTTTGACTTCGGGCGCTTCGGCGTCCGATTTTTTGTTATTTTCAGCCGCAGACTGCACCGGGGCAGCGGCGGGAGAAGCGGTTTTGTGGTCGTGCCTGGTGCTGTGCAGATCGAACAGGTTCAGCCGCAGGGCGTTGCTCACGACGCAGAAGCTGGACAGGCTCATGGCAGCAGCACCGAACATGGGATTCAGGGTCAGGCCGAAGGGGATGAACAGACCAGCCGCCAGCGGGATGCCGATGATATTGTAGATGAACGCCCAGAACAGGTTCTCGTGGATGTTCCGCAGGGTGGCGCGGCTGAGGCGGATGGCCGCAGGCACGTCCGAGAGCTTCGAGTTCATCAGCACGACGTCGGCGGCGTCAATGGCCACGTCGGTGCCTGCGCCGATGGCAATGCCGGTGTCGGCACGGGTGAGGGCGGGGGCGTCGTTGATGCCGTCGCCCACCATGGCCACCTTGCCGCTGGCCTGCAGCTGGCGGATGACGGCCTCCTTGCCGTCGGGCAGGACGCCCGCGATGACCTCGTCCACGCCCGCCTGCCTGCCGATGGCGTCGGCGGTGCGCTGGTTGTCGCCGGTGAGCATCACGACCCGGATGCCCATGTTCTGCAGCTGACGGATGGCTTCGGGGCTGTCCTCCTTGATGGTGTCGGCCACGGCGATAACGCCCAGCAGACGGCCTGCGCCGCCGAAGAAGAGGGGAGTCTTGCCCTCAGAGGCCAGCTTCTCAGCCTGCTGTGCCAGTGCGGCGGGCAGGGTGAGCTTGGTCTGGATGAAGGCGGCATTGCCGGCATAGATGTCCATGCCGTTCAGCTTGGCCGCCAGACCGTTGCCCGGCAGGGCTGCGAAGTCAGTGACTTCCGGGGGAGTGATGGCCTTTGCCTCGGCGTCGGCCAGAACTGCCTTTGCCAGAGGGTGCTCGCTGCGGCTTTCCAGCGCGGCGGCCAGCGTCAGAAGCTCCGTCTCGGAGACACCCTCAGCGGGCAGCAGGTCGGTGACACGGGGTGCGCCCTCGGTGATGGTGCCGGTCTTGTCCAGCGCCACGATCTGGGTGCGGCCTGCGGCTTCCAGCGAGGCGGCAGTCTTGAAGAGGATGCCGTTTTTTGCGCCGAGACCATTGCCCACCATAATAGCCACAGGTGTTGCAAGGCCCAGTGCGCAGGGGCAGCTGATGACCAGAACGGAGATGCCGCGGGCCAGCGCATAGCCCAGCTCATGGCCCAGCAGCAGCCAGACGATGGTGGTCACGACGGCGATGGAAATGACCGCCGGGACGAAGAAGCCCGACACGGTGTCGGCGATCTTGGCGATGGGAGCCTTGGTGGCAGCGGCATCGCTGACCATCTTGATGATCTGAGCCAGCGTGGTATCCTCGCCCACGCGGGTAGCCTCGCAGCGGAGGAAGCCCGACTGGTTGGTGGTGGCAGCGCTGACTTTGTCGCCGACGGCCTTGTCCACCGGGATGCTCTCGCCGGTCAGGGCGCTCTCGTTGACTGCACTGGTGCCTTCCAGCACTACGCCATCCACCGGGATATTCTCGCCGGGGCGGACCACAAAGACGTCGCCCTTCTGCACGTCGGCGATGGCCACGGTCACTTCCGCGCCGTCCCGCACCAGTGTGGCGGTCTTGGGGGCCAGCTTCATCAGGCTCTTGAGAGCGTCGGTGGTCTTGCCCTTGGAGCGGGCTTCCAGCATCTTGCCCACCGTGATGAGGGTCAGGATCATGGCGGCAGACTCGAAGTAGAACTCCATCATATAGTGCATGACGAGCGCGTCGTTGCCGTCCACCTGGGCGCGGGTCATGGCGAAGAGGGCGTAAGTGCTCCACACGAAGCTTGCCATGGAGCCGAGGGCCACCAGCGTATCCATGTTGGGTGCGCCGTGGATGAGGCCCTTGAAGCCGTTGATGAAGAACTTCTGGTTGATGACCATGACGATGCCCGCCAGCAGCAGCTGGACAAGGCCCATGGCGACGTGGTTGCCGTCGAACCAGTGGGGCAGGGGCCAGCCCCACATCATGTGGCCCATGGAGAAGTACATCAGCACCAGCAGGAAGCCCAGCGAGGCGATGAGGCGGCGCTTGAGCTTCGGTGTCTCGTGGTCAGCCAGTGCGTCGAGGTCGGCGCTGGCGTCCGAAGTCTTACTGGCAGAGGCATTCTTCGGGCTTGCGCCGTAGCCTGCCTCCTGCACAGCCGAGAGGATGGCGGCAGGGGAGGCTGTGCCTTCCACGCCCATGGAGTTTGTCAGAAGGCTCACCGAGCAGCTCGTGACGCCCGGCACCTTCTTCACGGCCTTTTCCACCCGGGCAGAGCAGGCCGCGCAGCTCATGCCCGTGACGTTGTATTGTTCCATTGCGGATTCCTTTCCCTCTTATAGGATGCCCGGAACGGGGTCATTTCATGAGCCGGGGCAGCAGCTGCAGCAGTTCGTCCAGCTTCTGCGTCCCGCCGGCTCTCAAATCGTCGGCCACGCAGGTGCGGACGTGCTGGCTCAGCAGCTCTTTGGAAAAGCCGTTCAGTGCAGCGTTCACCGCAGCCACCTGCACCAGAATATCGGCGCAGTAGACATCCTTGTCCAGCATCGCGCGGATGCCGCGCACCTGGCCCTCGATGCGGCTCAGCCTGTTGGCAAGGGCGCGGTACTCCTCAGGGGTACGGTCCTTGTGGCGGCAGCAGGAGGGGGCAGTGTCCTTTTCGGCAGGCTCAGTAGCGCAGCAGGGCTTTTTTTCAGCATCAGTCATAGCAGATGACTCCTTTCCGGGTGTATCAGTGTGAAGAGGAAGCGTACCCTGTGGGGGTAAATCTTCCGACACTCTGATTTTACCACTTAGGGGTATCTGCTTCAAGTGGGTAGGAAGTGCTAACTGTGAAAACTTTGTGAAAACGAAAGCGGCGAAATGCAGAAACGGGAGCCTCCCGGTAAAGGAAAGCTCCCGTTTCTGTTTAGGATAGGAAAGAGAATGTCATAAATAGGGGGGAGGGGGTCACAGGTTGGTGTAACCCATCAGATAGCGGTCCACCTCGGCGGCGCAGTCGCGGCCCTCCCGCAGGCCCCAGACCACAAGACTCTGACCCCGGCGCATATCGCCGCAGACAAAGACCTTGTCTACATTGGTGCGGAAGCCGTGGTCGGCCACATTGCCCCGGGCGTTCCGCTCCACGCCGAACGCCTCGGCCACATAGTCCTCGCAGCCCACGAAACCGGCGGCGATAAAGGCCAGCTGGCAGTCGTAAAGAAAGGTCTCGCCGGTGGGCACCATGCTGGTGCGGCCGGTCTCGGGGTCTTTCTCCGGCTTGAGATACGCAATGACGGCACCGGTCAGGTTGCCCGCTTCATCTTTCCGAAATTCTTTGACCGTGGTCTGGTAGACGCGGGGGTCTTTGCCGAACTTGGCAAGGCACTCGGTCTGGCCGTAGTCCACCTTCAGAACCTTGGGCCACTCGGGCCAGGGGTTATTCGTGGCCCGCTCTTTCGGGGGCTGGGGCATCATTTCCAGTGCCACGAGGTCGGTGCAGCCCTGCCGCAGGGCGGTACCCTGACAGTCGTTGCCGGTGTCGCCGCCGCCGATGACGAGGACATTCCTGCCTGCCGCGTTGATTGCCCTGCCGTCGGCAAACTTGCTGTCCAGCAGGCTCCTGGTCACGCTGGTGAGGTAGTCCACCGCGAGGTAAACTCCCTTCGCGTCGCGGCCCGGGACGTTCAAATCGCGGGCTTTCTTGGCACCGCAGCAGAGCACGATGGCGTCATAGCTGTTCAAAATCTCAGCGGCATCCACAGCCCCGCCCACATCCATGTTGGTGCGGAACTCGACGCCCTCAGCCTGCATGATCTTGATGCGGCGCTCGATGACGGATTTGTCCAGCTTCATGTTGGGGATGCCGTACATCAGCAGACCGCCCACCCGGTCAGCACGCTCGAAGACGGTGACGGCATGACCCCGGATGTTGAGGTATTCGGCCACCGACAGGCCCGAAGGGCCGCTGCCGATGACGGCCACGCTCTTGCCGGTGCGGGCCGGAGGCGGGGCGGCGTGGAGCCAGCCCTTGGCGTAGCCCGTCTCCACGATAGCGTGTTCGTTCTCCCGGACGGTGACGCTGCTGCCGGTGACGTCGCCGCAGGTGCAGGCGGCCTCACACAGGGCAGGGCAGACCCGGCTCGTGAACTCCGGGAAGCGGTTGGTGGTGCGCAGGCGGCGGAGCGCCAGCTCCCACTTGCCCTGATAGACCAAATCGTTCCACTCGGGGATGAGGTTGTTCAGCGGACAGCCGGAGGCCATGCCGCCGATCATCATGCCCGCCTGGCAGAAGGGGACGCCGCAGTCCATGCAGCGGGCTGCCTGGGTCTGCTGCTCCTCCCGGGAGAGCCAGATGTGAAATTCGTTAAAGTTTTCAATGCGCTCCAGCGGCGGAACATCCGTGCTGGTCTTGCGCGTGTAATCCATAAAACCAGTGAGTTTTGCCATGATGTTCCCCTCCTTACTTGTTCTTCTGCACGGCGTAGAATGCTTCGATCTGCGCCTGCTCGCCGTCGAGGCCGCGCTCTTCCATGGAGGCGATGACCCGCAGCATATGGTCGTAATCGTAGGGGAGGACTTTCTTGAACTTGGGCAGGAACTCGCTGAAATTGTCCAGGATCTCCTTGCCGCGGGGCGAGCCGGTCAGCTCGACGTGCTCCCGGATGAGCTCTTTCAGGGTGGCGACATCGTACTTGTGCTCCACCGGCTCAAGGCTGACGGTCTCCTTGTTCACCCGCTGGTAGAAATCCCAGTTCTCATCCAGCACATAGGCGATGCCGCCGGTCATGCCGGCTGCAAAGTTCTTGCCGGTCTGGCCCAGAACGACGACGGTGCCGCCGGTCATGTACTCGCAGCCGTGGTCGCCCACGCCCTCGACGACGGCCACAGCGCCTGAGTTGCGGACGCAGAAGCGCTCACCGGCCACACCGGAAACAAAGGCTTTGCCGCTGGTGGCACCGTAGAGCGCCACGTTGCCGATGATGATGTTCTCCTCGGGCTTGAAGGTGATGCCCTCGGGCGGGCGGACGACGAGCTTGCCGCCGGAGAGGCCCTTGCCCATGTAGTCGTTGCAGTCGCCGGTCAGCTCCAGCGTCAGGCCCTTGGGAATGAATGCGCCGAAGCTCTGGCCGCCTGCACCGGTGCAATGGACGGTGTAGACGTCATCGGGCAGGTCGCTGCCGTACTTGCGGGTGATCTCGCTGCCGAAGATGGCACCAAAGGCGCGGTCGGTGTTGGAGACATCCAGCTTCACGCTCTGAGGGGTCTTGCTGCTGAGCTTGAATTTCTTCATCAGCACCTTCATGTCCAGAGTGTCTTCCAGATGGAAGTCGTAGGTGTCTTCCTTCTGGAAGTGGACATTGCTGTTGACGATGGCGGGGTTGTGCAGGATGCAGTCGAGGTCCATCTTGGACATCCGGCTGTCGGCAGGGGCAGACTTGACATGGAGCAGGTCGGTGCGGCCCACCAGCTCGTCAATGGTACGGATGCCCAGCTTTGCCATGTATTCGCGCAGCTCCTGCGCCACGAAGGTCAGGTAGTTGATGATATACTCGGGCTTGCCGTGGAAGTGCTTGCGCAGCTCGGGGTTCTGGGTGCAGATGCCCATGGGGCAGGTGTCGAGGTTGCAGACACGCATCATGACGCAGCCCATGGTCATCAGCAGAGAGGTGCCGAAGCCGAACTCCTCAGCGCCCAGCATACAGCTGATGGCCACATCGCGGCCGGAGAGCAGCTTGGAATCGCTCTCGATGCGCACACGGGTGCGCAGGCCGTTGAGGATAAGGGTCTGGTGGGTCTCGGCGATGCCAAGCTCCCAGGGCAGACCGGCATCTTTGATGGAGTTGCGGGGCGCTGCGCCCGTGCCGCCGTCGTAGCCGGAAACAAGGATGACCTGTGCGCCGCCCTTGGCGACACCGGCAGCGATGGTGCCGACGCCGGCCTCACTGACCAGCTTGACGTTGATGTTGGCGTGGCGGTTGGCATTCTTGAGGTCGTAGATAAGCTCTGCAAGGTCTTCGATGGAGTAGATGTCGTGGTGCGGCGGGGGAGAGATGAGGCCGACACCGGTAGTGCTGTGGCGGGTCTTGGCGATCCACGGGTACACTTTTGCGCCGGGCAGATTGCCGCCCTCGCCGGGCTTTGCGCCCTGTGCCAGCTTGATCTGGATCTCTTCCGCGGAGACCAGATACTTGCTGGTGACGCCGAAACGGGCGGAAGCCACCTGCTTGATCTTGGAATTGCTCTCGCTGTGGTAGCGCTTTTCCGGCTCGCCGCCCTCGCCGGTGTTGCTCCGGCCGCCCAGACGGTTCAGGGCGATGGCAATGGTCTCATGGGCTTCGCTGCTCAGGGCACCGTAGCTCATGGCAGCAGCCTTGAACCGCTTGACGATGGACTCCACCGGTTCCACCTCTTCCAGCGGGATGCCGCCGTTGGGGTCAAAGTTGAAGTCCAGCAGGCTGCGCAGGTGCACGCCCTCTTTGCCCATGCTGTCCACAGCACTGGTAAACTGCTTGAACGTGCCGTAATCGTTGGTCCAGCAGGCTTTCTGGAACAGGTGGATGGTCTGGGGATTGAACAGGTGCTCTTCTTTTCCGCTGCGGAACTTGTGGGCACCGCCGTCCTCCAGCTCCATGTTGATGTCCAGGCCCAGCGGGTCGAACGCGGCGTTGTGCTGGGCCTCCACATCGGCCTGAATGTCTTCCAGCTCGATGCCGCCCACACGGCTCACCGTGCCGGTGAAGTATTTGTCGATGACCTCTTTCGAGATGCCCACTGCCTCAAAGATCTGGCTGCTCTGGTAGCTCTGGATGGTGGAAATGCCCATCTTGGAGGCGATCTTGACGATGCCGTTCAGGATGGCCTTGTCGTAGTCGTCCACGGCAGCGTAGTAGTCTTTGTCCAGCAGGCCCTCGTCGATGAGCTGGCCGATGGTCTCGTGGGCCAGGTAGGGGTTGACGGCGCAGGCACCGTAACCCAGCAGGGTGGCAAAATGGTGCACCTCGTGGGGCTCGGCGCTCTCGAGGATCAGGGCCAGTGCCGTGCTCTTCTTGGTGCGGATGAGGTACTGAGACACCGCGGAGACCGCCAGCAGGCTGGGGATGGCCACATGGTACTCATCAATGTCGCGATCCGAGAGGATGATGATATTGGCCCCATCCTTGTAGGCGCGGTCCACTTCCAGGAAGACCCGGTCAATGGCCTTTTCCAGACTGGTGTTTTTGTAGTAGTTGATGGACACCGTGGCCACTTTGAAGCCAGGCACGTTCATGTACTTGATCTTGAGCAGGTCGGTGGAAGTCAGAATGGGGTTATGGACTTTCAGCACCTTGCAGTTTTCAGGCTTGTCCTCCAGCAGGTTGCCGTGGGTGCCCACATAGACGCTGGTGGAAGTGACCACTTTTTCGCGGATCGCGTCAATGGGAGGGTTGGTCACCTGGGCAAACCGCTGCTTGAAGTAGTTAAACAGCGGCGGGTGCTGCTCGCTCAGGACAGCCAGCGGGGTATCCGTGCCCATGGCACCCGAGGGCTCGGCACCCAGCCGGGCCATGGGCAGGATGAGGGAGTTGATCTCCTCATACTTATAGCCGAACACTTTCTGCAGGCGGGTCAGCTCCTCGCCGGTGTAGCTGGGGACTTTGGTGTTGGGGATCTTGAGATTTTTCAGCTCCACCAGGTTGCGGTCGATCCACTCACCGTAGGGCTCGCGGCTGGCGTAGGATTCTTTCAGCTTCTCATCGTCCACCACTTCGCCCTTGATGGTATCCACCAGCAGCATCTTGCCGGGGCGGAGACGATCTTTGACCAGGATGTTCTCGGGGTCGCAGGGCAGCACGCCCACCTCGGAGGAAAGGATCATCCGGCCGTCCTTGGTGATGTAATAGCGGCTGGGGCGCAGACCGTTGCGGTCCAGC
>OGQU01002093.1_pt1 | contig 13642 bp, 9 predicted proteins | sample 1553341 | NCBI WGS metagenome assembly OGQU01 (sample SAMEA2579920, study PRJEB22360) | human gut metagenome | biome: human gut; feature: human-associated habitat; material: faeces | place: Denmark | collected 2008/2010 | reverse complement strand
GCATCTCCGACCCGAACCGTCCGACCGGATCGTTCCTGTTCCTCGGCCCCACCGGTGTGGGCAAGACCGAACTGGCCAAGGCGCTCGCCGACTTCCTGTTCGACGACGAGAAGGCCATGGTCCGCATCGACATGTCCGAATACATGGAGAAGGCTTCGGTCTCGCGCCTGATTGGCGCGGCGCCGGGCTACGTGGGCTACGAGCAGGGCGGCCAGCTGACCGAGGCCGTGCGCCGTCGCCCGTATTCCGTGGTGCTGTTCGACGAGGTCGAGAAGGCCAACCCGGAGATCTTCGACGTGCTGCTGCAGGTACTTGACGATGGTCGCCTGACCGATGGCCAGGGAAGGACCGTGGACTTCAAGAACACGATCCTGATTATGACCTCTAACCTCGGCTCGCAGTTCCTCGTGAACGAGGACATGGACGCCGACGCCAAGAAAAAGGCCGTGATGGACGCTGTCCACATGAACTTCAAGCCGGAGTTCCTGAACCGTCTGGACGACATCGTCATGTTCCACCCGCTTACGCGCGAGGAGCTTGGCGGCATCGTGGATATCCAGGTGGCTGGCGTGTCCCAGCGTCTGACCGATCGCCGCATCACGCTGGACGTCACCGACTCGGCTCGCGAATGGCTGGCCAACACCGGTTACGACCCGGCTTATGGCGCTCGTCCGCTGCGCCGCCTGGTACAGACCGAAGTGGGCGACCAGCTGGCCCGTATGCTGCTGGCCGGCAAGGTCCACGACGGTGACACCGTGCTCGTCGACCAGACCGGCGGCGAACATCTGGAGCTCTCCGCTTGGGCGAGCGACCAGATTGTCTCCGACAATCCGGACGTGAGCGTGGACAACGTCACCGAAGACAAGTGACAATCACTGGCTCCCCTCTCTGAGCAAAGCTGTCAGCGAAGCTGACTGAGGGGAGTTCGGGCTGGCGAGCTTCACTATATTGGCTCTCCTCTGAGGAGGAGAGCCTTTTCGCTACCATGGTGCTGAACTTCATACGAGGAGGGCCAGTGACTGGACGATTCGCGCCGACGCCGTCGGGGCGCATGCATATCGGCAACGTGTACGCCATGTTGGGTGCATGGCTTTCGGCCCGCTCGCGTGGCGACCGCATGCTGATGCGTATCGAGGACGTGGACAAGCCGCGTGTGGTCGCCGGTGCGGACCAGCTCATGATGGATGACCTGCATTGGCTCGGCCTCGACTGGGATGGCGAACCGATGTTCCAATCCCAGCGCACTGAACGATACGAATACGCTCTCGAATGCCTGCGCTCGCAAGGTGTGCTGTACCCCTGTTTCTGCTCGCGTGCCGACATTCGCGCCGCCTCGGCCCCCAACGAGGGCGACGGCTTCATGGTGTACCCCGGCACGTGCCGCCGCCTGCTGCACGACCATCCCGACGAGGTCGGTGCCCGTTTGGTTCGCGGCGACCAGCATTCCATCCGTATCGCCATGCCGGAATCGGCAGCGGGAGAAAAGCAACGTACAGTGCCTGACGATTCCGCTGCGCTGTCGGGAGCCGTGCCGCCGGAACAGCAGGGCGATGCCGGAATCGTTGATGGTGTCGCATGCTTTAACGACCGTGTCTATAGTCCACAGCACTACGATTTGGCCCGCGAGGTAGGCGATTCCGTGATTCGCCGAGCCGATGGACTGTTCGGCTATCAACTGGTCGTGGTCGTGGATGACCTCGATATGGGTGTTGATGATATCGTGCGCGGCCGTGATCTGCTGCGCTCCACCGCGCTGCAAATGTGGATTCGCCAGTGTCTGTTGGCTGGCGGCTTTGAGCCGGAATGCGGCAACACGGAAAAGCCTCTCGCCGAGCACCCCGAGTATGCGCACCTGCCGCTTATCGACAATGCGGCCGGCCGGCGTTTAGCCAAGCGCGAACGTTCGCTGGATATGGGAGCCTTGCGCGCCCGCAACGTAACCCCCGAGCAAATCATCGGATACTGCTGGCTGCTGCGTCTGCAACCCACTCCAATTCCTTGCAAACCCGCCGATCTGCTGGCAGATTTCAGCTGGGAGCCACTGCGCGCCAACCACCTGGACCGCGCGCTGAAACCGGATGATCCAACCACTCCACAATGGCTGGCAGAAGCGTTAGGCTAGAGGCAGCCCAACAGGAAGGATTCCAATGTCGTCGAAGCTCTGGAGAAACGTGGCGCTGGCAGGCGTGGCCGCCGCCGGTGCTGCCGTGTGGGCCGTGGCCCCGCGCACGTTCAATGACAAGCGTCGTAATTTCGTGCCCTCCATTCCGGAGGTATGGTATGCCCATCGTGGCTTGCATGATGCGGGTTCTGGTTTGGTCGGCTATACCGATATCGCTGATTATGGTGGGGATAATCCGGTTAGCGCCCAAGCCGATACCACTGAGCGATCCATCGCCGAAAACGATGATTATGTGTCGCTTGCCCGTCGCATGGCTGTCAAGGCCGGCTACGGCAGTGCGGATATGACCGGTCCGATCGCTCCTGAAAACTCGCTGGCCGCATTCGCCGCCGCCTGCGAGGCTGGCTATGGCATCGAACTCGACGTGCAGCTTACGCTCGACGGTCAAGTGGTCGTGGTCCATGACGCCGATTTGCTGCGCGTGGCCGGCGATCCGCGCCGCATCGAAGATCTGACGTACGACGAACTGACCCGTATTCCGCTGTTCCCGAACGGCAAGTCCGGTGACTTGAAGGCCGAACCGTTGCCGGGTGCCGACGCGAACCCGCCGCTGGTGGTCACGCCGTCCGCCGCGCCGAAGGGGTACTACCAGCATGTGCCGCTGTTCTCCGATGTGCTGGACGTGGTGGCCGGCCAGGCTCCGCTGATTGTGGAATACAAGTTCAGCGACAACAAGGCTTGGGATGAGCGTAGCGAAGAGCTCATGGAAAAGGGCCACGCCTTGCTTGAGGCGTATGACGGCCCGTACGTGATCGAATCCTTCCATCCGGGCGCGGTGAATTGGTACAAGGAGCATCACCCTGAGGTGTGCCGCGGTCAGCTGAGCTGGCCGGCGAAGCTGAGCAAGAATGGTGCGGCTGAATGGGCCGCCGGCTTACTGGCGTTCGACTGGCTGTCTCGTCCTGATTTCGTGGCCTATGACTGGACCGGTGGCACTTCGCCGCAAGTCAAGCTCGCTCGTTCGATGGGTGCGATGCCGGTTTCATGGACCGTGCGCAGCAGCGATGAACTCGCCCAGTGCGCGCCCTACTTCGACCGCCACATCTTCGAAGCGTTCGTCCCCGACGCAGTGTGAGGTTGAGGGCGTTATTGATGTGCCCATGGGGCGGTTACAGGCTCATCGGGCGGTAACTTGCCCATGGGGCGGTTTGAAGAATATGTGAAACCGCGGAATTAAGCCATTTTGGCATACCGCCCCATGAGGGTTTTACCGCCCCATGGGGCAATTACCGCCCCATGGGGGATTTCCCGCCCCATGAGGTATGGCGTTTTACTTGTGATATGGCTCGCCAGCGTTGATCTTATAAGCGCGATAAATCTGCTCCAGCAGAATCACGCGCATGAGCTGATGCGGGAACGTCATCTTCGAGAAACTCAGCAGAAAATCAGCACGACGCAGAATCGCGTCGTCAAGGCCGATTGAGCCGCCGATGACCAGCTGAATATGGCTGGTGCCACGCAATCCAAGGTCGTTGATTTTGGCGGCCAATTCTTCGCTGGACAGCTGCTTGCCATTGATGGCAAGGGCAATAACAAACGCGCCGTCCTTCAGATGCTTGGCGATGCGTTCGCCTTCTTTGGCCTTGATCTGTCGGTCAACGCCTTCGGAGGCGTGGTCAGGCGTTTTCTCATCTGCCACTTCAATGATGTTGAGCCTGCAGTAGCGCGAAAGTCGCTTGGAATACTCGTCGATGGCGTCGCGAAGATATCGTTCCTTCACGCGTCCCGGCGCAATAATGTCGATTTGCATAAAAAGCCCATCACATTGGCTCCCCTCTCTGAGGGGAGCCAGGAAAATCAGTCAATTACGCCATAGAGACGGTCGCCGGCATCGCCCAACCCCGGCACGATGTAGCACTTGTCGTTGAGCTTCTCGTCGACCGCGCACACTACGACCTTGAAGTCGATGGACGGATCGATGTGCTCTTCCACGAACTTGATGCCTTCAGGCGCCGCGATGATGTTGATCGCGGTCACGTCCTTGGCGCCGCGCTCGGCCAGATAGTGCGTGGCAGCAACCAGCGTTCCGCCGGTGGCGAGCATCGGGTCGATGAGGAAGCACTGGCGGCCGGACAGGTCCTCGGGCAGACGGTTCGCGTACGTCACCTGCTGGGTGGGGTGCTCCTCGTCGCGCTTCATGCCCAGGAAGCCGACTTCAGCAGTCGGAATCAGGCGGGTCATGCCGTCGAGCATGCCCAAGCCAGCGCGCAGCACCGGCACGATGATCGGGCGCGGGGAGGCGAGCTTCTTGCCGGTCATCGGGGCGACCGGCGTCTCGATCGGCGCGGCCACCACGGACAGGTTGCGGGTGGCCTCGTAGGCCTCAAGCATCACGAGTTCGGAGACGAGCTCGCGGAAGGTGGAGGAGGGGGTGTTCTTGTCGCGCAGCACGGTGAGCTTGTGCTCGACCAGCGGATGATTCAAAACATGGAGTTCCATGATTCCCAGCCTAGTCCAAGTTTGCCGACCTGCCGAATTGGTAATGGCGCGGCTTGCTTATCGGATTGGATTTGTGGGTGATTCGACTTTTTGCTGCGATAGGCCAGTTGCAGCAGGACAATGCCCTGTCCGTGCCGAGATCTGCCTCTGATACCTCTGAGAGGGTAAAGCGTAAAAAACAACACGGTGTAAAACAGGGAATGAAACTGGTGTAAAACCGGGAATGAGATAGGTGTAAAATCGGGAATGAAACTGGTGTAAAATCTATATTGTTAGAACGATAGAACTGGGAAAGGCTGCAATATGAACGATTTGAGTGGTCGCGATGGTACCTTGACCAGGCCTGATTATCGTTCACGCGTGGTAGATAGCAGATTAAGTAAACTGCTCAAGGCGTTCGGTGCAGTGGAAATCGTTGGGCCGAAATGGTGCGGCAAGACATGGACCGCGCTCTCCCGGTCTCGAAGCGTTGATCGTCTGGATGATGTGGCAGTTTTCGCGGCCGCCCAAACCGATCCTGCATTGGTGCTGATGGGGGAGGAGCCCCATCTGGTGGACGAATGGCAAGATGTACCGCAAATTTGGGATGCCGCTCGTCGCCATATAGATGACAATGCGAACCGCAAGGGGCAGCTGATTCTTACAGGTTCGGCTATTCCAAAGGATCGTGACGCCATTCATCACAGCGGCACTGGTCGCATTGCTCGTCTGCGCATGTGGCCCATGAGCTTGGCTGAATCCGGAGAATCCACGGGCGCGGTCAGCCTATCCGATTTGTTCGAGGGGAAATTCGAGCCTGCCGAATGCAATACGAGTATCGAAGACATCGCCAGATGGTGTTGCCGTGGCGGATGGCCCGCGAATCTTGAGCTAGACGATGAATTCGCCTTGGAAATCCCGGGCGAATATATCGCAAGTGTGCTGGATATCAGCGTGCCGAAGATGAAGAAGAATCCTGAAACTGCACGAGCTTTGATGCGAGCTCTTGCCGTGAACATCTCGCAGGCACCAAAATATGCGACGCTGGCTGCGGATATGGCATATGGCGATGAGCGGCGTGAGCCGGATACGCAGACGGTGAAGAGCTATTTGGAAATGTTCAAGGACTTGTACCTTCTGACGGATTTGGAGGGTTGGGAGCCGCCACTCCGCGCAAAGAGTCGTGTGCGAACCAAGCCCAAGCGATATTTCGTGGATCCTTCGTTGCCTGCTGCGGTTTTAGGTGCCGCGCCGAATACTCTGATGCGCGATACACAGACGCTCGGCGATCTGTTTGAAACGCTGTGCATTCGTGATTTGAATGTATATCTGTCGGCCATGCCGGGCGCGAACAATCGCATCGCCTACTACCGCGATGACAAGGGGCTTGAAGTTGATGTCATTATCGAGTTGTCTGACGGCAGGTGGGGTGCTATCGAAATAAAACTCAGTGACCTTAAGGTGAACGATGACAATGCGGATAAGCTCAAATCCTTCCGCGACAAAATCTGTGGCAACCCCATGGCCCAAGTTCGCGAACCAGAGTTCATGATGTTCCTTACCGGCCGAGGTGGGAAGGCCTATCGCCGCAATGACGGCATACTGGTCGTGCCCATCGCAACGTTCGGGGCGTGAATCGGGTAAAAGAAAAGAAGCGCCGAACCGCGAAAGCGCCTGTCGGCGCAAGGGCCGCTCGCGGCGGCAAAAAATGGAGCCCGGGGCTTAAGCACGGTCCGACGCGGATACTTAGTATAGCTTGCGATGGGGCTCGCCGCGCCGGGGGGAGGTGTGGTGTTGGCTGGTAGCTGATTGTTGGGGTGCGGTTGGTGGGTCTCTCCCTCAGTCACGGGCATCGCCCGTGACAGCTCCCTCATCAGAGGGAGCCTGGAGCAGGGCTACTCCAACCGTCCGCGACGCCAGAGGTTGGCACCGTGCTGGAAATCCTTGGCGGTGGCCATGAGGCTGCCGGCGGTGTGCATAAGGCGGGCGGCTTTGGTGCGCACGGCCTTCTCATCGGCATCCGAGGAGAAGGCGCCGTTGGCCTCGGCCCGGGTCACCATGCGCCGCGCCTCCACGCGCAAGCCCAACGCCACCACATCGGTAAACGCCGCCGCGCGCTCAAGCGCCACGGCAAAATCGCCCACAAAAGCACCGGAGAGAATCGAATCGGCCAATCGCACGATGTCATCTTCACTGGGAGCCTGATCCACGCCGGCGATGGCGGAGGCGGTAGGGGCCAACGGCGCACCCCAACGCCCCAGAAGTTGGCCGGTGAGACCACGAAGGCGGGATCGAGTCGCGATTCGATCGCATCCACGTACGCAACATATACAGTCGCCACAGCACACCAGGCAGCGAATCCGGCTCGGCATCGCTCCATAGTTCAGCGATTTCATCCACACCGACCGTCTCCACCAACGTGAGCACCCGCTCAACAACCGCCGGGTCTTCGCTATGGCGCACACGATCCAGCAATGCGGCAGCAGACAGATGACTCATCTCGCTCAACGCCTGCGGGTCCATGCCACCGGCCAATCCATCGGCCACAGCCGGGTCGAGCTGAGCCGGGCGCGAGGGGCGTGAAGAACCCATGCGAGCAGGTCCGAATGCCGCTCCGGCCGCACGCAACGAGCCGAAGCCCGGGCCCAGACTGCCGGCGGCACCATTGTGCGCGGCATGAGCTGCAGCGGCAGCGGCCGAGGAGTTGGATGAATCAGGAAATGCGGGTCTAGTAGACAAGCGGTTGAACCTTCTGAATATCGATGATTTTGGGACCATGAGGCGTCGGAGTGACGAACAGCGCCACCGCCGTGCCGGTCGGCATGAACGGTGTCTTGGCGATCAGGCGTTTGCTCAGAGACGGCGCAACGCACATGCTGCGCAGGTGTCCGAACATACCACCAATCACCGGCCGGTGCATGCATATCGCTATGGGCTGACGGCGCTCAAGTGCGAACTCGATTTCGCTGAGTAGACACTCCCATGCGGTGTCCGGCGCAGCGGCGTATGCATCTTCGGTGAGCGGATCGAGATGAACCATGTCTCGTCCGGTCTGCCACGCGAACATCTCCAACGTCTCCTGGCAGCGCACCCAAGGCGACGTGGCCAGTCGGGTCGGATTGAAACACGCCAGCTCGCGGTTCAGCGCGTATGCCGCAGCCGCGCCGCGCGGCGTGATCGGACGGTTCGCGTCCGAACCCTTCCACAGCTTGCGCGCTTCCGCTTTGCCGTGGCGCACGATAATCACCGGCACCGCGTCCAGTGCACCTTCTTCGACCCGATCAACGAATAGCGCGAGGATGTCCTTATCGGTGGAATGGCTGAGCTTCTTGCGGGCCTCGGCCGGCGTCAGCCACAAAACTTCGTCGATTTCGCCGATGTCCGCCCGATGCACCGGGCCAAACGCATGGGTACGCCGCAGGTTGTCGATGGCGCTGATCGGCGTGGCCATCCAGAACTGGATATGCTTGGTATCCGCCGACCGATCCTTGGTATGGCGCTGTTTGCTGCCTTCTTCGGACAGCGGGTACTCGATGTCGCCCAGATAGGGGCCAAGTTCCACGGACAGGCCCGATTCCTCGCCGATCTCGCGTACGGCGGCATGCCGGTGCGATTCGTTCGGGTCGACCTTGCCTTTCGGCCAGCTCCAGTCGTCGTATTTCGGGCGATGCGCGACGCACAGTTCGATGCGGTTGAGTACGTTGTCCGCTGTGGCTGGGCTGTCGGCCTGCGCCGGGTCCGGGGTGGAAGCCGCGTCCGATGCGCCGGGTGCTGCCGTGGTCTCGCCGTCAGAATCCGTGGTGTTCGCGATGATGGTGCCATCGGTGGCAATATTGGATTTCACTGATGGAGATGATGCCCGCGTCGGCTCGGCACCATCCTTCCACCGGTACAGAATACCGCCGGCGGCTTCCACGATTCGTCTCATACTGTTCGTACCCATCTCTTGTATTGTAGGTCACGTTGGACCGCTGCTACGTAGTTTTTGCGCGCTGAACAACGATGCCCGGCATCCTCTCGAAAGAGGAGCCGGGCATCGTAACCACCCTCAGTTAGCTTGCGCTGACAGGGAGCATCGAGTGAAATCAGTTGTGTGAATTGGGGCGACGCTGGTGCTTGCGAATCAGGTATTCCTGACTATCGACCAGCGGGCGGCCCTCGTCGTCCTTGGTGTGCAGCACATACGTGCCGTCGGGCTGCATGTGCCAGCTCATGGTGGAGTCGGCCATCTGCAGGTCCACGTACTTGATGAGCTCGTCAATCTGCTCCGGGGCGGTGACGCGCACCAGAGCCTCGACGCGGCGATCAAGGTTACGGTGCATGAGGTCAGCCGAACCGATGTAGACCTCCGGGCCGGAAGCCGGGCCCTCGCCGATCTGCGGGCCGTCCGCATTGCAGAAGGCGTAGATGCGGGAGTGCTCCAGGAAGCGGCCGAGAATCGAACGTACGCGGATGTTCTCGGACAGGCCGGGAACGCCGGGCTTCAGAGCGCAGATGCCGCGTTCGACGATGTCGATCTTCACGCCGGCCTGAGAGGCACGGTACAGGGCGTCGATGGTCTTCTCGTCCACGATGGAGTTGACCTTGATCTTGATCCAGGCCTCCTTGCCGGCGCGGGCGGCGTCCTCCTCGCGGCGGATGCGCTGAATCAGTCCGGTGCGCACGGTACGCGGGGCCACCAGCAGACGGTGGAAGCTGGACTTCGGCGCGTAACCAGAGAGCTGGTTGAACAGACGAGTCAGATCCTGGCCGACCACCGGGTCGCAGGTCAGCAGACCCAGATCGGTGTACAGTCGCGCGGTCTTCGGGTTGTAGTTGCCGGTGCCTACGTGGCAGTAGCGGCGCAGACCGTCCGCTTCCTGACGCACGACCTCGATGAGCTTGCAGTGGGTCTTCAAGCCCACGATGCCGTACACCACGTGCACGCCGGCGCGTTCGAGCTTGCGGGCCCACGCGATGTTGGCGTCCTCGTCGAAACGAGCCTTGATTTCCACCAAAGCCAGCACCTGCTTGCCGGCATGAGCGGCGTCGATCAGGGCGTCGATGATCGGCGAGTTGGAGCTGGTGCGGTACAGGGTCTGCTTGATGGCCAGCACCTTCGGGTCCGCGGCGGCCTGCGCAAGGAAGGCCTGCACGGAAGTGGAGAAGGAGTCGTAGGGGTGATGCAGCAGGATGTCGCGCTCGCGGATGGCAGCGAAAATATCCTGTGCGCGGGAGGACTCGACCTCGGCGATCTGACGGTTCGTGGTCGGCACGAACGGACGGTTCTTCAGGTCCGGGCGGTCCACGCTGCCGAGCTCAAAGAGCACGGTCAGGTCCAGCGGGCTGGGCAGACGGTATACCTCGTCCTGGCTCACGCCGAGCTGGTCGGCGAGCAGCTGGGAGAGGAAGGGGCTCGTGGTGTCCGTGATCTCCAGGCGGATCGGCGGTCCGAAGCGGCGGCGCAGCAGCTCCTTCTCCATGGCGTTGAGCAGGTTCTCGGCGTCATCCTCTTCCACGTCGATGTCCTCGTTACGAGTCACGCGGAAGGAGCGGGCCTCCTTGATGATCATGCCCGGGAACAGGGATTCCAGATGCGCGGCGATGAGCTTTTCCATGGCGATGAAGCCGTAACGCTCGTCCTTGGACTCCTCATCGGTCATGTCGTCCACCGGCACCAGGCGCGGCAGGTTGCCCGGGATCTTGACGCGGGCGAAGTGCGACTTGCCGGAGGCCGGGTTCTCCACAATCACGGCCAGGTTGATGGAACCGCCGGAAATGTAGGGGAACGGGTGGGCCGGATCCACGGCGAGCGGCGTCAGGACCGGGAACACCTGCTGGCGGTAGTAGCGCGAGAGGCGCTCCTGCTCGGAGGATGTGAGCTTGTCCCACGTCAGCAGGACGATGCGCTCCTTCTCCAATTCCGGCAGAATGGTGTCGATCGTGTAATGTGCGTGCTCGTCTTGCAGACGGTGTGCGGTCTCGCTGATCGCGCGCAGCTGCTGACGCGGGCTCAGGCCGGCGGCAGACGGCACGGCGATGCCCGAGTCGATACGGCGCTTCAGGCCGGCGACGCGGACCATGAAGAACTCGTCAAGGTTCGAGGCGAAGATCGCGGCGAAGTTGGCGCGCTCGAGCAGGGGCATGTCTTCGTTCTCCGCACATTCGAGCACGCGCTGGTTGAACTTGAGCCAGCTGAGCTCGCGGTCGAAGAAACGGTCCTTGGGCAGCGGTGCCTCGCCTTCCTGATCGACGCGGCGGTCGTTGTTGTCGTTTTCGGCAATATGCTCTGCGATTTGGCTGCGCAGAATTGCCTTCGAGGGTGCGTCAAATATCTGTGCCATAGCTTATATCGTAAGCTTTGGCGTGGCCGGAAAACGACTGAACGCGCCAGAATTCAACGGGTGTTCATGTTAGTTCGGTGTTGGTTGGTTTTGAGTGTGCTAGCGTCGCTCGCGACACGCCGTGAGCGGCGGTGAAACGAACGAAATCGAACATCGGACGGGTTCGATGTGAACGGTTCAGCTCGTTTTCCGATAGCCAGAAAGTGCGATTGAACAGTTGTGATAAAAAACGCACAACGACTCTCTGCAGGTTGCGAGAAACGGGAGTGATGAATAGATTATGAGGTACAAGAACAACTGAACAGAGCAGAGCCCACAAATAGTGTATGGTCACGAGGACTGTTACGTTGGACGGGCATTGGAAAGACTTACCGTTACAACGATGATGTTGTGCAGAGATTCTGCTCCAGTAGTTGAACTTGTAGAAAAGGCCCGCTCCGGCGGGCCTTTTCGTTTGTGTGTACAGTGGAGGGCATGACGGAAACACAGCGTACGCCAGAGGGGATGTCGTCGAAACCTCGTATCAAGCCGGCCGATGCCGAAGACGGCCGTCCGGTCTCTATCTCTGCGCGTCTCGGACGACTGCAATTCCACTATTCCGGCAAGTTCCGCGTGCTGCAGATTGCCGACATTCAGGATGGGCCGAAAGTCTCCAAAGACACCATCACCCTGATTGAGGCCAGCCTTGATGCCACACGGCCTGATCTGGTGATTTTCTCCGGCAACCAGATCGCCGGCTACGATCCGGCGTTCGCCGATTCATTCCGTAAACGTCGCTGGTGTAACGAACCTATTGCCGAATCCGCGCTGAACCATACCCGAGCGCTGGTGCGCAAGGCCATTGGCCAGTTCACTGAGCCGTTGGCGGCGCGCGGCATTCCGTGGGCCGTGACGTACGGCAACCATGATTTCCAATGCGGGCTAAGCAATGCGGAACTGGACGGTATCTATCGCGAGTTCCCCGGTTGTGTCAATCCGCCGAGTGAGACCTTGCCGAACCAGATTGCATACACCTGTGGAGCGGGTGGTGCTGTGCAGACGCTGTCTGGTGCCACTGGTTCCGGTGAACCAGGCACCTTCGCGCTGCCGGTTATGGACGTTGACCATACGCGCAATGTGCTGGGTCTGGTCATTCTTGACTCCGGCGATTACGTGCATGGCGGCGGCTTCGGCACACCATCGCCCGCAGCGCTCGCCTTCCTGAACGCCGTGCCCGACCGTATCGGTGCGAAATCAATGGTGTTCCAGCACATGCCGATGCCCGAGTATTACAACGTGCTGAAGCCGGTGGCGGCCAACGCGGCGTTTGCCATGCAGGGCTATCGTTCGCACGCCGATACCTACTACGTGCTGGACGAATTGCAAACCCAGCCCGGCGGATATTTGGGAGAAGGCATATCCTGCCCTGATACGTCAGACGAATTCGAATTGCTGCGCGAGGGGTATTTCGGCGTCGTAGCTGGTCATGATCATCGCAACGGTTTCGTCGGCGAACATGAGGGTCTGTTGCTTATCGCTACGCCAACCTGCGGATTCAATACGTACGGACCGGCTCCGGCCAAACGCGCCACGCGATTGATCGAATTTGATATCCGTCACCCTTACGAGCCGCGTACGCAATTGCTGGAGTTTGGCGAACTGGTGGGCAAGCCCAGTTCCAAACGCGCCTATACCTATGCGGTGAACCAGACCGCGCCTGGCGAGGGCGAGGGCGATGATTTGCTGCGCAAGCGCGTTTTAGCGAAGGTGGGCGCGTGGGGCGCTGCCTACAAGCTGCATCTTCCGCAAAGCGAGGCATGGGTTCGCGGCCAGGTGTTCACCGCGTTCGAGGGCGGCCCTAAAGAGCGGGTCGATGAATACCTGCGTGATTTCTACGACAAGGTTATCGCTGGCCAGAAGCGTTTTCGCCCCAAGGCGCGTGCGGCCATGAACGCGCTGCGCGATGCGGGCGTTGAGGTCGTCAACGTGTCGGCAACGTTTGGGCCCATCGTGCGCCGAGCCCAGGAATTCGAGCCGTTTGATGTGAGCCTGTGCACCGAAATGGAAGTCGACGCCAACGGCAATTACACTCGCCGGGTCGACGGCGAGTGCGTCGAGGGTGAAGCGAAGGTGCGCGCTATCACGAAATGGGCCAACGAGAAATACGGCGCAGGCAACTGGGAGCTTTCATGCGCGTTTGGCGATCACCATTCCGACATCCCCATGCTGAGCCGCGCCGCCGACGCGTTCGCCATCACGCCCGATTCCACGCTTTCGCGCACCGCCAGGGAAAACGATTGGCATGCGCTCGATTGGAATTGCAAGGCCGAGAAATAGCGCGCGAGCGAGGCATCCGGGCTCGCGATTTCGACGGGACGTTCGCGTTTGCCCGCCGCTCGCTATGGCGCGAGCTCTCTGGGCATGCCCATCACGCGTCCTCGGGGGTTTGGGCCTTCAATCGAGCTGTTCGAGCGGACGCATCTGCAAACGAGACGCCCGTTGCCCATTCCATATTTGTGGAACTGTTTCTTTCTAAGTAACGTTTCGTGAAATTTTTGCACATCGGTAGGTGCTTGGTTACACTTATCTTTGTAGTATTGTCGTTTAATTCATTGAAGGGGGTGGGCGAAGTGCTCAACCAGAACAACGACGAGGCGAATATCGCCAACAATCAAGAGCCCGATCAAGCCCATCGGCCTCAGGGCGATTGCGCTGAATGCAGCTCGTCTGCAGAGGACAA
>OGQU01002080.1_pt1 | contig 13691 bp, 16 predicted proteins | sample 1553341 | NCBI WGS metagenome assembly OGQU01 (sample SAMEA2579920, study PRJEB22360) | human gut metagenome | biome: human gut; feature: human-associated habitat; material: faeces | place: Denmark | collected 2008/2010 | reverse complement strand
TACTCTTCCTTTCCTGATTTGGCGGGGGACGAAAAAAGCCCTCATCCTGCCGGACTGAGCCGGACAAGGACGAGAGCCTGAAACTTTCGTGGTACCACCTTGCTTCGCCGCACCCTTGCGGGCGCAGCCTTTTGCCGGGCCAAAAAGCACGGCGCAGCGCGGTAACGGGCGCACCCGTCGCAGGCTCAATTTTCACCTGCGCAGCTCCGAGACCATCTTCGGCATCGCGCGGCCTGCCCGGTTCCATCCTTCGGGCTTTCTGTCAGGCGCAGACGGTGCGTACTCTTCTCTTCACAGCCAATTTACATTGTTATGTCTATAATACGCAAAAACGGTGGGTTTGTCAACATTAAATCTCGTAATCCAGACAGAACCGTGCCTTGGTGTAGGGACGCACCTTGCCGTCGGCCACAGCCACATGGGCGGGATGGACGGAGTAGCCCTTGAGGGCCTCGGCGCTTTCAAAGGTGGTGTCCAGCATCAGGTCGGCGGTAGAAGAGGAAAGACCGTTGATGTTGACATGCACTTCCACAAGGCCGGGAACCTTGCCTGCCAGACCTTCCAGCCCTTCCTTGATGCCTGCCTTGACGGCGGCTTTTTCGGCGTCGGACAGCTCGTCCTTCAGCTGCCAAAGGATCACATGCTTGACCATAATAAAATACCTCCTGCGTTTTTTCTCATTGTAGCAGGATGAGAAAACGAACGCAAGAGGGAAGCTGCAAAGTGTTATTGAGGTGCAAACAGCAGCACCACCAGTAGCACGGCACAAATCACCGAAAGCCCAATGCCCTCCAATCGGGTCAATTTGATGTACGCTTCCGTGGGTTCGGGTGCCTGCGTATACCGCCCACGGTCATGCAGGGCAATGGCATCCTCCGGCTGCAGCGCCATAAAAATGCCGAACCCGATGCCGAAAAGGGCGGCTAAGATCGCACAGATGACTTCCATAGCAACCCCTCACTTTTTGGTTTTGTCGTCCCTGCTCAGGGCATAGCACAGATACGAGATCAGCAGGGCAGCGCACAACACGAGCGTCGCCACCATCAAAATGGAGTGCAGCGGCTCGACCCTGGGAAGAAAGGTGTTGACCAGATAGAGTGCACCGCAAAGGATCGACAGGATGCCGAAGAAACTGTGAAAGTGCTTCTTTTCGTCCTCACTGCTCCATCCGGTGCCGGTGCCATTGTACAGATCCCGGATGCCGCGGTATAAAAACAGCACGCCCAGCGCGGCGTTCAGCCAATCCCAGCCCGAAAGATTCAAATTCATAGTGCTCCTTTCCGGCTGTCAATCCGCACTATGGTTCCAGCTTTCGTAAGCGACAAGATAAAGAAGGTCTCCCACGATGGCGATGCCGAAGATGATACGGTAAATCAGCGATGTAACAGGTGTGAAGGCTAAGATCAGAAAGGCGATGCTGTTGAGCATGTAAAACACGCCGTTCTTTTTCTGCCAGAAGGCGCGGTACTCCGGGTCGCGGTGATACTGGTTGAACGGCAGATCGATGAACGGGTCTTTGCCTTGAAGATCCCGAATACCGGAGATGAACCAGATAACGGTCAGCACAAGGTTGAACAGAGTGGAAAACGAAAAGAACGACTCCATGGAATACACCTCCCATCTTTTTCCACAATTATAACATAGGGGGGACGAAAACACAAGGACGGTATTCAACCTTCCTGCGTAAAATTTTCACAAATCGGGCGTTGACTGTTGGTGAAAACAGCACAAAATAAAACCAGCCGGACGAGGCGGTTGCAAGCCCTCGTCCGGCTGGATACTTACTTCTTCGGAGTCATAAGCCTCTTCTCCTTGGGGTTCCTCATTTTCGGAGTAAACGTTTCATAGGGTGACTCTCCTTAGAAACTACTGGAAACTGAGAATCTATTTCAAGGGGACGAATTTACTTAGTACATTGGACTGACCCTTCTCTTAACTGATGGAGTGCGGCACCGAGATTCTGAAGATGAATTTCATATTACCACATTCTTTCGAGTTAGATTTGCCAGGGACAAGTTACTTAGTACATTGGTAGAACTCCTTTTTGCTATTCAAATAATGCTCTCCGTACAAAAGATACCTTCATAGGAATCATCTCCGGCGGATCTATTTGAATCGCTGGGGTTTTAGTTAATCGACAGGTTGTCGTATAATCGCATTTTTGATGCTCAAGACTGGCTCATTTTTGTTGTGTTTTTATACGGGGGAAACATCCCGTTTGTGGTGAGCCTCTGTTTTGCTTCTCAGCGAATCCCGACAGCCTGTCCAAACTGTGCGGGTTCCATATCGACCATCGGTCTCGCTCCTTTCTGCTTCAAGTCAGCGGGATTAGCTCTCTCTTGAGCTTCTGCTGTACTTCTCTGGTTTCTGGCTTTATTATACATATTCCTGATTGATTTGTCTATTCGCAGAGTGCACAAGGATAGAAATATAAAATTGTGCAGTTCTTGAAAAACAGCAGATGGAACGTGCAAAATGCCGCTTTCTGCGCGGTGTGTCCGGACGATCGGGCCCTTTGGAGAGGAACTCTGTGCCCAGCAGGGAGGGCTGCCGAGGAAGTCAACAGCAAAGCTGCCCAGAAGTTCCGGGCCGTTTGTGGAGGATTTTGCGCAAAACGGGAGAAAGTGTCCACAGGGTATTATGCGTCAGATCGATTTGTGCTAAAATAGCGCCAATGAATGGTAGTCGCCGCCGCCCCGCGAGATGAAAGTTTCGCGGGGCGGCTTTTTTGCGGCAAAAATTTACACATAAAAGAAACGGAGAATCAAAATGCCTAAAACTTTACCGGAACGTATCTTCTTTACCATTGTCATGGCTGCAATTATGGTCTATGGCATGATCGTTTACAATGTGGCGCTGAACACAGGCGGTGTCACCAATGCCACCTTTGTTATGGCTCTGCACGAGATGCCGATCATGGTTCCCATTGCCTGCGTGCTGGAATTTTTCGTGGTGGAGAAACTGGCCACCCGATTGGCGTTTATATTCATGCGGCCCACAGATCGTCCGCAGTTCATCACCTATGCCATCTCGCTGATGATCGTGTGCATCATGTGTCCGGTGATGAGCCTGATCGCAACGGTGCTGTTTAAAGAACCCGGCTTTGGCACCTGGGTGCATACCTGGGGCTGCAATATGCCCATGGCCCTGTGCTGGCAGCTGCTGTACTGCGGCCCGCTTACCCGTGCCATCTTCCGGCTGATGTTCCGCCGGGGCGAAAAGCAGACGGACTGATAGTTCCCGGATATGGAACGATAATAAATATGTATAGAACGGGATGGAATAACGGACGAGACACCTATACGAATTTTATATATCGGGCATATAAAGCATGTACAATGGGGCATTTTTGATGGAAATATTTCCCGGAATGCCCTGAAAAAGCCATTGAAACCTAAGAATTGACTAAGAAATTTGTGGAAAAAGTACATGCGAAGAGCGATTTGTTGGACAAGATGCACAACTTTTTTTATATATCAATGCAGTAGAACCACCTAAAATGTAGAATGTGCACAAAGCCACTTGCCAATTTTCGTCAATCGTACTATCATACACAACGAAAAAAGACGAAGTGATCCGTGCAGGAGGGAGGGCGTGACAGGACAAAGCCGAACGCCTTCCTTACTTTTTTCACAAAGCTGCGCCTTTTCTTCGAGCGATAAGAAGGACGCTGCGCCGCCGGGGCGGTGCGGCGGTCTTACCCCCGGAACCCTATTCTTCAGGAAGGAGGAAAAACAATTGAATAATCTGACCAAAGCATTGATGGAAGAGCTGACCGTCGAATACGTCAAGGTCGGCCCGCTGCAGATCCCGGAATCCGTGGTCATCAGCTGGGTGATCCTGGCCATCGTTACCATCGGCTCGATCCTGCTTACCAGAAACCTGAAGGTGGACCATATCAGCAAGCGTCAGGCCGTGCTGGAAATGGCCTACCTCGCAGGCACCAATTTCTTTGAAGGTCTGCTGGGCGAAAAGGGCAGGCGCTATGTGCCTTACCTGATGACCGTGGCCATCTACATCGCCTTCAGCAACCTGATCGGCGTGTTCGGCGTCAAGCCCCCCACAAAGGATCTGGATGTGACCGCAGCGCTGGCGCTGATGAGCATCGTCCTGATCGAGGGTGCCGGCATCCGGGCACGCGGCGGCGTGGGCTTCCTCAAGAGTCTGGCTGCCCCCACTCCGGTCATGACCCCTATGAACATCCTCGAGGTCGCCATCCGCCCGACCAGCCTCTGCATGCGACTGTTCGGCAACGTGCTGGGTGCATTCGTCATCATGGAGCTGATCAAGCTCGTGGTGCCCGTGTTCGTCCCGGCGGTGTTCAGCCTGTATTTTGACCTGTTCGACGGTCTGATCCAGACCTACGTGTTCGTGTTCCTGACTTCGCTGTTCATGAAAGAGACCATGGGCGGAGAAGACTGATCCATTGATATTTACTGAATTTAAAAGGAGATTATTACTATGAATGGTTTGATTGCTCTGGGCGCTGGCATTGCAGCGCTGACCGGCATTGGCGGCGGTATCGGCATCGGCATCGCAACGGGTAAGGCAACGGAGGCTATCTCCCGTCAGCCCGAGGCATCCGGCAAGATCCAGACCAACCTGCTGCTGGGCGCTGCTCTGGCAGAAGGTACTGCAATTTTCGGCTTCGTCGTTGCACTGCTGATCATCCTGTTCCTGGGTCAGTAACGGAGGCGCAGACGAATGCTGAAGTTGGATATTAACCTGCTGTGGACCGTCGTGAACGTCCTCGTCATGTATGCGGTGCTGCGCAAGTTCCTGTTCAAGCCTGTTCAGGACGTGATCGCAAAGCGCCAGCAGATGGTGGACGCAAATCTGGCCGATGCGGAGACCTCCAAGAAGGAAGCCGCAGAGACCATGAACGCCGCACAGGAAAAACTGCGCAATGTGGACAATGAGGCCGCTGCCCGCCGCGAAGCCTACGAAAAGCAGGCTGAGGTCGAAAAGCAGCAGCTGCTGGCAGATGCCCGCAAGCAGGCAGACGCCATCGTGGCAGCCGGCAAGGCAAGCGCCGAGGCCGAACGCCAGAGCAAGCTGCGGGAAGCCGATGCCCAGACCACGGCACTGGCCCGTGCGATGTGCGAGAAGCTGCTGGCCCGCAATCTGACCGCCCAGGACGACGCACGTCTGCTGGACGATCTGCTGGAGAAAGCAGGTGCAGGCAATGGCAACTGAATTCAGTCGTGAATTTTTTGCGGACAACCGCATCGTCAAGGCCGAGCTGCGCAGCGCCCGCAAGCCCCGGGAAGAGGAGCTGAACCGGATCCGCGCCGAGGTACGCAAGCTGTATGATGCCACCGAGGTCATCCTGAACGTGACGGTGGACGAGAGCCTGCTGTCCGGCTATGTCCTGCAGGTGGGCGACCGCGTGGAGGTGCTCACCCAGAAGAGCGCGAGCCCCTCCCGCGACTGGCTGAACATCGTGAAGACGCCCTCGGCCCGCAGCAAGATCCGCTCCTACTTCTCGAAGATCACCCGCTCCGACGACATGCAGATGGGCCGCGACATGCTCGTGCGCGAGATGCGCAAGCACGGGCTGGGGCTATCCAGCGCCCAGTCGATGCGGGCGCTGAAGCTGGTGGCCGAGGCGCTCGGCTTCAAAGACCCCGATGAGATGTACGTGCACATCGGCACGGGCAAGGAGAAGGCCCAGCACGTCACAAACCGCCTGCTGAAGATCCTGGTGGACAAGGGCAACGAGGAGGCGGAGAAGCCCACGGTGGGCACATCGGCCTCCTCCACGGGCATCATGGCCCCCATGCTCACGTCCGTGAAGCGCCCGAAGAAGCACGAGACCCACTCGTCCCAGGGCATCGTGGTGAAGGGCGTCGACGACGTGCTCGTGCGCCTGTCGCGCTGCTGCAACCCCGTGCCCGGCGACGACATCTTGGGGTTTGTGACCCGCGGCCGCGGCGTGTCGGTGCACCGGGCCGACTGCCCCAATGCGCTCGACTTGAAACGGCATCCCGAGCGCATCATCGAGGTGGAATGGGAGGGGACGCCCACGGCGGCCACCTACCAGGTGGAGATCTATATCGAGGCGCTCGACCGCATGAACCTGCTTCTGGACGTGACGCGCGTCATTTCCGAGATGGGCGCCAACGTGCTGTCCTGCAACACCACCACCCACCGCGATGGCATGGTGGAGATGCGCTTCCTCTTCCAGCTGTCCGACTTGGCGGTTATCGAGCGCATGACAAAGCGCCTGTCCGCCATCGACGGCGTCTTCGATGCCCGTAGAATGATGCCCCAAGGATCAAGTAAGAAAGGTTGAGAAATGGCGACGGATTTGTATGAGATAAGTGGATTGTGCGTCGATGTCGAGTATATGGTCATGGGCGTGCTCGCCAACAACGTGTATATCGTCTCCGACGGCGAAGGCACCATGGTGGTGGATCCCAGCTGCTCGGCTGACAAGATTTTGGCGGCTCTGGGCGAGCGCAAACTGGACGCCATCGTGCTCACCCATTCCCATTTCGACCACACCGGCGCCGCCGCCGAGCTGCGCGAGGCCACGGGTGCGCCCGTCATTGCGTCGGCCATTGACGCGCCGCTTATCGAGGAACCCTGCGACGAGGATCTCTCCACCCGGGGCGTGCCCTGCCCGGTCGACCGCACCGTGGCCCACGGCGATGTTGTGGAAGTGGGGAACATGAAGTGGAAGGTCATCGCGACGCCCGGCCACACCCCCGGTTCCATTTGCCTGTTCGATATCCCGCAGTTCGGCAACCATCCCAAGGGGCTTCCGGTGCTCCTCTCCGGTGACACGCTGTTCGCCGGCACCATCGGGCGCACTGATTTCAAGGGCGGTTCCATGGCTGACATGCGCGCTTCCTTGAAGAAGCTCGCGGCGCTGCCCGACGACACGGCGGTCCTTCCCGGCCACAACAACCTCACCACCATCGGCGCCGAGCGCCGCCGCGTCTTCGCCCTCTACGGCGACCCCGAGTAGGAGCTTTTTCAAAAAAAACACAGCAGTCTGTCTCATTGACGGCGTGTCATAGGGTAGACTTGGGCCACTGCGCATTTTCTGGGTGCAGCTTATCTGTTGGAAGGAACTCCGTGACGATCGAGTGGACCTTTTTCCTCTCCGAGCTTATGCAGAACCCCATCCTTCTGGTGGTGACTCTGCTTAATATCGGCGTTATCATTGTGAACGGCGCGACGGATGCGCCCAATGCCATCGCCACGGCGGTCTCTACTCGGGCCATGAAGCCTCGGCATGCCATCATCATGGCGGCGGTGTTCAATTTCCTGGGGCTTTTGCTCGTGTCGCTGGTCTCCACGGCGGTGGCCCATACCATTTTCTCCATGGTGGACTTCGGCGGCAACTCCCATCAGGCCCTGACGGCGCTCATGGCGGCGATGGTCGCCATCATCGTCTGGGGCGCGGCGGCCTGGTGGTTCGGTATTCCCACCTCGCAATCCCACTCGCTCATTGCCGGCCTCACCGGCGCGGCCATCGCCGTTCAGGGTGGCCTGGACGCCATCAACGGCGCCGAGTGGATGAAGGTCGTCTACGGCATCCTGCTCTCCACGCTGCTCGGGTTCGGCCTGGGCTGGATCAACTACAAGGTCATCGGCCGTATGTGCCGCAATGTGGATCGCCTGAAGGCGAACTCGTTCTTCAAGTGGGCGCAGATATGCTCTGGCGCCGGGGTGGCTTTCATGCACGGCGCCCAGGACGGCCAGAAGTTCATGTCCATCTTCATGCTGGCCATCATGATGACCGCCGGCATGGGCATGGATCTGTCGGGCGTGGCTATGCCCATGTGGCTCATGATCTTCTGCGCCTTCAACATGGGCCTCGGTACGGCCGTGGGCGGCGAGCGCATCATCAAGTCCGTGGGCATGGACATGGTGAAGCTCGAGGCGTTCCAGGGATTCGCCGCCAGCCTCTCCACGTTCGTGAGTCTTATGCTCGCCACCTTCGGGGGCTTGCCGGTTTCCACGACGCACACCAACACGACGGCCATCATGGGCGTGGGGGCCGCGAAGAGCCCCAAGTCCGTGAAATGGTCTATCGCCATCGATATGGTGAAGACGTGGGTGCTCACCTTCCCCGGGTGCGGCATCCTGGGCTTCGCCTGTGCCAAGTTGTTCCTTATGATCCTGTAACACGAGAAGGGAAGTCCAGTGGCCAAGAAACACAAGTACGATTACTTCGACGCCTACGAAGAGCTGTCCGATCTGGCCGTGCAAGAGGCGAGCGTCCTTGTGCGCGCCATGGAGAACTTCACCGATGCCGCTGCCCTGCGCGCGGTGCTCGATGAGGCCCATGCGCTCGAGCACGCCGGCGACATGATCAACCACGACATCTACAAGCACGTCGGCAACGACTTCATGCCGCCGTTCGATCGCGAGGACATCGTGGCTTTGGCCGGCGCGCTGGACGAGATTCTGGATGAGATCGAGGACGTGCTGCAGTACTTCTACATGTTCGACATCCATCAGATTCCCGAGGACGCCCTGCGCTTCGCCACCCTCATCCGCAAGTCGTGTAAGGCCGTGGACGCCGCCATGGAGGATTTCCGCAACTTCAAGAAGTCGAAGAACTTCAAGCAGCTGGTCATTCAGGTCTCCGACAACGAGGAGGAGGCCGACGCGCTGTACGTGGAGGTCATCCGCAACCTGCATGTGAACCACGCCGACGAGCCCATGCACGTGCTGAAGTGGTCGCGCCTGTACGCCTTCATGGAGAGCTGCTGCGACGCCTGCGAGCACACCGCCGACCTCATGAGCACGATTCTGTTGAAGAATATGTAGGCTCAGGATCGGGGAATCGGTACACCTACGTAGGGGCGGCGCAAGCGCCGCCCTTTCTGCATTGGCGGACGTTCTGGCTCGGGAGTGCCGATCGAGGCCGGTCCCTACGGGGATGTCTGCAGGCCAAGCGGCGAGCTTGTTCAGTGTGCGGCGACGGTCGCCGTATTTCCGTGCAAGATTTTTCGCTAGAGAGAGCGCGTCTGGGTGATTCGTGCAGGATTTTGCGATAGGGAGACTCTAAATCGGTTGCTGGGCCGCCTTGGTCTCTCCCTATCGCAAAATCCTGCACGAATTTGGTGTCCTGGCGACGGGAGAGCGTCATGAACGCTTCTTCTGGTCGCGGGGGTTGTGCTGGGGCTTCTTCGGGTCGGGGGTTTGCGGTTCGAAGGGGTCGAAGGCCGGCTCGTCGTCGGCTTTTCGTGCCGCATCCGCGTCGGCGCCTTCCACGCCTTCCTTTTTCTCGCTTCCCGCATCTTCTGTGTCCTGGGCGTCCGCGGCAGAATCCTTCACCGCTGCCTGCGGGCCGGTGCGGCGGGGCTCGTGGTCGAGGCCGATGATGCGGTAGAGCTCGTCGCGGTCGACGAACAGGCGATCGGAGGGGTCCGGCGCCGGCTCTGCGACGTGCTCGTCCTCGTCGGCCAAGGGCACCACCAGTTTATCCATGAGCACGGTGGGTTGGAAGTGCTCACCGTCGTCGTCCATCCAACGGCCGCTCAGACGGTCGTAAAGCTTCTTGCCCTTCCTCTTGAAGCGGTCGAACTTGGTCGTGCCCTGGCGCTCGCGGGCCGTCTTGCCCATGGGCACGTGCACCTTGCGCGCGATGAAGCGCATCGGCCGCGCCACGCTTTCCACCACGGTGTCCGAGTAGTCGCGGGGCGGCTTGGTGCGCCAGCCCATGATGAGGGACAGGTAGCGCAGGACCATGATGAGGCCGGCGCACAGGATGCCCGCCGTGTCGGGCAGGATGCCGTTGGCCTTCAGCGGGCAGTAGACCATGCAGCCGATAAGAGCCGCGCTGCCGTAAATGGGGCCGGTTTGGAAGGCGACGGGCGGACGGTTCATGAGCACGTCGCGGGAGATGCCCCCGCCGATGGAGGTGATGGTGCCGAGCACTACTGAGGGGATGACGGTAAGGCCCGCCGAGAGGCTCTTCGACGCGCCGATGATGGCCCACAGGGCTACCGAGATGTTGTCCAGGAGGTCGACGATGGGGTCCAGGTAGGTGGCCAGCTTGCCGAAGTAGAACACTGCCACGCCGGCAAGGGCGCAGGACAGGAGAAACCAAGGGCTTTGGAAGGCGTACAGGCCGTAGTTCTGGAGCAGGATGTCGCGGATGATGCCGCCGCCCATGCCGGTGATGCAGGCGATGGCCACGGTGCCGAAGATGTCGTAGCGGGCGCGCACGGCGGACATGCCGCCGGACAGGCCGCCGGTCACGGTAGCGGCGAACTCGAACCAGAAGGGGAGGTCGAAGGCGGTCTCGAGGGTCATGGGCGTTCCTACCGATTCCGCACGTCGGGGACGTCGTCGCCGGCCGCGGCGTCTTCCACGGCCACGACGAGGGCCACCACGGGCTCGCCGTAGAAGTTCACGTCGGCGGTGAGGCGGTGGGAAGCGGCCAGGTCGAAGTCGTCGGCATCCATGGCCTTAATGGCGTCCAGGGCGCCTGCGCGCGCCTGGTCGTACAGATCCCAGAAGCTGGCGCGGCTGACGGCCTCGGTGGCCGGATGGCGCCAGGGCGCGCGCTCGTCGTTGGCGAAGGCGGAAGTGGCGCGCTCGGCGGCTCGGTGGCTCATGGCCCCGGTCATGGCATGGGGGCGCACGAGGCGCTCGGCAGCGGAGAGCACGGCGCGCTTGGCGCCGGTAGGGGAGTAGAGGGCCCGCTGGGCCGCGCGCTCGGCCCGCACGGCGCTTTTGAACATGCCCTTGGGCATCGTGAGGCCGAAGGCGTCGTCGATGGCGGTGGCGTACAGGCGGCCCACGGGATCCAGCATGCTGTCGCGGCCACGCAGCACCGAGGTGGCGGGGTGGTAGGTGGCCACGGTCTCGTCGCGCTTGGCCGTCAGCACAAGCTCGTCCAGCTCGGTCTCGATAACGGCGTGCACCTCATGGGCGTCCTCGGTCGTGAGGCCTTCCACGCCGGCGCCGCACAAGGCGTTCACCTGGCTTATGATGAGCGGATGCACCGTGCTGTCCAGCAGGTAGTGGCATACGTAGCCCAGCGCGTAGGCGCGTCCGATGGAGCGCTCCTGCGCCGGCAGCTCGCGCACAGCGCTCTTCAGGGCCACGAGGAATTCCGCCGGGCGCGCTCGATGCAGCGTCGAGGCCAGCTTTCCCACGCGGCGGTAGCGCGGATCGGGCGCGACGAAGAACAAAGGATCGGGGCCCTGGTTGCCCAAAAGGAAGGCCTCGGCCGCATCGCGGGAACCTCCGATGGTATCGAAGGTCTCGCCGTACACGTCTTTCCCGAACAGGTCGTGCGTGATGATGGCCGGCATGGCTTCTCCTCTCCGATGGCGTTGCCCGATATTGAATGCAAAGCGATCATGATAGGTACACAGGCCATCATAAACAATGGTGCGGCCGCCAGCGGACGGTGGGTGTCGTCCGTCGGAAAACCGACATACTAGGTAGACGGAGCAGACGGTGCTCCTTTGGCGAGCTGGCCGGCGTCACCTGGCGGGGTGGCCGGGGGTGCCTCGGCGGGGTGGTCGGCATCCCCGGGGCCGGATGGCCGCTCGCCGCCCGTGGCCGCTGATGGCATTCCGACCGAAGATGCGCCCGTACGGGCTGCGCTCGCCCTCATTGACCTTGCAACTTTGCTATAGTGGTGCCCACTTGCATTTTCGACTAGTTCCGTATCGAAGGAGAGCAAGCGCAATGGCTCTGATCGTCGCGAAATTCGGGGGCACGTCGGTTGCCTCCCCCGAGCGCATCAAAAACGTCGCCAAGCGCCTGGTAGGCATGCGCCAGCGCGGGGACGAGGTGGTGGCCGTGGTGTCTGCCATGGGCAAGACCACCGACGAGCTCATGGGGCTCGCCTCCGCCATCACGACGGCGCCGCCGGCCCGCGAGCTGGATCGGCTGCTGTCCACCGGCGAGCAGGTTTCCATGACGCTTCTGGCCATGGCCATCGAGGCTTTGGGCTACAAGTCCATCAGCTTCACCGGCCGCCAGGCGGGCATCGAGACCAACGGCACGCACAACAAGGCGCGCATCGTGAAGGTGCACAACGAGCGCATCTTAGACGCGCTGGACGATGGCGCCATTCCCGTGGTCGCCGGATTCCAGGGCATCGACGCCAACGGCGACATCACCACGCTCGGTCGCGGCGGGGGTGGCCATCGCCTGGGGCATTAATGCCGACGTCTGCGAGATCTACTCCGATGTGGACGGCGTCTACACCACCGACCCGCGCATCGCGCCCCGGGCCCGCAAGCTCGATTCCATCTGTTACGACGACATGCTGGAGCTCTCCAGCGCCGGCTCGGGTGTGCTGCAGAGCCGCGCGGTGGAGTTCGCCCGCAAATGGAAAGTGGTCATCCATTCTCGCTCCGCATTCTCGGAGGCCGAGGGAACCTATGTCAAGGAGGAGTACGAAATGGAAGAAGCCGTCATTACCGGCATCGCCAGCGACACGTCGGAAGTGAAGGTGACCATCCGCCAGGTGCCCGATGCGCCGAACGTGGCCGCTCGCGTGTTCGGGGCGCTGGCCGCTGCCAACGTGAACCTGGACATGATCATCCAGAATGTGTCCGAGGCCGGCTTCACCGACATCTCCTTCACGACTCCCGGGGCCGATCTGCCCCGCGCCAAGGAGACCATGGAGCGCATCGTGCCCGAGATCGGCGCTCGCGAGTTCATCGTCGACGAGGACATCGCGAAGGTGTCGCTGGTGGGCACGGGCATGAAGTCGTCGCCGGGCGTCGCCTCGCGCACGTTCCAGACTTTGGGCGACAACAACATCAACATCGTGGCCATCTCCACCTCGCCTATCCGCCTGTCCATGATCGTGGACGCGGCCCAGGCGGTGCAGGCCGTCCAGTGCCTGCACACCGCCTTCGGGCTCGATTCCGACGACGTGTTCGTGGAAACCCAGCTTTCCGCGGAGGAGATCGCCGCCAAAATGAAGAAAGGACGTTAAATGACCTGGACGAAGGAAACGCCGGCAAACCCCGTGGTGGCTGTGGCCGGAGCGACGGGTGCGGTGGGGCAGGAGTTTTTGCGCGTGCTGCACGACGTGGATTTCCCGGCGAGTGAGGTTCGCGCTCTTGCGAGTGCGCGCTCGGCTGGCAAGAAGGTGCCCTTCGAGGGGTGCGGACTCGTGCCGGCCGGCGAGCTTACCGTGCAGGAGATGACGCCGGAGTCCTTCGAGGGCGTCGACATCGCGCTGTTCTCAGCCGGCGCCTCCGTGTCCAAGGAGATGCGCGAGGCGGTCACCGCTGCCGGCGCCGTCATGATCGACAACTCCAGCGCCTTCCGCATGGATGAGGACGTGCCGCTGGTGGTGCCCGAGGTGAACCCCCAGGACGTGGCCTGGCATTCCGGCGTCATCGCGAACCCGAACTGCTCCACCATCCAGATGGTCGTCGCGCTGAAGCCGCTTTACGACCTCTCCCCCATCAAGCGCGTCGTGGTGTCCACCTACCAGGCTGCTTCCGGTGCCGGCGCGCCGGCCATGGCCGAGCTGTACGACCAGACCCGCGCCTTCCTGGACGGCACTCCCGAGGACGAGTTGGAAATCTCCGCTTTCGCCCACCGCATCGCTTTCAATACCATTCCGCATATCGACGTCTTTTTGGACGACGGCTCCACCAAAGAGGAGTGGAAGATGGTCGTCGAGACCAAGAAGATCATGGGCGACCCCGCCATCGAAGTGGCGGCCACTTGTGTGCGCGTGCCGG
>OGQU01002049.1_pt1 | contig 13880 bp, 10 predicted proteins | sample 1553341 | NCBI WGS metagenome assembly OGQU01 (sample SAMEA2579920, study PRJEB22360) | human gut metagenome | biome: human gut; feature: human-associated habitat; material: faeces | place: Denmark | collected 2008/2010 | reverse complement strand
TTTTTGTTTCATCTGACGAAAAATTTGACGACGCATCTGTCGCACAATCTTTGTGTGGTATTGCCCTGAAACATGCAAATTCTAAAAATGCGTACCGATTTTTGGTCGGTACGCATTTTTTGTAATATCTTACCACATGGTCTGGACTGCCGTTATTCGATCAGTCCGCTGTTCTTCAGCAGGATTTCAATATCCGTGCCCTTGACTTTTTTCAGAACGATCTTGAGCAGCTTCTTTTCCACAAAGGAAAGTTCTTCGTCGGTGAGTGGCTTTTTGTCAATGGCATAATAGCAGGCACGCAGCAGTTCCCGCACGTCGTACTTGCTGCCCCAGACTTCCGGCACACCGCGGTCAATGTCCAGCAGGGTGTAGACAGATTCCATACCGGTACGCATGGAATATTCCGTGGTGAAAATGGTGTCACGAGGTGTTTCTGCAAACTGCCCGATAAAGGCGAAGTTGACGGCTCCCTCCGGAACTACACGCGGACGGTCGATTTCCTTGCGGGGCTGGAAAAAGGCGTTGATATACGGCATGAAACAGGTCGTGGTGTTGCAGGCGTTTTTCGCCAGCGATGCAATTTTTTCTTCCGGTATGCCGATATGATACAGCCATTCCTGACAAACTTCTTCGCCGGTGCAGTCCCGCATTGCCTTTTTGACATAGTTTCCCTCTTTATTGGTGTTCAGGGAATACAGCCATATCAGCACCATGTTTTTGTCCTGCGAGTGGAACTGGGGCTGCCGGTTGATCGTCCACGAGAGGTACCAGTTGTCGGTGCTGTCCTTTACGGTGACGATACCGCCGGTGGTGACTTTGCCGGCACGGGGATCCCGTTTGCAAACGTTGATAATATGTTGAATGATCTCCTCATCTGCGGTGGCAACGGTGGCGCTCATCCAGTTTGTCGCATCAATGTCGCTGCAAAAGACTTCCGGATTGCCGAATTCGCCGTGAACTGCTTGAGCCGCAATCGCTTTCCACAGATCCCACGATTCTCCGCAGCCGTTTTTCAGGTGGGACAGATCCGGTGCGTGGGTCTGGTCGCCGTAGCAGGAGGTGTCTGTGCAGCAGCCGTTGGTGATGAATACCAGATCGTCTTCGATCAGGTCAATGGTCTGTTCTTTGCCGTCTTTCCGGTATACGATCTGCTTGGCAACCTTTTTGCTGCCTACGGTTTCAATGATGACGTTCTTCACGTCCATGCCATATTCGATCTGTACGCCATGGGCTTCCAGATATTTCACCAGCGGCAGGATCATGCTCTCATACTGGTTGTATTTGGTGAACCGCAGTGCACTGAAATCCGGCAGCCCGTCAATGTGGTGCACATAGCGGCACAGATACCGCTTCATCTCCAACGCACTGGACCAACGCTGAAAGGCGAACATGGTCTGCCAGTACAGCCAGAAGTTGGTGTCCCAGAATGTGTCCGGCAGAACATCTGAGATCTTCTTGTCCTCCAGATCTTTTTCCGGTGTCAGGAACAGCTTGGAAAGTGCCAGAGCCGATGCCTTGTCCAGAGCGAATTTCTTGTCGGTGTGAGCATCTTTGCCGCGGTCAACGGAAGCACGGCAGAGGGAATAGTTGGGGTCGTGCTTATTGAGCCAGTAGTACTCGTCCAGCACGGAAACGTCCGGCGTTTCGAGAGAGGGGACATCGCGGAATGTATCCCACATGACTTCAAAGTGGTTGTCCATTTCCCGTCCGCCACGCATGAAAAAGCCCTTGGTGATGTCCTTGCGTCCGTCGCAGCTGCCGCCGGCAAGCTCCAGTTTTTCGAACAGGTGGATATGTTCTCCCTTCATCTGTCCGTCCCGTACCAGATAGAATGCTGCGGTAAGACCGGCAAGACCGGTGCCGATGATATACGCGGATTTTTTGTCCACATTTTTCGGCTTTTCTGGATGTGCGAATGCTTCATAAGTTCCTGCGGAATAATACATAACAATGCCTCCTTATAAAATAAAAATAGTTATAAAAATAATTTTTTGTGGTATTGCCATTGGTATAATTCTATTATACCCGATTTTCAGGAATTCACAATCAGCAAAAAAGGCTCCGTGATAAAAAACTTATCACAGAGCCGAAAAGTGTAAAAAATTCTATCAAAAATGCGAAAATGATAAAATCAGGGTAATACAGCACAAAGTCGCCAGACGCTCTTTGTGAGGTATTGACTCAGGGTTTTATGCAGTGTTCCCTTTATAACCGGAACCGCGAAATGGCTGCGGTGACGGAGCCTTGCAGCAGCTTTCCCAGCCGGCTGACGATCTCCTGCGGATTTTCCCGCATATCGTTCTTGATCCAGTCCAGCATCACGCCAATGAAAATATAGGCGTAGACCTTGGCGATAAACTGCTTGTCCTCGTCCCGCAAAGTCATGCCTGAGGCTTCCTCGTCGATAACGTCCAGCAGCAGTTGGTCTACCAGCGGCTGCAGGTATTTCTCCACCTGTTCCCGATGCACACAGCGGTAGACGTTCAGGATAAACGGCTTGTTTTCCTGTACTGCTTCGAAGATTTGCAAAAGTCCCTGCTGCCACGTGTCATAGGTCTTTTTTTCGTCCAGAGCCCGTCTGGCATCTTCCAGACAAGCCCATTCCACAAGGTCGTAGATGTCCTTGAAATGGTAGTAAAAGGTCATGCGGTTGATGCCGCAGTCCTCGGTAATATCGCCGATAGTGATTTTTGTCAGCGGTTTTTTCAGCAGCAGATTTTTCAGGGATTGTTCCAGAGCACGTTTGGTTACATTTGACATCGATGTTGTCCTTTCAGTTTTGGTAACAGATCTGTTCTCCGGTCTGCATGGGATAGCGGCATAACTGGTCGCTGTCCAGATTTTCCCGATGCATGCAGACTGCGGAGATCTGGTGATTTTCATAGGTGGTATAGTAGTAGATGCCCTTGTCGGCATTGCAGCAGGAAGTGTAAATGGTGATCTCGTACTGTCCGTCTTTCACTTCGCAGCAGCCGCGTGGCTGGTCAACGGCTCCGAGAATGTGGAAAAACTGGCTGACGCTTTCTGCTTCGGAACTGCCGGAAACGGCATTCGCCCGCACGAAAGCTGCCCGTACAAAGCGGGACTGGGAGGAGAGGTCACCGGGAAGCCCCAGTGCTCCCATGCCTCTGCTGTACGTCTGCAACGGCAGCTTGTCCGAAAAGTTGTTCTGCGGCTGCTTGGGAGAGAGGTGCAGAAAGTCGTTGAGGCGGAACATCTGCTCCGGAAAAGGCGGATTGTTGGTCAGGACACCGGCGGGATTGTCATAGACCTGAATTCCCGCGGCAGTGGCTTCTACTGTAATGGCTTGGTGCTTGTCAGCGATGAGCCAGTGCAGCTGTGCCGCAGGCATCTTTTCGTGAAACGGCGTGCCCAGCAGGCAAAGTGTTTCCACTTTTTCCTTGGCTTCGGCAGTGCTGGAGCACTGACTAAGAATCCACGGGATCAATTCATACTGTGCCACATTGTCCGAATGATCTGCAGGTCGGGAGGCGTAGCAGGCGTTGCCCACAAAGTTCAGCCCAGCCATGCAAAGCCCTTTTTCGTTGACGGCATCATAAAAAAGCGGGTAGCCCTGGGCAACGTGTGCAGTGCCGATCATGGCGTAGTGCTGTGCAGATACGCCCATGTGCAGAAATGACAGCCGGAACTGCCGCGGCACAATGACGATTTCTTCCCCATAGGAACTTTCGTAGTCCAGCGTTCTGCCAAAATAAAAATCATTTGTCTGATAAGTTGCAGCGGTACACATTGGAAATTCCTCCTGTGCAATAAATTTGATATGTATATTATAGCACAAAATTCGGAAAAATGCAAATAATAATATTGACATATGCGGAATTTCATGTTATAATATATCTATATTTTTGTAAAGGAGAATGAATATGCCAAATTATGTTGTTTTGCAGGTCGTTCTGAAGGAGAAGCTGATCGGAACCGGTTCCGGAAATCTGTCTGAACTGGAAAAGGTCATTAACGCACAGGCTGCCAAGGGATACCGTCTGCACACGATCACCACTTCTTCTTCCGGAAGCAAGGGATTTCTGGGCGGTGACCGCATTCAGGCAACCATGGTGTTTGAAAGCCTGAACTGAGCATGAAACGGGTTCTGGTAAAGTCTGTATATGATGCCTTTGAGTATGTTATGCAGCATTTCTACTGTTTCGGACAGGCGGATATGGCGGAACGAAAGGATACGTATGCAGTCATTTCGATTCAGGATACGCACACGCAGGGATTCGGATTTCAGTTTTGCGAGAATCAGTTCTGCAAGGGTGTTCTGACGCTGTACTTTGATGACATTATCCGAGAGGTGGACGGGGCAGTTTTGTTTACCGATGAAATGGCAGATCAGATCATTGCATTTGTTCTGGCACATCGGTCTGTGGAAACGCTGCTGGTGCACTGCTACGGCGGACAATCCCGTTCCAGAGCCGTGGGAGCCTTTGCTGTGGAAATGCTGGGCGGCAATTCCGAAAGGTATTTTGAAACCGGTTCACCCAATCAGTATGTCTACGATGTGCTGGAAACGGCGTGGATCAGACGGCAGCTGGGGGCGTTTTGAAACGAATTTTCATGAGAATGCGGGAAACTTCTTGAAAATGTAAAAAAATAGTGGTATACTATATAGGTGACACAGTACAGAAATGAGGAGGATTCTGATCCATGAATATCGCAGTTGCAGGAACCGGCTATGTGGGATTATCCATTGCCACACTGCTTGCCCAGCACAACAAAGTTACGGCGGTAGACATCATACCGGAAAAAGTCGAACTGATCCGCCAGAAAAAGTCCCCGATTCAGGACGATTACATTGAGAAATACCTTGCAGAAAAGGAACTGGATCTGACGGCAACGCTGGACGCAGAAGCGGCATATCGAGATGCAGATTTTGTGGTCATTGCTGCCCCGACCAACTATGACAGCAAGAAAAATTTCTTTGACACCAGTGCTGTAGAAGCGGTCATTGCCCTTGTCATGCAGTATAATCCGAATGCCATTATGGTCATCAAGTCCACCATTCCGGTAGGTTATACCAAGAGCATTCGGGAAAAGACCGGCAGTAAGAACATCATCTTCAGTCCGGAATTTCTGCGGGAGTCCAAGGCGTTGTATGACAACCTCTATCCGTCCAGAATCATCGTGGGAACGGACATGGACGATGCAAGACTGGTAGAAGCGGCTCACACCTTTGCCGGACTGCTTCAGCAGGGGGCAATCAAGGAGAATATCGACACCCTGTTCATGGGATTCACCGAAGCAGAAGCGGTCAAGCTGTTCGCCAACACTTATCTTGCTCTCCGCGTGTCCTATTTCAACGAACTGGACACCTATGCGGAACTGAAGGGACTGGACACGCAGCAGATCATTGACGGCGTATGCTTGGATCCGCGAATCGGAACGCATTATAACAACCCCAGCTTCGGCTACGGCGGCTACTGCCTGCCCAAGGATACCAAACAGCTGCTCGCCAACTATGCCGATGTGCCGCAGAATATGATGTCGGCAATCGTAGAATCCAACCGGACACGAAAAGATTTTATTGCTGACCGCGTGCTGGAAAAGGCAGGGTACTATGATTACAGCCAGAACAATGACTGGAATGCCGGCACGGAAAAGCAGGTTACCATTGGCGTGTACCGTCTGACTATGAAATCCAACAGTGACAATTTCCGGCAGTCCTCGATTCAGGGCGTAATGAAGCGTGTCAAGGCAAAGGGTGCTACAGTCATTATCTACGAGCCGACATTGCAGGACGGAGCAACGTTCTTCGGCAGCGTTGTGGTCAACGATCTGGAAAAATTCAAGGCGGCGGCAGATGCAATCATTGCCAACCGGTATGATGTCTGTCTGGACGATGTGGAGAACAAAGTCTATACCAGAGATATTTTCCGCAGAGATTAAGGAAACGCTGCATAAATCCGTCAGGCGGGCTTTATGCAGTGTTTCCTTAACGACGAACGGGGAAAAATCACCCCAAAAGATATGTGTCAGGCTTCGTGTCAACACACCCGAAAACAAAATCGAGAAACAGAATGGCTTGGATTCTCCGGAATTTGAGCCATTTCGATTTTTTTCCAAAAAATTTGAAAAAAGGCTTGACAAGTCGATCAGGAAGTGATATAATAAAAGCAATCTCAAATTCGAGGAAGGAATGCGAGAGAAGGAATATTTATTTAAAAGTAGAATGACGTGATGAAACCCTAGTGTAATTAGGGGGTTGTTATGTCTGCTTTTAAATAAATATTCCTTTTTTTATTCCTTCCTGCATCTTGACAATTGCATATCACGCCTCAAACACCCAAAGATTTGATGCAGCAGATAGTATGCATTGCGGTCACCAGACTTGCGTACCTGCTGCCGAAATTGTGCACAGCACAAGAGAAAATCCCGCTGGAAACCTTGGAAAACGCTGCATCAAGCCCGCCTGACGGTTTTGTTGATCTGTGTTTCCCTTGTCAGAACGATGCTTACAGCAATATTTTATAAATGTTGTTTATTTTATTTTTGTTTTTGCGTCATTTTTATGATGCAGCCGTATGGCGTTTTTTTGCGATTCTCTTTATAATTAAATAGATGGGTTCTCCGTCAAAACAGCATCGTGGAACATTAAGGCAGCCCCACACGAAGCCATGAAACCGGTTTCGTATGGGGTTTCTTCAACAATTGTACAGTACATAAAAAGAAAGGACGTGTTTTTCATGCTGAATGCATTATCAGAAGAACTGAACTGGACAAACACCGAAAACGGAGCACTGGCGTATCACGATACCGGCGATGCGTGCCTGAACCTGTTTTCCACAGCCGGTGCGTTGCGGGGAGCTTCTGCAAAACGCCTGAAAGACATGTTCTTGGCGGCATATGCAGAGAATCCGGTATATGCGATGCGGATCCTGTTTTACCAGCGGGATACCCGCGGCGGATTGGGTGAACGGAGCGTATTCCGGCATCTGCTGCAATATGCGGCAACGATTTATCCCGAAAGTGTCCGGAAAAATTTGCAGTGGATTCCGGAGTACGGGCGGTTTGACGATTGTATGGTACTGCTGAACACGCCCTGTGAGCCGGAACTGATACAGCTGATCCAGAAGCAGCTACAGCAAGACCGGCAGGACATGCTGGAAGAAAAGCCGATCTCTCTGCTGGCGAAGTGGCTGCCCTCTGTGCACACCTCCAATCAGAACGTGTGCCGGCAGGCAAAGCTGCTCTGTAAGCGGCTGCATCTTTCGGAAAAGGCTTACCGGAAAATGCTCTCCCAGCTTCGCACCTATGCAGACGTGCTGGAAAAGCGGCTTTGCCGGAAGGATTACACCTTTGATTATGCCAAGCTACCCTCCAGAGCCTTGTACAAGTATCAGAAAGCATTCTGCAAGCATGACAGACAGCGGTACTCCGAGTTTCTGGAACGGGCAGAGCAGGAAAAGGGAATGCTGAAAGCAGGTCAGCTTTTCCCCTATGAGATCGTTCGGGACTGCATCGAATTGGAGGAAAACGCAATGTTTTATGATGACATTGCACAAAAACAGCGGATACTGGACGTGACATGGAAGTCCCTGCCGGATTATATGCCGGAACAAAATGCCATTGCCGTGGTAGACGGTTCCGGTTCCATGTACTGGAACTATTCCGGCGATGTGATGCCGATTCATGTTGCCGTTTCGCTGGGCATTTACTGTGCCGAACGAAATGAGGGATACTTCCACAACCACTTTATCACCTTTTCCGACAACCCCCGCTTGATTGCTCTGAAAGGGGAGGATATTTTTCAAAAGGTGGAGCACTGTATGTCCTATAATGAAGTCAGCAATACCGATCTGGAAAAAGTATTTCGTCTGATACTTCAGAGTGCAGTTCAGCACCACGTGCCGCCGGAGGAACTGCCGAAAGTGATCTACGTGATCTCGGACATGGAATTCGATGAGCAGTCCGGCAACGGCGTGACGATATTCCAGCAGATGAAGCAGGAATATCAGGCGGCAGGGTATCAGCTGCCTGCGGTGGTCTACTGGAACGTGTGCAGCAGAAACCGGCAGTTTCCGGTGAAGAAAGACGATACCGGTGCAGTGCTGGTGTCCGGCTGTAGTCCTTTCACATTTCAGAGTGCTGTCTGCATGACAACACCGGAAAAGTACATGCAGCAGGTGCTGGAAGGGGAACGGTATTGTCGGATTTCGGCGTGAGAGCATCTGTTCAGGAGAGGGTGACACGATAATGATATGCGAATTTTGTGAGGTGATTTTTCTCCGTTTTAAGGGAACACCGCACAACCCTCTCCCGCCTCTCACCTTTGCACAAATTTCCCAAATAAATCTTCCGCAGAAATTTTGAAAAACCTCTTGACAACCGTCAAGAGGTGTGGTATACTAAAGGCAATCCGTTGCATGAGGAATACAACAGTTGAAACAGCTGCCAAAAAGATGAAATCAGCATCTAGGGAAACACTGCAAGCAGATGGCGTGCAAAGTCGCCAGACGCTCTTTGTGCGGTATTGCCCTAGATTTGTGCAGGACTGCTTCAAAAAACTCCGCCGGCAGAACGCACTGCTGCGGAGCATGGACTGGGAGGAAGGAATATGGGAAAATCCAAGAAAATCATAATCGGCACAGTTGCCGGTGTTACAGCTGCGGCGGTATGCGTCAGCGGCGTGCTGGTGTGGCGGCACTACAGCAGGGGCAGTGATGTGGACGGTGTGGCATACGTGATGCCGATAAAAGATGTGAATTCTGCGGCAACAACGATTTCCGACTTGCAGTTTTCCGGCGTGGTAGAACCGCAGGAAACCAAGGAAGTCAAGCTGGACACCTCCAAGACAGTTTCCAGCATTGCTGTGCAGGAGGGCGACCACGTCAACGCCGGTGATCCGCTGTTCACCTATGATGTGGAATCCATGCAGCTGGAATTGCAGCAGGGTAACGTGGAGATCGAACGCATGCAGAATGAGATCGAGTCCAACAAGCAGCAGATCAGCCAGCTGGAAACGGAAAAGAAAAGTGCCAGTGCAGACGATAAGCTGACTTATACCACGCAGATCCAGTCCCTGCAAACCGATATTGCCAAGTCGGAATACGACATCAAGACCAAGAAGATCGAACTGGAAAAATTACAGAATACCATTAACAATGCCACAGTGACTGCGGAGATCGCCGGAACGGTGCAGTCCCTGAAAACGACCGAACAGCTTCAGTCGGACGGCACAGATGTGCTGATGAAGATCATGTCCGATGGAGAATTCCGTGTGAAGTGCACGATCAGCGAGCAGAATGTACAGTCGATTTATAAAGATGAAGCCATGGTGCTGCACTCCCGCGTAGACGATTCCAGCTGGACGGGCACTATTTCGGAGATCTCTACCGAAGCCGACAACAGCCAGAACAACAACATGTACTACGGCGGCAGCGATGAGATGACCACCGCTTCCAAGTATCCTTTTTATGTGACGCTGGATTCCAGTGACGGGCTGATGCTGGGGCAGCATCTGCTGGTTTCGGCAGATACCGGAGCCGGTGAAAGCATTGAAAAAACCGGCATCTGGCTGTACTCCGATTACGTACAGACTGATGAAAACGGCAAGACCTATGTCTGGGCTGCCGATAAGAAAGACCGTCTGGAAAAGCGGGAAGTAGAAGTAGGACAGACAGACGACACCATGGGCGACTGCGAAATCAAAAGCGGTCTGTCGGAGGACGATATGATCGCATTCCCGTCGGATTCCTATCAGGAGGGTATGAAAACCACGACCAACCCTGACGAAGCCACACCGGAAGATGACGGCACAGATGATACCGTGGACGACAACAGCAATGAGGATATTTCCTACGACGAAAACGGAAACCCTGTGGACGAAGGCGTGATCGGCGGAGCAGATGATGAAGCCGGCATGGCAGGCGACGGTGCAGACGGCGACACCGCAGACAGCGTGATCTCCGGAGCAGGAGAAGATGCCGGCGACGGTGTTGACGAGATGCCGGCAGACGAAGCCGGAGCAGATACAGCGGAAGGCGGTGCGGCAGATGGTACTTGATTTGCGGGACATCTGTAAATCCTATATGCAGGGAAAAGAACCTGTCCCCGTTCTGCACCACATTCAGCTACAGGTGGAAGAAGGGGAATATCTGGCAATCATGGGACCGTCCGGTTCGGGAAAATCCACGCTGATGAACATTATCGGGCTGCTGGACAAGCAGACCAGCGGGGACTATTTCTTCGACGGACAGGACATGGCACAGTGCAGCGACAACCAGCTTTCCACGATACGGAACCAGAAGATCGGCTTCGTGTTCCAGAACTTCAACCTGCTGCCCCGCCAGTCTGTGCTGGAAAACGTGGCACTGCCGCTGTTGTATGCCGGCGTGCGGAAAAAGGAACGGCTGGAACGGGCAAAGGAAATGCTGGCACGTGTGGGGCTGGAAGAACGGATACAGTTCAAGCCGACTCAGCTTTCCGGCGGACAGAAACAGCGTGTGGCAATTGCACGGGCAATGGTGAGCCAGCCCCGTCTGCTGCTGGCAGATGAGCCGACCGGTGCACTGGACACCCGTTCCGGCGAACAGGTCATGGAATTGTTTGCCCAGCTGCACAGCGAGGGCGTGACGATTGTCATGATTACCCATGAACCGGAGATCGCCCGGCATGCCCAGCGGATCGTGACCATTCGGGACGGCAGGCTGGAGCAGGGCGGCTTCGGAGAACGCCGGACAGAACAGGAGGGCGATGCTTCATGACAAAAGGAAAAAAGATCGTTGCAGTGGCGGTTTGTCTGGCAGTCGTTGCCGGCGGCACTGTCGGCGGTACGGTGATTTACCGGACACAGCAGACGAAAAAGAACCGCGTAGATGTGATGCCGGTGGCAAATCTGACCCAATACTGGTGGGGAGATGATCTCTCTATGGACGGGCAGGTGGTTTCCGGTGATGTGCAGAATGTCACGCCCTCCGATGACCAGATGATCGCAAAGGTGCTGGTAAAAGAGGGCGACCATGTGACCAAGGGTACACCGCTGCTGGACTATGATATGACAGCAGTAGGGCTGGAAGTTGCCCAGAAACAGACGGCACTGGCGGTGGCACAGGAAAATGTGCGGCAGGCTCAGAAAGAGCTGGAACGTCTGAAAAAGCTGCGTCCATCAGAAGAAGCACCGGTGGTGCCGGATGATCCGGATTATCCCGATGAGCCGGACGAACCAGACGAACCGGACACGCCGGATACACCGGATTCTCCCAAGGATACACTTTCAGCAGTGATCGCTCTGACACAGGCGGCAGCCGGTACCGGCACGCCGGACGATCCCTATCAGTTTGCCTGCACCGGTCAGACCGTTGTGACACAGGCAGCTCTGGAGCAGCTGAAAGCAGCAAAGCAGTGTGCCGTTTTCGTGGTGTATGACCAGAGCGGCAGCGTGCTCTACGGCTGGCTGGTACGCGGCGATCAGCTGGCCACTACCGGTGACTGGACACTGGGACAGAACATCAAGGTGACCGAGGACGGCGGTGTGCAGATCTCCGGCGGCGGAACGTGGTACGGCACGTTGCAGGTGGGCGGTACGTTCTCCTATGACCCTGCCAATAACACCCCCGCAGAAACAGAACCGGCTTCTTCCGGCACTACCGGCGGCAGTACTGGTACTGTACCGGAGAGCAGCACAGCATCTCCGGATACCCAGCCGGACACCCAGCCGGCAAATACAGACACCAGTGCAGATCCGACTGCGGCAGTGCAGCCAATGGCGGCGGCAATGCCAATGGCGGCAGTCACTCCAATGGCATCTTCTGGTACGGACAATGACAACTATGTCTATACCCGTGCCCAGCTGAAACAGAAGGTGGCAGAGCAGCAGATCGCCATTCAGTCGGCACAGATTGACCAGAAGAAGGCACAGATCGAATATGATGCTGCGGCAGAAAAGCAGGAAAAGGGACAGGAACTGGCGAAGATCGACGGCGTTGTCACCAAGGTAGCGGCTTCAGTGGAATCGCTGGAGAAAAACGAACCGTATCTGGTGGTACAGGGCAGCGGCGGCGTTATGGTGCAGGGCACTGTCAGCGAAATGAATCTGGACAAGCTGACTGTCGGTGCAACGGTGACTGTCAACTCGTGGGATACCGGTGAAATGCTCACCGCCGAAGTGACGGAGATCGACAAGACACCGACCTCCTACACCAATCAGAACGGCAGTGAAAACCCGAACAACAGTGCTTATCCGTTTAAGGCAGCAGTGACCGATTCCAACAGCCTGTCAGTGGGCAGCTATGTCAGCCTGAGCTTTTCCGGTGCGGCGGACGATGTCGGAGATACGTTCTATCTGCCGGTCAGCTATGTGCGGCAGGAAAACGGACAGTACTATGTGCTGCGGGAATCCAAGGACAAGAAGCTGGAACGGCAGAATGTCCAGACCGGCAAGATCATCAACGGCGGCTATGCCATTGAGATTCTCTCCGGTGTCAGTCAGGAAGATTATATCTGTTTCCCCTATGGCAAGTATGCCGTAGAGGGAGCGTTGGTCAACGAAACCAACGGCTCATCAGAATACTAAGGGGGACATATTATGCTGGAAAATATTCGGTTATCGTTACAGGGCATTTTGTCCCATAAGGTGCGTTCCATTCTCACTATGCTGGGCATTATCATCGGTATTGCGGCGATCATTGCCATTGTGTCTACCATTAAGGGCACCAATGAGCAGATCAAAAACAATCTGATCGGTTCCGGCAACAACACTGTTAATGTGCAGCTGTATCAGGGGGAAAGTCCCTATGATTTCAGCTATCAGGCGGCACCGGACGGGGTACAGGTGGTTTCCGCGGAAGTGCGGGACCAGATCACCAGCCTGAAAAATGTGGAATCTGCTTCGTTTTACCGCACGCGTTCCTACTGCGACAATGTGTATTATCAGAACACCCAGTTCAGTGGCTCCATGTATGGCATTGATGCTGCCTATTTCGATACGGCAGGCTATGAAGTACAGCAGGGTAGGGGATTCCTGAGCAAGGAATATACCAATAACGCCAAGGCAGTGATTCTGGACAGCACCGCAGTCAAGAGCCTGTACTCCTCTGAGAGCCCGATCGGTTCCGTCATCGACATCAACGGGGAACCCTTTACGGTCGTTGGCGTTGTGACAGAGGTCAGCAGCTTTGAACCGGTCATCAATTCCGAGGAGGACTACTGGACGTATATGGGCACTTCCGGCGGCAAGATGTTTATCCCCGGTCAGTCGTGGCCGATCGCGTATCGGTATGACGAACCGGAAAACTGTCTGGCAAAGGCAGTGGATACTGACAGCATGCCGGCAGTGGGAAAAAAGGTGGCGGAACTGATGAACGCCACGATTCACACCAATAGCGTCGGAAAAGAAGGGGACAGCAATCAGATCAAATATGACAGTCAGGACTTGCTGAAACAGGCGAAGTCCCTGCAAAAACTGAGTTCCTCCACCAACACCATGCTGATCTGGATCGCCAGCATTTCTCTGCTGGTGGGCGGTATCGGTGTTATGAACATCATGCTGGTATCGGTAACAGAACGTACCCGCGAGATCGGACTGAAAAAGGCAATCGGTGCGAAAAAGGGCAGCATTCTGGCACAGTTCCTGACAGAAGCTTCTGTGCTGACCAGCATCGGCGGAATCATTGGTGTGGGAATCGGCATCGCTCTGGCACAGCTGATCTCCAAGATTGCCTCGGTGCCGGTGGCGATTAGTTCGCTGTCCATTGTGGTTTCCGTGGTATTCTCTATGGTGGTGGGCATTGTCTTTGGACTGATCCCGTCTATCAAAGCTTCGAATCTGAATCCGATCGATGCCCTGCGGTATGAGTAATGCTTTTCAACTTGAATAAAGGCAATACCGCACAAAGAGCGTCTGGCGACTTTGCACGCCATCTGCT